>Ga0067045_1027396_pt1 | contig 167633 bp, 149 predicted proteins | sample TerdegcTABiofilm_FD_59184 | JGI IMG/M metagenome (GOLD analysis project Ga0067045, IMG submission 59184) | Combined Assembly of (Gp0054472, Gp0054536) Wastewater bioreactor microbial communities from Singapore -Terephthalate degrading... | reverse complement strand
AAGATAAGCTTTATAAATTATGCAATGTCTTTAGCTACAGATATTTATAGTATGGTCTTAAAAGTAAGTAAGGCAGGAAGTCTGATACTTATGTTGGAGGGGGTAAAAAAGTGATTACAGATCAGACTTTATAGTAGACACAATAATGAATTCAAAAGATAAAATAACACTTATTCCTATAGGTCCTCTAACAAATATAGCTGGAGCAATAATAAAAGAGCCAAGATTAAAAGAAAAGACGGAGATATGTATGATGGGAGGAATGTATTCTCAGGCATTTCCGGAGTGGAACATATACTGTGACCCTGAATCAGCAAGGATAGTGTTTGATTCTGGGATTAAAATAACTATGGTAGGGTTAGATGTAACGCTAAAATGTAGACTCAATAGAGAGACTTTAGATAAAATTTTTAATTTCAACAGCGACAAAACCAGATTTCTGTCAGAACTGATTATGATATGGCAAGAAGGAGACAGGGAAAGATACCCCATACTTCACGATCCACTGGCGGTAGCAAGCTTTATAGACCATTCGCTTGTAAGAAAGGAGAATATGCATATAAAGATCGAGACTAGGGGTGAGTTTACTAGGGGAGTAACTGTAGTTACAGATACTCCTTATGGCAGGAAAAAAGGTGACTCAAATGTAGATGTATGTGTAGACGTGGATAGTGATAGGTTTATCGACTTCTTTTTAAAAAGGATATTAAAGTAATATTAAACTGTATGGTATAATTTAATAGCTATGGAGAGTAAGATAGAAAATTGGATAAAGACACATCTATCCTGTGTAAGGACTACCAGTGCTGAACTTACATATGAAAGATTAGATTCGCAGGCTTATGCTAATCTACCAGTGATATATCAGCCTTTGGATGTAAATAATATATCTCACTGGTACGATATAGCAATATGTAGTGCTTTTAGTTATGCGGTTAGAGGAGCTAAAATAATTCTAGATGTAGGACCAGGGGACGGCTGGCCCTCTCTAAGGGTAGCTAGTAAATTTGAGAAGGTTGTAGGGATAGACCCCTCACATAGAAGGGTAAGTGTGCAAAGACAGAATGCCAAAAGGTTGGGTATAAGAAATGTAGAATTTCTAGAGATGGATGTAATAAATATGAGCTTTCCTGATAATAGTTTTGATGGAGTTATAGCAGCTAATTCTATAGAACAGAGCAATAACCCAGTTTTGGCATTAGAAGAAGTCTTCAGAGTCCTAAGACCTGGTGGAAAAATAGCTATGATATTTGAAAACTATGACCACTATATCCCGACGAATGAGAAGGATGAATTTCTTTGGGCAGAGATAATTGCAGATGAATGTATACTCTTTTACTCTCTGAAAGAGAAGCACCCACCAAGAGAAGTAAAGTATGCCCTATTTTTAGATAAAGAATGGCTTATGCAAGAGCATGACTTGAGAAGAAAGATAAATGAACTCTCAGAGAGAAGACATAGAGTATATGAAGATGAGAGATTTGGGATAACCTTCTTTGAGAGATTAGCTCCATTTGTTATCCAGACAAAATATTATGAACTTTCTCACTTTACTTCAACTTCTCTACAAGAGACACTTACAAAGATAGGCTTTGTTAATATAAAGGGAGTTGATATAAGAATTCCTCAGTTATCAGCCTTCTTTGAAATAGCCAAAAAAGAGGGGAAAATAGGAAAATTAGAACCTATGATGGAAGAAATTGGAGAAATTTTCGGCATAATGGCTGTTGAATCCAGTGTGCCTAGAGTATTGGACTTTACAATAGCCCAAAAGCCTTCTTTATAAGATATAAATAGGATTAGTGAAGACCCACGGTTTCCAGAAGAGTCTATGATAGACTTCTGTTTCTACCCTGTAAACTCCAGGAGTTTCAACAGTGTATTCTAGAAAGTTTCCAACCCTCTCTAGGATAGTATTTCCATCTTTTATAAGCTTTATCTTTGCGGTTATTGGAGAACGGATATAGAGTCTTATCCCTTCTCTAAAATTCAATTCGTCACCCATAATATAAAAGCTTCCTCTATCTTCAGCCCAAAAGAGAAAACCTTTAGAGCTCCCAAGATAGTTATGAGATATATAGCAATGTCCGTTCTTAAGAGATGAGTATACCGACTCAGGAGTTAAGAGATTCTTAGTAATTATATGAGTTCTTATAGAGTTAAAGTAATAAGTAAAGGGCCAGGCAGGAGCATCAAAAAATAGTAATCTTACTAAATAGAGGTGCGCATCTGCTGTCCCTATTCCTACAGTCTTTCTTTTACAGCTAAGTTCATCCCACTTCTTTATAGTACTAGCATTTGGACGATCTTTATCTAAACCGGGGAATGCATAAAATATAGGGAAGTTATAAATTCTCATCCTCTCTCCACCATCAGATGTGTAGTTAAATATAGCTAGACCAGTGAAGCCCTCTACATTCCAATCTGTCCAAGGACTAGGGGCTATATTGAATGGGTGAATATGATGGTTACCGAAGAAGAAAGGATGTTCTATAAAACCAAATCCTCCCTGCTCTAATACCTTATTAATAGAATCTTGAGGATTAGAGGATGGTTCTATAAGTTCTTCTATATCAAGGGCTAAATAATGATTTCCTTCTGGTGGAGATATCTCTTCTCCAACTAAAACAAGAACATCATTATGCCAGCCCTCTAAAGGTTTATAAGCTAATGAGTTATGGTCTGTTATGATAACATAGTCTACATTAAACTTTCTTGCACACTCTAATACATTAGACAGCTCAGCAGAGCTATCACCAGAGTGAATAGTATGTATATGTATTACACCAGTATAATCCTTAATCTCCTCCAGCATTTCTTTAGATAATTATATCACAAAAGGTATAAAAGGAAGGGATAAAATCCAAGTTTCTTGACTATTAAATCTAAAAAATCTACAATGTGATTAAGGGATATATTTATACTAAGAGGAATAAAAGAAGTTAATTATGGATACGGAAGAAAAGATCCTGATATTAGGGAAGTCTGCTCAATACGACCTCTGTGGAAATTATTTATGTCAGGGAGCACATAGGATAAGGAGCGGATACGGACAATGGATCTATCCTGCGGTGCTTCCTGACGGTAAAGAGATAAAACTTTTTAAAATCCTCTTATCAAACAACTGCTCAAATAATTGTAACTACTGTGCCAATAGATGCGAGAGGAATTTTACTAGAATAAAATTCACGCCTCAAGAATTAGTAAAGGCATTTATAAGTCTGAAAGAAAAGAAGCTTGTCCAAGGACTATTCCTAAGCTCAGCAGTTGAGTATGACCCCAAAAAGACAATGGAAGATATGATAAAGACAGTAGAAATTTTAAGGTTTAACTATAGATTCAATGGTTATATCCATCTAAAGATACTGCCAGGGGTCACGAGAGATTATATTGAACAGGCTATGAAGTTGGCAGATAGGGTCTCAGTAAACCTTGAAGCACCAAGTAGAGAGAGATTAAAGAGACTAAGTATAGATAAAGATTTTGAGAGGGACCTTTTAGGGACCATAAGGACTATAAAAGAACTTACTGATAGAGGGGTAAAACCAAGAGCGGGTTACACAACGCAGTTTGTAATTGGTCCTGCAGGAGAATCGGATAAAGAGCTTATAACTTTGGTAGATAGGCTCTATAAAGAGTTAGGACTAAAGAGGGCATATTTTAGTGCATTTCAGCCAATAAGAAATACTCCGTTAGAAGATCATCCCCCTACCCCTCTTATAAGGGAACATAGATTGTATCAAGCAGACTTTCTACTGAGAGAATATGGATTCTCTGCAGATGAACTTATCTTCAATAGAGAGGGAAAGCTTTATCTACCTATAGACCCAAAACTTGCATGGGCAATGAATCATCCTGAATACTTCCCAGTAGAGATAAATACAGCAGATATCGGGAGGCTTCTTAGAGTTCCAGGAATTGGACCTAGGTCAGCAAAAAGGATTATAGAGTTACGGAAAAAAGAAAGGATAAAAGACCTAGAGACATTAAAAAGATTAGGGGTGGTAGTAAAGAGGGCAAAGGATTTTATACTCATCAATGGTAAAAGAATAAAAGAAGAAAGATATACCCAACTTTCACTTATATCCTCCGAAATCTTGCAAACTGTCTAGCCTGCTCTAAAGTATAAGACGTCTCCATCTTTTACTGTATATTCTTTACCTTCTATCCTTATGTAACCTAATTCTCTCGCCTTAGCCCAAGATTCTGCCTGAATCAATTTTTCAACAGGAATAACTTCAACCTTTATAAAATTCTTTTCAAAATCAGAATGGATCTTACCAGCTGCCTGAGGAGCTTTAGTACCAGAAATAACTGTCCAAGCTCTAACTTCTTTAGACCATATAGTAAAGAAACTGATAAGTCCAAGTAATTTATACGCTTCTCTAACAAGCCTATGAAGTGTAGATTCCTCTATCCCATATCCATCTCTAAGAAAGGACATCCTTTCTTCATCTGAAAACTCACTCAACTCTTCTTCTATCTTGGCTAGAACAGGGATAACCACCTCTCCATTCTCTTTGCCCCATTCTATCAATCTCAAAACCTTTGGGTTATCTAAGCTATCCGCATTAGCAACATAGATGACAGGTTTCCAAGAAAGTAGAGGCAGGTCCTTAATTACTGGCAGATCTTTTATAGATTCTCCTTTAGACAGTCTTTCCCCAATGGTTTCCAAGAGAGATTCTTCTTCAGGATTACCTTTTCCTACCCTCCTTAGAGACTTTACCTTTTCTAATCTTCTCTCAACAACAGAAAGGTCGGAAAGAGCTAATTCAATATTTATAAGTTCTATATCTTTTATAGGGTCCCCTTCACCTAGATTAGGAATATTAGGGGACTCAAAACATCTAACTATATGGATGATACCATCTACACTTCTTATATGAGATAGAAATTCATTGCCCAATCCTTCACCCTTGCTAGAACCTCTTATAAGACCTGCTATATCCCAAAATTCTATAACTGCTGGTATAATCCTCTCTGGCTTTATAATACTAGCTAATGCGTAGAGTCTTTCATCTGGAACTTGAACAACCCCTTTATGAGGTTCTATGGTGCAGAAAGGATATATAGAAGTAGGGACGCTAGATTTAGTTAATGCGTTAAATAGTGTAGACTTACCAACATTAGGCAGGCCGACTAGACCCCATGAGAGACTCATCCGATAAGACCCTCTTTATCTTTTTAACAATCTTATCTCTATCCAAAACTACTACTCTACCACATCCCAAGCATTCTATCTTGACGTCTATCCCTAGTTCTAAGATCCTCCAAAGATCACTACCGCAAGGGTGTTTCTTTTTAAGCTGTAATATACTGTTCTTATCCACAGAAGATATTATAGCATAAAGGTAGCAGACTTTAATTCTTTTAGATAACTCTCTAAATTGCTGATATTTGAATCTTCTATAATACGGATAATCTCACTCCCTACAATAACTCCGTCGGCTATCCCTGTCAACTTTTTTATCTGCTCTTTACTTTTTAATCCAAATCCTAATGCAGTAGGAATAGTAGAAAGTCTCTTTATCCTTCTAACCAAATTCAATCCATCCTTTGAGATCTCTTCTCTAGGTCCCGTTACTCCTTTAACTGAGACGCAATAGATGAAACTGTCACTCTTTTCTATTATCTTCTTTAGTCTCTCATCACTAGTTGTAACCGAGGCAAGCCATATGATTGATGTGCTATCTCTATACGGATATACATTATCCGATTCCTCTATAGGTAGGTCTGGTATTATAACCCCATCTAGTCCAATATCTTTAGCTATCCTAAAGAATTCTCTTATACCTGTATGGTGAATGAGGTTATAATAGAGCATAAAGACTATAGGGGTAGATCTATTATTCTTTCTAAAATTGTAGAGCCATTCAAAGGCTCTAGAGAGATTTGCTCCATTTTTAATAGAAATATCACTTGCCTTTTGAATTATAGGTCCATCAGCTATCGGGTCAGAAAAGGGAATTCCTACCTCAACTATATCTCCATATTTACAAATAACATCTATTATGTAAGAAAAATCCTCTAAATTGGGATAACCAAACTCACAAAAAGGGATAAAGCTTATCCTGTTTTCAGATTTAGCCTTATAAAATGCACTGACTATCCTATTCATGGCTCATCTCCTTCATTACAATATCTAAGTCTTTATCTCCACGCCCTGAGAGATTAACTATCACTACAGAATCTTTTGGTATATCACTTACAAATAGATAGCCGACTGCATGTGCACTTTCTAAGGCAGGAATAATACCTTCAAGGAGAGAAAGTTCCTTAAAACCTCTAAGTGCTATATCATCCGTAGCATACTCGTATCTTACCCTACCTATATCTCTTAGATAGCTGTGTTCAGGTCCAACACCCGGATAATCCAATCCTGCAGAGACAGAATAAGTGCTCATAACATTTCCCCATTCATCCTGCATAAGATACATCCTGCAACCATGTAGGACACCAATCTGGCTGTTAGATATACTAGCAGAGTGTTTCTTGGTTTCTAAACCCAAGCCACCACCTTCTACACCTATTAACTTTACATCATCTTCTAAAAATGGATAAAAGATCCCTATAGAATTACTTCCTCCTCCAACGCAGGCAACTACATAATCTGGAAGTCTCTCTTCTTTTTCTAAGATCTGCTTCCTAGCCTCCTTACCTATTACCGATTGAAAATCTCTTACTATCATAGGATAAGGATGTGGACCTATCACCGAGCCTATTAAGTAGTGAGTATCGTCTATATTCGTAACCCAATCTCTTAATGCGGAGTTTATAGCCTCTTTAAGAGTTTTACTTCCGCTAGAGACAGGAATAACTTCTGCACCTAAAAGTCTCATCCTAAAGACATTCATTTTCTGCCTAGCCATATCCTCTTCGCCCATATATACTGTGCATCTAAGACCAAGGAGGCTTGCTACAGTAGCTGTAGCTACTCCATGTTGTCCAGCTCCCGTCTCTGCTATAATCCTCGTTTTACCCATCCTCATAGCCAAAAGAGCCTGACCTATACAGTTATTTATCTTATGGGCTCCTGTATGACATAGGTCTTCCCTCTTTAGATAGACCTTAAATCCAAGTTTTTCCGAAAGACGACTTGCATAGTATAATGGCGTCGGTCTACCCACATAATCCTGCAAGAGTCTATTAAACTCCTGCCAGAAACTTTCATCATTCTTTACTTTTTTATACGCATCTTCTAACTGTAAAAGTGGCTCCATAAGAGTCTCTGGGACAAATCTTCCACCATACTCTCCAAAATAACCCCGTTCATCTGGTAGATTATACACCTATCTCATCTCCTTTTACTAATCTAAATATCTCTAGCAACTTTTCTCTGTCCTTTATACCAGGACTAATCTCTACACCTCTGGCAATATCAATAGCATATGGCTTTAGAGATAAAAATTTATTTATATTACTTAAATTTATTCCTCCAGCAATGATAAAGTCAATTCCATAATCTTTTAATATAGAGGCATAACCAATCAAAAAGTCTTGAGTTATGATTTTATCCTTAGGTATGTCAAGAAGTGGTAAGCAATCTTTATAACGTTTCATCTCTTCTACAAGATCCTCTATATTAATATCTAAATTATTTACTATAAATGCCTTGATCTTAAATTTACAGTCAAATCTATCTAAGAATTCTGGAGACTCTCTTCCATGAAGTTGTATTCCATCAAGTTTACAGAGGTCAATCACATTATGGATAAACTCCTCAGACTGATCTGCAAAGACTCCTATCTTTAGTAAATTAGGATAACTATTTTCTAGGGCTAAAGATATCTCTTTAGCCTTTTCTAGGCTTAGCGCTCTTGGACTTGATGGGACAAATATAAAACCTATAGCCCAAGCTCCTAATTTCCCCACTAATAGTGCATCCTCAACCCTAGTTATACCACATATCTTAATTCTCAATTCCCATCAACTCCATAACCCTACCTTTAATGTCCCTAGCTTTCATCACAGCTTCTCCTACAAGAACTCCATCTATTCCAAGACCTTCTAGATACTCTATATCCTTTCTAGAGGATATACCACTAGCGCTTATTATCTTTATCCAACTAGGGATATATCTTTTTATCTCCTCGGTATGTCTTATATCAACTTCAAAAGTCTCCAAATTTCTATTATTTATAAGAACTATGCTAGGATTAAGTTCAAGAGTCTTTTCTAGGTCTTCTATACCATACACTTCAACCACAGGCACTATACCTAAGCTTAGAGACAAACTATAGAGTGATTTTAAAGATTCTTTAGAGAGTATCCTAGCAATAAGAAGGATTGCATCTACTTCATAGAGACTAGATTCAAAAATCTGAAGTTCATCTATTATAAAATCCTTACGGAGTATAGGAATATCAGTATATCTTCTTACTAAGCTTATATTCTCAATACTGGCATTAAAATGGCTATCAGTTAATACAGAGACTGCAGATATAGGGGCACTTGTTAGTTCTTTTATAGCAGTCTCTAAGTTTTCTCTACCAAGAAATTCACCCTTTACAGGAGAGGCTGGCTTTACCTCCCCTATAAAGGCAATATTTCCACCGGTAAATATCTCCTTAAAACGGGACCTCACCATCTTGTATCGGTTTCTATATGACTCTAAGTAAGGTATTTCCTTTAGTTTGTCCTGAACTATCCTATCCAATATTGATATGTAAATCACCCCCTACTAATCTCACCCCTTCTTCTATGCTCACAACTTCTCCAGCGGTCCATAAGGCAAATCCAGCATTCAGAGCCACAATAGCCCTCTGTGCCTCTGTGCCTCCACCATTAAGAATAGCTCTTATAATCTCTGCATTTTCTTTTGGAGACCCGCCCTTTACACTCTCAGGAGGATATAACTTTAACCCTATATCTCTAGGGTCAAAGACAAATTTTTCAACCTTTGAACCTTCAACAAAGGCTACCTTAGTAGGACCTGATATAGAGACCTCATCAAGATGATCCAAAAGACCATGTACTATGACTGTTCTATGTATATTTAGAATTTTTACCACTTCCGAAAGCTTATCAAGTACAGCTTCACTATAGACACCTATAAGTTGAGCCTTAAGTCTAGCAGGATTGAGTAAAGGTCCTAATAAGTTGAAAATAGTCCCAAAACCCATCTCCTTTCTAACCTTAGCAACCTTTCCAACTACAGGATGGAAATACTGCGCAAATATGAATGAGATTCCATTCTCGTCTATCTCCCTAGCTACGACTTCTGGGTCATTAGAGTAAGGAATGCCAAGAGCTTCTACCACATCTATACTGCCAGACATACTAGATGCAGATCTATTACCATGTTTTGCTACTGCTACTCCATATCTAGGCAAAAGGAGAGCAACGGCTGTAGAGATATTAAATGTCCCGCTTTTATCTCCACCTGTCCCACATACATCTATAGCTAATCTATTATTAGGGACCTTTATAGACATCTCCCTTAAACACTTTACAAAACCTGCTATCTCTTCAGGCGTCTCTCCTTTTAATCTTAACCCCATAAGTAAAGCCCCAAGCTGAGACTCAGTTATGCCATCCTCAGCTATCCTCTTAACAATCATATAAGTAGTCTCAAGATCTAGATGTTCACCTCTAGAAAGTCTAGATAAAACCTCTGTACTCATCTCATCTAACCTCCACTAAAAAATTATTCAAGATTACCTTACCATATTCTGTCATACATGATTCAGGATGAAATTGGACACCAAAGACTGGATAATCTTTAAGTCTTATTCCCATTATGATATTATCTTCCGTCCAGCTAGAAATCTCAAAAATTTGCGGGATATCAGTAACTATTAACGAGTGATACCTAGTAGCCTGAAAGGGATTAGGGACATCTTTATAGATATCCTTTCCTGTATGGTAGATAAGAGAGACCTTTCCATGAACAGGGATATTAGCCCTTTCTATCTTTCCTCCAAAGGCATATCCTATTGCCTGATGCCCTAAACAGACGCCAAGAATAGGTTTCTCTTTATAGAAATTTCTAATAACTTCTACTGAGATACCCGCTTTCTCTGGAGAAGATGGACCAGGGGAGATTACTATACCCGAAGGGTTTAATCTCTTAATCTCCTCTATAGAGATGGCATCATTCCTAAATACAACTACATCTTCCCCTAACTCTTCTATATACTGGACAAGATTATAGGTAAAAGAGTCATAGTTATCTATAAGGAGTATCATCTTGACCTCCTAGCCAATCTCAATGCCTCAAACATCGCTTTTGACTTGTTTATAGTCTCATAATATTCGGCTTCTGGAATAGAGTCATAGACTATTCCTGCTCCAGCTTGTGTATAGCCAACATCATCTTTTATAAAGATACTCCTTATAGCTATGCAAGTATCCATATCCCCTTTTGGTGTTACATAGCCTACCCCTCCAGCATATGGTCCTCTATTAAAAGGTTCCAGCTCTTCTATAATCTCCATAGCCCTTACCTTGGGAGCCCCAGAGACAGTCCCTGCAGGAAAACTCGCCTTAAGAGCAGAAACACAATTTAGATCACCTCTAAGTCTCCCTTTTACACTACTTACCAGGTGCATAACATGTGAATACCTCTCCACTTCCATTAACTTTTCTACTCTAACAGAGCCAGGTTCTGAGACTCTTCCAACATCGTTCCTCCCTAAATCCACCAGCATAATGTGTTCTGCCCTTTCCTTCTCATTGCTCAATAATTCTTCCTCTAACCTCTTATCCTCTTCTGTATTTAATCCCCTCTTCCTTGTCCCCGCTATAGGTCTAACTTCTACTATGCCATTTTCTACCCTTACAAGGACTTCAGGAGAAGAACCTATAATATAGGTATCTTTAAATTTTAAAAAGAACATATATGGTGAAGGATTTATAAATCTAAGAGCCCTGTAGAGTTGTAATGGGTCTATCTCTTTAGGGTCAAAGAAGAATCTCTGGGATAATACAATCTGAAAAGCTTCACCCATTTTTATATACTCTACTGCTCTTTCTACAGCCTTTTCAAAGTCTTGTTTTGAAAAACTTCCTTCTATCTTAGTTTCATTTAGCTGGTTAAAATCACTCATATCTTTTCTTGGTAATCTAAGTATATCTAAAGCATAGGAAAGTTTTTCATAGGCAAAGTTGTAGACATTATATTCATTTCCATCTATTGTCACATCGGTAATAGCACTCATCCTATTCTTTACATGGTCAAATGCTACCACAAATTCTGGTCTTATAAATGCCCCTAAGGGAAATTTCACAGTGTCTTTACTAGGAGAATAGGGGATTCTTTCTATACACCTCACTGCATCATAACTTACATAACCTACCAGGCCTCCCCAAAACCTAGGCAAACCAGGGAATGGGCATACATCTTTCTCTAAAGCCTTTTCTAGGACAGAAAATGGATCTTCATACACCTCATATACATTTCTGGGAATCCAACCAAGAAAGGAATATCTACCAAGATATTCTCCCCTTTCTACGCTCTCTAAGAGAAATACATACGGATAAGAAATAACTCTAGATAGAAGACCTATAGGGGTTTCGGTATCCTGTAAGACTTCCCTGTAAACAGGGAATACTTTATACCTATCAGCTAATGCCAAAAACTCATCTTTTCTCATCTCAACTCTCCTTTCTCAATCTAATCTAAAAGTTAGCTAAGAGTATATCATATAATTTTATCTTTTGTCAAAAACTATTCGAACTTTATATGGTAGACAAATTTTACACTGCTCTTCTTAGTATAGTCTGGTTTTCCTATAAAAGAATTATAGCTTTTAGCTAGTCTTTCCATAATATCCATCTTTTCTTTGTTCTTTTCTAACTCAGACTTTGCAGTCTTTATCCCCTCACGCACCATATTTAAACCTGGTATCATAACAAAACCAACAACTCCACCTTCAGCTACCGCATTTAGGCTCATACTTATCCTAGAAAGGCTAGCAAGTATACCTCTAATACTATCTAGTGGAATATCAGAAGAAAGCTTATACATCTCTAAACTGCTATCCTTTAAGGACTTTACTTTTGACTTCATAGACTCCAAGTCTTTCTTTTCCTCTTGGAGTAAGTTTAATAAATTTCCATTGTTATCTTTCTCTTTCGCAAGGTCTAGCATCTCCTTATTTCTCTCTATCATCCTATCTAGGTTTTTCTCTAAGTCATCTAAAGCTTTAATCTGTAAACTTAGTTTATCTTTTATCCTATCTATGTTATCTAAAGATTCCTCAGGACTTCCATTATTTATAGCACTTCCTATCTCTGTCGCCATCTGCTTCAATAGGTCCTGTTGGAACTTAAGTATCTGATCCATCTGTTCTATACCACCCATATACTCTTTAAGACCACTAAGTATCCCTGCTATAGTAGGAGAAGAAGGCATTATTACTATCTGTAAAGAGTCTAGATTTATCTTATCCATACTAACCTCTATCCAACCCTTAAACTCTGGTTGAGGCATCCCCATTATATTAACAGTTATATTACTTCCCGCAGTTGCAATTGTACCTCCGTTGGAGACCTTAATATCTCTTATCTTAGAGGCAGGAAAGTTAGTAGTTATAATCACGGTGAATGGTATATAGATATCTTCTATATTATCCTTTACCTTGACCCTATTTAAGTTTGTGTTTTTAAGTACGAATTCCACCCTTAAAGTCCCACTTTTTTCTTTTGCATCTTTATACTGGACTTTCTTCTTATTAAGGTAGTAGTTAATACTCAGAGATACCGGAGGCTTTTTGTCCGTCTCTCCCCTATAATATATATCAGATATTCCGTTAACTCTTCCTTCTATTTTTACCTTATCACTAGAGACAGTTACAGTCCCATCTCCTAGAAGTTTTTTGATATCTCTAAGTCTGGATGCACTATCATAGATAGTATAATTTCCTTCCCCCTCTATTCTTAACCAATCTACAACGACCGTCTTCTTTATACTCCCATTAGAATCAGCAATAATATAGACAGTTTCATCATCAGAAACTGAAATCTGATTAGAGAAGGAAAATAAGGGATTAGAAAAGATAAATAAGAAAAGAATTATTAAAATTTCAAGAGTAAATCTAAACCTTCTCATCTCTATCCTCACTCCATTTATATGATGTAAACCTAAAGATTTTATCTAGAGTAACTAAGAGTGCTGGTAGTAAAAACATAACAATCAAAGAGCTTAATAACCCTCCTCTAGCAAGGCTTCCCATAGTAAGTCTTATCAATTTTATATTACTCAAGATACTAGCAGGTAGATTCATAAGTATCATAGTTCCAGCACTAGTTATTATAGAATGAGCGCCCCAATATACTGATTTATCTATCGACTCTACAGGATTATTTCTACTTCTCCTCTCCTCCTGATACCTACTAGTTAGAAGGACAGCATAATCTATTGTTGCCCCAAGTTGTATAGTCCCCAAAATTGATGGAATGAAAAACGGCATAGGGGTATTAAAGATATAATAATAGCCTATATTTAACCAGATAGCCGACTGTATTACAAGAGTAAGGACAAGAGGGACTGACATAGATAAGAAACCCACTGCTATTATAAGTATTATTAGCCAAAGAGAAATACGAGTAGTAATACGTTGGTCATTAAAGGAAATATCCCTTATATCGGTTAAAAGGACAGATTCTCCTGTCAAATATGCCTCTCCTTTTACCCTTTCCATTAAAATTCTATTTATAGACTCTTTAAGTTTTAGTCCCTTTTCTTCGCCCAATCTGTACTTTACTGAAACTGAAGCAAATGTATAACCATTATTACTAAATCTATTTATAAGAGATTCTGGAATCAGCTCTTCGGGTAGAGCAGGGTCTAAGATAGTAGAGTAATGCATCACAGTATTTACCCCATCTAATTTTTTAATATCTGAAAGTGCATCAGAAAACCCTGCTGTATCTTCCTTTGCTACTATAAGTACACTTTCAGTCCTACCAAAAATTTCATTGACCTTATTCATCGTTGCTACCGAAGGGATGTCTTTGGGCAGAAATATGTTTATATCAAAAACCGGCTCTGTCTTACCATTTGTATAGAAAGAGGATATAAGAAGTAAAACAAAGATAATAGAAAAGATATAAGAGTATCTTCCAATAAATCCACCTAATCTTCCAACACCTAGAGGAATTATCCTACGCTTTTTGCCTGCAATAAACTTGTCAAATAAGAGTAGAAGAGACGGGAAAAGTGTCAGAATAACGATAAGAGATATAAATACTCCTCTTACCAAGATCCATCCCATTATACTATAAAGGGTAAGTCTGCCAAAGGTAAGGGCAAAGAACCCTCCTATTGTAGTCAAAGAACTTAAAGATATTGGCTTAAATGTAGATAAAATAGCAGTTACCATAGCAGTTTCCTTATCCTTCATAGCTCTCTCTTCTTCATATCTATGATAGAGAAAGAGGGCATAATCCAAGGTAACTGCTACCTGTAGTATAGCTACTATGGTATCCATCAAAAAGTAAAGGGATTTGCCAGACAGGGCTGTAATCGCTGAGTTTATCAAAACCCCAACCACCATAGATAGCACTATAAGGATGGGAATCATAGCACTAGGAAAAGTCAAAAATAAGAATATAGTTACAAAGAGAATACCAAGAGAGAAGTATATCAGAGTAGAATTCTTAAAGTAACTCTCCATATCATATGAAATCACTTCGGTTCCAGTAAGTCCTGCCCAACTAGGTAATATTCCTTTTATCTCTTCTATCTGCTTTTTATATGAGTTGGCAAATTTTAAAGTTATATTAATCTTATAAAAACCATTCTTATACCAAGAGTCAGAGTTCTTATTCCATGTCTCTTCGGGATAAGCAAGGTCCTGATTATTACCCAGCCAACTTACAGATATAATATAAGGTAAAGACTCTAATCTTTTAACTAATTTATCTATCTCTTCTATATTATCTCTTTCACAGAGGATTGTAAATTCTGGACCCTTAGATATCTTCTCTGAAAGGAGTTTAAGCCCAGTTAGGGATTTGATATTTGAAGGTAATATGTCAAAGATACTGTAGGACAATTTTCTTTTTGGCATAATCAATATAGAGAGAAAAGTCAGAAGAAGAAAGATTACTAGTATATAAACTCTCTTTTTCACAATAAATTCTGCTATTAACTTCATATCAGCTACCACTTAAACCAAACCATACTCTTTTACTTAACTCGTAAGAGGTTGGGACTTTTTCCTCAAATATAAACCTCGTCCAAAAAGTTATTGTAGTTCCTAATAATACAACAATATCGCTCTCATCACAAGAGCCCTTCAGCGTAAGTATAAATTCCTTTAGACGCTCCTCTATTAATTTACTAAATGAAATGGTAAGTCTTTCCCTTGCCTGTATCGGGGCAAAACTTACCTCTCTAACAAGGGTAAATATATTAGAAGAATACTCTCTAGCCAGCTCCAAATTTAGGTCAAAGAAGGCTTCAAGAAGTTCTAAAGGCTTTCCCCTTTTGTTTTCTAGGATATTAGAGAATCTTCTACTCACCTCTTCTAAGAAGAGGCGAATAACTTCATTAAGAAGGCTCTCTTTAGACTCAAAATATGTATAGAAGCTTCCCTTAGAGATACCAGCAAGTCTAGTAATCTCTTCCACTGAGGTTGCACTAAACCCCTTTTCAAGGAACAATTTTAAAGCTGAGCTTAGTATATCTTCTCTTTTTCCCAAGTCATCTCCTCCGACTGACTGGTTAGTCAATTATAATTATACCACTAAAGTCAACATATCATCCTATGATAAGAATAGATACTCTTCAATCTTTAAGCCATTGACTGTCCCAGTCTTCTTGAGAAATCAATCCTTTTATAGGAAATATCACCTTGCTAAAGATGTTCAAAAAGTGATAGAGAAAACGCACAGAGAAATCATCTATTTTGTAGTCAGGGGTAAATATATCTCCTTGGTATTTCCCACCCTCTTTAAGATATCTTTCGAATTCTGTGCCAGCCAACGGATACATCCTATTGGTGATATCAAATGGACGTATCTTTTTACCCATAATCTGTCGTGCAACTTTCAAAAAACGGATATTCTCTTGTAGTTCTTCAACTGTTGTTTGATCGTCAAACATAATGAAACCAGGCGAAACATATAGGTCAAGTCTAGAGAGTATCTCTAATGCCTTCACATTCTGCTCTACAGTAGTGCCTTTCTTGAACCTGTCAAGCATAGTTTGAGAACCTGATTCTATTCCTAGGAGGACTCGCCTTAGCCCTGACTCTTTGAGGAGTTTAAAAAGTTCCTCTTCTACTTCTGTGACCCTACTTTCTATAGCATATCTAAGTTTTAATTTTCTTCTTATTATCTCCTCTGCTATTTTAGCTGCCCTTTCCTTAGAGACCGTGAAATTCCCATCACAAAAGACCACATTTTCCACATTATATTCTTTTACAAGTATTTCGAGTTCATCTACTACGTTCTCCGGACTTCTTAGACGTATCCTAGGTCCGAACTTAGCGTAAAATGGCACAACACTACAAAAAGAACATCTTGCATAACAACCCCTTGAGCTTATTATTGAAGCTATTTGAGTCCTCTCGTATATCCTCTTGAGATTATCTCGAGCAGGAAAAGGAATGGTATCTAGATCTTTTATAGAAGGTCTTAGAGGAGTTAGCTTGATCTCATTATCTTCTCTGTAAGCAATACCAGGGATATCCTTCCAGTCTTTTCCTTCAAAAATAGCCCTAACTAACTCATAGAAAGTAATCTCTCCCTCTCCTAGAACAACAGAATCAACTGAAGGAAACCTCTCGAGTATATCTCTATAGGCAAAGGTGGGAAATATTCCACCTATAGAGATATGCGTTTCAATTTTTTCTTTCAAGGCAGAGATAAATTTCAAAACCTCTATGGCATATGCTTGGAAAGGAACGGTAACACCGATCACCTTTGTAGGTATTTTTGATATCTCTTCTATAGCCCTCTTTACAGACCAACCCTCAAGGTTTATATCTATTATACTAACATTAATTCCTTTACTTCTAAGGTAAGAAGCAATATAGGACAGTCCAAGACAATCTGCCAATTCAACTCTTTTCATAGGAGGATAAATCAGAAGAACGTCAGACATTTTCTCTACCTCATATTTCAAAACAATCTATTCAATTCTATCGGCACTCCTTAAAAATAATCTACCTAAAAATCAGATTGTCTCCTCAAAGAGTATACACTATAGTAGATAAAATTTCAATTTTCGTAATATATTCGCCTATCTTCTAAATCTGCCAACCGAAGTTAGAATAATTACTATCAACAGAATAGTAGATTTTCACTTCATAATATTATATAATTCAATAGTCATAAATAACTAAGAAAGAGAAAAAATACTCTATGTAGGAGGGATGTTAGATGGATATAACCAACATAGTTGGAGGGTCTTTAAAGAGAAAGCTCCTCGCTTGGTTCTTAATCTTATCTTTAGTTCCAGTAATTGTAGTATCAATGCTTGCCTATTTTAATTCCAGAAACTCTCTAGAAAGTACCTATCTAAATGCCTTACGCACATACTCCAGATCTCAGGCAGAGAGTATAAGCCAGTGGGTAAATCAACAGATAATACAATTACAGGTTATGGCAGCAGCACCGGGGATTAGGTCTTTAAAAGATGAACAGATTATGCCAAGATTAAAAACGTACGTAAAGCTTAATCCTGCTTGGGAAATATTATTCTGGACAGACTTAGAAGGCAACTATCACACTACATTAGATGCTCGAGGCAATGTGGGAGATAGGGCTTACTTTAAACAGGTTATCTCCACAAAACAGCCCGCAGTATCAGAGGGACTTATATCAAAAAGTACCGGTAAGCCTATAATAACTATAGCAGTTCCTATTTTTAAAACAGATGGCTCTCTCGGTGGTGTGCTAGCTGCAACAGTCACATTAGATTATCTTGCTCAAATCTGTAAAAACTCTAAGCTTATGAGCCAGAATGGTTATGGCTTTATCGTTCAAAGTGATGGTCTTGCACTTGCATTCCCAGACGAATCTTTGATCTTAAAGGCAAATTTCTTACAGACAGACTCAGAGAGTGTAAATAATATTACTAAAAAGATGGTAGCGGGAGAAAGTGGTGTAGGAAAATGTGTATATAATGGACAGGGTCAGCTTGTAGCCTATGCTCCTATTAAAGGGACAACTTGGTCCTTTGGTGTCCAGGAACCACAAAAAGAGGCATTCTCTGCTTCTAGTAGTCTTTTAAGATTTATCATTATAATAATCCTAGTAGCTGTTGCTATTATTATCTTTATTGCCTATATAATTGGTAATAGTATTGCCAATCCTATAGTTGAGCTTACTAATACTGCAGATATATTAGCTCAAGGTGACCTTACTGTAACTGTAAAGACAAACTACACAGGAGAGATAGGAAGACTAGCAAGAAGCTTGGCTACTATGGTTGATAATCTAAAGGCATTAATTATGAGTGCTAAAGAGGTATCCAATCAGACAACCTCAACAGGAGAACAAATTAATGGAGCTGTTAACCAGACAACAATGGCGGTTCAGCAGGTAGCCACTACAGTTCAAGAGTTAGCTAATGGAGCACAAGAGACAGCAAAGAATGTCCAAGAGGTCTCTACAGCAGTAGATAATATCGGTAGGATGATAGAAGATCTAGCACAGAATGCAAATACAGTAGAAAAATTGAATACAGAAGCTAGAGCGTTAACAGAAGAAGGACAAGAAGTAGTCAACGAACTTAACAAGGGATTCAATGAGACACAGAGTGTAACAAATACTGTAGTAACAGCAATGGATGAACTGGAAAGACTTGCAGGAGAGATAGGCCGTATAGTGGAGACGATAACTGCAATAAGCTCACAGACAAACCTTCTGGCACTTAATGCAGCAATAGAGGCAGCAAGAGCAGGAGAAGCAGGACGTGGTTTTGCAGTGGTAGCAGATGAGGTAAGAAAGTTAGCAGAAGAGTCTAACCAGAGTGCCCAGAGAATAGCAGACTTCATAGACCAGATAAGAAATCAGGTAGTAAAGACAGCGGAAGGAGTAAAGAACTCTGTAACAGTAGTAAATAGACAGATAGAGATAGGTTCTAGAGTAACCGAGACATTTACAAGAATAGCAGAAGGAAACTCTAAGATAGTAGAAGCAATAGAAGACATAACTAAAGGTATAACATCTCTAGTAGAAGAGAGTAGAAAGATATCTAATTCTATACAGAGTGTAGCAGCGATAGCAGAAGAGAATGCAGCATCAGCAGAAGAGACATCGGCAGCTAGCGAAGAGATATCGGCAGCAATGGAAGAGATAAATGCCAATATAAACAATCTCTTATCACTAGCTAGAAATCTAACAGAACTTCTAGAGAGATTTAAAGTATAAAGACACTATAGCCCCTACCAATCGGTAGGGGCTATTTTTATTCTAAAGGATAGCAATGATAGGATTGAGTTAATAGGTGTCAGTATGAAAATGGTATTATATCTAGCACTCGAGGTCCGCCCTTTACCATTCTAGTTACAAAATATCTTCCATAAATTTCTATTATCTTTAATCTAGATAATCTTTCAATAATACGGAATTCATCAATCATCTCATCCATAAAAATACCAACCGCTGTGCCAGTGTGGGCAACGTTTACTCCATAAGCTCCAAATTCTAAGGCGCACTCTATTATATCTTCTAGATAGGGCTTGGGCAAAATCTTTTGTTGTATTTTAGCGCTTCTTATCGCTGAAATTCCTACATTAGACCAGTCTTTACTTTTTAGAGCATATTCCATTTTGGAGTATATATCGTCCCATTCACTAGCATATGAATAGAGGTCTTTAGTAATTTTATTATGGTATTCTAAAGTGTCTACAAAACCCTTACCCTCAAGCACTATAACTTTAAGAGATGGCACAGGAGTTAGAGGCAAAATGACTTCTCCTTTTAGAGAGTCAAAAAGTGTTATGTCTTCGAATATTATACTATCGGTAGGCTCTATAGAAACAGCTATTCGAGCTATCATATTATTATCAATCTCTACCCCAAATAATGTCCCAATTCCTAGTACTGTAGAAGCAATATCTGCGGTACTGCTACTCATACCTTTTCCAAAGGTAAGTTGGGATTCTCTTTTTATCTTTATATTCTCTATGTACCTTTCTGGGACCTCGATAAAATTGAGAGTTTTCACAATAGCATCTCTCATTTTAGGCATCAAATTTGCTTTTTCTCTTTTATCTGAAAATTCTATCCAGAGAGTTGTTCCCAGTTCAATAGGATAGGAAATTAGTAACTCTTTGCCATTTATTAGTCCCTGTATCAATTCTCCACAGGAACCTGGGCAGTAGACTAATACTCTCTTATTCATATGTTAGAGAAATCTTTTAAATATTTAATAAGTTTTTCGTTACTATTATGGTCTTTTACAGCTAGCCTTATATAACTTTTGCCTAGTCCTTCAAAATTCTTGCAGTTTCTTATAAGAATCCCTTTTTCTAATAGATAACTCTCTAAGACCTCTGTATCCGCTTCTATCTTTGTCAGTATAAAATTTGCCTGACTTGGATAGGCGTGAATCCACTTTATATCTGATAGTTCTCTTAAAAGTAATTTCCTTTCCATAGTGATAAGTCTTATTGTATCTTCCATAAATACTCTATCTTCCAAGACATATCTTCCTGCAAGGTCTGCGAGGATATTTACCGACCAAGGTAAGATATGGTTTTCAATCCTATCAATAGCTTCTTCCGTAGCTACCCCATAACCAAGCCTCAATCCAGGAATACCAAAGAACTTAGTAAGACTCCTTACTATATATAAATTTGGATAAATTTTGATTAGCCTTACTGCTGAGTGCTTTGGATAATCTTCTGTAAATTCTATGAAAGCTTCATCTATTATTAAAGATATATCTAGGTTAGCAATCTCATCTAAAAGAAATCTAAGTGATGAAATCTCTATAAGTCCACCTGTTGGATTGTTTGGGTTACAGAGGATTAGTATGGCATTCCTCTCATTTCTAAGTCTATTAGCTAAGCATTCTATATCTAATTTAAAGTTTTCTGCCATAGGAAAGTATTCTAAATCTAGATTATTTATTTTACAGATATGAGCATACTCTGAAAAAGTAGGGACAGGGATAATAGCTTTTTTCTTTATCGAAGTTATAAGAAGAGACATTACTTCTATAGCTCCATTTCCTACTAGTATATTTTCTGGACTTAGATTGATGTAATTCGCTATTTCTTTTTTTAACTCTAAATACTCAGGATCAGGGTAGTATATAATGTTATCTAAATTAGAAATTAGATACTCTTTAAGTCCCTTAGGGAGTCCCAATGGATTTATATTGGCACTAAAATCTAGTATACTTGAAGGTTCTTTATTTAGAATCCTTGCAAATTTATATATGTTTCCACCATGCTCTACCATAATAACCACCTTATAAGACAGCCTGAAATAAAACCTAGAATTGAGGTTCCATACATCAGCCTTACAGATGTTAATATATGTTCAGGCTTTATCTCCTCTAAGGATTCACCTATATAAGGTTTTTCTACAATGTGACCCCCATAGGAACTTGGTCCTCCTAGTCTTATATTTAATGCCCCAGCCATAGCAGATTCAGGGTATCCACTGTTGGGGCTTGGATTCTTCATCCCGTCTCTTATTACTGTAAGAAAACCTCTTTTAGCATCTAGTCCCAAGAAGAAAGCCACAATAATCATAAGTAGAGACGTTATACGTGATGGTAGAAAATTGGCTATATCGTCTAGTCTTGCCGATGCCATCCCTATGTTTATATACCTTTCATTTTTATAACCCACCATAGAATCTAATGTATTTATCGCTTTATAAGCCATAGCCAAAGGTATTCCACCCAAGAAGAGATAAAATAGTGGTGCTATAATTCCATCAGAAGTATTTTCTGCTACTGTTTCTATAACTGCCCTACTTATATCATTGACATCAAGATTTTCTGTATCTCTTCCAACTATATAAGATAACGCCCTTCTGGCATCTTCTATATCTTCAGCCTTCAATAGTCTATATATCTTTATCGCTTCATCTCCTAAACACCTAGTGGCAAGGACAGTGTAAATAAAGATAATACTAACAAAGTGATATAGTAAAATGTTAATTGAAAAAGCAAACTTTAGTATTAACCATACCACCAGATAAGAAATTGAAACTGTAACTCCCGTTAGTATAAAACCAGCAACCTTTTCTTCTCTAGATGAATGTGAGATTCTTCTAAGCAACTTTTCCAAGAATGATATAAATAAACCAATAATCCTTACAGGATGAGGAAACCAGTAAGGATCACCAAATATAAGATCAGCTATATAACCCAGCACTATGTCCATCATTTGACACCTATTATACGATATATACTCTCTATATCTAAGGCATTTCTTACAGTTCTTGCAAGCTCATTGTATCTGGCTAACTTTATATCTCTTAATGGTCTGATATCTATAGACTTTTCCAATCCCTTTTTTCTATAAAGAGAAGAGACAAAGTCTCCGAGAAAGTCTTCATTATCGAATATACCGTGTAGGTATGTTCCCCAGACTCTACCATCAAGGGATACATATCCATCTATCTCGTTACATTCTATCTCTCCTCTCTTTATTACACGTGAGAATGGGATAGCATTATCACCAATTTTTACTGTTCTACCCATATGTATTTCGTATCCCTTTAGTAGATAAGGAAGCCTCTCCAGTTTAACCAGCGATTGATAAGTAATCTTCTCTTTCTCTAAGATGGTAACTAAGTCCAAAAAGCCTAAACCTTCACTTTCTTTTATTTCAGATTCAATGTTGTATAGGTCTATAATCTTCTTCCCCAATATTTGTAACCCTCCACATATCCCTACCACCATACCTCCACTCCGGAAATATTCCTTTATCCTTTCGTAAAGGCCATTAGCCTTAAGATATAAAAGGTCACCTATTGTATTCTTTGTCCCCGGTATTATAACGACATCAGGATTACCTAAGGTATCTGGACTATATACGTATCTTATCTTTAGACCTTCTATGTAGTAGAAGGGTTCAAAATCGGTAAAGTTAGATATATGGGGAAGATATATAATAGCTATATCTATGTCTCCATAAGGCTTGGAGACTTTTAAATACTCGGTAGCGCTATCCTCTTCATCTATATGAATATTTAGATACGGTATAACGCCTAACACAGGTCTTTTTATTATCTTCTCTAGCATTAATAAACCAGGCTTCAACAACTCAATATCTCCTCTAAATTTATTTATTATTACCCCTTTTATCCTTTTCCTCTCTGCATGGGTTAATAAAACCATAGTCCCTACAATAGAAGCAAAGACACCCCCTTTATCTATATCTCCTACAAGAAACACAGGACAATCCGCTATCTCTGCCATCCCCATATTAACTAGGTCGTTATCTCTGAGATTTATCTCTGCTGGACTCCCCGCTCCCTCTATTACAATTATGTCGTATTGGCTAGCTAATTCTTCATAAGCTTCTCTCACTATTTTTTTGAGCTCTGGCTTAAACCTCTGATATTCCTCCGCAGTCATATTCTTATAAACCTTACCCTTTACAATTACCTGACTTCCAATATCACTTGACGGTTTAAGTAATATAGGATTCATAAGCACGGAAGGTTCTATATTACATGCCTCTGCCTGCACTGCTTGAGCCCTACCCATCTCCTTTCCATCTATGGTAATAAAAGAATTTAAAGCCATATTCTGAGACTTAAAGGGAGCAACTCGAAATCCATCCATAGTAAATATCCTACACAAGGCAGTAACTATAAGACTCTTACCAACCGATGAAGCTGTTCCTTGAATCATAATACTTTTAGCCATTCTTATCACTATCTCCCAATTAGTAAAGACTCTAGGATGGTAGATAAGGGCCCTACCATCCTAGGTTTAATATTACTTAAAAAGATCCGGATGGAGATACTTAGCTATAGTTTCAAGAGCCAAAACCAGTCTTGGTCCAGCCCTAAACACTATATCATCATTTATTGTATATACCTTCTGATTTTTTACCGCTTTTAGAGTCTCCCAGCCAGGTCTCTTTGAGGCCTCTAAAGGATCAGCCCCCATGCTAGATTCTGCCCCTATAATTATGTCTGGGTCTTCCTTAATAAGCTGTTCTAAGCTAAAGATCGGATAGGCAGACTTTGCAGAACTAGCTATATTTATTCCACCTGCCTTCTTTATAAGGTCATCTATAAAACTTCCAGGTCCTGCACTCATTAATGGCTCATGCCAGAGTTCAAAGAAGACTTTAGGTTTTGTCTTTGCCTTATTTACTTTACTAGTAACTTTAGCTATCCTGAATTTTAAATCAAAGACTAATTTCTTAGCATTTCCCTCTGCACCAGTGATGCGTCCTATAGTATAGATACCTTTTATAACTCCATCTAGGGTTGTAGGATAGGAGACAAATACAGGGATTCCAAACTGTTCTAGTTTTTCTACAACTTGTCTCTGAACCCCTCCCGTTGCTATTATAAGGTCTGGTTTTAGAGAGAGTATCTTTTCTATATTTGGGCTTTGAAATGTTCCAATCTTTTCCTTCTTTTTTGCCTCTTCCGGATAATTACAGAGAGTGGTAACTCCTACTATCTTTTCATTTAGCCCCAAAGCAAATAATATCTCAGTTACCGATGGAGCAGTAGAAATAATCCTCTGAGGTTCTTTAGTAATTGTTAATTTTCTACCTACATCATCTTTAATGGTTATAGGAAAACTACTAGCAAGAGAAATATTAGTTATAAATATCAGAGACAATACTATAATTGCAAAGTATATAAACCTTTTCATTATTTTTTCCTCCTTAAACTAAAGAATTACTCCCCCATAGATACCTCAAATAGAGAAAAAATAGGATTTTATCCTAGAAAGGATAGACAATTTATGAACTATTTAATCTCTCCATAATGCCAAGCCTCCTTTCCTCGAAGGATCCGGCATATGTCCTAATAGGCAGGTCTCCTGGCTTCCAGCATAGGTCCTACGCCTTCCCAGTTTCCCAGTGGCATCCTGCAGGACCCATAGCGCTGGTCACAGTAGCGGGACTGCAGCGGATTTTCACCGCTTTCCCTTTTAATCCCCTAAGGGGAACCTATTAGAAATATGCTTCTGGAAAGATATAATACTATGAGGTAATATTCAAGTCAAGTGAGTATAGAATAGGTTTTAAGCTTTTTATTCTCTCTTAAGAAGTTCTTCTATAATTCTCCTTCCTGCCATACCAAATTCTTTGCGCTTCTCAGGATTCTTAATAAAGAATTCAATAGCTTCAGCCAATGCATTCACATCTCCGTAGTTAACAAGTTTGCCGTTTATATTATCCTTAACTAGATACCTTGAGCCAGTAGTATTAGTAGCAACAACTGGTTTCTTAGCAGCCAGGGCTTCACATATGGTCTTCGGGGGAACTCCTTCCTTCTCGGATGTGAGAACAACTAAATCTACTATACTTAGGAGTCTAGGGATATCACTTCTATATCCAAGGAAACGAACTCTATCAGCAAGTCCTTCCCTGTTTATTAGCTGTTTTAACTCTTTCTCTAGAGACCCATCTCCTACTACAAGGCACAGAAGATCCTTATACTTTGGGAAAACCCTCTTTAGACCTTCAAAAAGGAACTTATGCCCTTTTACAGGCTCAAGTCTAGCTATAACTCCTATAACAAATTCATTATTTATTCCAAGCTCATTTCTAAGAATTCTTCTTTTCACCTCATCGAAAGTAGAAAGTTCTCTATCAAATTTATCTAGATCGATCTCCAGATTATAAGCCCCAACCTGTGTTTCAGCTAGCTTATCTTTTAGTCTTGTAGCTATATCAGATAGATTCTCTGCCATATCTGAAAGTTGTATGTTTACATTCACCTGCTGTTCAGAGGCAGAAGCTATCTCTTTGCTTCCTCTAGTTATCTCTCGGCTAGATTCAACGGTTAATTCAATTCTATGAACTATATCTTGTATGTTATCCGCAATTACTTTAAATGTATTTGTTACTTCCTGAAGTATCTCCTCTCCCTTATCTACCTGCTGATTGCCTGAAGAGATAGTATTAACTGCATCCGCCATCTTCTTTGAAAGCTCATCTATTGTAATCTCAATCTTCTCAAGGAAATCTTGAGTCTGATAAGCCAATTTTCGCACTTCATCCGCCACTACAGCAAAACCTCTACCATGCTCTCCAGCACGTGCTGCCTCGATAGCTGCATTCAATGCCAATAGATTAGTCTGCTCTGCTATATCAGATATTATCTTTACTACATTATCTATCTCACCAAAAGCCTTATTGAGTTCGGTAATCATTGACATTGTATGTTCCGCCGATTGAGCAATATAATGCATCTGCTCTGTCATAGTATTTATTTTTAAAATTCCATTATAAGCTAATGAACCAACCTCTTTACTCCTTTGTGCTACCTCTTCTATATTTAAATTTAATCTATCTGTCTCTTGGGTAAGATTCTGAAGGGCAGAATTTACTTCTTCCATCGCATCAGACATCTGTTTTATAGTATCATTTAACTGTCTACTTGAATTAAGAATTCTTTCCGCAAGAGAGTCTAACTCTCTTATCAGATTGTCTGTGTTTTTCAGTAGAGAATTAATAGCAGATGAAATTTTATTCAATACTTTATCCTTGTCTTCAGGAAGGATACTTCTAAACCCTTCAGAAGATATTCTCTCTATAAGATCTGCAAATTCTTCGAACTTTCTAATAAGTTCCTCTTTTTCTTTATAAGTATCTAAGATATTATCTAAACGTTTTATAATATTTCGAATAATAAGCACAGATATACCAAAAATAAGAATAGTTAGAGGAATTAATATAACTGCCTTTGGAATAAATATCTCAGCAAGAATTAGAAGAATGCCTAGCACAGAAAAAACTAGGATAAGCCTCATATTAACACCTCCGTTATAAATCTATTCTACAGTTTAAAGTCTTCATTATAGAGATAAATTTTACTATGAACTCAATAAAGATGCAATGTTTATACTTAAGTAAATGCTTGTTTCTATCCCTTTCTTTACGTATAATAAGATTAAGGTTGGAAAAGGGAGGGATATTTCTATGGAAGATAGATTTGACTGGGATAAATTCCCAGAAGAACAAGGTAAAAGATTTAGTAATCTAAAACCATCCACTGTCATCATTGGCATATTTATTGGAATAATAGTTATTATAATCCTATCCAGCTCTTTCTATACAGTTAATACAGACGAAGCTGGAGTAGTAAGAACTTTTGGAGCATTTACCAAGGTTACAGGACCCGGAATACATACCAAATGGTTCTGGCCCATACAGACAGTAGAAAAGGTATCTGTAGAAAAGGTAAACAGGATAGAGCTAGGATTTAGAACTACAGGTAAAGATAGTGCCGGTAATATCATATATACCGATGTTCCGGAAGAAAAGATTATGGTAACTAAGGATGAGAATATAGTGGAGGTAGAGTTTATAGTGCAGTATATAGTAAGAGATCCGGTGGCATATCTATTTAATGTGGATAATCCTATAGAGACTATAAGAAAGACATCATGGTCTGCTATGAGAACGGTAATTGCAAGTAATACTGTGGATGATGTATTAACAGTAGGTAAAGAGGCGATTCAGAATCAGACAAAGGACTTAATACAGTCTGTCCTAGATAGATATAACTGTGGTATAAGGGTAGTAGCTGTCCAACTTCAAGATGTTGACCCACCAGAACAGGTAAAGTCTGCTTTTGATGAAGTTCAAAAGGCTAAAGAAAAGATGGATCAACTGGTAAATGAAGGGAAGAGATACTACAATCAAGTGGTCCTAGAGGCTGAAGGAGAGGCTTATAAGATAGTAAAAGAGGCGGAAGCTTATAAGATCCAGAAGATAAATCTTGCCAAAGGTGAAGTGAGCAGGTTTGAAGAGGTATATAAGCAGTATGTTAAGGAGAAGAATATAGCCAAGAAACAGATATATCTAGATAGGATGAGAGGAATACTTGCAGGGATAAATAAGTATATAGTAGATCCTTCTGTAGGGCTTAATATATTCCTAGAGAAGGGAAGCACAGAGGTGACAAAATGAAGACTCTAGCTAAGATCGAATTTATAGTATTTATTGTGCTGTTATCTCTTATACTTGTAAGAGGACTGTTTCTATATCAGTTGGACCAGACAGAACAGGCGGTAATAACAAGATTTGGTAAGATAATAAGGGTAGATAAGACACCCGGTTTGGGATTTAAGGTTCCGTTTATAGACACAGTAAATAAATTTAGTAAAAAAATACTAGAATATGATACTAATCCTCAAGTAGCGGTAACAAAGGACAAAAAGACTATTATTGTAGATTACTATGCAAAGTATAGGATAGAGGCACCAGACAAATTCTTACAGAGAGTAAGAACACAGCAAGGAGCTAATACTATCTTAGATGATGTTGTATATTCCGCTATGAGAAAAGAGGTTGGAAAGTATACCCTTTCTCAGATTATTATGGGTAGGGAAGAGATACCTAATCTAGTGATAGATGACTTAAAGACACTACTTCCGGAGTATGGATTAGAGATTATAGATGTAAGGTTTAAAACCACCAATTTCCCTCAAGAAGTTCAGGCATCTGTATTTGAAAGGATGAAGGCGGAGAGGCTACAGATGGCTCAGAAGTATATATCAGAAGGTGAAAAAGAGAAGGTCTCAATTATGGCAGATGCGGATAAGATAAAGGCAGAACTACTCTCTAAAGCAAATATGGAGAGTCAAAAGATTAAAGGAGAGGGAGAAAGTATAGCGGTCTTGCTTATTCAGAATGCATATGCAAAGGCTCCAGAATTGGCTTTTATGATAAAATATCTAGATACTTATAGTGAAATACTAAAAAAGGAGGACACAAATATTATAATATCTACTAAGTCCGAGATATTTAAAATCCTTCAAGATATGGAGGTAAAATAAAAGGAGGGAAGTTTTTGAATCTACTTATAAAATACAGGTATAACTTCAAAGAGACTCACCTAGAGAGGATCTTATCGGCAAGAGATGATATAAATCTAGTTGATGGTGTAGAATCTGCCGAGGTCATATTGGGGGGCATATCTAGAGAAGATTTTAAAAGAGCAAAAAATCTAAGATGGATACAGGCAACTGGTGCAGGAGTAGATGGACTTCTCTTTCCAGAATTAGTAGAGAGTGATGTTATACTTACAAATGCCAGTGGGGTTCACCCTATACCTATAGCTGAGCATACATTTGCCCTAATATTAGCTATCACAAGGGGACTTACAAAGTCCTTTGAGGGAAAGAATAAAAGGGCTTGGTTACATAATGAGGTATTTATAGATGAGCTTTATGGAAAGACAATAGGCATAGTAGGTTATGGAAGGATAGGACAAGGCATAGCCAGATTAGCCAAAGGGTTTGGGATGAAGGTAATTGGATTAAAAAGAAATCCAGAAAAAGATATTGAAGTCAAACCAGATATGCTTCTAGGCAAAGACTCAATAGACACACTACTAAAAGAATCGGATATAGTAGTTCTTATTGTTCCTCTCACTAAAGAGACATACCACCTGATAGGAGAAAGAGAACTCAAACTGATGAAGCCTACAAGTATATTGATAAATGTGGCAAGGGGTAAGGTTATAGATGAGAATGCACTTATAAGAGCCCTAAAAGAGAAATGGATATTAGCAGCAGGATTAGATGTCTTTGAGACAGAGCCTTTACCACCAGAAAGTGAACTCTGGGAATTAGATAATGTAGTCATAACTCCACACATAGCAGGACTAAACCCATACTATACAGATAGACTCTTAGATATATTCATTAAGAATCTCAAGGCTTATCCTGATGTCTCTAAGATGATTAACGTGGTAGATAAAAGACTGGGGTATTGATTAAAGAGACAAGTATAAAAGAGCTTATAAGGAAGGGACCAAAGGGAATCTTCGTCTTCATCCCCGCCCTTCCTTTTTTTATCAAGTATAATCCGTATATAGTTCCTATAAGAGAAGAGAATATAATCACTAAAAGAGTGCTATAGAAACCGAGCATAAGAGAAAAGATAACAATAAGTTCTATATCTCCTGTTCCTAATCCTCCCTTAAAGAGGACACGGAGTAGATAAAATATAAGGGCAAAGATACCAGCAGTTATAAAGTTATAGGGAAAACCGTGGAGAATTCCATAAATTACAGATAGAACAATGCAGGGTATTATAACTACATCCGGCAACAGCATATACCTTAGGTCTATAAAGAGAGCTATTAATAAGAGAGAAGAGACACTAACAAAGGAAATAAAATCTAGGGAAAGTCCAAATCTTTTATAAGATAGTAAAAATATAATCCCTGTAACAAGTTCGACTATGGGATACTGTAGAGATATCTTCCCCTTGCAATATCTACATCTTCCCCTTAAAAATATGTAGCTAAGTAGAGGAATATTGTCTATCCATGAGAGTGGATGTTTACAGTGGGGACAAAAAGAGCCAGGACTAATAATAGAAATACCCTCTGGGATTCTATATATACATACGTTCAAAAAACTCCCTATTATAATGCCTAAGATAAATATTAATATACTCAACTTAGAGCGTCTATTATAGCCTTTCCTGAACTAGTTCCAATTCTATTTGCACCAGCAGATATCATCTTTAGAGCATCCTCTAGAGTCCTGATACCACCACTGGCTTTGACACCAAGCTTATCTCCAACTACCTTTCTCATAAGTCTAACGTCTTCTACAGTTGCCCCTCCAGGTCCAAATCCAGTAGAAGTCTTTACAAAACTTGCTCCACTAGACATTGCTATCCTACAAGCAGTAATCTTTTCTTCCTCCGTAAGGTAACAGGTCTCAAGTATCACCTTTACAACTTTCCTACCGGCAAGGTTAACTATCTTCTTTATCTCGTTCTCCACATACTCATAATCTTTACTCTTAAGCGCCCCAATATTTATGACCATATCTAATTCATCTACACCATTTTCTAAGGCTTCATCTGCCTCATAGACCTTAGTATTAGTTGTTGTAGCCCCAAGCGGGAATCCTATAGCAACTCCAACCTTAACACCAGAACCTTTCATTGTCTCAACAGCAAGTTTGGCAAACCATGGATTTATACAAACTGCATAAAACTTGTAGCTCTTTGCCTCTTCGAGAAATGCGCTCATCTCTTCAATAGTAGCTTGTGGCTTTAGAAGTGTCTGATCTATATATTTCAGTAATTCTTCTCTAGTCATCTGAAGACCTCCTTATACATACTTCAGTTCTTCTAATATCTTCTTCAATATGCCTTCCTGTTCCGAGTTGACCTCTCCTAGAGGAGCCCTTACACTTCCAACATCTATACCTCTGAGCCTCAACATAACCTTTAAAGCAGATATGGACGAGAATTGCTTAGTTAATGTCCTTATATAGTTCAGTTTATACTGTTTCTCTTTGGCTGAATCTAATTTTCCAGAGAGGAAATCGCCATACACCCCCACACAGAGTTCAGGCAGAGGATTAGCCAATGCAGAGATAGCACCTTTTGCCCCCATAATAAGGGCAGGTAAGATAAGGCTATCTGTCCCTACAATTACATCTTTATCGGTACCCAGCTCATATATAAAATCTTCAAGAATCTGCAGGTCTTTACTACTATCCTTTATCCCCTTTACATTATCCGCCTCTTCCATAATAGCCTTGGCTAGAGAAGGTTTTATGGTATTTCCGGTATTTCCAGGAAGGTTATAGAGGTAAACCGGAGTTGGCTTTAGCGCACGTGCAACATTGATAAAGTGCCTCTTAAGAGCAGAATCTTCCAGTTTGAAATAGTATGGGCTTACTATTGCCACCGCAGATACACCAGATTTTACAGCAGATTCCCCTACTTCTATAGTATCTTTTGTAGTAATCTCACCAATCTGGGCTATAACAGGGACCCTATCTTTTACTATCTCTACTGCGCTCTTGAATAATAAGATCTTCTCTTCTTTTGATAGTAAAGGTCCTTCGCCATTCGTCCCAGCTATAAAAAGACCGCTAACTCCTCTATCGATAAGAAAATTCAATAACTTTTCAAATCCAGCAAAATCTATACTATCCCCTCTAAACGGGGTAACTACAGCAGGGATAATACCTTTAAGCATTATTACACCTCTTTCTATGAAATTCTATCAAATAAGATTATACTTTATATCACATATACCGTCAAACTTAGTCTTATACTATATCAAGACTGATCTAATATACTCTACATATTTTGGAAATGCTATCTCTGGTTCTGGTATCTCTGGATGCCACATCTTCTCCCACTCAAAAGAAAGGTATCCATTATAACCAGCCTCTTTAAGCAGATTAATAATCTCTACTAGCGGTATATCTCCTTCTCCTGGTAGGACTAATTGCCAACTATCGTCTAGCTTCTTGGCATCCTTTATATGCATATGTCTAAGATAAGGTCTTAAGTATTCTATGGTCTCTTTTGGACTCTCTCCACTCCTATACGGATGCCATACATCCCAGAGAGCCTTTATATTCTCACTCCCTGCCTTTTTTATAATCTCCGATATGAGCCTTCCCGTCGAAAAGTGATCATGGGTCTCTATCACAACATCTACGCCTAGATCTTTTATCCTTTCTCCCACATTATGGAGAGCCTCAGGTATATAGTTCATATAATCTGACTCACTGACATCTTTTGGCACATCGCCTACAAAACTTCTAACAATACCAGAACCCATCTCTTTGGCTAGTTCACAGTATCTTATAAGGGTCTCTACATTCATATCCCTCTCTTCTTTTATAGGAGAAGCAAACCTAGTATAGGCACTTATACAACATATCTCCACCCCATTGTCTTCAAAAAGTGTCTTTATCTCACGTCTTTCTAGAGATGAGATCTCTAAAGATATATGCTGTCTACCTGCTCCCCTCAATTCTACCCCATCATATCTATAGCGTCTAGCAAACTCTACTATTCTTCTTATGTCCCAGTTAGGACAACCTAGAGTGCTAAATGAAAGTTTCACTGTATCTCATCCCTCTCTCTAAAAGGAGTAAATATTATACGGAAGTCTAAATCTTTACCAGAAGCAGTAATCTTTAGGAAGTTAAAATCCTTTATCGAGCCATCATGAAATTCTAGTCCCTTTAGTTCTCCAACCTCTACAGTTGCGTTTACCGGTTCTTTTACTTCTATAAGAAGGTTTCCATATCTGCCTTTAAGTATAAAGCTCTTATCTCCAATTCTTTCTAAATCTCCATTGAGCTGTACCCTAGATTCTACTATACCATCAGTCTTTAGTAAAACTTTATCCTCCAGTATAAGTCTTCCATCTCTTCTATCTTTTAAAAACTCTAAAGTCCTAGTTATATTTTCTATCTTTCCAAAGGGATAAGCCTTTGTTAAATCCAAGACTACCTTATCTTTATCCTTTCCTTTTTCAAAGGCAATAATCTTACCCTCAAACTCTTTTCCTATCCCTTCACTTTCACCATCTACAAATATTAGGCTATGCCCTTCTGCATTACAGAATGGATTCTTATATCTTCCCTCTCTAAAGTATTCTCTTGTATATATCCCGGCTCCTAGATCGTGTAAGAAAGACTGTCCATAGACATTGAATATAAAGTGTCCAACATCTATCTGATTATGTGGCTCTCCATTATTACCAGCCTTTACAGCCAATACAGGTCCAAGTTTATCCTCCCAGCTCTTACGAGTTATGACCCAGTCTATACCACGAAAATGAATAGAGGTATCTCCAGGCATTTCTAGGGCATTCGATTCTTTTCTTAAGCATCTAAAGTTCTCCAATTCTCTTGTCTCAACTTGAGAGGTCAGCCAATTAAGATATTTGCCAGTATTGGTATATCTATTTAGAAGTAGCACAAGGTCTCTATTCAGTTTAACCTCGTAAGAGCAGTCTCCAAAGTTGACAAAGCCTTCTGGAGGTAGATAACAGTGTACAGGGAATAAGCCAGTAACTTGAAGCTTTGGATGTTCAAAGAGATTTACTCGTCCTTCTGTAATTCTATACAAGCTATCAGCAAATCTACTTAAATGTGTAAGGCCAAAGTTCCAGTACCCTACCCCTTCTACCCATCCTCCCTCATCATCAAAATAATCTAGATACTTATTTAGTCTTTGAACAACTTCAAATAGAATCTTACTAAAGTAAGGTTCTTCTGCCCTACCCACTATAGTGGTAGCCCCTATTGCTCCACAACAGACTGCACACCAATTAGACCAGTAAGCATTTGCCCACCAGTACCTATCTGGATTTTCATAGAATGGAATGAATATCCTTTTCTTTAGCTCATATCTAATTCTTTCTCTTATATTCCTATCTAGTCTATCACCTAAAAGGTCTAGAATCTCTCCAAGTTGCTCGGCAGTCATAGATGCAAATAGGTCTATATAAGGCTCGTCATAGTTTAACTCTTCTGGTAGATGTGCAGGATAACACCAAGTTATCTCATTGCATATATCCCAGATGTAGTCTTGGAGCCTAAGGAGGAAGTCTTCCCTACCAGTCAAAAAGGTCCCTATAGCAAGCATATACATATTAATCCTCTTTAGTCTATGAGGCGCCTCGTAGTGTGTTCTATTACCTGTAATGTAGAATTCTCTAAAGAATGAATATTTAGCCTCTGGTATTGGAGTATTTAAGAGTTCCTCACAGAGTTCAATAATCTTATCCTTAGGGATATCCTCTCTAAGCTCTTCACTCTTTAGAAGAATAGGCTTATTTAATGCGTCTTTAGATATGCTTTCTGTTATATCTTTTAGATCTGCTACATTATGCATACTATTCACCTCCAAAAATAATATGGGGCGATGGGCAATCTTTACCCATCAACCCCATACCATATTCAAAAGTTACTACTTACTTTTTAAAGTACTGGCAAGGATTAGTTGGAGCAGGATTTGGATATAGCCAAGCACCAAACATCTCTTCTGGGACGTTTCTAAAGTTATTCTTTACTATACCAAAATCAGGTGGGTTAGTGCATATACCAATTACATAAAGGTTATTAGCATCTATATCTAGTATCTGTTTCATTAAGAGTTTCTGCTTTGCGAAGCTTGTAGTCTTGGTAATCTCATCATACAACTGCATCTGCTTCTTGACTTCTGGAGGTGGCTCTTCACCGGATTTCCCACCGGAGTTATACCAGAGTTGCCACAGTGGAGCATGGTTAGATTCACTACTAAATGGGAAATACCATCTTGGTTCTAAGAGGACTTCCATTCCACCATCCCCACTCCATATAGTGACCTCTGTTTCTCCAGTAGCCTTTCTTGTATAGAATATAGACCTATCTTCTGTCTTTATTGCGGTCTTTACTCCTACTGCCTCCCAGTATTTCTTGATAAGTTCACAGGCATCAATCCAGTCAGGTCTTAAGCCAGCAGCTATCTCTATAGTCACACTTAGGGGTTTACCATCTGGTCTTAATCTTATTCCATCAGGTCCACGCTTTAAGCCCATATCATCAAGAAGTTTATTTGCCTTAGCTGGGTCATATTCTATGTATGCCTTAGCAAGTCTCTCGTGGTAAAAAGCAGACTCTTTGAGTGGAGCAGCCTGCCAAGGCTCAGATTTACCTAAGTATACAAGGTCTATTATCTCCTTCCTGTTAATAGCATGAGACATAGCGATTCTAAATCTCTTATCGTTAAATATCTTTCTTAGGACAGGGTCTTTCTGATTCAAGTTAAATGCTACTATTACTGCATTCATTCCCGTTGGCTTAATAGAAAAGAATCTATACCCACCTTTATCTTTATTCTCAGCTAGGACTGGATAGTTTTGCATTATAGTAAAGTGTCTACTGTGCATATCTATTTCGCCGTTTAAAGCTTTCATCAAAGCTACTTCTGCATTCTCTACTATATCAAAGACTACCCTATCTAGATATGGAAGTTGGTTACCAGCAGTATCTATCTTCCAATAGTAAGGATTTCTCTCCCAGATATATCTTGGACCAGAACCTAATACGTTTGTAGGTCTCCATGCAAAGAGTAAAGGTCTCTCAGGATTTAGCCACCAGGTATTCTTATTACCAAATAGAGTGAACCAATCTGTTAGTTTTTCTTCTTTTACCATAGCATCAAGCTTTTCTTTTGCTGTATATTTTGGATGGAACTGTTTCATATAGTGCTTGGGGACAATTAAGCCTACACCATCTGGAGTTGCTAATCTCTGTAGGAAAAGACCGTTCGGCTGTGTAAACTTAAATCTTACTGTATAATCATCTACCTTTTCTACTTTTACAGGCTGTCCATCAGTGGTAAGCCACTTTCCAATGGTAGGAGTAAGTTCTTTGTTTAAAAGGATATCTTCATACCAGAACAGGATATCATCTGCAGTGAAAGGCTGTCCATCAGACCACTTTATTCCCTTTCTAAGATAGAAGGTAAATGTTCTTCCCTCGTCACTTATTTTCCAACTTTTTGCCAAATTAGGCAAGACATAGTTAAATGTGGGGTCCCATCTAACTAGTCCTTCATAATCTACAGTCCTCTGGAACCAGGCATTATCAGCTACCCCTAGTGTAACTGTCCTCCACTCTCCACCATACTTTCCTACTTCTTCTACCGGTACCACTACAAGTGGTTCGGCAGGAAGTCTCTTTTCCACAGGTGGCAATTTACCCTGTTTTACCAATTCCGCTAACATTGGGGCTTCATTAAAGGTCTTTATATCTTTTCCAGTAGCCTTCTTATAATCTGCAATTGTAGAATATTGTGATGGGGTCGGATATTTCTGAGCATAAGAAAAAGGAACTACTCCAAATAATAGACCTATACATACAAGAGCTATCAAGAAACTTCTCAAACCCTTCATACTCTAAAGACCTCCTTTCAGAATAAGATACTTTTTTAAATTTTACACTCACCGGACTAACTACCCACCTTTTAACTAGTCCTATTCCTTTCTGACCTCCATCTAAACTCCTGTTATCTCTCACCTCCTAACCTTCATACTAACAGTAATTATTATAATGAGATATATCATCTTAGTCAACCGATTTAGGATTTGCAAATACTGAAATATCGGTTGATGATAATTTTAAGGCTTTGAATCTCTGCTTAGTTTTAAGATATAATAATTACAAGACTTTCTTTTAGGAGGTGTTTTTATGCTCTATGTAACCGAGACAGAGACAAGAGAGGTAAAAGACCTTTCCGGGGTATGGAGATTTAGGATAGATGAGAATAATGAAGGACTAGAAAAGGAGTGGTATAAAGAGCCTTTAAAAGATACCATCTTGATGCCCGTCCCATCTAGCTATAACGATATAACCCAAGATCCAAAGATAAGAGACCATATAGGTATGGTCTGGTATGAGACAGAATTTATCGTACCGAAAAGCTGGCTTGATAAAAGGATATTTGTAAGGGTAGGATCTGCTTCCCATACTGCTATTGTCTTTATAAACGGAAATAAGGTAGCAGAACATAAAGGAGGATTTCTGCCTTTTGAGGGGGAAATCACAAACTTTGTAAGGTTTGGAGAAAAGAACAGGATCACTATAATGGTTGATAATACCCTGACATGGGACATACTACCGCCTGGAGAAGTAAGGTATATTGAAGATGAGATGCATCCAAAGGGGTATAAGGTTCAGGAGTATTTCTTTGACTTCTTCAATTACTCTGGTATACACAGACCTGTAAAGGTCTATACAGTCCCAAAAGATTATATAAGAGATATTACAGTAAAAACAAGAATTCAGGATAAAAAGGGGATTGTTGAATATGAGATAGACTACTCTGGCAAAGGAGAAATAGATGTCTCTATAATAGATAGAGATGGCAGAAAAGTTGGAGAGGCAAGATCAGAAAAAGGAACAATTGTTATTGATAATGCAAACCTTTGGGAACCTGGAAATCCATACCTCTATTCTTTCCAAGTTAAGACCTTTGTAAATGGAACTCTTGAAGATTCTTATACCTTACCTATAGGAATCAGAGAGGTTAAAGTAGAAGGCAAGAGGTTTCTTATAAATGGAAAGCCGTTCTATTTCAAGGGCTTTGGAAAACATGAAGATGCAGACATTAGAGGAAAAGGGCTAGATCAGGTAATAAATATAAAGGACTTTAATCTTCTAAAATGGATCGGTGCCAATTCATTTAGGACTTCTCACTATCCATACTCCGAGGAGATTCTATATCTAGCGGATATGTATGGAATTGTAGTTATAGAAGAGGCTCCGGCGGTTGGAATGAATGCGTTTATGGGAAGGATGAAGATATTTACAGAAGAAAGAGTTGGGTCAAAGACTTTGGAACATCACTTAAAGGTTATGGAAGAACTAATAGCTAGGGATAAGAATCACCCCTGTATTGTGATGTGGAGTGTAGCCAATGAACCAGCATCTTTTGAAGAAGGAGCTGGAGAATACTTTAAAAAAGTCATAGAAAAGACAAGAGAGCTTGACCCTACAAGACCTGTAACATTAGTCGAAAGTTCTGGATACAAAGAGACAAAGGCTGGAGATTATGTAGATATCATATGTGTTAATAGATACTACTCTTGGTATACAGATTCAGGGAATCTTGACGTAATAGAGAATCAATTAGAAAAAGAACTTAAGGGCTGGTATGAGAAATTCAAAAAACCAATAATACTATCCGAGTTTGGGGCAGATTCAATAGTCGGATTTCATAGTGATCCCCCTATGATGTTTACAGAAGAGTATCAGAAAGAGATGATAGAAAGGTTTGTAAAGGTCTTAGACAAACTTGACTTTGTAATTGGTGAACATATATGGAACTTTGCCGACTTTGCTACAAAACAGCAGGTATTTAGAGTCTTAGGAAATAGAAAGGGTGTATTTACAAGGCAGAGACAACCAAAACTTGTAGCACACTTCTTAAAAGAGAGGTGGCACAAGGTTCCAGATTTTTGGGAGAAATAAATGAGTATTTCTAAAAATGCTCAGGAGACATCCAGTCTCCTGAGTTATACTATTCTATGAATCCAATCCCCTTAAGCCAATTTTCACAGAGCTGTGTCCACTTAGATACTAAAAGATTATCCTTTGCCAATCCTAAGCCGTGTCTTCCATTTTGGAAGATATGTAGCTCAAATGGGATGTCAAATCTTCTAAGCGCCTCCACAAAAAGGATGCTATTTTCTACAGGGACAGCAGAATCATCTGCGGTATGCCAAATAAATGTGGGTGGTGTATCCTGTTTTACATTATTTTCTCCAGAGAGTAATACTCTCAGCTCTTCTGGTGGATTTTCTCCTAGAAGGCTAATCATTGAACCTTTATGATAGAACCTAAGAAAGCTTATTACAGGATAACACAGTATAAGGGCATCTGGCTTTGAACTTACTCTCTCTATCGGGTCTTCAGAGTTAGGTTCCCCATTATCAAAATGAACAGCAGACATACAGGCAAGATGACCTCCGGCAGAAAAGCCCAAGATACCAATCTTATTTGGATTTATAGAAAATTTCTCCGCATTATACCTGACAAGCCTTATAGCTCTTTTGGCATCTAAAAGGGGATATGGATATCTATATGGAGCCACTCTGTAATTAAGGACAAAGGCAGAGGCTCCTATACTATTCAGCCATAAGGCTATCGGTTCTCCCTCATGATCTGCCCTCTTTACATATCCCCCACCCGGAAAGACAATAATAGCACTATTTACCTTACCATTTTCTAATAGATAGGGGATTAAAGACGGGACCTCCCCGTTATTTATTTTAGGGTCATATCCTGGTATATCTCTTTCCCATAATGGAATCATACCCTAATTATATCACAAAAAATTTAGGGGGCAGGATTCCCTGCCCCCTATGAGAAAGGTGAAAATGCCTTACCTTAATAGCTGTAAGACAGTCTGTGGCACTGTATTTGCCTGAGCTAGCATTGCAGTGCCAGCTTGGAGCATAATCTGGTTCCTCGTAAACTCCATCATCTCCGCTGCTAGGTCTGCATCTCTTAGTCTGGATTCTGCGGATGTCAGGTTCTCTTTTGCTACTCCAAGGTTCTGGATTGTGTGGTTAAGTCTATTCTCGTATGCACCAAGCTTACCACGTTCAGTTACTACTAGCTCTATAGCCTTATCTATAGTTTGTGCATCTATAATTGCCTGCGCAGATGCCTGGTCTGTTACATTGATATTTGCTACCCCTAGGGCACTTGCACTCATATCATTGATAGAAATCTCCATCCTGTGGTCAGTGCCTGCATTGGGTCCAATCTGGAGTGTAATAGAGCCTTTGGATAGGTCAAACTCAAAGTATGTCCCTGTAGTAGAAGCTGCATCTTTTGTAAGCTTAAAGGTAACTCCACTTATACCGCTAGAATCTACAGATACGTTTGGTCCTCCAGTCCCTGCAGCAAATTCTCTACTTGTAGATGTCACTGTCCTAGATGTGTTAGTTACTGGGTCAGTAACTAGGATCGTTACATCCCTAGAAGCAACAGCTACTTTATCTGTAGAGAATGAGGCTATTTCTGTCCCGGCAGTTCCAATAGCTACACCGGCAGTAACAGCATAATCTATAATCTTTGTAACCCCTGCATTATAGGTAAATACAATAGCATCGTTACTATCATCAAAGCTAGCACTTACTCCATATGAACTAAGCTCATCATTTAATTCATCAATAAAACCTTCTACAGTAGTACCATCCCCTGCAGTTACAGTGGCTACTTCTCCATTAGCAAAAGTAAAGGAAAATGTTATAGTAGATGCACTACCACCTAAGTTAAGAGCAGCACTTAAAGTTGTACCTGCAGTTATAGTTCCAAATTTCACTTGTGTAAGTTGATATGCCCCTGTAAAAGTCGGTGCGTTAGCTATACTGTTACTCTCTATCCAGGTTACGTTATACTTGCTACCAACTTCTTGGGACATAAGCTTTATCTCGTTTGTAGTAGAGTCAAACTCTGCCCTAACCTGCATCCCCGCATTTGTAAATGCAGTATTAAGTTTATTCAGTGTTGTCTCTATTGTATCTCCGGAAGCTCCTGTTGTAATCGTTAGCGTAACAGTTGCAGACTTTCCATCAGCCTGAGAAACTGTTATACTCTTTGTGAATGCGTCTCCAGAGGTGTAACCTAAAACAGCTGCAAGGGTATCTGTGACAGATACAGTTGCAGTTGTCCCAAGTCCTATTGCAGCGTAATTTGCCTGTCCTGCAGTAGCTACTGATACTTGATATGTCCCAGTTCCACCTATAACTCCTGCTATACCTATAGCATTGTTCTCCACTATATTACTATAAGCATTGGTGTCTATTGTTGCCTTTGTCCCGAGCTGGCCATTTAGAAGCTTCTTTGTGTTGTATTCTGTTGTCGTGGAGATCCTGTTTATTTCTGTGATTAGCTGGTTTATCTCGTCCTGATACTTCTGTCTGTCTGCATCTGTCTTATCACCGTTTGCTGCCCATCCTACTAGGTCTCTCATCCTCTTTAGTATAGCGTTTACCCTATCAAGTGCTCCTTCTGCTGTCCTTATTAGAGAGATACCATCGTTAGCATTATCTATAGAGACTCCTAAACCACTTACCTGAGCTCTCAACTTTTCGGAAATAGCTAGCCCAGCTGCGTCATCAGATGCCCTATTGATCCTTAGTCCAGAGGAAAGTCTCTCTAGAGAGACCGCCAATCTATTATTAGTAATCTGTAAATTCCTCTGGGCATTCAACGCATAAATATTTTGGTTAATACGCATTCATCATCCCTCCTTGTATATGTTAGTTTTTTAGGCTTCCCTGCCTAACTTTCCTCATCTCTACTCCCCTTGCCTTTTATCTTTCTATTAAAGCCCACTTACCTTTTTTCTATCACCTCCAACATACTATATCGGATATGTTTTATAAAACTTTAGGGTTAGTTAAACCTGCGCCTTTAAAACCTCTAGAGTATCTCTCATCTGAGATAGAAGCTCATCTACTTCGCCAGTGTGTGATAGTAGTGTAACCATATTCATCCTAAACTTTGTATTATTTGGGTCTAACTCTAGGGCTTTCTCAAAATATCTTTTAGCCTCGGAAAAGACACCAAGGTTAGCATAGGCAATACCAAGATTATTAAAGATATCAGGATTATTTGGTGATATCTTAAGTGCATTCTCCCCATAGATAACTGCCTCAGAATATTTCTTTAGTTCTATAGCACAGGCAGTAAGCATTATATAAAGAGGTAAACCTCTCACTTGAGAAGAAAAGACAAGTCCATAGCTCTTCATCGGGTCTACCTCTAAAACTCTTTGAAATTCAGCATAGGCTTCATCAAATTGCTTCTTTTTAAAATATACATTTCCAGCTATGTAGTGTGCTTCTGGAAAGTTAGGATCAAAATTAACTGCCTTTAAGGCATACAACTCTGCAAGATCAAGCTCTCCTCTATTTAGATAAAGCGTCGCCAGATCAATAAGTGAAACAAGTTTGGCAAATCTAAATAGAGGATTTGTTCCTGCAATATCTATAGCTTTTTTGTATGCAGATATACCATTCTCTAAATCACCAAGGCTACAATAGCTCTTAGCTAAATACATCCACATAGAAGCATCTTCAGGATTATTCTCTACCTCTTCTTTTATAAGCTTAAAGTTACGATCCATCTTTTTCTTTATTGCATTAGGCTCTTCATAACCCTTATGAATAACTGGTATATCAGTAGCCCTTATTGTCTTTCCTCCCAGTTTATTTATAGAGAAGTCCACAACTTCATGAATCTTTCTCGAAAATCTAATCTCGGGATTATTACGGAAAAGCCTAATGAGATAGTTCATCATGGTATTACCATCAGGAGTATTACTGTATATAGGTAGCTGAACACCAAGAACATCGTCTTCAAGATTAGCCAATATCTCTTTTAATTTCTTAACCTGTTCTGCGTTCATCTCATCATCTGCATCCATAGAGAGAATCCAATCACAGGTAGCATGTTTTAATGCCTCATTCCTCGCAGAGGCAAAATCGTTATTCCATTCGTAAAAATAGACCTTTGCCCCAAAAGACTTAGCTATCTCAACTGTATTATCCGTAGAACCTGTATCTACTATAATAATCTCATCAACCGCATCTTTTACAGAATTTAAAGCATTAGGTAGGTGTTCCTCTTCATTCTTTACAATCATACAGAGGCTTATAGTAGGGATTTTATTTGACTTTTGATTCTTCTTAGAGTTATTATCCTTAGAATTACTTTTATTATCTTTTACCTTAACTGCTACCGACTTTAGATTCCTTTCTAGGAGTAATAAGTTCTCTCTCGCTTTCTGGTAATTTGGATTTATCTCTAAAGCCTTTCTAAACAAATCTTTAGCCTCTGTATACTTCTGTCTATTACAGTAGGCTACTCCCAGATTATTATACGCTTCGGCATTATTTGGGTCATATTTTATGGCTAGCTTAAATTCTTTTATTGCCTCATCCAATCTATTCTGCTGTAAGTAAACTACACCTAGATTATTGTGCCCTTTAGAATAGTCAGGCTTTTTCTCAATGGCTCTCTTAAACTCTAATTCAGCTTCGCTAAGCATCCCCTTTAATAGATAACTCATTCCTAAATTATTTATCCCTGCTACACTTTCTTCCTGTCTTTTTCCTTTAACTACCTTTATAGGCATTTTCCATCACCTTCCTCTAAAAATAAAAATCGGAATGACTAGAAAAAACTTTAGGGAGGTCTTATAATATAATTCTAACAGAGTATTTGCAGAGTATTTGGAGGAGAAAATGGAGAACAAATCAAATGAGCTAAATTCTATATATAATCCAAATATCCAAGAAGAGTTAGATTTTACAGGTGAAAGGATGGTACCAGGAAAGGCTGATAAAGCTACAGAATTGCAACATATTAATAGATATAATTTTGCAAAAGAACTAGTGAAAGATATGAGAGTATTAGACGTGGCTTGTGGAGAAGGGTATGGTTCTAATATGCTTGCAGAAACTGCAAAAGAGGTAATTGGGGTAGATATTAGTAAAGAAGCTATAGAGCAAGCTAATGAAAAATACAGTAAAGAAAATCTTTCTTTCAAAGTGATGGATGCTGAAGGGTTATCTTTTGATGATAATTATTTTGATGCCATTGTTTCTTTTGAAACTATAGAACATTTAGGAAGACCATCCCCTATATGAGAGCGGAAATTTTGAGGATGACGACTTCTGTATAAGGGCTATAAGAGCCGGCTTTAAGATAAAGATAGCACATGATGTGTTTATACACCACTTTGGAAGCAAAACCTTTGCTAGTGAAAAGATAAATTATACAGAATCTATGTTAAGAAATTGGGAGAGATTTAAGAGAAAGTGGGGAATTTCTCCTAGTTGGCAGATAGAAAAGGGAATCCCCATATTAGACCTTGTAAGAGGTGAATTCGATAAAAATAAATTCTATGTGCCTCTAGATATTAATCCAATAGAAATAGATGGAATGAAGTCGAAAAATTTTCTGGGGAAACTCAATCTGGCAACTATAAAGTGGTTCCTAGATACCTATAAACTTGAAGATGATGTGGCATTAATACTCTACGAAGATAACCCAGACTCAGCCTATAATAGGCTCCTAGAATTAATAGAAAAACTCGGCTATAATCCCGAGAATATCCCAGATATAATTATATACTCTGACAAACTTTCAAGGTTTGAAGAACCTAGACTTATAGCCAGTGTGGACGGAATAATAAATACATCTAAGATCAGTGAAGAGTGGATTGGATGGGCAAAAAGACTTGGTAAAGAGATAATAGATGTGTGATCTAGTGTCCCACATACCACTCTATTGTATATCTTAGAGCCTCTTTAAAGTCCCATATTGGCTTCCATTGAAGTTTTTCTTTTATTTTTTCGCTACTTAAGGCGTATCTTCTGTCATGGCCAGGTCTATCTTTTACAAAGGTTATAAGTTTTTTATATTCATCGGACGGTTTACCTGTGACCTCTCCCAAAAGCTCACAGACTAGATTTACTAGGTCTATATTTTTCCATTCATTACCCCCACCTATGTTATAAATCTCGCCTATCTCTCCTCTGTGTAAGACAAGGTCAATGCCTTTACAGTTATCTTCAACGTATAACCAGTCCCTAATATTTTGCCCATCCCCATAAACAGGTAAAGGCTTTCCTTGAATAGCATTTTTAATGGTTAATGGAATCAATTTCTCCGGAAATTGTCTAGGTCCAAAGTTATTAGAAGAACGGGTTATAATAACAGGCATACCGTAAGTAATATAGTATGACCTGCATAAAAGGTCTGCACTAGCCTTTGAAGCAGAGTAAGGGCTGTTAGGCTTAAGGGGGGATTCTTCTGTAAATTTATCCTTACTTTCTAATGGCAAAGAACCATAGACTTCGTCTGTACTAATCTGAAGAAATCTACAATGTCCTAGCATATTATTCTTTGTCCAAAAGTCCCTAGCGACATCTAATAATACCTGTGTCCCATATATATTTGTTTTTATAAATATCTCCGGTCCTTCAATGCTCCTATCTACATGGGATTCTGCAGCAAAATTTACTACATAATTAGGTCTAAATGCCTCGAATATATATTCAACTAGCTCTCTATTAGATATATCACCTTTTATAAAGTGATAGTTAGGTCTATTATCAACCCCTTTAAGATTTTCTAGATTACCAGCATAGGTTAATTTATCAAGATTGATCACTGTATAATCAGGGTGCGCTTTAAAGAGATAATGTATATAATTTGAACCAATAAAACCTGCCCCACCTGTAACAAGTATGACTATACTCATATTCCCTTCCCATAATTTTCTCTAAATAAGACATCTTTTATCTCTCTAAAAGATGGTAACTTACTATCTTTTTCTGAGACAATAATATTTTCTACTTCATCGAGATGCCAGGTAATATTAAGTTCTGGATCGTTCCATATAATTCCAAAGTCATCCTCTGGATGATAAAATTCAGTGCATTTATAAAAGAAGTGTGTATTCTCTTCTAGAGAAATAAATCCATGGGCAAATCCTGGTGGGATATAAAACTGTAAGCCATCTCCTTCTGTAAGTTTAACTCCAAACCACTTACCAAATGTAGGTGAATCTACTCTTAAGTCAACAGCAACATCAAAAACCTTCCCAGAAATCACCCTTACTAATTTCCCTTGAGGATACTTTAACTGAAAGTGTAATCCTCTTATTACACCTTTTTTAGAGAATGAATGGTTATCCTGAACAAAATTTAGGCTAAGTCCAATTTCTTCCAATTCCTTTTGATTATAACTCTCTATAAAAAAGCCCCTAGTATCTCTAAATACTTTGGTTTCTATTAATAAAAGTCCTTTTATTGGAGTTTCAATAATCTTAAACTTACCCATCTTCAAAAATCTAATATCAAGTCCTTACAGAGTTCATTTGCCCTAAATAGAGATTCAGGCGTCCCTGCATCTGTCCACCAACCCTTAAGTATGTCATAAGTCAAGGTTCCTTTCTTTAGATAAGCATTATTTACATCGGTAATTTCTAACTCACCTCTAGCTGAAGGTTTCAGTGTCTTAATAATGTCAAATACATCTGAGTCATACATATATATTCCAGTTACAGCAAAGCTACTCTTTGGTTCTTTAGGCTTTTCTTCTATAGAAACAATCTTTCCATCTCTAATCTCTGGGACTCCAAATCTTTGAGGGTCAGGGACTTCTTTCAAAAGGATCTTAGCACCCTCAGTCTGCTTCTCAAAACTTCTTACATATGGAGTTATGTCATCCTCAAAGATGTTATCCCCAAGGATAACTACACATCTACCACCATTTACAAAATGTTCAGCTAGACCTAGGGCTTGTGCTATACCTCCTGCCTCGTCTTGAACCTTATATGTAAATTCTACTCCAAAGTCTCTTCCACTTCCAAGAAGCTCAATAACATCGCCCATATGTTCTCGTCCAGTAACTATAAGTATATCTTTTATCCCAACCTGTTTGAGTCTGTATATAGGATAGAAGATCATAGGATATCTACCTACAGGTAATAAGTGCTTATTTGTAACCTTTGTAAGAGGTCTTAGTCTTGAGCCTGTTCCTCCTGCTAAGATTATCCCTTTCATTTAGTCCCCCTAAAATATTGGTTGAAATTCATAGGAATAGTAGAGCCTTATATTTTTACTCTTAGCATACTCTTCTGTCTCTAAATCAGTCATATATGTAACTAAAATAGGAAAGACTTCCTCTTTGAGTGTCTCTTTTATATCTTTAAGCCTATCCACAAAATCTACTATATGTCTGATGGAAAGGTTAGCCTTAGCTTCTCCTACTATGTATATCTCTTTACCATCTTTCTCTGCTTTTCCTATTATGTTTATCTCCATAATCTCGCCTTTATATGTCTTTATTATCTTTCTAACTAATCTCTCTTTTACTTTTATGCCAAACTCTTCCTCCAAAAGCCTAGGTAGAGAAAAGTAAGCCCTGTCTTCCAACTGAAAGCCAACTGCATGGGCTAGACCACCAAGCTGTCTCCTTATATCTACTATCTCTCTTTGCATCTCCTCTACTACCGCTATAAGTCTTTCCAGTCTTGCCTCAGTTTTAGCTTGAGCCTGAGCTAGCTCTTCTAACCGAGCCTCTGTTCTTGCCTGAGCTTGGGCTAGTTCCTCTAGTCTTGCCTCGGTCCTAGCTTGAGCTTGGGCTAACTCCTCTATTGCTTTTTCTACAGCCGTTAATCTCTCTTCAGACTTAGCTTGAGCCTGAGCCAGTTCTTCTAACCGAGCTTCTGTCCTTGTCTGAGCTTGGGCTAGTTCCTCTAGTCTTGCCTCAGTCTTAGCCTGAGCTTGAGCTAACTCTTCTAACCGAGCCTCGGTCCTAGCTTGGGCTTGGGCTAACTCCTCTATTGCTTTCTCTACAGCCGTTAATCTTTCTTCAGACTTAGCTTGAGCCTGAGCTAGCTCTTCTAACCGAGCTTCTGTCCTTGCCTGAGCTTGAGTCAATTCTTTTATAGCTGATCTTAACTCGCTTACTTCTCTATCTATAGGAAGTAATATCTCAAGTTCTTGTTTTAAAACCTCCCTAGCTATTCGATATATCTCTTCTCTTTCTATAGTCTCCATTTTTACCTCCTACTTTCTTGAGTCTATTATAGCATAAAATCTGGTGTATATAAGTAAAATAGGTGAGGACGCCTGTTCTACCAATGTTTATTCACTATCCAAAAAGTCGAAAAGTTGGCAATAAGCTTGCACTTTTAATTAGCCTGTGATAATATCTTATTAGAAGCCTATATGGTGGGAGGTTATTGAATTGGATAATATTAATAGTGTTGATACTGTGCAGATGTCTATGGTACTTTATGCACTTAAGAAGGCTCAAAGCATAGAAGAAGATGCAAGTAAGACATTAATACAGAAGACACTGCAAAAGATAGAAGAAAATAAAGAAGAAACATATCCTTGGCTTGGAAAGAATATAGATATTCTGGTATAATCTTATTGTGATTAGGGAAAAATTTGAACAAATAATTAGTCTTCTCTTTCAGGAAACTAAAAAATATTACGGAGAAAATTTGATTTCTTTTGTAATTTTCGGTTCGTGTGGGAGAGGGACGCCAAATCCTAACTCTGACATTGACATCCTAATAGTATTAGGAAATGCTCCTAGAGGTAGAATTAAGCGAATTGAGGAGTTCTATAATAACATTGAGAAAAAGATAGAGCCCTATCTAGAAGAGCTAAGGGAATATGGAATTAACACATATCTTTCTCCTATTATAAGGACAGAGGAAGAGGTCAAATTAGGAAGTCCTTTATATGTAGATATGCTTACAGGCATAAAAATCTACTTTGATAGAAACAACTTCTTTAAAGAATATCTCAATTCTCTTCAGGAAAAGTTAAAAATACTTGGAGCTGAGAAAAAGGAGGATGGGTATTGGGTTTACAAAAAAGAAGTAGATAAAGAGGAGGGGGTAGAGATATTTCAAACATAAAATTAGCTCAAAGTTATATACAGAAGGCAAAGAAACGGCTAATAGCACTACGAATATTATTCGAAGAGGGAGATTATTCTGATGTAATAAGAGAAGCCCAAGAAATTGTAGAATTATGCACTAAAGCTATGCTTAGGTATAAAGGGATTGATGTGCCTAAACAACACGATGTAGGTTATATATTAATAGAATATAAAGATATGTTTCCAAGAGAAATTGCCAAGGATATTCCTAAAATAGCTGAAATATCAAAATATCTTAGGAAAGAAAGAGAATTTGCCCTTTATGGCGACATAGATTTTATCCCTACAGAAGAGTATAATAAATCTGATGGAGAAAAAGCTATGAAAGACGCAGAGTTTGTTGTTAAGATCTCGGAGAGGTTGATAGATGGATGAAAACAGTAGAAGAGATAAAAAAGTTATTAGCATCAGCTTTAAAAAGAGATGCCAATAGTGAAGAGTTTATAGGTAAGAATTTTATAGAAGAGCTTGTTTCTTCTTCAGTAAGAATACATAAAGGGATCTCTGTTTATCTTACTAGAAAGAAACAGATTATAGATGTCTTTATAGACTCTGGGCTGAGTAGCCTACCTGTAGCTGAGAAGAAGGACTCTTTGTCTAAAGTCTTTTGTATAACTACAAAACTTGGTAAAGAAGCAATAGTGAATGGAATAGAACTTGCTACACTTAAAAATCTAAGATTAGATTTCTATGCGGTTCTTTCTATATCTAAAGACGGAAGGCCTAAGGATATGCAGGTTGCTTTCCTAGATGGAGAAAAACTTGATACATTTGAGTTAGTAGGACCTTATCCCTATGATTACTTCTTCACATTTGATTTCCTTGAAAAGATATCTGAGATAGAAAAGAAGAGTGAGACAAAGGCTCATGAAACTAAAGAGGAAAAGGAAAAGGTTGTGCTAGTAGACGTAAGAAATGGAAAGGATAGAGCACTAGAAGATTACCTTTTTGAAGAGCTAGAAAGACTAACTATTACTGCGGGTGGAGAAGTTGTATATAAGTTGTCACAGAGGAAAGACTCTCCTGATCCAAAATATTACATTGGTGAAGGAAAGGTAAGAGAACTAGCAGATATAGTTCAAAGAGTATCTGGAAACCTTGTCATATTCAATGGAGAACTCTCGCCATCTCAAATAGCAAATTTAGAATCAGTTCTTGGTGTTAGGGTCATCGATAGAACAGACCTGATTCTTGATATCTTTGCTAAACATGCAAGGACAAAAGAGGGTAAGCTTCAAGTTGAGTTGGCTCAATTAAAACATCTATTACCTAGACTTATAGGAAAGGGCAAAGAACTGTCCCGTCTTGGTGGAGGAATAGGGACAAGAGGACCTGGAGAGAGGAAATTAGAGACAGACAGAAGGCATATAGAACGTAGGATAGACTTCTTAGAGAAAGAGATAGGGAGGGTTAAACGTCATAGAGCTCTTATAAGGTCAAACAGGGAGAGGAATAATATCCCTGTAGTTACCATTGTAGGATATACAAATGCTGGTAAATCTACACTTATGAATGCCCTTACACATTCCGATGTATTGGTAGAAGATAAGCTCTTTGCAACACTTGATCCAACAACTAGGTTGCTATGGTTAGGAGATATAAAGGTCCTCTTAACCGATACTGTTGGCTTTATCCATAAGCTTCCACACCATTTAGTAGAAGCATTCTCCGCAACATTAGAAGAGATAAGATATGCAGATGTTATTCTTCATGTGATAGATGCAAGTGACCCGTTTACCTACGAGCATATAAAGGTCGTGGATGATATGTTAAAATATCTAGAAGCTTATAATAAGCCTATAATAAGAGTTTATAACAAAATAGACCTTATAGAAGATAGGGAAGAGCTTATTCCTCTTACTGAGGATAAAAGTGTATTTGTCTCTGCTCTCACAGGAGAAAACCTTGATGAGCTCAGGGATCTTATCAAGAGAGAAATTGAGGGTATCTTGACAAATGCAAGTATTTAGAGTATTATTTATATTGGAAGACGCGGGGTGGAGCAGTCCGGTAGCTCGTCGGGCTCATAACCCGAAGGTCGCTGGTTCAAATCCAGCCCCCGCTACCATTTTTTATGGCGGCATAGCTCAGGTGGCAGAGCAGGCGGCTCATACCCGCTATGTCCGAGGTTCGAATCCTCGTGCCGCTACCAATGTTTAATGAATTTTATAGAAAAGGTCAAGAATTTTATTCTAAGTTATAATCTTATTTCCCCCAAAGATACAATTCTAGTAGGTGTCTCTGGTGGACCAGATTCTATGGCTCTCCTTTTTGTTCTATCTTCTCTTATGAAAGAGCTAGACTTTTCTGTAGCAGTTTGCTATGTTGACCATAAGCTTCGACCTGAGAGTAGAGATGAAGCAGTCTTTGTTTCTAATATAGCTAAGGAGTTGAATCTACCCTTTATCTTAAAAGAGCTGGATTTAAAGACAATAAAAAGAGGAGGAAGTCTAGAAGAGTTAGCAAGAATTGCCAGATATAAGGCGCTAGAAGAGGCAAGGATTGAAGGTAATGGAAATAAGATAGCAGTTGCCCATCATTTAGACGACCATATAGAGACCGTCCTTATGCGTATTATTAGAGGGACAAGTATAAAAGGGCTTAGGGGCATTCCTATAAAAAACGGGAATATAATTAGACCTTTAAGGTGCGTATGGCGTGAAGAGATACTAGATTTCTGTAATAAGAACAATATAAGTTATGTAATAGACAGTTCAAACTTAAACACGACCTTTACAAGGAACAAGATAAGGTTAGAGCTATTACCTATATTAATTGGATATAATCCTAGGATAAAAGAGGCAATATTAAGGATATCTGAACAGGCAGAAGAATTTGACCAATTTCTCTCTTATATAGAAGGAGACATTTTAGAAAGGTACAAGGTCTCTCCTCAAGAGTTTTATATCCCCATAAAAGATATTAGCATTATTCCTAATCTGCTGAGAAGAAGAATATTTATGAAGATACTTACCGATATTAGCCCTAAACCTGGAGACGTAAGAGAAGAGTCATATAAGATGATTGTTTCACTCTTAGAAAACTCTACTGGGACGAAATTGAACCTTCCTGGTGGAGCAATAGCATACAGGGATGCAGAAGGGATTAGGATATTAAGAGAGGAATTAGGCTTTCTACCTATATACGAACTTAACGTGCCTGGGATAACTATAATAGATAGGCTAAAGAAAAAAATCCATACAGAAATAATTACAGACGGAAGATCCTTAGAAAAGATATCTAGTAATCTATATACTTTTTACATAGATTTTGATAAAATAAAACTGCCGATATACCTTAGAGGTCCCAAAGAAGGAGAAAGGTTTTCTCCCTTAGGACTTAGAGGTAAGAGCAAAAAATTACAGGATATAATGGTTGATAGAAAGATACCAAAAGAATATAGAGGATTATATCCTGTAATAGTTGATAGTAGTGGTGAGATTATATGTATCCCTGAGTATACTATTAGTGAAAGAGTAAAGGTAACTGAAGAGACAGAGAAAATACTTATAGTGAGGATTGAAGACTATGAGTAATATAAAGATCCTTTATACAGAAGAAGAGATAAAAAACAGGGTGAAAGAATTAGGAGAAGAGATTACAAGAGCTTATGCAGGAAAGACTCCACACCTAGTATGTATTCTTAGAGGAGCTGTCATTTTTCTATCAGACCTCATAAGACATATAGACCTTCCCCTTACTATAGATTTTATGGCTGTATCTAGCTATGGTAGAGGGACAAAGTCTAGTGGTGTTGTAAAGATTATAAAAGATTTAGATGAATCTATAGAGAATAGGGATGTTCTTATAGTGGAAGATATCATAGACACAGGGCTTACACTTGAACACCTTACTAAGATATTCAAAGCTAGAAATCCAAGGGATTTAAAGGTGTGTGTTCTTTTAGATAAAGAGGCTAGGAGAATAGTTAATATAGATATAGACTTTGTAGGATTCAAAGTCCCAGATGAATTTATAATTGGTTATGGACTAGACTATAACGGGTTATACCGTAATCTACCATTTCTTGGTATTCTTGATACTTTGGAAGTTGGAGGCGAGCAATTTTGAGAAGACAGATTAATGGGGCTATAATATACCTTATTATATTTACTATACTAGCAATCTTCTTTTGGAGGTCTATGTTCAACATAGGTTCTTCTCCGATGGAAGTAAGCTATTCAGACTTTCTTAACTATGTAAGACAGGGAAGAGTTGCCGAAGTCAGTATAGGTGAAACGATAAAAGGAAAATTCTTAGATGGAGGAGAATTTGTCACCTATAAAGTTGATGATCCAAACCTTGTGGAAGAGCTAAGAAAGGCTAATGTAAGATTTACGGGGGTTCCTCCTGCTCAGCCCTCCTGGTGGTTAGGATTAGTTTCACCACTTATAACCGTAATACTTATAGGTCTTCTCTGGTATTTTATGTTTAGACAAGCTCAAGGGGCAAATAACCAAGCGATGTCCTTTGGGAAGAGTAGGGCAAGGTTAGCATCTGAGAGTAAGGTTAAGGTCACTTTTGCTGATGTAGCAGGGGTAGAAGAGGCAAAGGAGGAATTAAGAGAGGTAGTAGAGTTTCTAAAGAATCCTAAAAAATTTCAATCTCTTGGTGCTAAAATCCCTAAGGGTGTTCTCCTTGTCGGACCTCCCGGATCTGGCAAGACGCTACTTGCTAGGGCGGTAGCGGGAGAGGCAGGAGTTCCCTTCTTTAGTATAAGCGGTTCAGAGTTTGTTGAGATGTTTGTAGGCGTAGGTGCTTCTAGAGTAAGGGATCTCTTCAATCAAGCCAAGAGACACGCCCCCTGTATAGTATTCATCGATGAGATAGACGCAGTTGGCAGACATAGAGGAGCTGGCTTAGGTGGAGGACATGATGAGAGGGAACAGACCCTAAATCAGCTTCTAGTTGAGATGGACGGTTTTGATCCCAATACAGGCATCATAGTTATTGCTGCTACTAACAGGCCTGATATACTAGACCCTGCTCTCCTAAGACCTGGAAGAATAGATAGAAAAGTAGTTGTAGATAATCCTGACTTAGAAGGAAGAGTAGAGATTCTAAAGATACATGCTCGAGGCAAACCTCTAGCAGAGGATGTCAATCTTCAGATAATAGCTCAGAGGACTCCAGGTTTCTCAGGGGCAGACTTGGCAAATCTTATGAATGAAGCAGCACTCTTAGCAGCTAGAAAGAATAAAAGTAAGATCACTATGCAAGAATTAGAAGAAGCTATAGATAAAGTCATTGCAGGACCAGAAAGAAAGAGTAGAGTCCTATCTGAGAAGGAGAAGGAATTGATAGCCTATCATGAAGTAGGGCATGCCTTAGTAACAAAATTTCTACCAAATGCAGATAAGGTGCATAGGATATCAATAATACCCAGAGGAATGGCACTAGGTTATACTCTACATCTTCCCACCGAGGATAAGCACATACTAACTAAAGAAGAATTACTGGATAAGATAGTAACCGCTTTAGGAGGAAGAGCAGCGGAGGAGATAATATTCAATGAAAGCACTACAGGTGCACAGAATGACCTCGAGGTAGCAACTGAGATAGCTAGGAAGATGGTTACAGAATTCGGTATGAGTGAAGAGTTAGGTCCTTTAACATTTGGCAAAAAGCAGGGTCAGGTCTTCTTAGGTAGAGATCTTGTAGAAAGTAGAAACTATAGCGAACAAGTAGCTTTTATGATAGATAAAGAAGTTAGGAAGATAGTAGAATCCTGTTACGAAAAAGCAAAAGAAATCCTTTCTAAAAACAGAGATCTACTTATAAAAATTGCCAATATCCTTAAAGAGAAAGAAACTATAGAAGCAGAAGAGTTTGAAAGACTTGTAGCAGAAAGTCCTGCTATAACTTAAGAAAAAAAAGGGAAGGCAATTGCCTTCCCTCCATTTATACTTAGGGTATACTCTCTAAGGAGTATCACCTCGTAAATTCAAACCTTAAATCAATAAAACTACTATATAATTGCTTCTCCTGTATTCGGATCAAACAGGTGCATCTTATCCATATCAAAGTATACTCTCCACTCTAACCCTGTCTGTGCCTTAGTAGCAGGGTCTACTGTTGCTACTATTACATGTTCTCCTGTTGTCAAATACAGGTTGACCTCCGAACCTAGAGGTTCTGTTACATCTACAGTAGCCTTTATGGTCCACTCAGGCTTTGTATCAGCCTCTCTCATAAGTTCTGCATCATAGATGTCTTGAGGTCTTATACCAAAGATAACCTCCTTTGTAGCATAGGGTTCAACTAGTGAATTAAGAGACTCGGGGATTTTTACCTCAAAGCTCCCTGCATTCAACCAATAACCACCATCTTTCTTCTCTAGTACTGCATTTATGAAGTTCATAGCAGGGCTACCTATAAATCCTGCAACAAAGAGGTTTCTTGGTTTATTGAATAGATTCAAAGGCGAATCTATCTGCTGAATTACTCCGTTGTTCATAACAACAATCTTATCGCCCATCGTCATAGCTTCTACCTGGTCATGGGTCACGTAGATTGTTGTAACTTGGAGTCTGTTATGTAACCTCTTCAACTCTGCCCTCGTCTGAACCCTCAATTTAGCGTCTAGGTTAGATAGAGGCTCGTCCATAAGGAAGACTTGTGGTGTCCTAACAATAGCTCTACCCAAAGCCACTCTTTGTCTCTGTCCACCTGATAACTCCTTAGGCTTTCTCTTCAGAAGGTCTTGAATTCCAAGCATTTCAGCAACTTCTCTTACCTTCTGCTCTATCTCCTTCTTAGGAACCTTCCTCAGCTTTAGCCCAAATGCCATGTTATCAAAGACTGTCATATGAGGATAGAGAGCATAGTTTTGGAAGACCATAGCGATGTCCCTATCCTTAGGGGCAACATCATTAACTAGCCTATCCCCTATGTAGATGTTACCTTCGGTTACTTCCTCAAGACCTGCAATCATTCTCAAAGTAGTAGTCTTACCACAGCCTGAGGGACCTACTAGGATACAAAACTCCTTGTCTTCGATGACAAGGTTTGCATCCTTTACCGCTTCTACTGTACCGAACCTTTTAGTTACATGTTCAAGTACTACTCGCGCCATACTTTTTTAACGCCTCCTCTTTTTATTAAATTTTCTTATTCTATTATTAATTATACCTCTATATGGCCTAATGTTCACCCTTTTTCAAATACTTCTTGAGCCTCTCTATACTATCAACAGGGGTCGGATCTACCCCTCTCTTAATTGCCAGATAGAAAGATACAAAGTCTCCTATATATATTAGTGATAAAAATCTTTCTAACAATGACTCTCCTCTACTCCAAACCTCATCTATACCTGCAGATATAGAAGATATAAATTCTTTCATATATTGAATTCTAAGTTTTATCCTATCTATCTCTCCCTTATCTCTAAGGAATACAACAAAGGTCTTCTTTAAGAAGTCGTCCTTCCCTTCCCATCCCATAATCTCATTATGGTTTAGTTCGGGGAAACTATTCCATACTGCAAATAGTTTACTGTTTTCATTAAGCTGACACTTCCATCTATAGGCTATCACTCCGAAATACTCGTCAGGTGCATATATAATAGGTAGATACCCATACATCTCATTAGCCAATCTCTTAGCTATGTTATTTTCTTCAGGGACTTCATCTTTCAGTTCTTTTTCTCTCATCTCTTGCATAAGGCTTACAGCTTTACTTATATCATCATCGGTAATATTAATAAGTCCAAGTCTAGAAAGAACACCCAAGACTGGTATAAAAGTGTAACCTAAGGCTGCTCTAGGAGGAAAACCTGTAGGTATAGTTATAGAGGTAATCCCTGGCGTCTTTAATGCTATATTCTCTATCTCTCCTCCAGATGCCACTGTTACAACTCCAGCACCTTTCTCTAAACCTTCTTTACATGCAGTTATAGATTCCTCTGTATTTCCAGAATAACTAACAACTATAAGGAGAGTATTCTTATTAACAAAACCCGGAAGATTATAATCTCTAACAATTGAAAATGGAATCTTAAGGTCCCAATATCCTAGAGATTTTATAATATCTCCCCCTATGGCAGACCCACCCATACCTACTAGGACTATATCATTCCACGGTTTATTTAGATGAGAAATATCTACCTTTTTACCTACTTCCCAAGCGGATAAAATCTGCTCAGGGAGGTTACAAATCTTTTGATACATATGCGAAGGATCTTGTTTAGAAAAGATTTCTCTTTCCACTGCTGATTCCCCTTTCATGAAAATCTAATAAGTTAATCCCCTCTCTAATTTTTCCATAGCTAGAACACAAGCTCCTATCATACCAGCAGAATCTCCCAACTCAGCAGGTATAATCTCTACAACATCCCTAGAACCAGGAAAACTTCTAGTCTTTACCATCTGTATCGCTGGAGGCACAAGTATATCCCATGACTTAGCAATACCTCCACCTATAATAATACATTCGGGATTAAATACCGTAGTAAGCGTTACTAATCCTAGACCTAGATAATAACTTGTTTCTCTAAAGACATCCAGAGCTACTTTGTCTCCCATCTTTGCCGCCTTATATATAAGGGCAGGAGTTATCTTGGTTATATCTCTATCTGCCAATTCAAATATCTTTGTCTCTAACCCACTCTTGATAGCCTTCTCAGCTCTAGAAACCATAGAAGGTCCCGCAGCAAGAGCCTCAAAACAACCATAATTGCCACAGTTACACTTTGGGCCATTACTATCTATTACCATATGTCCTATTTCTCCACCGCCACCAATACTTCCACGGAATAATTCTCCATTAATGATAATACCCGAGCCTATACCTGTACCAAGGGCAATAAAAATCATATATTTCTTACCTTTACCTGCTCCAAACCTTCTTTCTCCTAATGCAGCAACACGGACATCATTCTCTATAAATACAGGGACATTAAAACGGTTCTTTATAGGAGTAATCATATCGACATTATGCCACTTTAGATTTGGCGAAAATATATTTATCCCCTTTTCGACATCTAAAATACCAGGAGCGCCTAATCCTACCCCTAGGATATCATTTTCACTAAGTCCAGCTTTTTCTAAAACCATCTCTATGTAATTAACTATCTTTCCCATTACAGCATCTGGACCATCTTCTACAGGTGTATTAGTATCTAACCTAGAAAGGACATTTCCATCAAAATCCATAACACCTACTGTAAATGTAGTTCCACCTAAATCTACTCCAATAATCTTTTTGGTCTTATCGATACTCATATCTATACCCTTCCCGCACTACCTAGAATATCGATATTATTTAATACTTCTCTCTTTACATTCTCTATTCCTTCTGTTAAATAGTCTCTCGGCTCTATAGTACCATTATCTAATACTTTCTTTATTCCGCTCGCCATAGCCATCTTTAGTTCAGTAGCAATATTGACCTTCTTTATACCAAGTTTAATAGCCTTCTTTATGTCTTCTTTAGGAACCCCCGATGAACCGTGTAAAACCAGTGGAACCCCAGGAAGTCTAGAATGTATCTCTTCCAATCTTTGGAAGTTTATCTTAGCATTCTTCTTCTGCATCCCGTGAGCAGTTCCTATAGCTATGGCTAGAGAAGTGACACCAGTAAGTTCATAGAATTTTATCGCATCCTCTACTTCTGTATATATAGCTTCGTCTTCTTTTACCTTTATATGCTCTTCTACCCCACCAATCCTACCTATCTCTCCTTCTACAGGAATTCCCACCGCTTTAGCTATCTTAACTACCTCTTTTGTAGTAGTCACATTTTCATCAAAAGGTAGATGTGAGCCATCATACATTATAGACGTAAAACCAGCTCTTATAGCTCCTACTATATATTCTAACTTCCTTGAATGATCCAGGTGAAATGCTACAGGAATGTTCTCTGAGAATTTATCAGCAAACTTAATTAAATAACTTAGGTAGTCAAAACCTAAAAACTTTACCGTGCTTTCACTAGCCTGGATAATTAAAGGTGAATTAGCCTCTTTAGCGGCAAGAATAATCGCTACCAAAAATTCCCTATTGGAGATATTAAATGCCCCAATAGCATAATCGCTGTTAACAGCTTCTCTTAAAAGCAGATCTGCAGTAACTAACAATTTCGTAGCTCCTTTCTAATTAGAATTTAACTTATCTAATATAGATTTTATCTCTTTATCTTCTGGTTCTAGAATCAGATAACTATCTAAAACATCTTTTGCATCTTTTATCTTTCCCTGTGATATAAAGAAATTAGCATAACTCTTCACTATCTCCTTATTACTAGGACTTAGAGTATACGCCTTAGAGAAGTATTGCTCTGCGGTTTTTACTTCATTTAATCTCCAATATATGAGTCCTGCGGTGTGATATATATAAGGCAAAGAATATGTAGGTAAGAGCTTATCTATAATCTTCTTGGCATCTTCTAATTCTCCAAGTTGCAGTAGAATATAGGCATATGTATTCAATCCCACAGGATTATCAGGATATATCTTTAGGTATTTTTCTAACTCATTCTTTGCAGACTTCCAGTCCGAATTAGAGACAAATCTCCTAGTATTAGAATAAAAAAGCAATGCATTCTTAACTACACTATTTTCAGATATACTTAACCTTTTATCTTTAGGGACAATTACAATTGTAATATTTGGAGCTTCTCTTACCCATAACGATTTAAATTTATCTTCCTCTAAGATATAATTACTTCTAATTACAGGGTCATTTGTCACTATCCCTTTTTGATCGTCGAATCCTATAACTACTCTCCAGTATAGATAATCATAAGGTTTTCTAAAAGACTGCCCAATTATAACGGGTATCTCCGAATAGTTTATAAGATTCTTAATCTCTCTTACCTGGAGCTGTGTTATGTATAATTTATAACCCTTACTTTCTAGGTAAGCCACTGCAGAAAATAGGTCTTCCCATCCTAAAGAGGATATCTTTGACTTTAAGTCTTCTCTATCAACCTTTGTCCCAAAATACTCTAGAACCATAGAGATACAGCTACTAAGGGGATATCCCTCCATATTATAATAAGGGACCGATACAAGAGAAAAAGAACTAGCTACTACCCAGCTAGGTAATAGGATGAATAATAATATTAAAACTGATAATCTATGCAAACTTCTACCTCTTTCTCTTCTTGGAAGCCTCTCTCTTCCTCTTTTCACTTGGTTTTTCGTAGTGTTCATGTCTACGAATTTCTGAAAGTATTCCAGACTTTTGAATTTCTCTTCTAAACCTCTTTAGAGCGCTCTCTATAGACTCATTCTCTTGAACCTGAACTTCAGGCATTACATTTGCCCCTCCTTTCAAATTTTATTTTGATAATTGAATTATAAACTTCATATGCAAAATTTTCAATAGGGCTATCTTCCTCTAATAATATCCTTTATCCTCATAAGCTTAGTAATAGTCTCCAGCTGTAACTCCTCCAATTTCATTGAGATAAATCTTATAGCTGATTCTATCTGAGGAATAAGTTCATATTCCAAGGCATTAACTCTTCTCCTTGTGCTCTCTAAGGCTATGCCTAGATTTATAACTGAAACTTCCAATTCCATAAGTCTCATAAGTTTATCTAGGGAATCGAGAAGCTGTCTATAGGCAGAATCTAACTCAACAGATACCCCTAAAAAGCCATAGAGTAATGGTCCAGGATATGTTATCTCTAAAATTGGTATAGGGACATTAACTATGGATTTCCACTTAACATTTACCTCTATCTTGCTTAAAGGCTCAACTAATGTCCTATCAAATAGAAATGGGTCTCCCAAAGCACTAGCTAGCTGAAATGCCCTATTTACATCCTCCAAAGACTCTATAAGCTCAATAAGAACTCTCTCTAACTCGTTTAAATGAGCTAGAAATTGCCTCATCAATTCTTCCTGCTTATCCTTTAATAGTTTATGTCCTCTTTTAGCAACATTTAGGCGCCTAGTCAGTTTTAAAAGCTCCATCCTGTTTGGACGGACTTTAATCTCTGGCATCTAGATACACCTCTAAGAATCTGTCTCTTATACGCTTCAGTTCTTCTCTAGGAAGAATTCTCAATAAGTCCCAAGCAATATTCAATGAATCTTCTATAGACCTATCTTCATATTCTCCCTGTCTAACAAGTTTGTCCTCAAACTGATTGGCAAACTCTATATATTTTTTATCTACATCTGTGAGTGCTCCTTCTCCAAGTATTACTGCTAATTCTTTCAGCTCTTGCCCCCTAGCATACGCAGCGAAGAGCTGATTTGATACATCTGCATGGTCTTCTCTAGTCTTACCTGCACCTATACCTTTATCTTTTAATCTAGAAAGAGAAGGCAAGACATTTACAGGTGGATATATTCCTCTCCTATGTAAGCTTCTATCTAGAATAATCTGTCCTTCTGTTATATATCCAGTCAGGTCGGGAATTGGATGGGTAATATCATCCTCGGGCATTGTAAGTATTGGCATCTGAGTTATAGAACCTTTCTTTCCCCTTATTCTCCCCGCTCTTTCATATATGCTTGCAAGATCAGTATACAGATAACCAGGATATCCTCTTCTTCCAGGAACCTCTTTCCTAGCTGCAGAGATCTCTCTCAATGCCTCACAATAATTGGTCATATCGGTAAGAATGACTAGAACATGCATATCTTTTTCAAATGCTAAATATTCGGCTGCGGTAAGAGCCAATCTTGGAGTAGCTATACGTTCGATAGCTGGGTCATTTGCCAAGTTTATAAAGAGAACAGCCCTCTCAAGAGCTCCAGTGCGTCTAAAGTCATCTATAAAAAATTCTGCCTCCTCAAAAGTTATTCCCATAGCAGCAAAAACTATGGCAAAACTTTCTTCCGCACTTAGTATCCTAGCCTGTCTTGCTATTTGAGCAGCCACTCTATTATGTGGAAGTCCGGAAGCTGAAAAGATAGGAAGCTTCTGGCCCCTTACCAAAGGGTTCATAAGGTCTATAGAAGATATACCTGTTTGGATAAATTCAGAAGGGTAATCTCTATTATATGGATTTATCGGGTTTCCATTTATGTCCAATCTTGCCTCTGGTATGTATGAGGGGCTTCCATCTATAGGTCTACCAAAACCACTCATTATTCTACCAAGCATATCTAAAGAAACACCAAGTTCTATCCCTCTACCTGTAAATCTAACCTTACTTCTTGCTAACTCTAACCCTGTGGCTCCCTCGAAAAGCTGAACTAGAGCCTTGTCTTCATTTACTTCTAGCACCCTTCCTCTCCTTATACTTCCACTAGGAAGCTCTACCTCAACCATTTCATCGTACTTTGCTCCCTCTACCCCTTCAACCAACATAAGAGGTCCAGCTATTTCTCTAATAGTAAGATATTCTTTTATCATTTATACCTTTACCCCCATAAGTCTAGAAAATTCTTCCTTTATCTTATCTTCAAGCTCAAAGAACTTCATCTTCTCTTGCTCCGGTATATATTTCATACGGGAGATCTCTTCTCTTACAGGCAGACTGAGTATATCTTCTAATGAGACACCATTATCTAGAGCTGTTAGTCCTAGATGATAGAAGTCTAATATTATACTTAGCATATGTAACTGTTTTTCTAGAGAAGTATAGGTATCTAGATCGTTAAACGCATTCTGAAGTAAGAAGTCTTCTCTTATAGACCTTGCAATTTCCAAAAGGAATCTCTCTTTTATTGAGATCGCCTCTATACCAACTAGTCTTGTAATCTCTCTAAGTTCTGCCTCTCTACTCAGTATACCTAATGCTTCATTTCTTAATGATATATAATCTCTACCTGTAATTGTCTTTATATAATCTTCAACTGACTCTACATAGAGAGAATAACTAGTCAGCCAGTTTATAGCTGGGAAATGTCTCTCGTAAGCCAGAGAAGCATCTAATCCCCAGAAACATCTTACAACTCTTAAGGTATTCTGCACTACCGGTTCAGAAAGGTCTCCTCCGGGAGGAGACACAGCTCCTACAATGGTTAGAGAACTTTCCCTATCATCACTTCCCAATGTCTTTACTTTACCCGACCTTTCATAGAACTCTGCCAGTCTAGTACCAAGATATGCAGGATATCCTTCTTCTCCAGGCATCTCTTCCAATCTTGCTGACATCTCTCTTAAGGCTTCTGCCCACCTAGAGGTAGAGTCTGCCATAAGTGCTACGCTATATCCCATATCTCTAAAGTATTCAGCTATAGTAATACCTGTGTATATAGAAGCTTCTCTAGCAGAGACTGGCATATTAGAAGTATTAGCTATAAGGACTGTCCTTTCCATTAGTGGACGACCAGTCCTAGGATCGGTAAGATGAGGAAATTCTAAGAGGACATCAGTCATCTCGTTTCCTCTTTCTCCACATCCTACATATACTACGATATCTGCATCCGCCCACTTCGCCAACTGGTGCTGAACCACTGTCTTACCACTTCCAAATGGACCGGGAATACACGCAGTTCCACCCTTTGCCACCGGGAAGAAAGTATCAATAACTCTCTGCCCTGTTATTAGAATCTCTCTAGGTGGAAGTTTCTCTCTTACAGGTCTTGGTTGTCGGACAGGCCATCTCTGTAACATAGTAATATTATGTATCCTGTCTCCGTCCTTTACTTTAGCCACTATTTCTTCTACCGTAAACTCTCCCTCTTTTATCTCTTCTACAACTCCTTTAACTCCTGGGGGAATCATAATTCTATGAGTTATAGTCTCAGTCTCTTTTACCTCTCCTATAATGTCTCCCCCTTCTACCCTATCTCCTTTTTTAACTAGAGGCTTAAAATGCCAACGTCTATCTCTATCTAAAGCTGGGACATCTATACCTCTTGTAATATAATCTCCTACCCTTTCCGAAATAGCCTTTAAAGGTCTCTGTATTCCATCAAATATAGTTCCTATAAGTCCAGGACCTAGTTCTACACTAAGAGGAGAGCCCGTTGTTTCTACCGGTTCTCCTGGTCCTAAACCCGAAGTATTCTCATAGACTTGAATATAGACATTTTCTCTTCTTAATTCTATAATCTCACCAATTAATCCTAGCTCTCCAACCCTTACCACATCAAACATCCTAGCTCCAGGTAAGCCTCTAGCTACCACTAGAGGACCTGAAACTCTAACAACGTATCCTTTATTATTTCCCATTGTTATTTCCCTCCGAGAAGATCTTAGTGCCTACCGCTCTTATAACGAAATTAGAGAAAAAACTCTTCATCTCAGTCCCTCCCTGAGTAGGGACTACACCAAGGACTGGCAGTTTCTCTTCTCTTTCTACTTCTAATATACTTGAAAATTCTTCATCTATCAGAACTAAGCCATAATCCTTCAAATTTCTTATTGTGCCCAATACCTCTTCTTTGGTTCTAGCGTCAAATATATCTATCCCTAAGACCTCATATATAGAAAGTAATTCTTTTCTGCCAACTACCGCAACTTTATAACCCACGAATACCACTCCTTAAGGTTTGAATAGGAAGCCCATACTCTATCCCAGAAAAGATAAAGAGGATATTTTTATGTTCTATCTCTTTTCTAAAGAAATAATCCAGGATAGGTTCGTAACCAAATGCAGTGTATTTACTTATATCTAGAAGTTCCATAAGACGCTCGTCTATCTTCTTCTCCAGTATTATAGGTTCATCTAAGTAATCCGTCATTCTTAGATTTTCTACCACTTCACTATCCTTCCAATTTTCTATAGGGATATCTAATAACTGTATATATTCCTTTATATCTATGGATCCGCCTCTATAAAAGAAAGAAGTGTATTTCACTGGATAGTTCACCGTCTTTATCCTTAGAGCTATCTTAAGATTCTCTAGGTCTATCTGTGTAACTAAAAGAGACTCTAATAAACTATATCCATTTTCTCTACTTAACTCAATAAGCCCTTTGAAATAAGCCTGCTCTAAATAATATGTCCAAAGGATAGGTTCTTCCTCAGTTTCTCTTAATATATCCCAAGGGTAAGGTAAACTCTTTAATAGTTCTATGTCTCCCTTATTCTTTATCCTTTCTAAGACCTCTAGAGGAATTAGACCTCCCTTATATAAGTTAACATCCTTTTTGCTTAATATACCATAAAGAACTCTCTTGATGTTCCCAAGATCGACTTTATATCTAAAATAGTATAAAAATGCTTTTTCGGGTATAATCTTTTCTATCTCATCCATCTCTAAAAGAAGATACAAGACTAGCTTGCGCTGTATATCATCAAAACTATCAGTATCACCTATAATCCTTCCATACTGGGTCTCTACAAGGAGCCTTGCCAAGTCTTTAGTAGTCTTCGCAGTTAAAAGTCGCTCCCAATCACCAGCGGTAAATAATCTGGCAGAAAGAGCCCTTACCTTACCTACTGCTGTAGCAAAATTTAGATTTTCCTTAAATGCTACCGGCATTTGTCTCCGCCTCTTTAAGGATTTTCCCTATCTCTTGTTCTATCTCTGATCTTATATTCTGAAGGGTAAGTTCTAGCGTGCTATTTATGTCAAAATCCACACTTCTAACTATAAATCCACCTACTATATCAGCAGTAGAGACTTTAAGATTTATGTTTCCTTTAGTCTTTTTTAGCTCTTTCAACAAACGGTCACTAAACCTCTCTGCATCGTATCTAGAGAGTATAATCTCCTCATTACCTCTAAGGTCTATGCAAGATATGCTTCTTAGAAGATAATCAAAATAACTAGGACTATCCAAAATCTCTTTTAGAGCCTTATTGATGGTTTCTTCTACAGCGTTCTGAACCTCAGTAAGAATACCTTTTTGCATCTCTAAGCGGATATTTGCAAGTGTCTGGCGTTTTAACATAGACATATCTCTTTCTATATCTTTCAGCCCCGACGCTTTTATGTTTTCTGCCTCTATATTTGCCTCTTCTAATATACTCTCTGCCTTTCTATTAGCATCTTTTATAATCTCTTCCGCGTCCTTTTTGGCTTCAGATATTATACGCTCTTTAAGCTCAGAAAAACCCATCTCTTTCTCATCCCTTATATCTTTATGCCATTAAGGAGAAGAATAGTTGCTAGAAGTCCCAAGATAGCATAAGTCTCAACTAAGACAGCAAGGATCAAAGCCCTTCCAGCCTCCTCTGCTCTCTTAGCTACCATACCAACACCAGCAGCTGAGACTTTTCCTTGATGAATTCCAGAAATGAGACCACTTATAGCTACCGGAAGACAAGCGAATAGAATCTGAAGCCCCTGAAAAATCTCTGGTGTAGCAGGGGTTCCTCCCAATAAGCCCAACTTAGAGATAACTAAGAATCCTGCTAAGAAACCATATATACCTTGTGTTCCAGGAAGAGCTGCTAGTAAAAGCAGATTACCAAACTTTTCAGGCTGTTCGCTTAATAACCCTGCACAAGCCTGACCAGCTATTCCAACACCAATACTAGACCCTATACCTCCACCAAATACTGCTAATGCTGATCCAAGTATTGCTAGAGCAGTTCCTAACATCTATTCAATTACCTCCTTCTCTATCGTATATGTTCTTATCTTTCTTAATGGATTAAATTCTCTTCCTCCGCCCTCAAAGAACTTGCCGAAGAACTCTACAAACTGCAACCTGCTTGAATGTACAAAGGCACCAAAGGCATTTATTATCATATTAAAGAGATGTCCGCCAATAAAAACCACCACACCAATTATAACACCAAGGACAGGTATACCACTAAATGTCTTCACTAATTCATTTACTACAGTAGCAATAACTCCTGTAGCCAAGCCTAAAGCTAACAATCGTGAATAGGATAAGACATCACTAAGATAACTTATTACCGAATAGAGACTACCTAACCCACTAGTAATCTTAAGGAATATAGACTTCTGATGTCTACCTTGAGTAGCAACAAGTGCTATAGCCATAATTAGGGTAAAGTATGTAGCAGGTTTATTTAAAAATCTTAAACTTCCTACTGTAAGCGTTCCGGCAGTAACTACTATTGATAGTAAAAATAAAATCCAAAATAGTTGGTCAAAGATAGCTTCCTTGTATAATTTCCTCTTAAGATTTAACATCATCCTTATAAACAATCCGAAGATTATCTGTATAAAGCCTAGTGCTAGAGAGACACCAAGAAAGACAATAGGGTCTTTCAATGGATCAAAGAGGATTAACCTCTTTCTTATTGGTTCAAAAGATGATAAGAAGCCAAAAGCCTCTGAAACATTACCAAACCATCCACCTGTAATTGCACCAGCCCCTATAGTAAAAAGTCCACATATAAAGAGAAGCTGTAACAGTTTCTTTCTATGTTTTTCTATAAGTAGATTTTTATAGAGATATAAAGAGAGGATCGACAGGATAATCCCATAAACAGCATCTGTAAGACATAAGGCAAAAAATACGGCAAAGAATGGAGCTAAAAGTGGAGTAGGGTCAAACTCTTTACTATTCGGATATCCGTATATGCCTGTTACAACCTCAAATGGACTAACAAAGGAATTATTCTCTAAGGCTACGGGGGGATCGTCATCAGGTTCCGGAGGAGACATGACTATATAGATGTCCCTAAACCTCTTCTCTAACATCTCTTTTATCTCTTGGCTATCTTTTTCCCTAATCCAACCAGTTATAAAGAACATATTTGGAGTATGAGCTACTCTACCAAGATGCTCATATCTTATAAGCTCATTTTGGTATCCATCATATAGGATATATAACGCATTAAGAAACTTTTCCCCTTTTTGTTTTATCTTTTCAAGTATTGACTCTTTTCTCTTTAAGAGATTATCTATTCTGTTCTCAATACTTGATAGCTCTTCTCTAGGTGTTCCCGAGAATTTCTCTAAATTAAATATAATCACATTATACTTAGAAAATACACCTCTTACCCCTCCTGATATCTCTTTATGAGCTACCACAATAAAGAACACATATTGAGGTGTCTCTCTTACAATGGACACATCAGCAAGATAAGTCTTTATTTCTTCAACGAATTTATTTAAGTCTCCCTTTCTTATCTCACCAAAGAAAACATCAATGTGTCTAAATCCCTTTATGCTTCTTATAGGAAAATTCAAATTCTCAAATGGTGATAAAAGTTCCTTATCCTGTAGTAAGCTATTTATAGAATTCCTGATCTCCTCTAATGCGCTCTGCCAGGATTCAACTGTTTCATATCCACCCTCATTATAGAATTCCCTAGTAAATCTCTCCCTTTCTTCTTGAGTAAAAGGAAGTTTTTGAGGGACAAAAAGATCTACTATGCTACCATTAGTCTTTATAAAATCTCTTAAAAAAGATATATTTGACCTTATTCTAGTAAGTTCCCTATTAATATCTGAAATCTTAGACGGTAACCACTCTAGAGGAGAATCATTATCTGTGTTGATTCTTTCTATCTCTAAAACTCCCAAGTCTTGTAATAAAGCTAAAACTTCTTCCTCCTCATCTTTATGGCCAACTAAAGAGAGCCTAAGCATTGGGAGGATAGCCATCTATCCAATCACCTTCTCTTTTATCTGACTTATTATATCTTGCTGTCTCTCTTTTAATAAGGCATTAAACTTTTCTATTACTAGACTATTCTCTTTTAACAGTTTCTCTTTTAGCTCTTCTATTTCCTTTTTAGTCTTTTCAAGTGCTACTTTTCTCTCCTCTTCTATATTTAATTTAACTTTATTAACTATCTCTAAAGCCTCTCTTTTAGCAGTCTCTACTATCTCCTGTGCCTTAACTTTAGCCTCTGAAATTATCCTTTCTCTCTCATTTTCTAAATCCTGAATCTGAATAAGTATCTCTTCTGGCTTCATAGCTATCGCCTCCATTTAGAAAAATATTCTATCATAGTGTCCTACAAGTAGTCAAATTTTCGATGACTCTTGTATATCTCAATAGCTTCATCGGTTCCTTCTTCTTTGTGGTATATCTTCACCAGGGAAGAAGTGACTAAAAAATATTTCATAGTCTTTCTTTTCTACCGATAGACACTGCCTTCGACCAGCTACTCGTAGAAGAAGATGCTAATCATTGTGTTTCTTCTACCGTATAATGGAAAGGCTTTTTTAGAGAGAAGTTTTCTTATTCAACTTTATCTGAGTATATAATATAGAAAGTCCTTCTAAATCTAAAGTTTCAAATTCCTGCTTTATTTTTTCTTTAATCTTTATATTCTTCATTTCAATAGCATTTTCACCTACACCGCTTTCCTTTAAGGCATTAGTTTCAGTCTTGTATAACTCTGTTCATTTTTCATACACCTATCACTTATCACACATCACCAAATATAAGTGTTTCAGTCCCAGAACCATATTGACATGGAATAGACTTTTGGTATAAAATTTTCTTGAAAAGGGCAATACATAGTTGCCCAAAATAAAACAAAAGGAGGATTATCATGAGAGGGTTTTCAAGGTTTTTAGTATCAATAATAGTTATATTTGTCCTATCCCTTACAGTTATTCCGACTGGATTTGCTCAAACAGAGTTGATCAAGGGAGGACAGTATAACCTATCTGACTATCAAAAGATTACCGGTACAAAGGTCACAAAATTCAATGAAGCACCAATGCTTGCTGACCTTGTGAAACAGGGGAAATTACCACCAGTTGAGAAGAGACTTCCTGAAGATCCACTAGTTGTGATCCCATTCGAAGAGATAGGGCAGTATGGAGGAACTTTAAGGGGAGAGGCTCATCTTGGTATGGGGGATAAGACTGGTTGGTGGAGAATGGCTCATGAACCCTTAGTCTATTGGGATGTCACCCATAAAAAGATCCACCCAAATATAGCAAGGGCTTGGAAGGTCTCAGATAATGGTAAGACATTTACCTTCTATTTAAGAAAGGGTTTAAAGTGGTCAGATGGACAGCCATTCACTGCAGATGATATTATGTTCTACTATGAAGATGTATTATTAAACAAGGAACTTACTCCTACTTTCCCCTCTTGGCTTATAATGAAGGGTAAGCCAGTAACAGTAGAAAAAGTGGATGATTACACGGTAAGATTTAAGTTTCAAGACCCATACGGTTACTTTGTAGCAAGAGTAGCAGAAGGACAGGACCTATATGCTCCTAAGCATTACCTAAAGCAATTCCATCCAAAGTATACTGCAAAAGAAAAATTAGAAGAGTTAGCAAAGAAAGAAGGTCTCAACTATTGGTATCAACTGTATGCACAGAAGGCTGACTGGGCTCTTAACCCAGAATTACCAGAGATGTCCGCATTTAAGACGACTAACCTCCTAACTTCTAACTACCATATAGCGGAGAGAAATCCTTACTACTTTAAAATAGACCCAGCTGGAAATCAGCTACCTTACATTGATAGAGTTAGGAGAGAGCTTGTCTCTAACATAGAACTCATAGTAATGAAGATAATGGCAGGAGAGATCGACTTCCAATTGAGACATATCTGGAGCTTATATGATAACTATCCTCTCTTTATGGAGAATAGGACAAAGGGAGACTACAGAGTAATAAAGTATATAGGTAGTATTACAAGCACAGGTGCAATCTATATAAATCAAAATGTTAAAGACCCTGTGTTAAGATCTCTCTTCCAGAATAAGATGTTCCGTAGGGCTCTATCTTTAGGTATTAATAGGAATGACATAAACCAACTTGTCCTTGCCGGCTTAGGAGATGTTGGACAAGGACTCTTATCTAAGTTACATACAGCTTATGTAGAGAAGGTTGATAAGGCTTATACTGAGTATGATCCTGTTAAAGCCAATAGAATTCTCGATTCTTTGGGCTTAACAAAGAGAGACAAAGATGGTTATAGACTACGTCCAGATGGAAAGACATTAACTGTAACTATTGATGCATCCACCCATCATACACCGAGCATAGACATTATGCAGTTAGTAGTAAAATATTGGAAAGATCTAGGTATAAAGGCAGAGGTAAAGGTGATGGAGAGGTCCCTCTTTGAGACAAGACATCCTGCAAATGAACATGAGATGCAGACATTTACTACTAGCTTTGGTGCAGATGGTTATTCCGGTGATAGGTCTCCAAATACTAGATGGTGCCCACTATGGTATAACTGGCTTAATACTGGAGGGAAAACTGGTGAAGAGCCACCTAAAGAGGTAAAGAAATTGTGGCAATTAATGAATGAGGAGTTCTTCTCTACCACAAGTGAGTCTAAGAGGACAGCAATACTGAAAGAAGCTATGAGACTACATGCAGATAATCTTTGGATTATAGGGACCGCTGGCGTAACATGGATGATGGGTATTGCAAGGAATAATCTAAGAAACGTTCCTGATACCGGATTTACTTGGCACCCAGCTTCACCAGGTGTCTTTAGGCCAGAGCAATTCTTCTTTAAGAAGTAAAGGAACAGAATAGTTTATAATGTTAGCCCCGAGATAATCTCGGGGCTATTTTATTATCTTTCTATTTCTGCTGTTCCTTTATCAAAGACCTGTCCTAGAGGAGCATTCGAAGTATATAGCTTAAATTCATAGTCTCCCATCATATCATCTACAATTCCGTCTACACATCCATACATATGAGGAAAGGTAAATGAAAATTCGTAATAATCACCATCAGAAAAAGTAATAGGACTGCCTGTCTCTGCCAGTATAAGGCCTATTAGAAACAGTTGATTTCCAGTTGTCACATCTCCTTTAGCCTTTATTCTGGCTCTGAGTTCATCAGTATTATTACCATATACCTCTGCGGTTAAAGTACCAGATATTGTATAATTACCATAACTTCCACTGTAAGTTACTGTAACAAGTCCGCCTGTAAAGTTTCCATTAGAGTCTTGTGATAGGTTGTCGATTGTAATTGTAATATCAACACCAGGTAATTTAGCACTGTCTAATCTTCCCTGCCAGTTACCTGAAAGGTCCGGTATTCTGGTAGTATAACATCCTCCAAATGCTCCTATTAGGAATACTGCTAATACTATAAGGGCCAATAGCTTCTTTACCATATGATTCACCTCCTAAAATTGATATTCTTATTATATCATCTTCTTAATAGTAGTATAATTTTACTAAAAATTAACTAAGGAGGATATAGGGCATGAAGAAAGTCTTATATGTTTATGGTGGACCAGAGTTTCATCCAACAGAATCTGCAGGAAAGATACTAAAGGCTCTATTAGAAGATGACGGAAGATTTGAATTAGAGATGAGTAATAATCTTGATGTATTTATAAACCTTCCTAATAAGGATTACTCAACTATAGTGGTATATACTACCGGGTTCTATAATGATTTGACCCCTGAAAGAGAAAGGGGACTTCTAGATTTTGTCCATAATGGAGGGGGTTTTGTTGGAATTCACTCTGCCACAGACAGTTTTCGTGGTAGTCGCGCCTATATAGATATGATTGGAGGAGAATTCTTGACCCACCCTCCTCAGCACGAATTTAAGGTATTTATAAAAGATAAAAACCACTACTTAACTGTTCGTATGCCTGATTTTAGTGTCTATGACGAGATGTACCACCTTCAGAGTTATGACCCTAACAAAGTAAAGTTGATAGCCTACACAATATGGCAGGGTAAAGAGATACCTATGGCTTATACTAAAGAGTATGGCAGGGGAAGAGTAGTCTATTTAGCAAATGGACATTCATTACAGACATTAAATAATCCTGAATTTCAAAAACTAATGATACGTTCTATAGCTTGGACCTCTGGAGAAGAATTGACTAAAGAAACTGTAAACTGTGGAATACTTGGTTATGGTGGAATGGGAAAGTTTCATGCAGAGAAAATATCTCAGATTGAGGGGCTAAATCTCATAGCAGTATGTGACAGTAATCCAGAGAGGGTTGAGATAGCAAGAAAAGAGTATCCTAACCTTAAAGGATATTTTACCAATCTAGATGATATGTTGGCTATGAAAGAACTAGAGTTAGTATTTGTAGTAATCCCACACAATATGCATGCAGAATTTGTAATTAGATGTCTGGAAGCGGGTAAGAATGTAGTTGTAGAAAAGCCTATGTCTATTACTGTAGAAGAGGCTAATGCTATGATTAACAAAGCTAGAGAAAAAGGGGTTATGCTCAGTGTATTTCATAATCGTAGGTGGGATAGTGATTACTTAATGATTAAGGACCTAATTTCACGTGGGCTAATTGGTGATATATTTCATATTGAGGCAGGTTTAGAAAATTATAGACATCCTGGATTTACTTGGCGTTCTGATAGAGAGATATGCGGTAGTGTAATACATGACTGGGGAGCCCACTTTATAGACTGGATATTAAACCTGGTCCCGTCTAAAATTACTCAGATAACAGGAGATTTTCAGAAGAGAGTCTGGCATTCAATAACTAACCAAGATTATGGAGAGATATTTATCAGATTTGAAAATGGGGTTACCGCTGACTTTATACTCTCACACATATCAGCTAGCACAAGACCTAAATGGCGTATTCTAGGGACAAAAGGAGCAATTGAAGCTAATTGGAATAACGAGATAAGACTTATATCTTATGTCTCTGGTGTAAGACAGGATAGCCTATTAAAGGCTGAATCAGAAAATCATTGGAGTGAATATTACCGTAATATACTAGACCATCTATTAATGAAAGAAGCACTAATAGTAAAGCCAGAACAGGCACGACGGGTTATTGGAGTTATTGAGGCAGGCTTGAAGAGTTCCCAATTAGGGACTAGTGTCCCTCCAATAGAAGGATGTGAATAACTGAACTAGGATTTATCAACTTACCAACTAAAGCTGAAATAGTCAAGAGTCGAACGACTCTTGACTAACATAAATTTTTATGATTTAATGTTTAGCGGAGAGGTGGACCTTCAGAAAAGCGAGATTCTTTTTCTGGAAATCTATCTTCTCTAGATTAAAAACCCATACCTGGAGGTGTTAATATGAAGAGGCTTTACTTAAAGCTTTTGGTTCTTTCTGTTTTGATGGTATTTGCCATGGGTCAATTAGGAGGATGCCTGAGCTGTATTACTGAGACTGGTTCTATCTCAGGAGATGTAGTAGATGCTACTACAGGACAGCCAATCTCTGGGGCAACAGTAAAGGCTGGTATTATAAGTACCACTACTGGAGCAGATGGAAAGTTCAAACTTCAAAATGTGCCTGCAGGAGTTCAGACCGTTAAAGCAGAAAAGTCAGGTTATATATCTGATTCCCAGCAGGTATTGGTAGTTGGTGGACAGGAGACGACAAATGTCCACTTTGCATTGTCTCCTACAATGCCACAAGGTCAATGGAGAATAGTCCTTACTTGGGGTCAAAATCCATCTGACTTAGATTCACATCTTTTGGTACCTAAATCTGACACCGATCCAACTTTAGGATACCATATTTACTATGAGTATAAGGGCTCTAATAATCCAGATATCTATCCATATGCATATCTAGATGTAGATGATACCAGCAGTTATGGTCCAGAGACGGTAACAATATTTAGGAGATTAACTCAGAAGTATAAGTATTATGTACATCATTATGCCGGAAGTAGCGATTTGGCACATTCTAGCGCTGTAGTTAAAGTATATATAGGCAGTCAACTCGTTAAAACCTATAATGTTCCAACTCAGCAAACTGCTGGATATCGTTACTGGTATGTATTCGACATAAATGCAGATGGAACTATTACAGACCGTAATGTAATTCAAGGTTCTGCTCCAACATTACCATAAGACTTAAAAAGGGGTAGCTAGTATAAAATAATTAAATACTAGTTACTCCTTCTTATTTTCGTTTTCGGAAATATTCTGTGGTCTCTTCCCATACTTGAAGATCCTTCTATTCTTGTGATATACTTAAAGTAGTAATTGTTATTGGGTAAATGAGGGGGTGATATTGGGAGATAAGCTGGTGAAGACAATATAAAATAAACTTTGTTTTTCTACGATGAGGTAATATGAAGGGGAGAAGTTAATACAAGAGAGAAGGAGGGATTTTATGAAAAAGATAGTATTAAGTTTACTTAGCTTGTTGTTAGTAGTAAGTTTAGTCTCTTCTGCTATAGCAGCAGGACAGTTTAATGGTGCCTGGCCCTATACACCGCCTCCAGTTGGTCATTTCAATTCATATGCAACCAATGCTATTACTCTAGGAATGTACTATGATCTAATAGAACAACCTCTGGCAATGTATCTTTGGGCTAGTGGTAAGTGGATGCCACTTTTGGCAACAAAGTGGAGTCTTAACAGGAAGACAAATACATTTAGGGTATATCTAAGAAAGGGTGTAAAGTGGCAGGATGGTAAGACATTTACTGCTAAAGACGTAGTTACTACCTTCTATCTTGGATACCTCTATAACTGGGCTATTTGGAGATACATAGATAAGGTAACAGCTGTAGATGATTACACTGTAGACTTCCATATGGCAGTAGTATGTGCTCCTATGGTCTTAGAGAGATATGTGCTTAGGACACAGATCCGTTCTGATGCTGTATATGGGAAATATGCAAGCCAAGTCATAGCTCTCCTTAACCAAGGGAAAAAGAGCGACTCTGACGAAATGAAGAAGCTTAGAGCAGAGTTTGATCAGTTCAGACCAGAAAAGATGATTGGTACTGGTCCTTTCATCTTAGACCCTAAGAATCTTACCGAATCTGAAATTACACTCACTAAATTTGATGGATATTGGGATGCTGAGAAGATTCAGTTCGATAAGATCAAGGTATATAACGGAGAAACTCCGGTGGTAACCCCTCTAGTTATGGCTAAAGAGGTAGACTATGCTACTCATGGTTTCCCGCCTGCAACAGAGAAGCAATTTATACAGATGGGCGTAAGGATTATAAGACCTCCAATATACTCTGGTCCAGCAATATTCTTTAACCACAATATCTATCCATTCAATCTAAAAGAAGTTAGACAGGCTATTGCCTATGCAATTAAGAAGGAAGAGAATGCCTTTGTATCTTTGGGTGATTCTGCAAAGAGACAGATCTATATGACAGGTCTAAGCGATAACCTAGTTCCACAGTGGTTATCTGAAGCAGTAATAAAGAGATTAAATAAGTATGACTATAACCCTGATCTGGCAGCAAAGATACTAACTAAATTAGGGTTCAAGAAGGGTGCAGATGGTATCTGGGTAACAGACAAAGGGACTAAGATGGAATACGAACTACTCGTTCCAGCAGAATATGCAGACTGGGCTGCAGCGGCAGAAAATGCTGCTGAGCAGTTAACAAAGTTTGGAATAAAGACTACTGTACGTGGCATCACATATGCCCAGCATCCTACTGAGGTAAGAGCTGGAAGATTCCAGATGGCTATAGCTGGTTGGGGCTCTGCACATCCTCATGCACACTTCTCTTACTATACAGACCTAGTTACATACAACTATCCAAGTGGACTAGGTCCTGGAATGAACTTCCCACTCGTACAGACTACTAAGTCTGTAGGTAAGGTAGACCTAGATAAGCTTATTACACAGAGCGCTGAAGGCTACGATTTACTACAACAGAAGAAGATAGTAGAAAAACTAGCCCTAGCATTCAATGAACTACTACCAATAGTTCCGCTCTGGGAGAGATACGGGAATAACCCAGCACTAGATGGTGTAAGAGTAACTAACTGGCCTAAAGAAGGAGACCCAATCTACAAGAATAGCCCATATGCTGATAACTTTGTCACAATAATGATACTCAATGGAACACTAAAGCCTGTAACTAAATAACGAAATAGGGATATTACGGGGACGCCTCTATGAGACGTCCCCTAATTTTATCAGTTTAGGAGGGTAAGAAAAATTGAGCAAAGTCAAAAAACTCTTTTCCAACTACATATTCCTCAGAGTTATAAGGGCAATCTTGACTATCTTTATAGTTGCAACACTGACTTTCTTTATTATCAGGCTTATGCCAGGAAATCCCATAGAGATATACATAGGACAACTTATGTCTCAGTATGGTATGAGCTTTCAGGATGCAAAGAACCAAGCAGCTGCACTATTCTCCATAGATCTAGATGCTCCGCTCTCTAAACAGTATGTAATCTATATGAGAAACCTATTAAGGGGGGATTTTGGAGTTTCTTTCCTCTCTCAGGGAACTCCAGTTTCGCTCATGATTGCTGCCTATCTTCCTTGGACCATCTTCAGTGTTGGCATTTCCATACTCATAAGTTTCTCTCTTGGTATTACATTAGGTATGATTTCTGCTTACAAGAGAGGTGGTATATTTGACCATATTGTATCGACTGTTGCAGCCATTTTAAGTGCTATACCTAACTATCTAATTGGTATACTTTTACTCATCATTATAGGTGTTCAGCTTGGCCTGATACCAGTAAGTGCTATGAGAGGAACAGTTTCTCCAGGTATAAAACCAGGATTTACTTGGACATTTATAAAGGACATATTCTCCCATGCACTCTTACCAATTATGACTTATGTAGTTAGCACTGTTGGTGGATGGACATTGAGTATGAAGAGTAGTACCCTTAATACTTTAGGAGAAGACTATGTAACAGTAGCAAAGGCTAGAGGGCTTCCTGAAAGCCGTATAACATTTGCCTATGTAGGTAGAAACGCACTTCTCCCACTATTCACAAGTTTGACTATGCAGATGGGATTCCTTATGGGAGGTTCTGCTTTAATAGAGAGTATATTCGTATACAAAGGTATTGGTTGGGCTTTAGGGTCTAGTATAGCTCAGAGAGATTATCCTGTTATGCAGGCAGTATTTCTAATAATCACTATTGCGGTTATAGTAGCAAACTTTATTGCAGACCTACTCTATTCAAAATTAGACCCACGAATCAAGATAGGAGGAGAATAATGAGCGCTAAAAACATCTTAAGAAGAATATTTTTAGAACCCTTGATTATTATCTCTAGAGATAAGGCAGGATTTGTTGGTTTTATTTTCCTCTTGTTTATACTACTACTTTCCTTTATTGGTCCGTATTTTATAAAACTTGACACAGAGGTAAAGCTTGATAAGATATATCAGTTCCCTTCGAGGGAGCATATCCTAGGCACAGACAATCAGGGAAGGGATATATTCTCGCAGATAGTCAATGGCGGTAAGGATGTCATAATAGTGGCATTCCTAGCAGGTCTTATCTCGACACTAATAGCGGTAAGTTTGGGTTCATTGAGCGCATATGCAGGTGGTCTTACAGATACTATTATTATGTTTATAACTGAAATAATCCTCACAATACCACAGTTTCCACTCTTGGCTGTATTAGCAGCATTCGTAAGGCTTACCAATCCCACTATGCTAGCATTTATTATTGGTTTCCTTGGATGGCCTGCCCTTGCAAGAGCAATTAGGTCTCAGGTCCTCTCAATAAAAGAAAGAGACTATATAGAGGCAGCAAGAGTCTTAGACCTTGGAAGAATACATATAATATTCTCTGAAATCCTTCCTAATATGCTGAGTTATATAGTTATAAGCCTCATTATGGCAATGACAGGAGCAGTATACAGTCAAGTAGGGTTGATAATACTTGGACTTGTTCCTTTCTATGGTCATAATTGGGGACTTATGATTCAGTTAGCTTGGACTAGAGGTGCTATATTCTACAAAGGAAGTATCTTCTATATCTTATCTCCAATAATAGCCATAGCACTCTTTCAGTGGTCCGCAGTAACTTTCACTAGATCACTAGAAGGGATATTCAATCCAAGATTAAGAGCGGGAGAGTAGAATTGGCTAAAGAAATTTTAAATATAGAAAATCTCTTTGTTGAATACTCTAATATAAGGGGAAAGGTAAAGGCGGTAAGAGGAGTAAATCTAAAGCTTTATAAGGGAGAAAATCTGGCGCTAATAGGAGAAAGTGGATCGGGAAAAACAACATTAGGAACTGCAATTATAAGATTGCTCCCTTCATCGGGATATATAAAAGATGGAAGAATTGTTTATAAGGGAAATGGTAACGAATATGATATAAGTAAATTTAATGAAAAGGACTTAAGACAATTTAGATGGAAAGAGATTGCTATGGTCTTTCAGTCAGCACTGAACTCTTTTAATCCGGTCTTAAAAATATGGGACCAGATATATGATACTGCAAAAGCCCACGGAATAACTAATAGGGGTTTTGTCAGAGATAGAGCTATTTCTCTTCTAAGATATGTCCAATTAGACCCTGAACGTGTTATAACATCATATCCCCATGAGCTGAGTGGTGGTATGAGACAGAGAGTCCTTATAGCGATGAGTCTACTATTAGAGCCAAAGATACTTATTTTAGATGAGCCTACTACCGCTCTAGATATTCTTACCCAGAGGAATATAATAGAGCTTCTTAGAACAATCAAGGCTGATATGGGACTCTCAATGATATTTATATCTCACGATCTTTCTTTGGCTGCAGAATTGGCGGACAGGGTAGCGGTTATGTATGCTGGGGCTATAGTAGAGCTTGGTAGCGTAGAAGATATCTTTTATCGTCCAAGGCATCCATATACCCTTGGACTTATAAAGGCTGTGCCTACTGTAACTGCAGGTTTCAGAGAACTCTATTCTATACCAGGTTCACCGCCAGACCTTATAAACCTCTCGCCAGGGTGTAAATTTGCACCTAGATGTGAGTATAAAGAGACAGAATGTGAAAAGGATGAGCCTAAGTTAGTAGAAGTAGGGCCAGAACATTTTGTAGCATGTTTTAGACACAAGGAGATCAGCAATGGAAGATAGGGCTATTATACAACTTGACCATGTAAGTAAATCATTTACTGTTAGAAGCGGTATATTTGGGGGAAGGAAGAGTATGCAGGTTATAGGGAACCTCTCTTTATCTATACAGAAAGGAGAGGTCCTATGCCTAGTTGGTGAAAGTGGTTGCGGAAAGACAACTACCGGAAAACTCATTGTTGGATTAATAAAGCCTACTTCTGGTAGGATATTATTTGAAGGACAGGATATATGGAGTATGAATAAAGATGAGTTTAAGAATTATAGAAAGGCTGTGCAGATTATACATCAAGACCCTTATTCTTCTTTGAATCCTGTCCACAGGATATATAATATCCTGAGCGCCCCTCTATTTAGACATGGCATAGTAAAAACCAGAGACGAAGCGGAGGAGAAGGTCCTTGAACTTTTGGATAGGGTAGACCTTACCCCACCAAGGGATTTTATATATAAATATCCGCATCAGCTAAGTGGAGGGCAGAGGCAGAGAGTAGCTATAGCACGTTCTTTAACACTAAACCCAAGATTTATAGTAGCAGATGAGGCAGTCTCTATGTTAGACGTATCTATAAGACTCAGTATCATAGAACTATTAAGACGTCTTAAAGAAGAGATGAATGTTACATTCTTATTCATAACACACGACCTTGCAATGGCTAAGTATTTCGGATGGGAAGGAAGGATTGCAGTTATGTATCTTGGAAGGATTGTAGAGATAGGACCTACTCCTAGAGTGATAGAAAATCCTCTTCATCCGTATACAAAGGCTCTACTTATGGCTATCCCAGAGGCAGATCCTCAGGTTACCAGGAGCAAGAAGCCTATGCAGTTGAGAAGTTTAGATATACCAAGTCTCCTTAATCTTCCTCCGGGTTGTACGTTTAATCCTAGATGTCCGTTCTGGATAGAAGGGACCTGTGATAGAGAAGTGCCTGATATGTATGAGCCTGAAAAAGATCACTATGTATCCTGTTTCTTATTCAGAGGAAAATGATAGACCCTTACTTAGGTTTAGGTGTATTTAGAATAGCGATATTTATTATCTTGGTTTCTGGTGGACTACTCTTCTTTTTAGAGCCAGGTACTGCTACATTTGTAGTAGATGTCCTGGCTCTACTTTCAGGTCTAGGGCTTGCTGGGTTAGTCATTGTCCTAGTTAGGAAAAAATAGTTAGATGCTTCTATTTGTAGGAATAAATGCCAAGTATATCCATACTAATATTGCAATTAGGTATTTTTATCATCTCTGTAAAGAGATATATCCGTGTAAATTTCTAGAATTTAATATTAATCAGGACATAAACGATGTCCTTTCTAGGATAGTGGAAGAGAATCCTAAATATGTAGCCATATCTGTTTATATATGGAATGCCCTTTACGTAAAGAGACTTGTAGAAGGAATTAAGAAGACACTAAAAGACGTAAAGATTATTCTAGGGGGACCAGAGGTATACTTTGACAAATTGAAAGATTGGCAGTATGTAGATTTTATAGTAAGAGGTGAGGGGGAGCCTTTCTTTTTGGAATTTTGCAAAGCCATCTCAGAAGGTAAAGAATTTATTCCTAGAGACTATCAATACTTTGATATGAGTCAGCTTCCCTTTCCCTATAAAGACGAAAAGATAGATGCCAATAAGGTATACTACTATGAAGCAAGTAGAGGATGTCCATTTAACTGTTCCTATTGTCTATCCTCTCTAGATAAAAAGGTTAGATTTGCACCAATAGAAAAAGTCTTTGATGAGATCAAGTTTCTGTTTGATAATGGAGTAAGGCTTTTGAAGTTTGTCGATAGGACCTTTAATGTAGACAAAGAGAGGGCTATAGAGATAATAGAATTCTGTAAGAGATACTCAAAGGAGACACAGGTCCATCTTGAGATAGAGCCTTCTCTATTAGATGAAGATATAATATCTGCTTTGAATACTTCTAGAGAAGGTTTATTTAGGCTTGAGATGGGAATTCAGAGCTTTAAGAAAGAGACACTTAGGGCTATAGAGAGAGGCTTTGTCAATTTAGAGAGGGTAGATAAAAATATCAAAAGGCTTATAGAGGAAGAAAAGTGTTTCCTTCATCTAGACTTGATAGCAGGACTACCATATGAGGGGTTTGAAGAGTTTAAAAGGTCTTTAGATAAGACTATCCTTTATTTTGCCGATGAAGTTCAATTAGGATTTCTAAAGCTATTAAAGGGGACAAAGATAAGAAACGAAGCAGATATCTATGACTATAAATATTACAGTTTCCCACCATACGAAGTAATCTCTAATAGGTTTATATCTTATAAAGAGATCTATAGGTTAAAAAGAATGGAGACGCTTTTAGATAGACTTTATAATAGAAAGAATCTCTATTGGACCTTAAGATATATCTTTAAAAAATTTACCCCTTCATATGTCTTTGAAAGATTAAGCTATGAGGTTGACTGTAGAAAAAATGTCAAAGACTTTATAAGTGATTTATATAAATCTCTCGTAAATCTTAAACTTATAGAAGATTATGAAATCCTAAAAAATCTTTTCAGGTTCGATGTCCTAAATATCTATCCGGAAGATTATCTGCCTGAAGAGTTAGTATTTTCAAGTGAAGAAAAAGATATTATAAGGTCTTTTAAGAAAACACAGCCTAGAGAGATATTTAGAAACCAAAAGCTAGGTATCTTTTATTTTGACATAGAGAAACTTATAACAGAGGATATCCTAGATAAGAGAAGATATATTTATAAATTTGGGGAAAGAGAGATAGAGAAATTCTCATTATAAATTCAAAAAAATAGTAGGTTAAAAATAAAAGGCTCCCCTTAAAAACTGGGGAGCCAGCTCAAATATAGGCTTATTTTACAGGGAAATAACCTACTCCTAAGATGACTTTTTGTCCTTCTTCAGAAAGGACCCAATCTATGAAAGCCTTCACCTCGGGATCTTCATACTCACAGGTATACATATATAGGTACCTACTTATAGGATATACCGCCTTTTTGATATTCTCTTCTGTTGGTAGATACGCTGGAGAATCCTTGTCTTTTTTCACTGCTAATATCTTAACACCTTTTGCATAGGCAATTCCACCATATCCTATGCTGTACTTTTCCTTAGATACCGCATTTACTACCGATGCTGTTCCAGGCATACTTTGAGCCTTACTTGTATAGTCTTGATTCTTGAGGACATGCTCTTTAAAAAATACATATGTACCTGAGCTATTCTCCCTTGTATAGACTATTATAGGTTTATCCTCCCATCCAAGGTCCTTCCAGCTAGTGATTTTACCAGTAAATATATCCTTTAACTGATCTAGAGTGATTTCCTTTAGAGGGTTATCAGGATTTACATATATAGTAATACCATCTAGTGCCACCTTAAACTCTCTAGGATCTTTTCCCCAAGCCTTTTTAATAGCGCTTCTCTCTGCATCCTTAATAGGTCTAGAAGAGTCAGCAATATCTGTAGTCTTATTTATTAATGCTGCAATACCAACTCCTGAACCGCCACCAGATACCTGTATTACCTTTCCTCTAAACTTTGCCATATATTCTTCTGCCAATCTCTGAACCATAATTACCATTGTATCTGAACCCTTGACTGTAACCCTACCTTTTACTATTGTGGCATAGACTATCTGACTAGTTAGTAATAATAAGCCAATTGAAAGTATTGCTAATAATCTCTTTAACATTTTCCTTAACCTCCTTATCTTATTTCTCCTAACATCCTAAATATAGTCTTACCTATCTCTGTCTGGTCTATAAAACCACTAAGTCTATAACTCCCAGGACCGAGCGAGACAATCCAAACAGGTGTAGCGGTATGGTCATTTGTAGCCCAAGCAGTCATATATACCGCGGAAAATCCAGCTCCAAGACTTGCATAGAATGGACTATTAAGAGCAGGGGTAATGGGTTTATTAGATGTCAACCTCTCCATCCATTCTTGTGGAATCCTTAATTCTCCTGTGTAGTGCTCACTAAAGAGTTTTTCTACGCCCTCTTTCTCTACTACAGACTTAGCCTTTTCAAAAGAGAAAGGAACTAGAAAGATCCTATTCAGATCCTCTACTGTAGGATATCTACCTTTGCCCGAAGTATCATAACCTGGGGTGATAGAAAGCCCACCATTATCATGGTCTGTAGTTACTATAAGAAGGGTCTCTTTTGGATGTTTATTGTAAAACTCAAGAGCAACTCTTACCGCCTCATCAAATTCTCTTAACTCTGCTATTACACCTGCTATATCATTGTTATGAGAGGCATGGTCAACTCTACTACCCTCTACCATAAGGAAAAATCCCCTGCTATCTTTGTATAAAACTTCTATAGCCTTCTCTGTCATCTCTTTAAGGGAAGGTATAACTGTTGGATCTGCATCTAGTCTAATTGGCATATTCCCACTTGAGAATAAACCTAGGATCTTGCCTGACTGGACACTCTCTAGTTCACTCAAATTAGACACTATGTTATACCCTAATCTTTTTGCCTCTAGTATTAAGTCTCTTTCATCTTTTCTGCTACTCCCTGGGCTACTAGCTGGAATCCAATAAGCCTTCCCTCCGCCAAGTATAACGTCAATACCTTTCTCTAGATATTGAACAGCTATCTGGTCTTGGAGATTTCTATGGGGAACGTGAGAGGCAAAGACAGCTGGTGTAGCATCTGTAATTGTGCTCTTGGCTATAAGCCCAGTTCTATAGCCTAATTCTATAGCCCTCTCCATAACTGTTTTAACTGTTGTCCCATCGGGGAGCATAGATATCATATTGTTGTTAGTCTTTTTACCTGTAGCTATAGCGGTTCCAGAGGCGGCAGAATCGGGAACTAAGGAATTAAGGGCGTAATTTGTTACGATACCAAGTCTACCTTGATTAAATAGCTTTTCTGTAATAGTGAATTCTTCATCTAATAGGAGTCTATTAAAGTAGTGTACCGCACCTAAATGGGCTATTCCAGTTCCATCAGCAATCATAACTATAACATACTTTACCCTTGGGACAGCTGAGAATACATTACTCTGAAGAGAGAATAGAAAGATGAGCATTAGAAGAACTACAGATAACCTTTTCACATAAAACTTCATCCTATACACCTCCATAAAAATTTTTACCCCGCTTTTTATACCTCATCACCTTAAAGTTTAGAGAAGACAGATTAAATTCTCGTTAAAGATTAGTTAAAGACAATTAAGGTCTTTTTAAGAGATTTTTAAAAAATTATACTATTGACAGTCATATAACTATTGAGTAAAGTCTTATAAGAGGTGATGATTATGTTTATAGAAGTAGATGGGCTGACAAAGAACTATTATATAGGAAATGTAAAAGTCTCAGCTCTAAGAGATGTATCGTTTACACTAGAAAAAGGTGGATTTTATGTGATACTTGGTCCATCTGGGTCAGGTTATGTATATTATTTCCTTTTTCCTATCGCTAGTGATAATATATGTCCTTTCTTCAATCACTATTGCTGAGAACAAAAAACCTATAGGGATATTCAAGATATTAGGATATTATGATGGAGAATTAAGTAGCATATTCTTAGGATTTAATAACTTTTCATTTTTAGCAGGCTTTCTCTTAGGGATTCCTCTATATAATCTCCTTTCTAACTATATTATGAACATTGCCCTAAGGGATGTAGATTTCTCTATGAATATGAAAGCCGACGTAAGAAATGTCTTGATTACTTTTTCAGTTCTACTTTTGGCTTTTATCTTTTCAAGGTACCTAGGTAGAAAAAGGATATACTCTATATCTCCAAGTATAATCTTAAAGGAACAGGCAGAATAAATTAAAAGATCTTCTGGTTAGAGGCTCAAAATTTGAGCCTCTACTATTATTGCTGATGCTCGCAGCGATTCCTTTCGATATCAAAAATCACTTGCAAGTTCCATTTTTAATATGGTAGTATATTATTACTTTTTGCAAAGGGGCAAGATCTGAATCTGTTAAAAAGGGTTTTGAAGATTTTATTACAGCAGAAAATTTTATCTTTTACTGTGGTGTTCCGCTTATCTCCAAAGAACAATTGCTCGGTGTCTTAGAAATCTTTAATCGCTCACCGATAAAAGAGAACGAAGACTGGGAAGAATTTCTAGATGTTCTAGCAGGGCAGATAGCTATAGGCATCGATAATGTTAGGCTCTTTCAAAACCTAGAAGAATCTAATATTAAACTTGTCAATGCTTACGAGGAGACAATCGAAAGTTGGGCTTATGTCCTTGACCTTAGGGACAAAGAGACTGAGGGGCATAGCCGAAGGGTAGCAGACTTGACAATAGAAATTGCTAAAGAAATAGGAATACAAAAAGAGGAATTAATTCATATCCGTAGAGGAGCTCTATTACACGATATTGGTAAAATAGTTATTCCTGATAGTATCTTGTTAAAACCTGAAAAACTTACAGAGGAAGAATGGGAGATTATGAAGAAACATCCTGTATATGCTTACCAAATACTTTCTCGAATCGAATACCTTCGCCCAGCAATAGACGTTCCTTACTGTCATCATGAAAAATGGGACGGTAGTGGTTATCCGAGAGGACTAAAGGGAGAAGAGATTCCTCTATCAGCTAGGATATTTGCAGTAGCCGATGTCTTTGACGCATTAACAAGTAACAGACCTTATAGAAAGGCTTGGTCAAGAGAATCTGCATTAGAGTATATAAAGAAGGAAAGTGGAAAACATTTCGATCCCAAAATAGTAGAGATATTCCTTAAAGCGGTAGAGAAGTAGGAGAAGTCTGTAATTGTAAGGCGACAATCACTAGATCTAGTGGCTCTTGAAAGTCTAGATATAATTATGATATACTCTCTAGAGAGAATTTGAATAAAGGATGGAGGTTGAATAAGTGCCAAATACAAGATCTGCTGAGAAACAACTTAGAGCTTCTAGAAGAAAGGCTGAAAGAAATAAGGCTGTTAAATCTAGGATTAAGACTGAGGTTAAGAAGTTTTTGGCATATATAGAGGCAAGAGATGTGAATGCTGCAAAGTCACAGATAAGCCTTGTATGTAGTTTGCTTGACAAAGCGGCTAAGAAGAACATTATACATGACAATACAGCAAGTAGAAAGAAGTCTAGATTAATGAAGAGACTCAGTCTATTAGAGTCTCAAATGTTAACTGCTCAGGCCTAGAGAAAGTATAAAATCTTCTAGGCCTTCTTTTGGTTTTATTTCTCCTGTCTTTATCCTTCTCTCAACCGAGAGGAGGAGCTTTATTTTTTGTATCAGATTATCTAGTGGATAATCTCTACTTATGCTCAGAATAAATCTCGCATACCCACTAGAGATATTAAAGATTTTAGCCAGCTCTGAATCTTGAGGATTTAGTGTCTTTGCATATAAGATAAGTTTATATCTCTTTCTTAGGGCAGAAAGTAGTTGCATTATCTCACTATCTGGGTAATACTCTTTTCTTAATAGAAAGAGCGCCTCTTGTATTCTTTTTCTCTCTAAAAGGTCTATAATCTGAAAACCAGCAAGAGTAGGAATACTCTTCATTACCTCTCTTACATCAGCCTCTTCTATAACTTCCTTGTTGCCTGTCAAAAGTAGAAGGGTATTCCACACTGATAGAAGGAGATATGGAGCCTGTATAAGGCTAGAGGCAAGAATACTTGTAGAACTTTCATCTATCTCTTTTTTGTAATATCTAGCTAAACCTCTTATGATCTCTCTTATATAGATGTCAGTTTCTCTTGGATTAGGAGGAGATAGGTTTACCTGTTTACTCTTGGGTATCTTTATGCTTGAGTTTGTATCTATAACTAGATATATATCTTCTGGTAGGACTTTAAGTTTAGGGGGTATATTAAGCTTTGCTATAATTAGCTTTACAGTAGGTATAAGGACATTTTTAGCATTCTTTATCTCTTTTTCCAGCTCTGTCTCTGATTCTATCCTTACTATTACTGTATCACCTTTAGCCCTTAATAGTGTATAAATCCTAGAGATTATATCGTCCTTTAGAAAGTCCCAGTCTCCATTCAATACATATATATGAGAAATTTCACCAGATTTTAATTCATTTATCGTCTTTATGTAATCCGGTATATCCAATATAGATCAATCCTCCAATAATAATATACATTGCTAATAGTTCTATTATACTAGGAGCATATTCAATATTATAAGTCATTCTATTGCCAAATGCTACTATACGTAGTAAGAGATAGGCAATCGGTTTTATTATAATACTTATTATATGAGTAATAAAGGGAAATGTAAATGTGGATATCGCCAAAATAAAACCACTTATTGTTAAGATAGAAATTAAGGGAGAGACTATCACATTTATTGGAAAACTTATTAGAGGTAACGAACCATTCTTGTATAGAAGAAGAGGAGCTAAGATCCCTTGAACTGTTATTGTTGGCATCATAAAGTCTAGTCTTTTAACCCTTAGATAAGGGGCAATACATATAAGACTGAATGTTGCTAAAAAGCTTAGTTGAAAGCTTGAGCTAAAGAGTGCTAGTGGGTCAAAGAGTAAGATCACTATGCCTGAGAAAGCAAGACTTGATGGAGGATCGTAGTCTTCATATATGATACGGGCTAAGATATTTATACCCATCATAATACTTGCCCTTATTATGCTTATCTCTAAACCAGAGATAAGAGCATATAAGAAAACTAAGGGAAATAAGATTAATAGCTGTAAGCCTGATAGAAAAGGCATTATGCTAGATGCGATTATAGAGACTTGTGCCCCAGACACTACTAATGTATGGATAAGTCCGGTGACTTTAAAATCCTTGTATATATCATATGGGAGTTCATCACTTATCCCTAAAACCATAGCCATAGTAAGCTCTCGCTCTTCGGGATCAAGAAATAGAGAAACCTTATCTCTTATCTTAGACCTTACAGCATAGAGAGACCTCTTGAGAGAAAAGTTAGGCTTAGATAGAATCTCTATCTTACTAGGGTATACTGTTCCTATAATCCTCTCCTGAAACTGTCTTTTGCCTATATCCACTACCTTATTTCCGTATACCTTCCCAACTATATATAACTTATCACCGTGTTGGTAGTTATCTCCTCTTACCTTTACCTCTAATACTCCATAATATCTTGTTTTATCTATCGTAATATTATCCACCCTTAATCCATACTTTGACACATCCCTTACAGAACAGACTATATGGATTTCATTATTAGAGATATTTTCTATCTCTATAATCGAACTAATATACCTTTCATAGTTTTTAGAGGTCCACCATGCACTCAAAAGTATTATCATTACGATAAGACTTACCTTTTCCTTTATAAAGAGAAATGTTATTCCTAAAATTAAGAAGGGGATAAAAATTAGACTTGTATATCTAAAAAGAAGTATCCCGACAACTATAGAAAGAAAAAGGATAACACTAGGCCTATCTGTTATCTCATTCCACAATAATCAAATCCTTTATAGCCTCAAATCTTTTCTCGCCTATGCCTGAAACCTTTTTTAGCTCTTCTATACTCTTAAATGGACCATTTGTTTCTCTGTAAGAGACTATCCTACTGGCAAGAGCTGGTCCTATCCCTGGTAATTCCTCTAGTTCTTTGGCGCTTGCGGTATTTATATTTATCTTTTTGGTATTAGAAGATTCAGTTTTAAATGTCTCCTCAGTTATTGAGTCATTTAATTCTCTTACTTTAGAGGGGACTAAAACTTTTGACCCGTCAACTACTTTACTTGCCAGATTTATCGCATCTAGGTCTGCGTCAGAGGTTGGTCCTCCTGCTGCCTGAATAGCATCAGCGACTCTTGAATCCGATGGCAGATAGTATAAACCAGGACTTTTCACTGCACCACCTATATGAACTACAACCTTTGTAGCACTAACCTTATTATCTTCCTCTTCAATAATAATAGAGGGCTCTTTCTTTTCCTCCCTAACAGGTTTATTTAGAGAGAAAAGAAGAGCCCCAATAAGGATTATAATTATACCTACTAGATACTTTTCTCTATTAGTCACCTCAGCCCGTTACAATATTTATAAGTTTTTCAGGTACTGTAATGATATTCTTTATCTTTTTACCTTCGGTAAATCTCTTCACCCTAGGGAGTTGTAGAACGATCTCTTTTAACTTCTCCATATCTCTTTCATCTGTCTTTATCTTGTCTCTGAGTTTTCCGTCTACTTGGATTATCAGTTCATACTCAAACTGCTTCATAAGGTTAGGATCATACTCAGGCCATTTCTCCCTAAAAATACTTTCCCTATGCCCCAGCATCTCCCAAAGTTCTTCTGCTATATGCGGTGTAAATGGTGCAAGGAGTATCAAGAATGTCTCCAAAGTTTCCTTGAGAATACTCTTCTTTGCCTTCTTTACAGCATCTATATTCCCACCAAGAAAATTACTCCACTCCATCAATGCACTTATAGCGGTGTTTAAATGGAACCTCTCTATAATATCCTCTGTTACCCTTTTTACTGTAATGTGTCTCCATCTTACAAGTTCTCTCTCAATTCCACTATCAACAGAATCATCACCACTATTAAGAGTCGGAATCAGCTCATCATAGAGTCTCCATACACGGTTGAGGAATCTCCACATTCCATCAACACCTTCATCGCTCCATTCCAACTCCTTCTCTGGGGGAGATGCAAAGAGGATGAATAGTCTTAATGTATCTGCAGAGTATTTCTCTATTATAGGAGATGGCTCAACTATGTTACCTAATGACTTAGACATTGCTGTTCCATCTTTTAGCACCATCCCTTGAGTAAATAGATTAGTAAAGGGTTCTTCAAAGTCTACATATCCTGCATCATATAAGACTTTAGTAAAGAATCTAGAATATAAAAGGTGTAAGACTGCGTGTTCTACTCCTCCGATATATCTATCTACAGGCATCCAGTAAGTCACTGCTTCTTTACTAAAAGGAGCTCTGTCGTTATGGGGATCAGTAAACCTGTAGTAATACCAAGAGGAGCATATAAATGTTGCCATAGTATCTGTCTCTCTCTTGGCAGGTCCTCCACACTTTGGACAAGTAGTATTTACAAACTCTTCGGACTTAGCTAATGGTGATATACTACCAGTAGGGGTAAAGTCTATATCTTCTGGTAGAAGAACTGGTAAGTCTTCTTCTGGAACAGGGACTATCCCACACTTATCACAGTATACAACTGGAATAGGAGCGCCCCAATATCTCTGGCGCGATATAAGCCAATCTCTAAGCCTATAATTTACCTTGGGCTCTGCAAGCCCTTTCTTCTGGAGATATTCTACTATCTTAACTTTTGCTATCTCATTGTATAAACCATTAAATATGGAGGAATTTACCAATAAACCTTCTCCGATATATGGGACGTCTAATTCTCCCTCAGGTGATTCTCCTGGCGGTAGGATAACTGTCCTTATTGGAATTCCATGCTTCTTGGCAAAGTCAAAGTCCCTTTCATCGTGAGCAGGAACTCCCATAATTGCACCTGTTCCATACTCTTGGAGGACATAGTTAGTTACCCATACAGGAATCTCTTCTCCGTTAGCTGGATTTATAGCGTGAAGTCCTGTAAAGACGCCAAGTTTTTCCTTTTCATTGTCTAATGCCTTTACTTTTGAGATCAATTCTTCCACTTCTTCCTTCTTAAATAGAGGAGACTTTTTCATCTCTTCTATAAGACTAGATTCATGTGAGACAGCAAAGAATGTAGCACCAAAAAGTGTATCGGGTCTAGTAGTAAATACCTTTACATCTCTATCTATCTCTTTTATCTTGAATACTATCTCTGCCCCAACACTCTTACCTATCCAGTTTCTCTGCATAGTCTTTACATGTTCAGGCCAGCCAGATAGCTTATCAAGATCATTTAAAAGTCTTTCTGCATAATCTGTAATCTTGAAGAACCACTGTTCTAGGTATCTCTCTTCCACAGGTTGATGGCATCTCCAACAAGTTCCATCTATTACTTCTTCATTTGCTGTAACCGTCTTACAGTTTGGACACCAATTTACCTTTGCCTTACCCTTATACGCTAGACCTCTCTTATACATAAGTAAGAAGAACCACTGTGTCCATTTGTAATAGGTTGGGTCACAGGTGGCTATCTCTCTATCCCAGTCATAAGATATACCTAATCGCTTTAGCTGTTTCTTCATATTCTCTATATTACTCCAGGTCCACTTTGCAGGGTGTATTCCTCTTTTTATTGCTGCATTTTCTGCGGGAAGGCCAAAAGCGTCCCAACCCATTGGATGTAGGACATTATACCCTTTAAACCTATAATATCTGGCAATTACATCGCCGAGGACATAATTCCTTACATGCCCCATATGTATATCCCCAGATGGGTAGGGGAACATCTCTAAAATATAAGCCTTAGGTAAGGAAATATCATCTTTAGCCTTATTCAGGCTTTCATCAGCCCATCTTTTTTGCCACTTCTCTTCTATAACTTTAGGATTGTAGTCCATACTATCGCCTTAACCTCCATCAACCAGTTATTATAGTTTTTATTTGACTATGAGTTTATATTATCTAACTCTATCTGTCAAGTTTGCGGTTACTTTATCTCCATATAGACAATCTTAGTCTTTGTCGGCAGGGAATCTTTTGAAATCTTTATAGTGGAAGACATCTTTTCTAGCCCGGGAATTGTCTTTTTTATGTCCTCCAAAGATGCTAGGACTTTTAATCCGTAAGAATCTGTCCTATAGTGCATAATAATGGCCATCTTAGGGTCTATCTTTCTTATAATATTTAGAGCCTTTTCAGCATCGATAGTATATACTCCCCCTACAGGTATAAATATTACATTTACGCCCTTAAGTTTCTCATACTGTTCTTGTGTAAGTTCGTCTTCTCCATAATCTCCAAAGTGGGCAAAGGTTATGCCGTCTAGAGTCCATTTCATAATAGTATTATTACCCCTTAATGTCCCGCCTTTGTTATCATGGTATGAAGGGATTCCTATAAACTTTACCCCTTTGACCTCTGCATTACCTTTGACTATTGTAGGATTCCCTTTCACAAGAGATACGTTATTGTGATCAGAATGCTCATGGCTTACAGTTACTACATCTGATTTTACATCAGGTAATGGAAATCCAACTGCGGGATTGAAAGGATCGGTGACTATAGTTATAGAGTCAGATTTTATTAAAAACATAGAGTGGCCCAAATATGTGATTTCTACACTGTTTTCATTCCCATAAGTAACTCCTACAAACGTCAATATAAACAAAGTTGTTAATAGAACCTTTAAAAACATCATTTATCCCTCCCTTCAAATTTTTCTGTCTAAATTATACCACAATAAGTTATAATATCTAAAAATATGTTTATATAGGAGGATAATATGAGTCTATCAGTTGGTTATGGGGAGTGTGTAATCACACCTTCTCTTGACCTCAAGCTTGACCTTACTGGGTATGGTTTCTATTTAGATAGAAAAGGGGAAAAGGTATTGAGTGATTTAAAAGTTAGGGTTCTCTATTTAGAGAACGAGAAAGATAAAGCTATCCTTGTAAGTTGTGACCTAATTGGATTTTCGGTGGATTTTGCCGATAGTATAAGAAATGACATAGCAAATAGAGAAGGATTAGAGATAAAGAATATAACTATTAGTTGTACTCATACACATTCGGGACCTGCTGTTCAAAAATTGCGAGGACTTGGAGAAACCAATGATGGATACTTAACTGAATTGAAAAAGAAGATTATCTCTACTGTAGATTACGCTGGGACAGATCTGAAAGAGACAAAAATTTACTATCACAGTGAGTTTATAGAACCGATTGGTTTTAATAGAAGGTTAAGAAAGTTTGAACCAATAGACCCTCAGTTAAATATCTTACTTTTTGAAAGACAAGATAAGAGTATATTTCTAACTAATTACGCATGTCATCCCGTTGTTCTTGGAAGAACAAAAGACATATCAGCGGACTGGCCAGGTGAATTAATCCAACATATGGAAGAAAAGGGCTATAACTGCATATTCTTTCAAGGATTCTGTGGAGACATAGACCCGGTAACCAATATGAATAGATGGGGAAAGGGTACAAAAGAAGATATAAATCTTTTAGGCTACATAGTAGCAAACAGGGTATTAAAAACCAAGATATACGGGAAAATAATTGAAAATCCTAAGATAAACACTATCGAAGAAAGAATAAAGCTTCCTCTACAGATTCCTACTAAGGAGGAGATGAAAAAAGATGCAGAATACTGGCTAGAGGTTTACAAGGATAATAAGAATGCTCAGAGGTTTATAGAAGAGTGGCTAAAAGAAGCAGAACTCTCTTATGAAGGTCTTAAAGAAAATCCATACATAGAAAATGTCCCAATTCAAGGGATAAGAATAGGGGAGGTAAAAATTATAGGGATACCTGGCGAAGTGTTTTGCGAGTATGGATTAAGGTTGAAAAAAAGATACCCCATGCTATTTACTTTTGGATATACAAATGGTCTTGTAGGATATATCCCAGTTAGAGATGCGTATAAAGATCAGGGAGACTACGCCTCATATATTGCACCTAAACTCTTTAATATATTCCCATTTTCTCAGGATATAGAGGATACATTACTAAAAGAGGCTAATAAAGTCTTGGAGAAGATATAAAAAGCCCCGGGAAGTCCGGGGCGTATTTTTATGGTAACTTTGACACTCTAAAAATTAAAAAACCTTGTGACCAGGCTGGTTATCAACGTTTGAGACCCGCTTGTGGAGTAATTTTCTCTATCTATAATGCTCCCTCAGGTCTTTATTCCACTCTTGAGATAACAGTTCTTCTAGGAGTTTCTCTGCTTGCTCAAATGACTTTGTTCTGTGGTCTTCAGCAATCATAAGTAGTAAGCTCATTTTATCTCTGTCTTTAAAGGCTTGAAGTATATTCTCCATCCTCCACCATCTTGGAGCTATAATGTGAACCATAAGTCTTCCAGGAATTTTTTCTATCTTTTCTCTCTCTATAGAATTCTTACCTACAATAACTGGAATTTCTACTACTACATCATCTGGAATTCCTTCTATTGCTCCATTATTTGGAACATTTAAGATAAGTCTAAGCTTTTTATCATTCACAACAGAATCTATAAATGGGACAATAGACTCTGAACTTGGTAACATCGAGAATTCTCTAGCTAGGCTTATCTCCTTATTTTCATAAGCCATCATCATTGATCTGAGCCTGAGTTTTAGACCAAAGAGGTACATAGTCCAACCAATCTCCGAATCAGGACCACCTGCAGAGAACCACTTCTTCTTAGTCTCTAAGTCAGTATTGAACCACCAAGGAGAGACGCTTCTTACCGTATCCCCTATGGGGAATAAGCCATAGAGTCTGTACATCTCTATTACTGCTGGACAGAGTTGATATCCCCAAGGATTATTTAGATACTCTTCGCTTTGGAAGTATCTTGCTGATTCCTTCTCTATCCATTCATCAAGAAGTGGATAACCATCTTTGCCTTGATATAAGAATTTTGTCAACCAGATGCAGTGATTAAATCCAGCAACTTGAAACTCTACATCCTCTTCTTTTAATCCCATAACCTTTGTTACAATCTTAAATTCCTCTGCTCCATGGCAGAATCCTATAGCTTTTAGTTTTGTCTCTCTAACAACAAGATTTGTTCCTTCAAATACAGGGTTTGATACCTGTAAGAAGTAGGCATTTGGATTTACTCTTTCAACATCTTTCGCTAGCTCTAGGATAAAGTTTAACTGCTTAAATGCAGCAAAACCTCCATAATAATCACTCACTTTGTCTCCTAGACCTCTATAATATCCATGCTTTTCTGCTATATCTCTTTCTGCCTCCATAAATCCATAACCACCAACCTTTACTGTATTTATTACAAAGTCTGCTCCATCTATTGCCTTTTCTCTATCTGTTGTCTTTTCTAACTTTAAACTAGCGGAGACTTCTTTCATATATCTAGATGCCAAATCATAAACCATATCTAATCTTTTTTCGTTAATATCCATAAATGTAACCGTGCTCCCATATAGGTCTTTGGCTAATGTTAAATCTCTAATAAGACTAGCCGAGAAAGATACACTACCAGCACCTATAATAGCTATTTTAGGCATAAAAATCACCTCCACCTATTTTCTCCCTATTGGAATAATATATAGAGGGAATTCTTCCTTTTCTAGATCTACTACTCTTTTTACCCCTTCATCATCAAAGGCACCGACTACCACCATCCCAAGACCTAATGATTCACATTGGAGATATACATTCTGTGCACTATGTCCTGCTTCCATATATACATACCTTATACCTCTTTCTCCATACTTTCTAGTAGTCCTCTCAAACACAGCAGATATTACTAGAACTATTGGTGCATTCTTTATACAATCCTGCATTAGAGAAACTCTGTATAGATCTATCCTTTTGTCTCCAGAAAAGATTAATAAAATATCATGATTCTCAGGCCTATACTTATATATACCTGGAGCTAATTCTTTTACTTTACCCACAACTATATAGATCTCTAAGGGGTAGAGCGCACCTGCAGAAGGAGCAGTTCTAAATCCCATTCTCTTTTCCGTAATTCCTTGAGCAGCCCATAAGATCTGAGATAACTCAGCAATTGTTAATGGTTCATCTTTATACTCTCTTACAGATCTTCTTTTAAGTAGAGCTTCCTCCACAGATGTATCACTAGAGAGTTTCGGTTGAGGTAATTTTACTATTCTATCTTCTCCATAAGCTAAAATTGGCAGCAATATCAAAGAAATAAGTACAAGTATAAAAATCTTCAATCTCTCACCTCCACAACCTTAGTATAAATCGTATAGGGGATAGAAAGAAATTTTTCTTACTACCCCTATTAATATTACTTTATCTCTTAAAGAACCACTGTTCCGGCTTTGTTACATCCCACCAGGAGAGATCATCCCCCCATAGAACCTTTTCTGGGACATTCCTTAGCTTGTTAGATATTATTACTGGACACTGAACCATACCAACAGTACCAATTAAATACAGATTTCTAGCTTGGAAATCCCAGGCGGTCTGAGCCCTCTTTATATATTCTTTATCTGTAACACTTAGATACCAGCTGTCTAAAGCCTTAAAGAAGGCCTTAGTCTCCGAGTCTGGCTCTTCTCCGCTTTTGCCTCCAGTCTCCCACCATAGTCCCCACTTAACTGCCCAACCAATAGGATAGTAGTTCGGTCTCCAGGTAGTCATACCAGGGATGAAGCAACGTAACTCTAACATACGGTTAGGAGACCAAACTCCAACATCGTGTAAACCAGCATTACCTCGAGTTACGTATAGGGATCTCTCTTCAGGATTTAGAGCTACTTTTACACCTACCTTTTCCCAATACTCCTTTACCAATTCACATACTGTTTTTACCCCTCTAATACCCGCACCTTCTACATAGGGAACAGTAATGGCAAGAGTTTTTCCATCTGGTCTTAATCTATAGCCATCTGTTCCTCGTTTTAGTCCCATTTCGTCTAAGAGTCTATTGGCTAAGCTAGGATCATACTGTACATAAGCCTTCCCCCATTCTTCCTTGTAGAAGCTACAACTTGGGTGGACTGTAGCTTGCATAGGGACACCAGTTCCTAGATAGACAAACTTATTGATCTCATCTCTATTTATAGCTAAAGACATAGCCCTGCTAAATCTTGGGTCTTGGAAGATTTTTCTTAATACTGGATCAGGATGGTTTCTGTTAAATCCAAAAGCGACCTCAGTAGGATTACTGCTAAGCCAGAGGAGGACCCTATAATCGCCCTTCTTTTCATTCTCTTTGTAGAGGGTATAATCCTCCATATCTCCACCTATAGCCAAACCACCATGTGTAAGCTCTCCGCTAATCAACTTCATAATGCCAACTTCTCTATTCCCTACAATATCTACTACTAATCTGTCTATGTATGGAAGTTGATTACCTACAGGGTCTATCGCACAGAAGTATGGATTACGGACATAGGTCCTTCTTTCAGTAGTCCTGCGTTCAAGTACCCAAGGACCTAGTACAGGGGTATTTGGGTCTTGTCCTGAGGACCCTACATCTGCATGGAATTGTATCGCCTTGAACCAGGCATCAAACCCCTCTTCCTTAGCTAATTTATTAGCGTCTGGATTATATTTTATATGCCATTTCTTGAGATAATGTTTTGGAGCGTAGAATGAATTCTGACCAGTTGAGAAATATCCTAGAATGCCAATAATTGGCCTATACGGAGCTGCAAATCTTATTCTAATAGTGTAATCATCTACTTTTTCAAACTTTGCCAGTTTTCCGCCGGGCATCCATCTAGTAGGTTTTACAGGAGTAAGCTCATTGTTTAATGTGATATCTTCCCACCAGAACATTACATCATCAGCAGTAAAAGGCGTTCCATCAGACCACTTCATACCCTTTCTGAGATATATGGTGACTGTCCTTCCATCTCTAGATATCTCGTATTTCTTGGCAATATTAGGCAGTATCTTTTTACCCTGTGTATCAGGACGGAAGAAATAGAATTCTCTAGCGTGTTCTATATCTGAAAAGGCTGCAGGTCCTAGGGCTGCACTCTTTAGTTCTCCTCCATATCTACCTATCTCCTCTATTGGCTCTATAACCAATGGATCCTCTGGGAGTCTCTTCTCAACTGGAGGAAGTTTCCCTTGTTTTACCAAATCAGCCAACATAGGTGCTTCATTGAATTTGGTAATCTTTTTCCCTGTAAGTATCTCATATTCTGAGAGGTTATATAATCCTCCTGGAACTGGCTTTCCCTCTTGAGAAAAGACAAGAGAAATGGTGCCTAGACTTAAAAAGATCACCAAGGTGATTACTAAAAACTTTTTACAAATCATCTCCACCTCCTATTTGAATTTTTGCTTCAACTTTAGTATACTACTAAACGTGCTGAAATTACAAGTATGAGTATGAGGAGGTGTTATTGATGGAGAGGGATATTAAGAAGATCATCTCTCAGATGACCCTTGAGGAAAAGGCGAGTCTCTGTTCTGGCTTAGATATGTGGAATACAAAACCCATAGAGAGGTTAGGTATCCCATCGATTATGATGACCGATGGGCCTCATGGGCTTAGAAAACAGGCAGGGCCGGGACCCTTTGAGAGTATCCCTGCAACATGCTTCCCTACAGCTTCCTGTCTAGCCTGCTCTTGGGATAGGTCTCTAATAGAAAGGGTCGGTAGGGCTATAGGTGAAGAATGTCAGGCAGAAGGAGTATCAATTATACTTGGACCTGCAGTCAATATAAAGCGTTCACCACTTTGTGGAAGAAACTTTGAATATTTTTCTGAAGACCCATATCTTTCATCAGAGCTTGCAAAGAGTCACATAATAGGTGTTCAGAGTCAAGGGGTTGGAACATCAATAAAGCACTTTGCTGCTAACAATCAGGAACATAGAAGACACTCAATAGATGAGATAATAGATGAAAGAACTCTAAGAGAAATATACCTAGCCAGTTTTGAGAATGCTGTGAGATTTGCACAGCCTTGGACAGTAATGTCTGCCTATAATAAGATTAATGGTAAATACTGCAGTGAGAATGAATTTATCCTTACAAAGGTGTTAAAGGAAGAGTGGGGACATGAAGGTTTTGTTGTCTCAGACTGGGGAGCAGTCGATGATAGAGTTTCTGCACTTATAGCAGGATTAGAATTAGAGATGCCATCTAGCTATGGCATAAACGATAAAAAGATAGTTGAAGCGGTAAAAAGTGGTAAGCTTCCCGAGGAAGTTCTAGACAGAGCAGTAGAGAGACTATTAAGGATTATCTTTAAGGCTATAGATAATAAGAAAGAAGGAGCTACTTATGACAAATTAGCACATCATAAATTGGCAAGAGATGTAGCAAAAGAGTGTATGGTCCTATTGAAAAATGAAGATAAAATACTCCCATTAAAGAAACAGGGGACTATCGCCATTATAGGTGCATTTGCAAAAAAGCCTAGAATTGAAGGTGGTGGAAGTTCTCATGTAAACCCCACTATGGTAGACATCCCCTATGATGAGATAGAAAAGATTGTAGGAAATAACGCTAGACTCCTCTATGCCCAAGGTTATAATCCTGACTCTGAAGAAATAGATGAAAACCTCATAAATGAGGCAAAGGAGATCGCTAAGCAGTCAGATGTTGCCATTATCTTTGCTGGCTTGCCGGAAAACTACGAGTCTGAAGGCTATGATAGACCTCATATGCGTATGCCTGAAAGTCATAATAGACTGATTTTCGAAGTAGCTGAGGTACAAAAGAATACAGTTGTTGTTCTCTCTACCGGTTCACCAGTAGAGATGCCTTGGATAGATAAAGTAAAGGGACTATTTGAGACTTATCTGGCAGGACAGGGAGAAGGAAACGCCATAGCTGAGCTACTCTTTGGTATTGCAAATCCCTGTGGAAAATTAGCAGAGACATTTCCACAAAAATTGAGCCATAACCCGTCTTATCTAAATTTCCCTGGTGAAGGCGATAGGGTTGAATACAGGGAAGGAATCTTTGTTGGTTATAGATACTACGATAAGAAGGGTATAGAGCCACTATTTCCATTTGGCTATGGTTTGAGCTATACAACATTTGAATATACTGGAATTTCTGTTGATAAAAAAGAGATAAACGATAATGAGACTATAACTGTAACAGTTAAGATAAAGAATACCGGAGACTTACCTGGAAAAGAGATTGTTCAACTTTATGTAAGAGATGTTGAGAGTAGTGTGATAAGGCCAGAAAAGGAATTAAAAGGATTTGAAAAGATAGAACTACAGCCCCAAGAAGAGAAATCAGTATCATTTACATTAGATAAGAGGGCATTCGCATACTATAATGTTGATATAAAAGACTGGTATGTAGAAACAGGAGAGTTTGAAATACTAGTCGGAAGCTCTTCAAGGGATATACGCCTTAAAGAGACTATCAAGGTCAATTCTACTACAAGGATGAAAAAGAAGTTTACTAGGAATACTCCAATAGGCGATTTATTAGAAGACCCCACAGGAGCTATTGTTTTCAATCAGATAATGGAAAGAATAAGTCAGAGTGTCCCATTCTTTGCAGGTCAAGAAGGTTCTCAGATGATGAGGGCTATGTTTAGATATATGCCCCTAAGAAGCTTGATTAATTTTAGTAGAGGTGCATTTACAGAGGAGATGTTAAACGATCTATTAGCAAAACTTCAATAATTAAACTGCGCTTCATCTGTTTGGTATAAGTTTGACAGATAAAAACAGAGAAGCGGGTTCAAATTCTGAACCCGCTTCTAACAGATTCTCTAAAATTTAATCTCTAAATCCTATAAAGAAAACACGATCTGAAGATATTCCTTAGTATTATCTATCATCTCATCAAACAGCTCTTTAGCCTTATCTACACTTAACCTTTCTATAGCAGGATCATTTAAGAAAGCCCTTCTGGCGATGTTAAGGTCTTTTTCTAGCACAGATTTCACAATCAACTCCTGATTATTTATATGTCTTATCATTATACTTGCCAAATCTGGTGGTAGTTCGCCTGCATATACAGGACGAACATCATCTCTGGTAAAGACTGCATTAGTCTCTACAATTGCACCGATTGGTAGATTAGATATCTGACCTCTATTTGGAAGATTGACATTTGTTACAAAAGTATCTAGTCCAAAGATAGCTCTCATCTGCATAACTCCTTCTTCTCCAGATGGAATTAATGGTATATCCTTTTGACCAGATGCAAACTCTTTACTAAGCTCAATCAATCTTTCTCTATTCTTTATTCTCCAATCAACAGGGGTCAGAGAAAACTTCCACTTTTTTACTGTTTCTCTATCAGTAAGATATACGTATGGGATAAACTCAGCTAGATGTCTATCCCCAGCTGCTCCTATAAATCCAAATCTTCTAAATAGGTCAAATTTGACTCTATTTGCAGAGGCAAAATAATCCCTTTCCCAACGTCCTTTTTCTCTTTCATATCCTTCCTCATAATATTCTCCTACAAATCTATCGTATAGCGGAAATATATCTATTGTCTTATAAGAAGCCTTATCAAACCAAGTAAAGTGATTTATCCCTATTACATTAACTTTAATATCCCTTCTAGAAATCTTAATATCTTCACCTAGATAGTGTCTAACCACATCTGCTAATAATTCCTGCGTCCCAAATACTTCATGGCAACATCCAAATGCCTTTATCTTAGGAAAGACCTCATAGAGTGTCTTGAGACATATTGCCATAGGATTTGTATAATTAATTACCCATGCATCTGGGCAGTTCTTCTTTATTCCTTCTGCAAATTCTACATACATTGGTACTGTCCTTAGTCCTCTTATAAGTCCACCGGGTCCTGTTGTATCGCCTACTGATTGGTATATCCCATATTTCTCAGGGGTATGCACATCAGAATACATCTCTTTAAATGTCCCTGGAAGTATCGAAATAACTACTAGGTCTGCACCGTACAATGCTTCATCAAGTGTCTTTACTGCTATATAATTCCACTTTCCAGGTACTTCTGGTTTGTTTGAGATTTTATTTCCTATAATTTCGTTATTCTTAGCAGCTTCATAATCAATGTCATAAAGTCTAACTGTTCCCTTTAGGTCTTTTTCAAGTGCTAAATCTGTCATCAATTTCCAAGCCCAGCCTCTTGAACCCCCACCTATATAAGCAATCTTTATATCTTCTAATACATCTTTACTCAATTTTTACCCCTCCAAAAGAGTTTTTGTTAGAGATATTTTATCACATCTTAAGAGAGTCTTATCAGTTTTCCTACATGTGTACCAGAGAAAACAGTCCTTTTCAGTTTAGGGTCTTCTACTTTTAATATAGCCACCTCACAAATAGATAGAATCAGACACCCTTCCTCTAGATGTCCACTAAATGACCTAAAATCTCTATTTACTATAGAGATGTGTAAATGTGGCTCTCCATCGGCTACTATCCCCTGCAAAGAGACAATCTCCAAAGGACCTTCAAATTCTAGAAAGTCATCTTTTGGTGGAAAGTCATTAGAAGCTACCATATGAATTCTTGCCTTTAAAAGACTACCTACTCCGGAAACTACAACCCCTGTTCCTAATCTAGTATCTTTTATTGCCTTTACAATACTTTTTAGCAAATCTTCTTCTCTATCTACACGGCAGAACAAAAATTGCCTTCCGTCTATTATCTCCATATTTTTCCTCCTACCCTAAGACTATAAATACAGTCTTCCATTCAGTAAATAGTTCTATTGAGGTTGTCCCTTGTTCTCTCTCTCCATTTCCAGAAGCCTTAACTCCACCAAAGGGTCCATTTATCTCTGCACCTGTCGGAGGGGCATTTATATAAACCACACCAGATTCTAGAAGTTCCATGGCTTTAAAGCTCTTTTTAAGATCTCTTGTATATATCGAAGCAGAGAGGCCATATTCTGTGCTATTAGCTATTTCTATTGCATTATCAAAATCTTTTGCTTTCATTATACAAACAACAGGACCGAAAATTTCCTCTTTTGCAATTCTCATCTCATGAGTTACATCTATAAATACTGTAGGTTCAAAGAAAAATCCTTTGGAAAATTTACCGCCATCTAAAACATTTCCTCCATATGCAAGTTTTGCCCCTTCTTTTACACCTATCTCTACGTAATACTTTACCTTGTTTAGCTGTGACTCACTTACAAGAGGTCCCATATCTGTATCTTTATCCATACCATTTCCAACTCTTATCTTCTTAACTCTCTCTAAGAACATGTCTACGAATTTATCATAGATCTTTTCTTCCACAATGATTCTACTTGCTGCTGTACATTTCTGCCCAGTAGCACCATAAGCTCCCGAGACGCATCCGTCTAAAGCCAAATCTAAATCAGCATCCTCTAGTATGATCACTGGATTCTTTCCCCCTAGTTCTAACCCAACTTTCTTTATCTGCTCTCCACATATAGCACCTATCTTTCTACCAGTCTCTACAGATCCAGTAAAAGATATTACCCCTACATCAGGATGTCTGACTATCTCCATTCCTACAGAGTCTCCAGAGCCTTGCACCAGATTTAAAACTCCTGGAGGCAAACCTGCATCCTCTAATAATTTTACAAACTGTTGAGCTACTAGAGGTGTCTCTCTTGACGGCTTAAAGACAACAGTATTGCCAGCTATAAGTGCAGGCATAATCTTCCTTACTGGTAACAGTAGTGGAAAATTCCATGGGGTAATAATGCCAGCAACACCCACAGGTTCTCTGAAATAAATAATATATTTATCCTTCTTTTCGGAAGGTACGGTCTCTCCTATAAGTCTTCTCCCTTCTCCTGCAGAATAGTAAACCATATCTATACTTATCTGGACTTCGCCAAGTGATTCATTAAAAGTCTTTCCCATCTCTTTTGTAATTGTCTCTGCAAGCTTAGTTTTTTCTTTTTCCATAAGCTTTGCTATATTAAAAAGTATCTTACCCCTTTCAGGAGCAGGGATTCTTTTCCAATCTTTCTGAGCTTTCTTTGCACTAGACACTGCTAGTTCTACATCCTCTTTACCAGATAGGGGAAACTCTCCTAATACCTCATCTTTATTAGCAGGATTTATGCTCTTAAACGTCTTTCCAGTACTAGCATTTGCTATCCACTTTCCATCTATATAGTTCACTTACTTGCCACCTCTATTCCCAAGAGTTTTTCCCATATCTTAATAACTGCAGACTGATTCTCTTCACCATAACCTAGATTCTTTACTGCAGTGAATAATTGGCTTGCAGTAGCACCCATAAATAGAGGAACTTCTGCATTCTTTGCAAGGTCCAAAGCAAGATTTATATCTTTACTTGCCAGTTTAGCCTTAAATCCTGGATTAAAATTCCTAGATAAGACTCCAGGTATCTGGGTTCTCAAGATAAAGCTATCTGCAGCAGTATTTACAAGGACTTCATAAAGGACCTTTGGATCTACTCCAAGTTTTGCCCCTAAGGCAAATGACTCTGCCACTATTGCCATATTAGAGATACTTATAAGATTACCAAGCAACTTAACTATATGTCCTTGCCCGTTAGAACCAACATAGAATATATCCTTTCCCATTGCTTCTAATACTGGCCTACACCTCTCTAAAACTTCTCTCTTTCCTCCAACCATTATGCAGAGATTACCCTCTTCCGCACCCTTTACTCCTCTACTTACAGGGGCATCAAGCATCTCCACTCCTTTCTCCTTTAGTTTTTCTGCTATCATTACTGTGGATTGAGGCATACTTGTCCCCATATCTATTACAACACTTCCAGGCTTTATCCCTTCTATGATTCCATCCTTACCAAGAATAACCTCTTCTACCTCTTTAGAACTTGGCAACATAGTAATTACTATATTAGACTCTTGGGCAACCTCTTTTGGTGTATTTACCACCTTTGCACCAAGACTCTTTAAAATATTCACGGGTTCCATATTTCTATGAGGCATAATAACCAGAGAAAATCCCTTCTTAATTATATTCTTAGCCATAGGAAGTCCCATGGCTCCTAGACCTATAAAACCAACTATCTCCATAGTATCACTCTCCTTCATAACTAGCTTCTAATATGGATATAAGATCTTCTTTTTTACAGATTCTAGGGTTAACAGCTAAATTTCCACTTTTCATAGCCTCTTGGCTTATCCTATCAAAGTCTTCTCTTTTCACTCCAACAGACTTCAAATTTTTAGGTAACCCTATATCTCTTATCAATTCTTTTACCGCTTTAACAGATTTCAACGCAGTCTCTCTTAAAGTATCACCAGAAGATTCTCCCATTGCAATGGCAATTTCTGCATAACCTTCTAGATTTCCGGGTAAATTAAATTCCATCACATAAGGAAGGACTAATGCATTGGCTAATCCATGGGGAAGCCTAATATCCCAACTGCCTAAAGGCATAGCTAAGGCATGAGCAATACCTAATCTAGTGTGCCTAAAAGCCATTCCTGCCAATAAACTAGCAAGAAGCATATTAGTCCTTGCCTGTAAGTCTTCCCCTCTTGACACCGCTCTTCTCAGATTATTTGCTATTAGTCTTATACTCTCTAGAGCTAGGGCTTTTGTAACTGGAGTAGCAACTGTAGTGACATATGATTCAATTGCATGTGTCAAAGCGTCCATTCCAGTCGTTGCAGTGATATTCGGCGGCATTGAAATTGTAAGAGTCGGATCACATATAGCTATCTTTGGAGTTAATAAGTCGCTTCCTATGCTTATCTTCGTCATATCCTTACTATTAGTTAAAACAGAAAATATTGTTAGTTCACTAGCAGTTCCAGAAGTTGTAGGAACAGCTATAATAGGTAACGGGTTATTTTTAACTCTATTTATCCCTATATAATCTAGAAGTGTTCCTTCCCTGTTAGTTACTCTCATAGCGACCGCCTTAGCGGCGTCCATAGAACTTCCGCCACCAATCCCTATGACTATATTACACTTCTCTCTAATAGCTATATCTACCCCTCTTTCAACTGTAGTATCAAGAGGATTTGGTTCTACCTCATCAAATATGATAAACTCTATGTTGTCTTTCAAAAGAATATTCTCTACCTTTTCTAATATACCTGAGTTTACTATACCTTTATCAGTAACTATAAGCGCCTTAGATCCTTCAAGACTCTTTACTCTTTTACCCAATTCCTCTACACAGTTACAACCAAAAACTATAAGCGTTGGAATACTAAATACGAAATTAAGGTTATTCATTTTTTATTCTCTCCTTATAGAGGAAATTTGATAGATACTAATTCTCCAACTTCTCTTAATTCCTTAATAACTTCCGGACTGAGCTGAATTCCTGTCCTTTTGTTTTCTATATATCTTCTAAACTCTATCTCTCCTGGAAGTAGTATCTCATCTACACCTTTTGCCTTTGGCAAACTCTTTATTTCCTGTCTCATTAATTCAATTCTTCCTTTAAACTCTTCAATTGGGCAAAAGTTTGCTATATTAAATACCATTATAAAATTACCTACATTTTGTGGCTTAGAAAAGTCATCGTATAGAGAACCAATATGTGAGCCAAACTCTGCACCACTTAAGATACCACTGAATATATCTATCATCAAAGCTATGCCAGAACCCTTAGGTCCTCCAAAAGGCAAAACTGCCCCTTTCAATGCAGATTCTGGGTCTGTAGTAAATTCTCCTTCAGGATCTACTGCCCATCCTTCAGGTATAGTCTTCCCTTCTTTTGCCGCCAGAATAATCTTACCCCTAGCAACAATGCTAGTAGCCATATCTAAAAGAATGGGAGGAAACTCCTTAGTCGGAACGCCAAATGCTATTGGATTTGTTCCAAGGTATGGAACCCTTGCTCCCCAAGGAGCCATAGTAGATGGGGCATTTGACATAACTATCCCAATCATATCTTTCTCTATAGCCTTTAAGGCATAATAACCAGCACATCCAAAGTGTGTGGTATGTCTTACTCCTACAACACCAACTCCAGTTTTACTCGCTTTACTTATAGCTAATTCCACTGCCTTAACACCAACAACCTGTCCTAAGCCATTATCTCCATCTAAAACTGCCATAGAAGGAGATTCTCTAACAATACTTATATTTGGTCTTGCATTCGCTAATCCTGTCTGTAGCCTTTTGACATATATACCTAGACGAGTTACCCCATGTGAACTTATCCCCATAAGGTCTGCCCAAACGAGATGGTCTGAGACTATGTCTGCATACTCTTTTGGAACCCCAAGTCTTACTAAGACACTAGAACAAAAATTCTTCAAAAGCTCAGCATCTATCTTGGAAATTGCTTGAATTTCTGTGTTTTTCATTCTTCCTCTGTTAATCCCTCTCTTTCTAACACTTGTCTTAAGTTTAATAGGTCAATAGTGAGTTTACCCTGCTTTAACTCCTCTATAACTCTTCTTTCGAACTTTTCTCTCTCTTCTGCCTTCTTTATAACTTCTTCTACATCTTCCTTTTTAACTACAACAACCCCATCTGCATCTCCTAAGACTATATCGCCAGGATTTACTATGACCCCTGCACATGTTATTGGGTGATTTATATAGCCTAACAACTTCTTTGTAGTAGCTTTAATAGATATAGACCTACAAAAGACAGGAAAACCCAAGCTCTTTATAGCCTGAGTATCCCTAACCCCTCCATCTATTATAAGCCCCTTGATACCTCTTTCCATTGCTGCAACAGTAGCTATCTCCCCCCATGCCCCAGCTTCCTCATAATCTCCGATATTCACTACCAGAATATCTCCAGGTTGAGCTACTGATATAGCCTTATGAAGCATTAAATTATCTCCTGCACGGGATAGAACAGTAACAGCAGGTCCACAGAGTTTCATATTTTCATCTATTGGCTTTATGTAAGAAAACATAGCTCCTTTCTGCCCATTCGCTTCATACACTGTGGCTGAGGAAAACTGAGATAATCTTTTAATTAATTCTTGACTCACCCTTTCGATTCTTTTTATCACATTTGGTTTCATTTTAACTCTCCTTTATAGAATTTTAAGACATCCTCTTTTGCATTCTTTATATGCGTCTTCATAGCGAGTTCACTTTTATCAGGGTCTCTTTCTTTTATAGCATTGAGAATTTCTATATGCTCCGATAATGATTTTAAGGGCCTTCCAGGTATATGAGATGAACGAAATTTAAGGAGTTGTATCTGATTCTTTAATATTTCCAAGTGACTTATAAGTCTACTATTTCTACTGGCATTATGGATAAGATTATGGAAGACTTCGTCATATTTAATACAGCTATTATAATCTTTACTCTCTACAGAAGCCTTGTAATCATTGAGAGCTTCCTCTAACTTATCAATGAAAGAATTATCTGCATACTTTGCAGAATATCTCGCCGCAGTAGCCTCTAGAACTTCTCGTAAGACATAAATTTCTTCTATGTCCTCTATATCAAGGCTTACTACATAGGCACCTCTTCTTGGAATTATCCTGACAAGTCCTTCCTTTTCTAGAGCAGTTAAAGCGGTTCTAACGGGTGTCCTACTTACATTGAGTTGTTTAGATATTTCTTCCTCCACTATCTTAGAGTTAGGGGGAAGCCTCTGCTGAAATATCATAGATTTTATCTCTTCATATACCAATGTCTCTAGATTTTTATATCTTGTCTTTAAATCTGACATAGGCTTCCCCCTAGTTTTTAATATTTATAATACTGTCTCATCTAAAGGCAATCCAGCTTGCTCATAGAGTCTTCTACGCCCTATCTTATCCTCTTCTAATATCTTCAATGCTATATCTGCTACCTTCAATGCATATTCTTGAGGGACTACAACTACGCCGTCCCCATCTCCAACTATTACATCTCCAGGTCTTACTAAGACTCCACCACAGTTTATAGGTCTATTCATAGATTCAAACTCCATTCTAGCCTGTACCATAGTTCTAGAAATGTATCTACAAAATACAGGTACTTTTTCCCTTATGACTTCATCTGTGTCCCTACAACCACCATCAGTTACTAATGCCCTAGCCCCTTTATTGAAATATGCCAGAGAATTATTTGAACCCAGTAACCCCACATCTAAATCATGGGCATCTATAACTATTATATCTCCAGGCTCAATTATCTCTCCAAATGGATAGGTGCAAACATTTGCATACCAATCTTCGACAAACTTTGTATACTCTTCTGGACTCATTGTTGGAACCACTTTATTTGTCGGAACATATCTTACCGTCTTAGCTATACCACATACCTTTACTGGCCTAAATAGAGGTCTTATATCTCTAGACATTAAACCAATATTTCTTAACATAAGCCAATCCATTGCATCACACACATCTGCCACTCTTAATGGAGCAAACTTTTCTAAAATCTTTTCCCTATCAACTGCCATAGATCTGCCTCCTTTATTTTTTGTTTTACCCCCGAGGTAACCTCGGGGGATTTTTTACTACTTATAGAATTTCTTAAGAACCTCTAGTATCTTTGGTTTTGCTGCCTTTGCAGCATCAGCTGCAGTCCTCTTACCAAGATATACAGGGTCAAATTCCGTTCTCAAGATAGTATTTATTTCAGCAGCTCCAGCAGGTATCCTAGCATAACCAAGATGTACCCCAGTCTTAGTTGGATTAATTACTGCATCTACCCAGACCCTCTTCCAGTTCTCTTCTATATAGATACCTCTTTCTACCTGGAGTTCAAATCTCTTAGCCCACATATCCATTCTTTGGCTACCCCATCTGTAGTGTTCTGCTACCTTTTCAGATACTTCCTTAGAAAGAGCATATTTTATAAATCTCCATGCAACATCAGGGCATTTGCTTCCAGATGGAATGGCAAAGCCGGTAGCACCAAGAGCATACCATACTCCACCTTTACCTTTCGGCAAGAATTCTACACCATATCTTTTAACTGGCCTTTTCTCGTATCTTATCCAATACCCCTCAGCTGCGTGTGGGAAGCAAGACATTGCAGTTTTACCTATTCTAAATGGAGGGCCTAATCCTGCTATCTGATCAGAGGTTGGAGCTACTTTATACTTATTAATGCAATCCGCCATAAATTGGATAGCTTCAATAGTCTCTGGCTTATCTATAAAGACTGACTTATAGTCGTCACTGTAAGTATCTCCACCAAAGGACTTAATCATAGCCCAACCTTGTTCATGATGCCACCAGTTAGCCGGATCTCCACCAAACATCAAATCTGTAGTACCCCACTGATCAGTAATCCCGTCTCCATTGAAGTCTTTGGTAAGTTTTTGTGCTGCAGTAAGGAAGTCCTTCCAGGTCCAGCCTTGCCAAGGATACTTAACTCCAGCCTGATCAAACATATCCATATTGTACCAAACCGCTATTCCACCATGGTCTTTGGGAAGCACGTATTGTTTACCATCATGTTGGAATATCTTCTTTAAGACAGTAGGAATTTGAGCTAAATCGGGAGCAAATGCCTTATCTTTCCTGATATAATCGTCTAAAGGTCTTAGAGCTCCTTGAGCTGCATAATCTTTAAACCTAGAATAGTGCATCCAAACCAGATCAGGATGCTGACCACCAGCAAACATTGTAGCAATTTTAGGCCAGTAGTCACCCCATGGCTCTACACTAAGCTTTACTTCAACATCTGGATTTCTCTTTTCAAATTCTTTTATAAGTCCTTGCCAAAGATCTAACTCTGGTCCAGGACTCATAGGTGCAAACCAGTTTAATACTGTCTTACCAAATGCAACTCCAGATAAAGAGATTATCAGTATTAAACATACTAAACTAATCAAAAATCTTCTCATAAACTTCTCACCCTCCTTAGAGATTCTTTATAGATTTATCCCCTTAAAATACCTCATCCAGATTTGTAAAAAGACTTTAGAAAAATCTCATCATCTTCTAAAACTATTCTCACCTCCCTGCCAATCCGCTCATAACTACGCCTCTTATAAAATATTTTTGAGCTACAAAAAAGGCTACTAGAATAGGTATCGTAGTAGCCACGGAAGCTGCCATCAGATAGTTCCAATCTGATCTTTCTGTCATACTGGTCAAAAATGTTCTAAGCCCTATGGCTATAGTTCGTTTTTCCATGGAGTGGAGATATACCAAAGGTCCCATAAAATCATTCCAGTGGTTCACAAAGTTGAAAATAAGCATAGTTATAACTACTGGCTGTGAAAGTGGCATAATTATTCTACTGTATATATACCACTCATTTGCACCATCAATCTTTGCTGCATCATCATAATCTAGTGGTAGAGTCATAAAGAATTGTCTACACAAGAATATAAAGAATGCTCCTCCACCAAACCAAGATGGAACAATTAAGGGATATAATGTATCAATCCAACCTAGCCACTTAAAAAGTATAAATGTAGGTATTAAAGTAACTACGTAAGGTAGCATCATCGTTGATAGGCAAAGCATAAAAAGGAAATTCTTACCAGGAAATTGTAACCTAGCAAAAGCATATCCAGCAAGCGATGCTGTTAAGACACTTCCTGTCGTAGCGAAAACAGTTATTATTAGTGTATTCTTAAGGAATGTAGCAAATGGAAGTAGAGTAAGAGCTATCCTATAGTTCTCCCACATAAATGGTTCTGGGATCCATTTAGGAGGATAGGTAAATTCTTGCCCAGCTGGTTTAAGAGAAGTACTAATTGCCCAAAAGAATGGGATTATAAGTAGTGCACCAAAGGCAGTTATAACTATGTAGGCTATAGTCTTCCATATGATCTCCCTAATTCTCTTATTCTCTCTTATATTCATCTTAATCACCCTCTCAATTCTCCTTCGTAGAATACCCAATATCTGGAACCTCTAAACTGAAGTATTGTAAGTACTAATACAAACGTAAAAAGTGCCCATGCAAGACTAGATGCATATCCCATCCTAAAGAATTCAAATCCATTTTGATATAAATATAAGACCATAAAGAGCGTACTATTTGCTGGACCCCCTCTTGTCATAACATACGCCTGAGTAAATACCTGGAAAGATGAGATAACTTGCATTATAGTAACAAAGAATATTGATGGTGAAAGCATGGGAAGAGTTATATGCCAGAACTTATGCCAGAGACCAGCCCCATCTAATTCTGCTGCTTCATAAAGCTGTTCTGGAATCCCCTGTAAGCCAGCCAAAAGAATAATCATCATTCCCCCTATTCCCCAAAGACTCATAAGTATTAAGGACGGTTTAGATAATGCAGGATCATAAATCCATCTTATCCGTGAGTGAATCCCTAAGTATCCTAATAGCGCATTAGCAAGTCCAAAATCAGGGTTAAATATCCATAGCCACATAATGCTACTTGCAACTGCTGGAGTAATAGAAGGGATATAATAGATAGTTCTATAGACTGAGATTCCCCTTAATTTCAAATTCATAGCAAGAGCTACACAAAGAGCAGCGATTACTCTTAGGGGAACACCAATTACTGTATAGTAAATTGTATTGTAGAGAGAAATCCAAAATAGCTCATCTTTAAACATAAACCTATAGTTTTCTAATCCTATCCATTTTGGAGACTGAAGAAGTGGCCAATCCATAAAGCTTATTACTATTGATGCTACCATTGGTCCTGCTGTAAAGGCTATAAAACCAATAATCCATGGTGCCAACATTATGTAAGCATTTATAGCCTCTCTCCTTTTGTATCCTGGTAGTCTACTCATATTCCAAATCTCCCTTCTCAAATTTTGGCATAAAGTATTGTATTTTGTATACAAGATAGTAAAATATAAATTGTCTGTCAAGCCAAATTTCCTATTACAATAGATAGTTACCAGGAGGGAATATGGAGAGGGAAACTTTAAGTTGTGCATTTGGAGAGGAATCCTACTTTGAAAGGATAAAGGATAGTAAGGATCCAGTAAAAATAAGGCTAAAAATTATTGAATATTTGGATAAATGTAAATCTATTTCTGAAACTGCCAGAAGATTTAGAGTATCCAGACAGATAGTAAGAAAGTGGGAGAAGAGATTTAGAGAAGAAGGAATAGAAGGATTAAAGGATAAACCTAAAACCCCAAAGAAAAAGAGGACTGTACTTACCAAGGAAATAGTTGAGTTAATATTAAAGCTCAGAGAAGAGTATAATTACGGACCAAGAAGGATAAAGCAAATCTTAAATGAAGCCTATAACATACATATCTCTGAACATCCCATATATAATGTGCTAAAAGAAAATAATCTTATAAAATGGTAACCATCAGTAGTAACTAATTGGCCTGTGCAAAGTTTACACCCTTTGAGCCATAGAAATAGCTATCTCTGTATCCTCTTTTGTAAATGCTTCTACAGGAATACTATCAGGGAGTTTATTAAGATATAGAGATAATCCCTTTATAATTTGATTCGTTATAAAGCGGATTTCTCTTTGGTATGTAAAGTTTATCTCCTTCAAAAGGTGCATCTTGTGTGTAAATAAACATCTTTTCAGTATCCCATAGAACGATCTCGTCTCTTGCATCTCCAAACAGGTCTAAGGCATCACAGCATAAAGTTGGATGTCCATCATCTGGAAAACTTAATACTTTCTGACCTTTCCCGTCAAATAGGCCACCATATTTGGTATCTCCAGAGAATAATATATACTCTTGTCCATCTCCTTTCCAGTTAACGGGAATTAGAGGGCTTCCTATAGGATAGATCTCGAATGTATTAAGCCTATTTCCTTTTGCGTCATATATACATATTGTTCCAGGATATTTCCAGAAAGTTATAGTACATATCTGAAGTCCAGATACTTCTGGTAAGAATTTGGCAACACTAGGTGTCTGTGCGTGTCCAATAGTATCTTTCATAAGGATATTCCCATTAATATCGGCAATTAATATTCCATCATCACCACCAGCTATTACTATTTCAAGATTATTATCCGTATCTATATCGGCTATTACTATTCCATCCGCATGATCTCTAAGGTCTGGTAATTCCCATAATTTAGAACCATCATCATCAAAAAGAGTATATCCAATAAGGACTTCATCTCTTCCGTCATTATCTATGTCATAAGCACAGGGATAATGTCCTGTATTACAGCTTACCTCCCACAATAGTTCAAACTTATCATTATAGACCCAGGCATTGTGGTATCTATCCTTGATAAGAATATCTCTCGGAGCTTCCTTTCCAGAGACATTGCAAAACATAATGGAGTCACCTGCAATTCTATAAAAGATATCTTCTGAAAAGTCATTAGACCATCTCTTAGTTGGTTTTGATTTGGGAGCAGGAAATCTTTCTTTTATCTTGCCAGTTCTTCCATCTAGTATCTGTATTTCAAAGTTTCTTACACACACCACTTCGCTATTTCCATCATTATCTATATCGTAAATCTGAAATGGTAAATCATTTGTTACTAAAGCATTTTTAGAAGAAGGTTCTCCTACTTCCCAGAGCAAGTTACCATCTAAGTCATATGCACACATATAGCTAATAGTACAGAAATTATCTCCCATAGTACGTCTAATATTCTGAGCCAAAACAAACTCTAACTGACCATCACTATTCAAATCACCAAAACGTATACTCCTTCCAGCTCCTTTTCCCTTAGGAAAGTATATCTTCTTCCACAGCTTAATTCCTGGGATAGTTTCTCCTATTTCTTTTTTGATCTCTTCTCTGCCGACCTCAACAGAAACATTGTAATATCTACAAGGACAATTGGCTAATAGTCCAACTTTACCTTTAATAAAGGTACTGTCCTCTACAGAAAAGATCAAATTACCATCAACGTAACAGAACATCTTAGAGTTATTAAGCTCTACTTTAAAGTGATATCTTCTATCATAGTCAACACTAAAATGCCTTATCCCTAAAATCTTCCATCTTCCTAGATTATTTAACACTAGTTTTATAGTGTTGCCTTCAAAGCACAGTGCATAAAATGAATTACTTGTGTTGTATCTAAAGATAATTCCAGATATCCCTAGATTTGACAAGGGTCTTAACTCTACATCTAAGGTATAATCCATCCAAGAATATTCTCCTGTAACTAGCATAGCCAAACATTCGGGGGTAAATGAAGACTGTTCCATCACTTTAATACCATTTTCCTCTATAACATTCCAATTAGCTACTTGATTTCTACGCCAAGCATGATACTTAGATGCCTCTATCCAGTTACCCGTCCCTTGAGGAATTATAAAATGGTACTCTCCAATAGGGGAGTAATCGTACGGAAATTCCCCTATTGGGAGTTCATTAAAAGTTTCTACAATCCTCTTATTCATAATTCTCATTCCTACTTCTCAATGAAGAATTGAGCACTTACGAGACTGGCAGGCTGCCCAAATGCCAAGATCCATCCCTTCTCATCAGGGACATTCCTAAAGTTATTTTTCACTATCCAAGGAACCGGGGCTCTATCACATATACCAATTACATAGAGGTTCTGAGCATTTACTTTCAGTATCTCTTCCATATATCTCTTCTGCCCGCTGAGACTTATAGTTGTCTTAATCTTATCATATAATTCCATCTGACGTTTTACCTCTTTAGGAGGTTCCTCTCCAGATTTTCCACCTGTAGCATACCATAAGCCCCAAAGAGGAGCTTGAACATTAGTAACTAAGTTTGCGCATGGAATTATATGTCTCATCTCTAATATTGGGTTTAATCCAGCTGAAGCAAAATAGACTGCTGCATCATGTTCTCCAGCTTGAATTCTAGTAAATAGTAGAGGACGTTCTTCAGCCTTTATTAATGTCTTCACTCCAACTTTTTCCCAATACCTCTTTATAAGCTCTAATGCATCTACAAAATCAAACCTATCTCTCATTACTTCTACTACTACCATTAAAGTCTTACCATCTGGCCTTAGTCTAAATCCATCTTTATCTCTCTTATCAAGACCCATCTCATCTAACAATTTACTAGCCTTCTCTGGATCATACTCAGTATAATTCTTTGCTGCTGGCTCATAGTAGAACGGAGACTCTGGTAAAGGAGCTACTTGTCTCGGTTCTTTTGGCTGATTTAAGTAAACCAACTCCATAATCTCTTTACGATTTATAGCATGGGACATAGCTATTCTAAATCTTCTATCATTAAATATCTTCCTTAGCACAGGGTCTTTATGGTTCAAGTTAAAACCTAAGGCAAATATATTTGGCTCTGTAATCCTTACCGGTATAATTCTATACCCACCTTTTTCTCTTCCTTCCATAAGGATTACGTGATCCTGTGGAGCCTGCGCTATTGGGAAACCTTGCATATCTACTTCGCCAGAAAGAGCCTTTAATCTAGCCACTTCCTGCTCTGTTACTATAGTTACCACAACTCTATCTATATAGGGTAGCTGGTTTCCTTCAGTATCAACCTTCCAATAGTAAGGGTTCCTCTCAAATGTCACCTGAGTTGAGCCACCTCGAAGTGGACTCACTACTTTCCACCCGTAGATAACTGGTCTATCCGGATTCTGCCACACATTGTTTAAATTTTGGAAAAGCTGATACCAATAATTGAGTCCTTCCTTCTTGACAAGCTCATCCAACTTCTTTTGATCGGTATATCTTGGATGAAATTGTTTCAGATAATGTTTTGGGGCAAAGACAACCTCATTCCAAATACTGTTATATGCTAGATTTACCAGAAATGTAGCGTGTGGCTTAGTAAATGTAAACTTTACTGTAAAATCATCTATCTTTTTGACAACAACAGGTTTATCGTCTATTATTAACCATCTAGGTATGGTAGGAGTTAAATCCTTATTTAGAAGTATATCCTCATACCAAAATATTACATCATCTGCTGTAAAAGGAGCCCCATCTGACCATTTTGCACCCTTACGTAAATAGAAGACAAAAGACCTTCCTCCCTCGGTTGTTTCTACTCTTTCTGCAAAATTAGGCCGGACTACAGTCTCACTATTTGGGGCAAATTTTACTAATCCATCATTAAACATAAGAGCCGAAGGATGCCCTGTCCCAGTAGGACCTAACATCACCATTCTCCAAGTCCCACCATATACACCTATCTTTTCTACAGGAGTAATTACCATTGGCCTCTTAGGTAATCTTTCCTGAACTGGAGGTAACTTTCCCTGTCTTACTAATTCTGCTAACATAGGAGCTTCTTTATATTTCCTTTGGGCAAAGGTTACTTGAATAGAAGATAATATTAAGAGACATGCAAGTAAAACTGTTACTAACTTCTTCATAAACTAACACCTCCTAAATCGAATTTTTTGTTTTTAAATATTTTATACAAGAAGACAGATAAAATACAACCGGTTTCCGAATCATTAATGTGCAAATTTTCTATATACCTCAAGTAGGGTTTCTTCACTTCCTACATTACCAGGAAAGACCACATATAGGAGTCTAGGGTACTTACTCTCCTCTCCAAGCTCCCACAAAGGAATTCCTGGAGATATCTGCCCTAGTACTTTAACTTTCCTAGCATTTAGACCTCTTTCCGCTATAATATGTGATGTTATACCACCTTTAGATATAATAAATTCTGGCCCTTCTCTAAGTTTCTTTACAAGGTCGCTTAGAAATCTTGAAATCTTCTGCCCAACTTCTAACTCATCTTTTGGGTCGACTTTAAAATATTCTCTTTCTGTATATACAACTATCGAATTCTTTGTAATTCTTTTATCTATCTCCTTTGTCAACTTCTTTAAATATGGCTGGTAATTATTAAGTATCTCTTCTATCTTGACTTCAATCCTATCAATATCGCTATTTTCTAATAGTTTTGTAAGCTGTAGCGTAGTCATCTTTACATATGATCCAACTATTATTAGCCCCCTTCTTGACTTTGGAGGAATCATTAATCCTTTATCTTCTATGCCTGCTCGAACCTTTACAAAGGATGCAGCGGTTCTGTATAAGAATCTCTTACCACTCTTTTCTGCGCCTATAAGTCCTAAAACAAAGACTTCTAAATCTTCATCGCATAGTGCATTTACAATTACTGGCTTTCCTTCTTTAACTCCTAACAGTATCTCCTTTATCCTTTCAGGACCTCCCATCCTTATATCTTCTATAGAAATAGAAGTGACATCTTTAACTTTCCAGAATCCTTTTGACTTTTCTTCAATCCAAGAGGGTAGATGAGCATTTTTATATCCAAATATAGGGTCTTTACTAAACTCTGTTTTATTTACCTCAATTAATTGGTTATTGTCAAGGACATAGTGGGTATCAAATACAGTAAACCTTTTCCCTTCTTTAAAGTATGGAGCAACAATTACACCATCAAATGGTCCTAGTATATTCATTAAAGTTTTTACTTCACCATAAAAGTGACCTCTTAGAGTAGAATCACTTCTACTTACTATTCTTAACCTATTAGGATTAATTAATTCTGTCAAACTTGTAGCTATAATTCTATTTATTGACATCGCCTTTCTCTCTGAATAAGCCCTCGAATTAGTCAAGATATAGAATACATCCTCAGTAAAGAGGGTTTCTCTAAGAATTGATTCTTCCCAACTTAGAAGAATGTATAGATCATGTACAGTCTGACATCCTGTAGAATCATCATCAAGGACCACTATTTTACTTGAAGAATTTTCTTCTCTAATTTTCTTACGGGCATTAGATATTTTTAATACTTTTGGAAGCCTCTCTATAACTTCTGAGTAATTCAATCTAATCACCCCATTCACCTTAGTAATCCTTCAAATACATCTTTAAATAAAGTCTCTTAAATGTATAGCGATAAATATACATAAAACCTTTTAAATTTTCTTTTCTAGTTAACATACATAGACCTCAACAAATCATAAGGGGATGGCAGTTTGCCATCCCCATTATCAAAATACTTTACTTAGACTCCTTTATAAAGAATTGCTCTGGGTTCAGATATCCAGGACTACAGAGAGGGTAGGCAAGAGTTGCATCTTTTGGTACATTTCTAAAATTATTCTTAACTATTACCGGAAGATTATAACTTCCAGCAACAGGAACTACCCAGAGATTCTTTGCCCATATTCTAAGCATTTCTTCACTCAACTTACTTACTTCTCGAGGATTAGTTGTAAGTTTTATCTTATCAAAAATCGAAATCAGCTTTAATGCATCTCCCGTAGGTTTTTCTCCACTTTTACCGCCACTAGAATACCACAATCCCCAATTTGGGCACCAGTAAGTACTAGAACTAGAGGGGACTATAGAGATGGTAGAATATGTTAAATCGAAACAGTCTTTATTAAACTCAGCAGTATATCCAGCTATTTGATAGTCGTTAGACTGTATCCTAGGCCACCAAAGGGAATTTGAGACAGCATCAACTACCGCTTTTATTCCAATTTTACTCCAGTATTGAGCTATAAGTTGCATCACATCAGGATGAATAGGAAATGATAAGTTAGTAACAATAGTAATTTGAAGAGTTTTGCCATCTGGACGTAACCTAAAACCATCTTTGTCTTTCTTAGTAAGTCCAAGCTCATCTAACAGCTTATTTGCCTCAGTTACATTATACTCATAGAGACTTCGTATCTCTGGATCATTCTGGAGAGATATAAAAGGAAACATCATATAAGTAGGAGGAGCTTGTCCTAAGTAAATAAGCTGATTAATTTCATCACGATTAATGGCTAACGAAAGAGCCTTTCTAAATTTCGTATTCCTTAAAAGACCCGCTATATACTTATCTTTATTATAATTTTGGTTGAAGAATACTGCACTTCCTGTTTTCCCATCGTTCCATTGAAAAACTTTATAATTTCCCTTATCACTATTTTCTATTAAAAGGGTAAAATCACTAAATGGACAATCTGCCCCTCCACCCTGCATATCTAATTCACCTTGTACTGCTTTCATCGTAATCATTTGGGTTTCTTGGACCATAATAAAAGATATCCTATCTATATATGGAAGCTGGTTCCCAACTATATCTATTTTCCAATAATATGGATTACGTTCAGCATTTACTATAGGTGCTCCAGGTTTAGCTTTAGGTATCCAAGCCTTCAAAGAGGGTAGATCAGGGTTAGAATAGCAATCAGCTCTATCTGCAAATAGCTGATACCAATAACTAAACTTAAAATCCTTAACTAGCTCCTTTAAACTCTCTTCTTGAACATATTTAATATGGAATTGCCTTAAATAATGTTTAGGATAACTACATACAGCAGGACCTCCAGGACCAGCCAAATAATTTAAAAACAGAGGATACGGTCTACTAAACCTAAATTGTATAGTATAATCATTTATCTTCTTTACTTCTACTGTTTTACCACCTACTACTAGCCAAGAAGGAAATGTCGGAGTAAGATCTTTATTACAAATCACATCTTCATACCAGAATATAATATCATCAGCTGTAAAAGGTTCTCCATCAGACCACTTTAATCCCTTTCTCAAATAGAATGTATAAACTCTACCACCCTCTGTTACCTTCCATGATGTGCAAAGATTTGGAATTAATGTCTTTCCATCTCTTGCCCATCTCACTAATGGTTCATAACCCATCCTCGGAGAAGTTATGTTTCCTTTAGATAATGCTGCTCTTCTCCAAGTCCCACCATACTGACCTACCTCTTCTACTGGCTCTACCACCGCTGGCTCTTCTGGTAATCTCTTTTCTACTGGAGGAAGCTTACCCTGTTTTACCAGTTCTGCCAGCATAGGAGCTTCATTGAACTTTGTAATCTTCTTGCCCGTAGCCTTCTCATAGTCTTTTATTGTTGGATACTGTCCTAGAGGATTTTTCTGCTGTGAGAAGGTTATAGTAAAACTACCTAGCACTAGAGATAAACTCAAAACTAAAACTAATAAAACCTTTAAAAAGCTCTTCATCTTAAACACCTCCTAACAATAAATTTAAAAAATTAAGATGCTCTCCTAATATAACTTGTCTAAAACTGCCTGTGCTGTTCTTTCTGTATAATTTATAGCCTTCTCTCCTAGTTTCATTGCAACCCCAGTAAATAGGAGGTCTAAAATATGGAGCTGAGCTATTATAGACCTAATAGCTCCACTCGCTAAAGGAGATTCTGGAGAGGCAGTAAGAAGTACAATATCTGCTACTTTAGTTATCGGAGAACGTGCAAAATTTGTTATACAAATAGTCTTTGCTCCAGCATTCTTAGCTATCTTTAGAGAATCTATGGTATCTTTTGTAGCTCCAGAATAAGAAATCCCTATGGCTACATCTTTCGAAGTTAAAGTTGCTGCTGACATTGCTTGCAAATGAGGATCTGTCAATGCATCACAGAGTATACCTATTCTCAAAAATTTATATTTTGCTTCTAGCGCAGTAAAACCAGAAGCTCCTACTCCATAAAGTTCAACTTTTCTAGCATTAGAAAGAGCTCTAATAGCCTTTTTCAATGCGTTTATATCTATTAATCTAGTTGTATCTGAAATAGCCTTTAGGTTTTTAGTAGTAATCTTATTTACAATAGATTCTAAAGAATCTCTTACTGATGCATCCTCTAAAACATTCTCGAACGGATTAACTAAATCTCTTGAAAGTGTTAACTTTAACTCCTGATATCCACTAAATCCTATATCCCTAGCAAATCTCACTACTGTTCCCTCACCAACTCCACACTTCTCAGCCAATTCGGTGACAGACATATATATTACGTCTTTTGAATTATTCAATATAAAATCTGCTATCCTCTTTTCAGTACGAGTGAAAGAAGGATAATAACTTCTAATCAATCCTAAACAAGTAGCTTTTTCCTGCATTCAATCACTCTCAAAAAACAATATTTTAAATTTATTAATCACTCAAAAGTTATATCCACTTCGAATAATCGATCCCATGGCAAATTAATTTCGCTAATACTAAATGGAATATACTTTTTATGTTTATATACTTCGGCCTTAAGTTTCTTCTCTACAGTCTCTTTTACCTCACTGATATCCCTTAATACCCAAGGATTAAGACCTTTTTCCCTCAATTCCTCTATTACTTCAGTTCTTACTTTAGCTTGATATAACCAATCATCTACAATTCTTAAAGCAAGGAATTCCTTTAATGCTCTTAAATTATCTTCAGATTTTGGTGAAATATTCCAAACTGAGCCGATTGATATTACGGTCCCTAATGTATTCCCAGAAGTATTCCAACCTGCATAACCAATAAGGCTATGTATAAAGTCGGTCTCTTCTAAAAGTTCCATTAACTCTGGATCTGCACCGTTTGCATAGGCTACGTCTCCTAAAACTACAGGTATACCTAATAAGCCAGTATAATATCTCCCTATTCTTTCAAGGAAAAGAAGATTTCTTCCAGGACCGTCTACTTTATCCATGTTATAGAACAAATAAGCCTCCCCTTGTTCTATAGCTGGAGTGTTAACTAATAAAGCTATATTAGCATCTCTGGCGCTATCCACTAATAATCCATTTACAGCATTTATCTGTCCTTTTATACCCTCCATCAAGGGTCTATCCTCATATCTTGTGATTATATAAGGTCCGTTTACTGAACTAAATTCCACCTTAAATAAAGGCTCAATCTTCTTTTTGATATTTACCGCCCTTGCTATTAGAATCATCCCTACTTCATCGGCTCCAGGATAGATAATTACTTTACTTTGTACTCTGTTTTCTCTTATCTTTGCCCTAAGTTCTTTCTGTTCCATTGCAGGGAAACCGTAAGGGCTTGCATCATCTTGTGTAAGAAGAGCAAAATCAACTATACCTTCTCTTACGAGGTTTATAAGAGCAAGGTTTACCTTATGATTTCTTTCTCTCCCCTTTAAATAGTCCTCAATAATTTCTCTTGGAATATTCTTTTCTACCTGTTGAAGTAATAGCTTATCCTCTTCTCTATTAAATACTCTAACTTTATGAGTAAGTTCTGAGTATTGGAATAAGAGCATACCATAGTCTTTCCAATACTCCTTTTCTTCTTCATTGTTATTCGAATTAGAAGTTCTCATAATAATGTTAAAGGCATAAATAGCAAGATTTTTGTGTCTTTGCCTTATATCTCTTATCTTGTTCAATCTACCTATAGCTTCTTCGGTAGAGATCTGGGAGGTCCTAGATGCTATAAGACCACCATATGTAAGCATATCAATAGAAATAATTAATGAATCAAGCTTACTAGCTTCTTCTTCCAGCCATCCATCTATACCCTTTAAATCTGCTGGAGTTCTCTTTTTACTTAGAATCTCTTTGGGCGGAAGTCTTAATTCTACGCCAGCTATTTTAGCTACATATTGGGGAAACTTAAAATTGCATGGCCTTTCATCTAATGGTAAAATTCCAATTTTCATCGTTTCCTCCTGTACAATTGATATAATCTTTTTTGTTTATCACCCATTTTAGGGCTCATATAGTGATGAAACTCAAAGCATACAATTTTTTCTACCAGAGGACCTTCTATTTCTAATCTCTCTCTAATAGATTCTATACTAGTTGGTTCTGCATCCCAATTAGGCCAGTTTTCTGTCTGATGATATATTTCCATATCTGTCCATAGTCTGATGTTATTTTTATTAAATTCTTCTTTGAAGGCTTTAAAATATTCGTAAATTTTTTCGTTACTGATTTTATAGTTCATTCTCCCCGCTCCATCTTGTATAGCGACTATATCTATACCTGTGAGCTTAAATAATCTTGCCCATCTAAGGGCAAGCTCTTCTGGGGATATGATGCCTAAAAAATAAGGGGAGATAATAATCGGAAATTGAGGGGTAAGATTTTTTAATGTTTTTACTGTATCTTTCAAGAATTTAGTTAAGACATCTTCTCTTTCAGACCTAATCCATGCTCTATCTTCTATCTCAAAAGGAAGATACCAGCCTTTAATACATTTATACCTCCCATATTTGGAGAGGAGTTCTTTAGCTACCGCTATATTTCTCTCCTTCAATTGACTGAGAAACTTGATGTCACTTGCCCCCTTCCACCATTTTGATTCTAATGTTAATCCTAAATAGACGGATAGTTTTTCTTTCTGGCAAGCAGAGAGGATGCTTTCAATCTGATCTGTACGAGTTATCATCTTACCATATTTTGAAGGATAATAGGCATCGTTATCGTATATAGCGTATTGAATTATGATTGTATCTATCTTTGCTTCTTTCATATACCTAATCTCCTCTAACCAATCTTTAGCGTTCCAATCTATAGGAGGCCTTGGGTAGTTTATATTTTCAAAAAGCTGTATAAATGTACCTGTTATCTGGTAGGACCAGCCTATAGAAGGGGATATACTAACGAGAGCTATTAAGATAATAACCCTTATAGTCTTCATAAAAGTATAGTCATTGGTATACTTAAGCCTTCTAATATCGATGCTAACTGCCATATCTCTCCAAGTCCGGCCTTATTTTCTTCCATCTCTTGCCAATTAATTCTTCTCGAAATAGGGATAAACACATCTATAGGGATTTTACTTGCATAAGAAAGTATAGTATCTACAGTCTCTTTAACATTTCTATAGAATCTTTCTTCTTTGGTTATGAGATAACTCCAATAGGCTTGAGCAGCATAAAGGGTACTCCATCCTATCATTTTATCATCCCTTCCATTGTAACCAATAAGACCATCCTCAAAACGGGCGTAATGTCCTATCCATTCTGTAGACGTTACAATCTGGTTATACCTCTCTTTCGAGTGAGTAAGCATTATATCTCTAGAAATGAAGTACTGGCTATAGACAGTATGACTCTCATCACAGTAGGTGGCGCTTGTTCCTTCACCATAAGTAATGTGTCTAGGTCCAACTAACCATGCCGGGATATCTGGCTGAGAAGGAATGGTTTTAAAATTATTATCAAAGAACCTGAAGATGCCCTCGTAATAATTTTTATAAATTTCTTTATTAGTGAGATTATACAATGCCCAGAAACCAACAAGCACTTCTGAGTGATCCGCTAAATATCTATTATCATCTAGAACATTTTTCTGTGGGTTAAATCCATCAAGAAAAGTTCCAGAATTATCATCATTTTTAGGGATTACTAACATTAATTTTTCTGCTAATTCATTAAATGAGATATCACCTGTAGCGAGATAGTACTGGTATATTAGTAAAGCAAAGATACCTAAATGATTACTTTCTATCCAATTAGAGCTTTGAGTGTAATCAGTACTCCACCAGTCTTCTATCCCGATATTCTCTTTAAATTGTCTCTTACAAAAGAATAACCCCTTTTTAAAGTTATCTAGATATTCTTTATCTTTTGTCGCCTGATAAAGAAATATCTCCGCCTCCATAAGCTTAAGATGACCAAAAAGTCCTATGTACTCGTGTTTTCTATTGTTATAAGTTCCTCCATCAGAAGATTTGAAATTTTCGCATACATATCTATAAAGTGCCTTACACTCTTTTTCGGGAAAAGGAAAATCTTTCATATTACCTCCTCATTAGTTATTTATATCTTCCCCAAACTTTTGCCGCCTCTACCATTGCTTTTACATTCTCTATCGGAGCTTCAATAGGGATATCATCTCCCGAACCAAGAATATAACCTCCGTCACTCCCTGCTACTTCAATACAACATTTAGCCTCCTTCATTACTTCTTCAGGACTTCCTCTAAGTAACGTAAGCGTATTTATTCCCCCTTTTAGACATACTTTATTCCCTACTCTCCTTTTCACTTCTGCTATATCAACTCCTCCCAATGGGTCTAGAGGCTCTATAGCATCTACTCCAGTTTCTACCATATATTCTAAAATAGGCATACAATTGCCACATATATGAAGATAAACTGGCACTCCTTTTTTATGAAAAGCTTCTACAGCCTTTTTATGATACGGGAAACAGAATTCTTTATATTGACTTGGAGATATAATTGTGGAAGAAGCCCAAGCGTCTCCTATATAAATAGCATCTACACCTGCCTCTATTAAAGCATATCCTATCTGAATTGAAATCTCAGTACCTATCTCCATAATTCTATGAGCTAATTTAGGATTATCTATTAAATCTAATAAAGCCTGTTGAGAACCTCTCATTGAAACCAAAAAATTCATTGATTGACTGGCTGCTGTACCAGCGATGAAGGCATCTTCGCCAACCTCTTCAAGAAGCCTTTTTACGGGGTCAATCTGACCGTCTTGGACATACTCCTTCCATGTTTTTATTCTGATGTTTTCTATATCTTTTTCATCTTTAATTAATGGTTCATTCTCTAACGGAATTGGCATATCATGTTCTTGAAGCCTTGCAATAAGTTTTCCTTCTTTCACTAAGTACTCATCATTGCCTATTTTTACTATAGAAATATCTTTGTCTAATTTAGAAGCCAATCCTACCTCAAACCCATCAAATCCGTAAAGTCTCCATGCTCTTAATAATGCCTCATAATTTAACCAAGGATTCAATACTATATCGCGATATTTAATTCCTGTAACTCTTGCTGCATGTAAACTAGTAATTACAGGAAATACAGGTACTCTATCCACTTCTTTTCTCTCCAAAACTCTCTTTACTCTCTCTTTTGCTTTCATTAATCTCCCCCTCTAAGCTAATAAAGTTATAGTTATCCTTTTATCCCTGTAAAAGTTATACCCTGAATAAATGTCTTCTGTGCTAAAAAGAACGCAATCACCATGGGCAATGAGACAACTGCAGAAGCAGCCATAAGGTAAGCCCATTCTGCACCATATTGAGTTAAAAAATATCTTAATCCAATAGCAAGAGTATACTGTCTCTCATCCTGCAGATAAATAAGTGGACCCAAGAAATCTCTCCAACTTCCAATGAAAGCGAATACTCCTAATGTAGCTATGGCAGGCTTCGACAAAGGCATCATTATTCTCCAATAAATATAAAGATGTGAGCATCCATCTACTTTTGCGGCATCTACTAATTCTTGAGGTATAGTCATAAAAAATTGACGCATTAAGAAAATAGAGAAGGCTCCGCCTCCAAAAAATGCTGGTATAATTAAAGGTCTAAAAGTTCCTACCCAACCCATTTTTTTAAACATAACGAATATAGGTATCATAGTAACTTGGCTTGGAATCATCATAGTACTGAGTAAGACTAAAAATAAGATATCTCTCCCAGGCCACTTTATTCTAGAAAAACCATAAGCTACAAAAGAGGGAGAAAAAATAGCAGCAATTACATTGAACGTTGTTATATAGAGAGTATTACTCAAAAATCTAAAAAATGGAAAATATTGAAGCGCTTTAGGGTAGTTAGACCACATTACAGGATTTGGGATCCATACAGGTGGAAATCTAAATATTTGTTCGTTAGATTTCAGAGAAGTACTAATCATCCATAAAAATGGAAGTAAAAATGTAATACCAAGGAAAATAAGTAAACACTGGAGTAGTATCTCTCTTATAATTGCTTTCCTTTTTAATCTTAATTTCCATGGTTCCCTTGATTCATATTTTGACACTAGTAAACTCATCTTTATTGACCTCCTGTATGGTAGTATACCCAACGAGCAGAAGACTTAAAAACAATTAAAGTCATTATGAGAGTTATTAAAAATAGTATCCACGCCATAGCCGAAGCATACCCCATCTTCCACCATTGAAAAGCATTATAATACAAGTAAAGGCCATAGAACATAGTTGAGTATGCAGGGCCTCCTCCAGTAGCTACGAAAGTCTGTACAGAAAATTGGAAAGTACCTATTATGCCCATTATCAAGTTGAAAAATATTACAGGGCTAATCATTGGTAGAGTAACATTTATCAACTTCTGCCATCCAGCAGCACCATCCAGCTCAGCTGCTTCATATAGTTCCTGTGGTACATCTTGGAGACTAGCTAGATATATGATCATTCCTCCTCCAGCCCCCCAAAGTCCCATTAGTATCAATGTAGGTTTAGCCCATGCCGGATCAGCTAGCCATCCTGGTCCTTTTATTCCAAACCAACTAAGGATAGCATTTACTAGACCATATTGAGGGTTAAATAGCCATACCCATAAGATAGCAGTAGCTACCTCCGGCAAGATAGAGGGTAAGTAAAATATTGTCCTATGCACAGCCATAGCTTTAACTTTCATATTAAGAAGTAGAGCCAAGCCTAGTCCAACTAATAGATTTACAGGTAATCCAAAACCAAGCATATAAAATGTATTTTTTAGTGATTTCCAAAATAGATCATCAGCTTTAATTAATGTTCTGTAATTTTCTAAGCCTATCCAAAACGGTTCCTGAACAATGCTATAGTCGGTAAAACTATAATAGAAAGACATTATTATTGGATAAGCAGTAAAAATTATAAATCCTAAAATCCACGGAAGGATAAAAAATATTCCCCATCGTAACTCTCTTTTTTCTAACCTTGTCATTTTATTCTTCCTCCTTAATTCAAAAAAGGAGAAGAGGTTAAACCTCTTCTCCTTTAGAAAATAAAGGTCCTCTATCGCTTTTCCTGTCTAGCTAAGAAAGTATCTAACTCTTTCTGTATCCTGGCAGTTACATCATCCAAGGCTTGCTTTGGAGTCTTCTGCCCATTAATAACCATACTCTCCGCAGCACTAAGCTCTGTCATATATTGCTGCCATACTGGCATAGAAACAGACGTAAAAGCAGTGCCCTTTTCCATAAGAGGAATAGTAAGTTTTAGTACTGGTATAGCTTTTAAAACATCAGGGTCTTTAGCTACAGCTATTCTAGGAGGCATATTAGTAAAGGCTATTGCTATCTTTTTCATTGGTTCTGGGCTGGTGATCCACTTTATAAATTCCCAAGCTTCATCTTTATGCTTAGAACCAGTAGGAATACAGAACATACTCCCACCAAACTGAGTATAATCACGAGCACCAGTAGGGGTAACAAATGGAAATATATCATACTTAAGTTTCGGATTATATTTTAGTCCGAACTGGACAATCCATTCACCATAATCCTGCATTGCAATTTTACCAGCAAAAAAAGGATTCTCAGGACTCCAATAATTACCTAAGGAAGAAGTAAAGGCAGTATATTTTGTTGGGTCTAAAAATTTATTGTAAGATAGTAAGTATTCCATAGCTTCTACTACTTTAGGATTATTAGCGGTAATCTTCTTATTTTTCTCATCATAGAGAACATTCGGCCCACCAAATAATCTTCCCCAAAGAGCTATCCCTGAAGGTCTATATCCAAGAATTTGTATATTACCTTTATCATCAAATTTTGTAAGCTTCTGTGACCAAACATAAAGCTCTTTAGTATTCCTAGGAGGCTTCTTTGGATCCAATCCTGCTGCTTGGACCATGTCTACGTTAAAGGCTGTAAATTGACAGTTTGTAGTAGCAGCTAATGCATAGACCTGCCCTTCATATTTAAAAGATTGCCAAAGCCTTGGCCAAAAATCACTACTACGTATTCTGTCCCTTCTAATGTAATCATCTAGAGGGATAATAGCACCTCTAGCAGCCAAAGAGGCTAATTGAGAGTCCCAGACAGCCGAAACCACATCAGGTGGAGTTCCTCCTGCTATAGCAGCCAAAAGCTTTTCATAGGCTCCAAAAATAGTTACAGTCTCTACTTCTATGTCTGATCGTTTTTTATTGAAACCTTCATCTATAATCTTTTTAAGATCTTCTAGTTCTGAACCTCCCCAACCTGTCCAATACAAAATTTTTACCTTCTCTGCATAAACCGAACTACTTAGACTTAATAAGAAAACACCTAACAGAACCACTGACAAAAACTTTTTATACATCTTTACACCTCCTGTTTTATTTTTTTACAAAATTTCAGCTTTTCTTTAACTCCCTCTTCTTTAGCAAAAACCTCTATCCCCCTAACCTTCCATCCTATGAAAATTAATAGCATAAATTTCCAAGTAAGTCAATATGTCTTCGAATTTTATTCTAAAAGATTTTATAGTAATAGTAGAAGATATATACAAATCTTGGATCCTTAAACATCCTATATAAGTTTATTACTATCCTTAAATAGCAAAATTTTTAATAGAGGGGATGGCAAATTGCCATCCCCATTATCAAAATACTTTACTTAGACTCTTTTATAAAGAATTGCTCTGGGTTCAGATATCCAGGAGATAGAAGCGGATAAGCGTATATTGCACTCTTAGGAACATTTCTAAAATTATTCTTTACAACACAAGGAGCCGGGTATCCTGCTATGGTAGGTATAGCAAAAAGGTTCCTAGCACATAATACTAGCGCATCCTCGGTTAACTTATTCTTTTGTTTTTCATCAGTAGTGACCTTTATCTTATCAAAGATAGATATTAACTTTAAAGCATCACCTGTAGGTTTTTCTGCTCCTTCAGCCTTACCAGCAGAAGCATACCAAAGACCCCAGAGAGGTGCCCAATAGGTAGAGTTGGCATTAGGTATAAAACTACGAGAATATGTTAAGAAGTATCTGCCTGTAGTATAATCAACTTCGTAAGCAGCTATCTGATACTCACTTGCACTAATTCTAGGCCACCAAAGCGCACCACTCACAGTGTCTATAGCGGTCTTTATACCTATGGCATCCCAATATTTCTGAACCAGCTCTGCTACATCTGGATGAATAGGATAAGCAAGATTCACTATTATAGTAAGATTGAGTGGCTTTCCATCAGGTCTTAGTCTGTATCCACTCTTATCCTTTTTAAGACCAAGCTCATCTAAAAGTTGATTTGCCTTTGTTGGGTTATACTCGTATAGACTCCTTAGTTCTTTATCTCCCCAATAGGATTCTGGTAGTAATTTATAAGCAGGGTCACCTAATCCTAGATAGATAAGATTGTTTATCTCATCCCTGTTTATAGCTAAAGACAAAGCAAGTCTAAACTTATAGTTTCTGAGCAATTTCTGTAATATATTATCTCCTTTTAGATTCTGATTTATAAAGAAAGCTGTTCCAGATGCGCCCGAAGTCCATTTATAGACATCATAATTTCCTTTAGTCCTATTTTCCATCAAAAGTGTATAGTTAGGAAATGCTATATTTCTGCACTGCATATCAATTTCTCCAGCTACTGCTTTCATATTTATTAACTCGATGTTTTGTACCATATCAAAGGCTATTCTATCTATATATGGCAACTGATTCCCTTCTGTATCTATCTTCCAATAGTATGGATTTCTTTCCGCTATTATCCTTGTAGCTGTAGGTTCTGACCTCAAAACCCAAGGTCTCAATGATGGTAGTTCCTTGTTAAGATGTGCTGAAGCCTTATTAGAAAATAGCTGATACCAGAATTGAAATTTAGCATCTTTTGTCATTTCTTCTAGTTTTTTTGGATCAGTATACTTAGGATGGAATTGTCTTAGATAATGCTTAGGAAAATCAAATAGATTAGGACCAGGTCCTTCAGGTCCTGCAAGGTAATCTAAAAATAGAGAATATGGTCTAGTAAACCTAAACCTAACTGTGTAAGCATCTATCTTTTCTACTTTACCAGGTATACCCTCTGTCATAAACCAACTTGGAATTGTCGGGGAGATTTCTTTGTTTAATAAGACATCTTCATACCAAAACATAATATCATCAGCTGTAAAAGGTTCTCCATCAGACCATTTTACTCCCTTTCTCAAATAGAACGTATAAACTCTACCACCCTCTGTTACCTTCCATGATGTGCAAAGATTTGGAATTAATGTCTTTCCATCTCTCGCCCATTTCACTAATGGCTCATAACCCAGACGTTGATGTATCATAGTGTCAGATGGAGATAACGCCGCTCTTCTCCAAGTCCCACCATACTGACCTACCTCTTCTACCGGCTCTACTACAGCTGGTTCTTCTGGTAATCTCTTCTCTACTGGAGGAAGCTTACCCTGTTTTACCAGTTCTTGTAACATTGGAGCTTCGTTGAATCTTGTAATTTTTTTGCCTGTAGCCTTCTCATAGTCCTTTATTGTTGGATACTGTCCTAGAGGATTCTTCTGTTGAGAAAAAGCTACAGTAAAACTACCTAGCACTAGAGATAAACTCAAGACTAAAACCAATAAAACCTTTAAAGACCCCTTCATTTTAAACACCTCCTCTTTTTAATTTTAATAACTTCTCAGCATTTAGATGAGTTATCTTCTCATAAGCTGTTGTAGATATTTTACCACACTTCAAGGCATTCTTTATATAGTCAACTATGGGAACTTCTTGATTATGATGACAAAAGTCTGTTCCAAATAGAAGTTTATCCTGGAATTCTTCTAAAAATTTGTATCCGTATTCGGGGTCTCTTGTGATAGCATTAAAACCGCTCCCTGCTGAAAGGTCTCCATAGAGATTGTCATACTTCTTTAGTAATTCTTGTAATCTCCCCGGAGCCTTTATCGGTCCTTTTGGATACCCACCTCTAGTATCTTCAGATACATCCGCGCTTATCTCTGCCCAGAAAGACATAGCATGTCCGATAAATATAGTCTTAGGTAATTCTCTTAGAGCTCTTTCTAATCGTGGCAGATAGATGTCATCTACAAGACCATAGGGTGCTCCTATTCTATCTACTAGATGAAATAATACGGGCATCTCTAATTCTCCGCATTGTGCAAAAAGGTTTAGCACCATAGGGTCATCTATATATAGATTAGCTGTTATCTCCCCAACTCCTCTACATCCAAGGTCTTTATATTCTTGAAGTATCCATGTAAAATCTGTCTTAGGAGAGTTATTAATCTGTCTTGGGTCTAACTTACAAAAAGGTATTATCCTATCAGAATACCTCTTATACACCTCTATAACCTGTTCAGTAGTAAACCAGAAAGTGCTTCCTTCGGGGGTTGCATCTAAAGGTAAGACTACCGCTTTTTCTACCCCCCATTTATCCATATTTTCTATCAATTCTTCCACCGTTACTGGAACATCTTCTCTCAATAACCTTCCTAAATGAGTATGTATATCAATCATCCTAATCCTCCTCCAGAGATAATACATCTTTCCCATAATACAAAAGAAATGCTCCTATAGCAGACCCAGCTCCCACATTAGATGATACAACTGGAGTAGCCAAAACATCATACGGTCCACGGGCAATCTTTCCTGTCTTTGCACTCATACATTCCCAAACACTCGGATATTTGAGGATAAAGTTCACTAAACCTTCCTTTATTTTATCCATTAGATCGGGATAATAATTGAGTGCTGTAGCCATTCCATATAGACAGGATGAGGGCCAGGATGGTCCTTGCCAATAGGTATCCTCGTGGAATCTCTCTTCGAATGGAGAGACTGTATATACACCATATTCACCTAACAATTGAATAAAATTCTCTCTTGCTAATTCTGCCTTATCCTTGTTAACTAAACCATAGGCAAGTGGGAATAATCCGTCCATCCCAATGATTGTCTCAAGATTTCCGTCCTCATGTAATACTCCATACCAATTCTTTTCTTTATCCCATAAGATTTCATCCATCGCCTCTTTAGTCCTTTCTAACTCCCTATACCAAACTTTTGCCTCTTCAATAAAACCTATAATCTCTGCAATTTTTCCCATAGCCTTCTCGTAATAACATCTCTCAGCCGCAAATATAGTAGGATAACAGAATCTTTCTTCTCTACCATAATCTGCCCCTTCCTTAAAGGTACATATCTGAAAAGTAGGGTAATCATCCATCCCTGTGTCATATGCGCTTATAATTGCCCATAGATGAAGTTTCAGGAAATTTTCATCACGGGATTGACATAAATAATGATAATATTTTTTTAGTTTTGGATACCAACGTCTCAAACACTCCTGGTCCTTGGTAAGAAGATAATATCTCAAAGCTACCCAAGGTATATGAGGAGTCTGAATAATGTTCTGCTTAGACCATCTTTCTCCTGGGGCTTTTTCATCAAGATAGATTGCATGTGTAATATAACCATCTTCTCTCTGAGATTCAGTGAATAAGTCTATTAGCCTTTTCATAAAAGAAGAATCGACTTCAGGGTTCAAACTTGTATGAATCTGTACCGCAGGTAAAGACCACTGCCAATATCCACGATACACTGGTAATGCCTCTATCACTGTCTTACCATATCTCTCATCATAGCAATAATTCAGTCTAATAGCCCACCAACATTTATAGTATGCCTTTTCCTCAGATTCTGACTTAAACTCTAAACAGGGTAAGTTTAAAAACCATTCATTCCATTTACCTCTGATTACTGCTTGATAATTCTCTATCTCAAAAGCCTCTTCTGCCTTTTCTTGGGAAAATGAACTTATTCCAAACTTTAATTCTCTGCTCTCATATGAATTTAGTTTTATTTTATGCTCAAGGACTATATGTCTACCAGTTTCCCTATTACTCTTGATCTTCCCATCTTTCAAATCTTCCACGACGTCATTTATACTCTCGTATACACCATAAGCATCAAAATCTACAACTATAAAGACATCTCTATCATCCAACGATATCTTTAGCGTATTTTCACCAGGATAGTACTCTACTCTTGCCTCACCTTTATTGATAGTAATTATGGTATAAAAGTTCTTGTCCAGACCAAATGGTGGATGATTCTTACAGAAAAGCCTAATCCTCCAACTAAAACTACCGCTTACCGCCTGGAAGAATTTCTCCTCCGCCTCCAATCCCACGTTAGAGAATATTATCTTTCTTCTTATAAATGAAGGAAGATATTCCATATCCTCATAGTAAAATAGATTCCTTGCCAAATTTTTCCCAGTTAAATCGGGGAAATAATACTCTCCAAATTTAATAGAAAAAGCAGGAGATTCATCATAAGTGGTGTTTTTTCTATAATCAAATAGATAACCAATACTACTAAACTCTAACGGGTAAGCAAATGAAAGAGAGTAGTCTTCTTCTTTTACCAGAATGGCAGTCCTCCTTGGAATCTTTTCGTCAAATTTTTCTTTAACTAGTCCCCATATATCCATTTTCTAATCCTCCCAAAATAAAATAGGGGGGAATTCCCCCCTATTAATTGCTAGCCCTACTTTTTAAAGAACCAATGCTCCGGATTTGTATGCCCAGGACAGGAGTTCACATTTTCATGAACAGTAACCTCAGGAACGTTTCTTAGCTCATTCTTGACAATAACAAGCCTTGTGTTTGGAGCTACTATACCAATAGTCCATAAATTCTTAGAGTATATATCTAGAGCTCTCTTCACTAATAGTGTTCTTTCTTTTTCTCCGACTGCTAATACTGCTTGATCATACAATTTTAGTAACTGCTTTATATCCGCCGGTGGTTCCTCTCCAGATTTTCCACCAGATGAGTACCATACTCCGTATAGGGGAGCCCAATAACAATAGTCAGATACAGGGAAGAACCAGACATTATCCAAAAGTGGATAGTAAGCACCAGATGCTGCATATAAACCAATTTGTTGTTCTCCCGCTCTTGCCCTTGTTACCCAAAGGGATGTTTCTTGAACCTTAAGACTAACCTTTAACCCTACATTCTTTAGATAACCCCTTATCATCTCTGCTATATCTGGCTCCGGACCTATTCCAGGAAGAACTTCAATTAATATCTCTATGGTCTTGCCATCAGGTCCTATTCTATAACCATCTTTGTCCCTCTTATTCAATCCTATTTGGTCTAATAATTGATTAGCCTTCTTAGGGTCATACTCAGTATAAGATTTCTCAAATCTTTCCTCATAGTAAGGAGATCCTTTAAAGACAGATACTTGCCTTGGTGTAGCATTCCCTGAGTATATAAGCTGAGCAATTTCATTACGGTTAATAGCAAGAGAAATAGCCCTTCTAAACTGAACATTTGTAAATAGCTTCTTAAGTACAGGGTCTTTAACATTTTGGTTTATAAATAATGTACCTACGTTAGTAAGTGCTGGGATCCACTTTAAGACTCTATAACCACCCTTCTGTTGATTCTCCATAACAACTGTATAGTCAGACTCAAACGTATCATAGTACCCTATACTTGCTTCTCCGTTTATATATTTCATTATTCTTACTTCTCTATTTTGTACAAGGGTCCAAACTACCTTATCAATATAGGGTAACTGATTACCAGCAGAGTCTATCTTCCAATAGTAAGGATTTCTCTCCGCAGTAAAAACAGGATCACTTAAAGGAGTCACAACTTTCCATGCAGTTACTACTGGGAGTTCTTTATTCTGCCATCTCGTTGCTTTTGCATTAAACAGCTTATACCAGGCATCAAAACCTTCTTCCTTTGCCTGTTTCATTACTTCATCCATAGAGGTGTATTTCGGATGGAACTTCCTAAGATAGTGTTTAGGAGCGTAACACTCTTGACCACTGGCTATCCTTTGGAGTAAAAATGTGTATGGAACTTCAAATACAAATCTTACTGTATAAGTATCTACCTTTTCTACCTTACCAGGCTTTCCACCAGCAAGTAGCCAAGACGGAAATACAGGAGTAAGGTCTTTATTTAGAATGATATCTTCGTACCAGAATAATACATCATCAGCGGTAAAGGGTTGCCCATCAGACCATTTCATACCCTTCCTAAGATAAAATGTTATTACTTTTCCGCCATTACTTATCTTCCATCCTTTAGCCACATTAGGAATGACTTTATTTGTATCCAAATTCCATCTGACAAGTGGCTCATAAGTAATTCTTGTATACTGCGGGGATCTACCAAGATGCGGCCCTTCTAAAGTCCCACCATATTGACCAATCTCTTCTATAGGCTCTACCACTGCTGGCTCTTCTGGCAGCCTCTTCTCTACTGGTGGAAGTTTACCCTGCTTTACTAGCTCTGCTAATTGAGGAGCTTCTCCAAACTTAGTTATCTTTTTACCTGAGACTTTTTGATATTCAGCTATGGTAGCATACTGACCTGGAGCAATCTTCTGTTGAGAAAGAGAAACAGAAACTAAGCTTAACAATAATGAGATAGACACCAAACTTACCAGCAGATACTTTAAAAATCTACTCAACTCTATCGACCTCCTTTTTACTAAATTTATCTATAATAAAGTCTAATATTTAATCATATAAAAGTCAAGTTATAAAATAATATTAAAAAATATCTATCGATCTACTAAAAAGCGGATATAGGCAATAAGATTAGCTCTATACTCTATAATGCTATTAGAAATTGCTCAATTAAGATAAACCCCTTCTAGAAGGGGTTAAGTTTTATATTCAAATACGCATCATCTAAAATAGGGGATTACCTTTCATATGCGCCAATGTCAAACCCCGAGCCCTGAGGTCTTGGATTTTTATCTAAATCGTCTAATGGGGCATTTGTCGGACTTCCACTATCAATAGCAGGACTCCCGTTTTTTAGATGATAGTCGCCCGCAGTTCCAAAAGCGGGATTAACAAATAGAGGATCACCATACAAGTTTCCACTTCCTAAAGAATTTATATTACTAGCATTATAGACTATATCTCCATGAACAAGTATAAATTCGCTATTTGGCATATAGAAAAGGTTATGGTCAGCAGTTAAGTTTGTCCTAGCGCTAATAAAGATAGGAGAGTTCTCCCCCACCCCTCTAAATATGGTATTTCGTAAGGTTAGATTTACAGGAGTAGACGGATAGTCATACTGCACATGCATTAAGTAATTACGTCCTACAAAATCATCTACAGTTACATTTATAATCTCAAATCTAGAATTGCTAGTCTCTGTAGATATAACTATTGGTGACCAAGGCGTCTCTGAGGTATCCCCATCACCACGTCCATAGATTAGTGTATTCTCTATCTTGCTGTTATCACCCCAAAGCTTGACACCATCACAAGAATTATTGGCAACTATACAGTGATGGATATACGTATTTGCAGATTTAGAGTCGAGTCCATCACCCCTATTATGTTCCGCTATTGTATATGCTATTTCTATTGGTCCATTAGAGGCTTCTATACCAAAGCCATCAGGTCTATCATATGGTCCTGGACCAGGAGTCCCCTGATAATAATGTCCACTATATGAAAGACTACATCCACGAATCAATACATTTCTCCAGCCACCTTCGTCTCCTTCTGGACCTCCTATTGCACCAAAACCACAGTGAGTAATCTGAGAATCGATAATCTGAAGTCCATTTACATCTTCTATGTTTATACCAAATTCATCTATGTGATGGATGTATACATTCTTGATAACTATATTACTGATGGACTCGCCAAGTGCTTCTATACCATCTCTAAACTGTGCCCCATTATCACTGGTTATTTCCAGATTTTCAATCCTAATATAGCTCTTCCCTGAGAGATCTATAGCAGTTAGTAAATTATCTCTACCAGCTAAGACAGGTCTATCACCTTCTTCTCCTTTTATAGTGATCCAGGCATTGGGATTCCCTGAGTATTGAGGGACTATTATATCGTCATCGTATTGGCTCAATATATATCTTCCACCAAGTATAATCAAGGTATCGCCAGGTCTAAGCTGCCTCGAGCCATATCCTGGAGTAGCCCAAGGTCTATCTAGAGTGCCAGGATTGCTATTGCTTCCTGTAGGAGATACATAGTAAACATTACCACTTGGCTGATTACTTACTTGGGTAGAGCCCATACATATAGAACAACTTGATTGACCCATTAGAAAACTTAAAAATAACAAAATAATTAATTTATAAACTCTCACTCTCTCACCTCCACTTTCTCTAATTATAAGACAAAAAACTCTTTAATTGCAAATTCTTTTAGATTTATAAATTCTAAAAGTCAATATTTTATTAAGATACAAAAAGTTAAGAAATCAGCTATAATAATTTCTGTAATATCGACTAGAAAGAGGTAGAATACTAAAAAATGAGTAAAGGACAAAAGAGTTTTCCTGTAAGTTTTACTATCTGTGTCCTTCTTCTAATAATCCTATTATCCTATAACATCCCCTTAAAAGCCAACAGTTGGATCCCAATCTCTAGCATTTCGGCCTTTATTAAATCTCCCGGACCTAATCTATTATTAACTAGAAGACGTATTGAAGAGGTAAAATTAGCTATATCTAAACATAATCAGATAGCTAGATCTGCTTATGATGAACTAATAAGAGAAGCAGATGCGCTACTTTATACAGAGCCTAATCCCATTAAAGGTGAAGTAAGGATTCCTCTCTTCTATTCTAAGAAACAACATATACAGCAGATGCTCTCTAGACAGATTGGAACAGACGCGCTTTCAGCATATACATTAGCCCTTGCCTATGCCTTTTCAAATAATAAGAACTATGCAGATAAAAGCCTCAAATTCTTGCTCGCCTGGGCAAGTAACTGCACAAAGCCAGAAGATGGTGGAGACATTTGGAATATGTTTACTGGAGAAAAGAAGGGTGATACGCCTATTGTAATATCTTATCATTTTCCTAAATTTATAATGGCTTTCGATATACTTCAAGGTCTGTCTATTATCTCAAAAGAGGATGAAACAAAATTTAGGAATTGGCTTAGACCCTTTGCAGAGTATATATGTAGATACGAACCATTTATACCTAATAATCATCTAAGCTGGAAGGCATTATTTCTTCTTACTGCAGGAAGAGCGCTGGAGGATACTAACATATTCTGTGAAGGATTAAAAGCCCTTAGATATGCATTAAGGATTCAAATAGCTAAAGATGGTTCAATGCCATTTGAACTTATAAGGAGAGATAGAGCTAGCTCTTATACGCTTATGAATCTAGAGGCTTTAGTACAGTGTATATGGATAGCAGAAAATCATGGGGTCTATAATCTAAAGGAAACTTCTTCTTTACTTGGAGGGAATATGGAACTAGCCTGTAAAAATTTTATAGACTTCTTAATTGATCCTGTCAAATGGCACTCTAAATATAGATTTATTATCCAATCTAAGGAGATTCGTCTTCCAGATTATCCATCAGATTGGGCATGGGTATTTGAGATAACTCTAAACTGGTCCTTTAAAGAGAGAGGGTTAATAAAGCAAATACAAAATATTATAGGTGATAGAGTATATGGCAAATATCCTCCTAGGAGTTATACAATGCAATTTGCTACCTTGATATTTCGAAGATTCTAAAATAACTAGTATCCATATATATCTATATTTGATACTCCTGAGGAGATAGTCAATTCTATCTTACTCATCTTAGATTCATAATCCTTTGATTCGTAAGTCTTATCAATCTCTATGAGTTCTAGGTCATGAAATTTCTTAGCTGTCAATCCATCATCAAATCTTATTTTTATACCAGAATTCTTCGGAACCCTTATATCTATATCTGACGCACCTGCCTTTATAGTTACATATTGTAAGGGGCTCTTTTCTCCAAGCTTCAAATCTATAGAGCTTGCACCAGCATCTAACTTTAGCTCTCTCAATATAATACTAGAAAAGTCAATATCTAATTTGGAAGCTCCAAGACTTAAGGTTATAATATAGGGTATACTATCATTTAAAAAGAGGTTCATCTCTGTCTTTCCACTACTAATCACCATATCTCTTTTAAAAACACCTTCTGTTTTATATTTAATATCGAGTCTCTTATCGCTTTTAGTTATATCTTTTACAAGCCTAGCATAGTTAGAAGAAAACCTCCCAGAGGCTATATCATTACTTCCACCTGAGACCTTGAAATTTCCAGCTCCACTATCTATGGTAAGCCATACCTCTTCTACGGCAGAATCAAATGGAACAGTTATATCCTCACTCTTTTCTTCTCTTGCGGTATAAGAGACAGGATTAACAATTGCAACAATAAAAGGTATTATAATAAGTGCTACGATTATTATGACAAATGGTAACTTTCTCTTTACATTTCTAGCAATAATACTTAACCCAAGTATAATAAAGATAAATGGCCAGAAATCGGCAAGCCTCAACCAAAAACCTGGAGGAAGATAACCAGTTCTAGAAGCAATAATTGCCAGTCCAAGAAATATTAAAATAACCCCCCAAATTATACTTGTCAAATTCATAAATATTCATCTCCTTTTTAAAATTTATTTCTTTCCGTATCTAGTTACTGTAAACCTGTAGATATTTTCAACCTCGTCTAATGACAGTCCTGCTTTTAATGCTGCTATTCTTAACTGTTCTTCTACAGTATCAACACCTTCCAAATCGGGAAGAAGTAGTCCTCTTTGCCATCCTCTCTCTACTATTACCCCATAGATCTTTGGGTCAAGCTGTGAAATATCAGTTACCTTCTCTGGGGGATTTAGTATATCTACTGAGTACTCAAGTTCTGGTAACTCTTCTTCTCTTACTGGTGGAAATCTAGGGTCTTGAGTAGCGGAACTTATAGCATTCTGGACTATCTCGTACGCTATATTAGGTTGAGTCCCTTGTATAGTCCCTATACATCCTCTCAATTCTCCATGTTTCTTTATTGTAACAAATACTCCTGCCTTCCTCTTCAACTCATCAGGAATATTCTGAGGAGTAATTATTCTTCTCTCCTTTACATAGGTTTCTACTGTCTCTTTTGCTAAGTTTAATACATAAGATTCTAAGTCTTCTGAATCTAACGAGATAACTTCTCCAACTAGATATCCTACACCAAATGGACCTTCATATGATAGAACCTTAGTCCTTACCTTTTTCTCATCCATTACGCCTGCAAGCATTACTAGTGACCTAAGTCCACACTCTCCTGCCCTTTCTACCAATTCCGGATCCAAATTTAGAAATCCCTTAAGATCTCCACTTTTCACAATCTCTACCACTGCCTGATCAAATATCTTACCCATTGGGTCATATCCATTTGGAGACCCAGGTAGCAATCTATGTGACATATCACCGCTTGCAACAAATACAACGTTCCCCTCAGTCACATTATCTATAACCTTTCCGAAGGAATATATCCTATCTAATGGTAAAAGAGAAAAGGAAATTAGAACTAACTTAGGTCTATAATCTAGCTCTTTAGCTAGATAATAAAGTGGTACCATAGCTCCATGGTCTAGATATACATCAGTTATCTCCCTAACTGGCAAGTCTGACTCTCTAGCGGAATTTATAATCTTTTGGGTCAAATTTAGGTCTATATCAAATTCAAGTCTTACTCTAGGGGCTCCAAATTCTCTAAAATCTCCTTCTATCCTTTCCTGAGTAACAACGCCAAAATATCTCAAAAATAATTCACAATGAGGAGATACAAGTATAAAAGTCTTCGGGGAAATCTCTTTCATCCTCTTACCCAAAGTGACCATTGCGTCAACCGTTGAAGATACTTCTCCTAGATATCTCCCCCCTATATCAGGTATAATAATAGGAGGGTGAGGGGTTATAACCGCATATTTTATACCCATATTTTTCCTCCTTATCTCCCGAATTTCTTAAAAGCAGAATCACGGTCAATAAGTTCTATTATTATAGGTCTGCCATGAGGACAGAACCTATAATTCTTTACTTTAGACAACTTCTCTAAAAGTTCTCGCATCTCTCCTATAGAAAGCTTATCTCCTAATTTTACTGCACTTTTACAGGCTATCTCTCTCTTCAGATTATTTATATCTAAGTCTCTGCTTTCTAGATAATCATTCAGAGCTGTATCTATATCAACATCCTTTAAGAAAGATGGGATAGCTCTTATAACTATACCATCCGGTCCTCCTATATCACACTCGAATCCAATCTGATTAAGATTACTCACTATAAGCTCTAAAACTTCATAAGGAACATTGTATATTTCAACATACCTTGGCTCTAAAAGGAATTGGGGTAAGCTCCTAATCTCTCCAAAGGAATCAAATAGGACCCTCTCATGTGCAACATGCTGGTCTACTAGATATATACCTTTACTGGAGGCACAGACTATAAAGGTATTTAAGTATTGACCTAAGGGCTCAAGAGGAAATATATCCTCCTCTTTTTCGGAGACTTCAGAGATTAAAAGTTTTTGTTCATAAGAGGCCACCTCTCCTTCCTCTTTTATTGTAGGTGGTGTAAATTCTTCAATCCTAGGTTCAATATATGAGACTTTTCTTTCTAATAATGTATTGTATATGGCATTATATACCTCACTATAGACTCTACTCTCCTCTAATATCTTTATCTCTAATTTTGCTGGATGTATATTTACATCTATAAAGTTTGCAGGAAGCCTTAAATCCATTATTATAAAAGGAAAACCCTTATCTCCAATGACCTTAGATACTACATCCTCTACTACCTTTTGTAGTATATGGGACCTAATAATTCTTCCATTTATAGATAAGACCTCTCTCTTTCTATCTGGGTATAACCTTCCCCTATCTAAAAGTCCTTTTATAGTTATAGGGGGGTTAGAAAAGTCTAAATAGACTGGATCAAGAGGTCTCTCAAGTATAACTTCTGCCACTTCTCTCAAATCTCCGTTACCTGGAGTAACAAATACATTTTCGCCATCAGCATCAACTACAAATGAAATATCAGGATATATAAGCGCGTATTTTCTTGCCCAGTCTATAGCTAAATTTCTTTCATATGCATCGCTCTTTAAGAATTTTCTCCTTGCAGGAAGATTATAGAAAAGATTTTCAACAGATATTCGAGTTCCTTTTGGCAAGCTGACTAATTCTGAACTCTTCTCTTTTCCTCCCTCTATAACATACCTTATCCCATCTTCTCCTGTGCTTGTCTCCAATGTTACCTTAGAGACCAAAGCTATACTCGATAATGCCTCACCTCTAAAACCTAATGTAGATATACTATAAAGGTCATCAACATCTTCTATTTTACTTGTAGTATACCTTTCAAATATTATCGGGACATCATCTATCTCTATCCCTATACCATCATCTCTTACCTCTATCTTCTTCTTTCCACCGGCAACAATATTTACATATATATGTCTAGCTCCTGCATCTATGGAGTTCTCAATAAGCTCTTTCACTACCGAAGCAGGTCTCTCAACTACTTCTCCCGCTGCTATATGTTGAATGACGTTTTGCGGAAGTCTTCTTACCTTTCCCACTCGATTCCTCCTTTACCCTCTTTGCCCATTCTGAGATCTTAAGTAAGGCATCTATAGGGGAAAGTATATCCACATCTATATTTTTCAATTCCTCAATAATAGGATGTTCTACTATGGCAAAGAGTGGTGGCTGTATAACCTTTCTCTTAGGAGGAGATTTCTTTTCTTCAGAATTTTCTAACATCTTTAGAATCTCCTCTGCTCTAGAGATAACAGTTTGAGGAAGTCCTGCTAGCTTAGCAACATATATCCCATAACTCTTATCAGCAGAGCCTCTTTTAACTCTATAGAGAAAGGTTACATAATCCTCTTTTTCTTCAACTGCTACCGTATAATTTTTTACACCCCTTAATTGTTCTTCCAGTGCTGTAAGTTCGTGATAGTGGGTTGCAAAGAGTGTCCTAGGCCTATCATTATGATTTGCAAGATACTCTACAAGCGCCCACGCTAGACTCATCCCATCATATGTACTCGTTCCTCTTCCTACTTCATCAAATATAAGAAGACTTCTAGGGGTTATGTTATTGATTATCCTAGCAGTCTCTTCCATCTCAACCATAAAAGTACTCTGATGTAGGCTAAGGTAGTCTTGAGCCCCTATCCTCGCAAATATCTTATCTACTATACCTATGTAGGCTTCTTTGGCAGGGACAAAGCAACCCATCTGCGCCATAATAACTATAAGTCCTACTTGTCTCATATATGTAGACTTTCCAGCCATGTTAGGTCCAGTTATAAGGATAACTTGGTATTCATCCCTATCTAGATATGTATCGTTAGGGATAAATGTATGTTCTAAGGACTTCTCTAAAATAGGATGCCTACCACCTTTTATCTCTATCCTAAAATCATTTCCCAATTTAGGTCTAACGTAATTATTTATCCTTGAGGCATAGGCAAAACTCTGTAATACATCTAACATTGCTATACTACTAGCAGTTTTCTGTATCTCTTTTACCCATTTACCAGCAGTATCTCTCAATTTTATAAAGGTTTCATACTCCAGTGCTTTTAGCTTTTCATCCGCACCTAGAATCTTTTCTTCAAAGTTCTTTAATTCTTCTGTAATAAATCTCTCTGCATTTACCAAAGTCTGTTTCCTGATGTAGTCACTAGGGACAAGATGCAGATTCGGTTTTGTGACTTCAATATAATATCCAAAGACTTTATTATAACTTACTTTCAAAGATTTTATACCCGTTCTTTCCCTTTCTTTATTCTCAAACTGTAAGAGCCATTTATTCGAATTGTGTAATATATCTCTAAGCTGGTCTATCTCTGAGTCAAACCCATCTTTTATAATTCCACCTTCTGTTACAGCCACTGGAGGGTCCTCTACTATAGCCTTTTCCAATATATCCACTAGAGGAGAAAAGTCTGGTATACTCTCCCATATATCTCTTAAGATCTTACTATTTGGTTTGAATATTTCTTTCAGTCTCATCGCATTTCTTAATGAATTCTTAAGTGCCAATAGGTCTCTAGCATTTCCAATTCCACAGGAGAGCCTCCCTATTATACGTTCAAAATCTCCTATATTTTTTAGAGTCTCTCTTATCTTTTCTGTCTCAAGGTAACTATTTAGTAATTCCTCTACCCCATCTAGCCTCTCATTTATAGTTTCCACGTCTATAAGCGGGTAAGATATCCAATTTTTCAGAAGTCTAGCCCCCATAGGAGTAACTGTATAGTTGATAGTACTGTAGAGAGTAAATTTAGTTGAGCGATCTATAGTGTTTTTAAGAAGTTCCAAGTTTTCTCCTGCCCTATGGTCTATAAGCATATATCTTGTAGGGTTATAGAGTCTTATAGGCATAATGTGTTTAGGTATACTCTTCTGTGTATATTCAAGGTAAGCTAATAGCGCTCCGGAAGCAATGATGGATAGGGTTAGTCCTTCTATTCCAAAGGAGGCAAGATTCTGAACATTATAGAGCTCTAGAAGTCTATTGTAGGAAAGGTCATAGTCAAAAAATTCAGAGTCGAATTCAGAAATGATCCATTTTTTAAAGACATCCTCTTCTACAAAATCAAACGGATCTTCTCCTCTCTTTACCACTATCTCTGATATTGGGAGTTTTAAAAGCCCTTCTAGAAATATCTCCCAGTCCTTAAACGGAAATTGATTAGTATAAAATTCACCGGTAGATAAGTCTATAAATGATAGACCAAAACCTATCTTTTCTTCCCTAACTACACAGGCTATATAGTTATTACTCTCTGCGTCTAGAGAGATAAAATTTGTCCCTGGAGTAATAATCTTTATTACATCCCTCTTCACAAGCCCTTTAGCTAGTTTTGGGTCCTCTAACTGCTCACATATTGCTATCTTATATCCCTTTTCCAGGAGTTTAGGGATATAGTTCTCTACTGCATGATAGGGGATACCAGCCATTGGTATCCTGTTATTCTTAGACACCTCTCTAGAGGTTAATGCTATCTGTAACTCTCTACTTGCTATGTATGCATCGTCTTGGAAAAGTTCATAGAAGTCTCCAAGCCTAAAAAACAACAACACATCAGGATATTTTTTCTTTATTCTTCTGTATTGTTCTATCATAGAGATAGAGTTAGACAAGGCTTATATTAACCTCCGCTAGAAAAATATACTTCTTAAATCTATTTTATCACTAATTGATAGGAATATTAATATCTATAACCTAGCTATTATGTCCCAAAAGTCTGGGAAGGATATAGAGACACAATCTTCATTATTTATCGCTACAGGTCCCCTCGCTGAAAGTCCTGCTATTGCTAAAGCCATAGCAATTCTATGGTCATTATAGCTCTCTACAACTCCCTCGTTAGGTATAGATGGACCATAAACAATAAACCCATCTGGTAACTCTTCTATATTGACCCCTAACTTTCTAAATTCTGTAACAATAGCCTTTATCCTGTCGCTTTCTTTTATTCTAAGCTCTTCTGCCCCTATAACAACTGTTTCTCCTTCAGCGTATGCACCAAGAACAGCTATAAGAGGGACTTCATCTATAAGGATAGGTATCTCTTCCTTCAATACTTTTGTCCCTTTAAGGTGAGAGCTTTTAACAACTACATCTCCTACTGGCTCGTTCAAAACTTCTTTTTTATAATATACCTCTACCTCTCCACCCATCCTCTTTATAACTTCTAGTAAACCTATTCTACCCGGGTTAAGACCAACATCCCTTATTATTATCTCAGATTCAGGGACTATGAGTCCTGCTGTTATAAAGAAGCTAGCAGAGGAGAAATCTCCAGGGACGTATACCTTTTGTCCTTCAAGTTTCTGATCTCCATATACTATTACCGTATTCCCCTCTTTCTCTAATTTAGCACCAAAGGCTGGTAATAACCTCTCTGTATGGTCTCTAGAAGGTAGGGGCTCTGTTATTCTGCTTTTACCCTCTGCAAACAAACTCGCTATTATTAGGGCAGATTTTACTTGAGCACTTGCTATAGGAAGATTATAATCTATAGATACCAAAGGATACTTTCCTTTTATAGCCATTGGCGGAAATCTATTGTTTCCCCTAGCCCAGAATTCTGCACCCATAAGAGAAAGGGGGATAATCACTCTATCCATTGGTCTTCTTCTTAACGAATCGTCCCCAGTAATAACAGAGAAAAATGGTTGCCCTGCTAGAAGTCCAGAGAGTAATCTTATAGTTGTTCCGGAATTTTCTGCATCAAGTATATTATTAGGTTCTTTAAATCCTCTAATACCAACTCCTCTTACTCTTATTGTCTTATCCTCTTCTATCTCTACCCCTAAAGCCTTTAGGCATTTTATAGTAGAGTAGCAGTCCCTAGCTGAAGAGAAGTTTTCTATCTCACTAATCCCTTCACTCATAGCAGAAAAGATAGCCACTCTATGCGATATAGATTTATCACCATTTACTCTAATTACAGTCCTTATACACTTTCTTTTAGGTTCAACCTTTATCATCTAGAGCGCTTCACCCCTATTCTATCACAGTATTCTCTTATAGGACATATACTACACCTAGGAGATACGGGATGACATATAGTCTGTCCTAGAGTAACTAGGAGGTCATTGAATTCTATCCAATACTCCAAAGGTAATTTCTCTCTAAGAACAAATTCTGTCTCTTCTGGTGTCTTCGTATTTACATATCCTAATCTATTAGATATTCTATGCACATGTGTATCTACACATATACCTGGCTTATTATAGCCTAAAGTTATCACTAGATTTGCAGTCTTCCTCCCAACACCTTTAATCTTTAACAATTCTTCTAAATCATCTGGGACCTTACCACCATACTTTTCAACAAGCACTTTACTTATCTCTTTTATAGTCTTGGCTTTATTCCTGTAAAAGCCAACAGGATATATAGCCTTTGCTATTTCATCTTCACTCAAATTTAACATCTCTTCTGGTGTCTTTGCTAGGGAGAATAATCTTTCACTAGCAGATGCGGTAACGTCATCCTTTGTCCTTAAACTGAGTATAGTAGAAATAAGTATGCGGAAAGGGTCCCTTCCCCTTTCCGCTATCTGAGTTACTATCGGCTGTTTCCAATTCTTTACTGCTTCTCTAAGTATCTCTACTACTCTATGTATATCGCTATCTCTCACAGGAGGATAGATAATATCCAGATAATCAATATACCAAATATTCCATAGAGTATCCAGTTTAAGATACTCTCCTCTTCTACTCTGAACATAGCCTCTCTATATGCCTGATCTCCTGTCTCATCTAAAGCTATTACTACAACTTTATAATTCCCAGGAGATACTTCTCCCTTCCATTTGACTTCCAGCTTTGGAATAGACGCCTTAAATTCAGACATAGGTACTGCTACTATCCTATCTTGCATATCTCTTATCTCTACGGTAACTGTAGCTGGCTTTGTTATTGTAAAGTTTATAGAGAGGTCCCTCTTAAATGGTGTCTTAACCTTATAAACTTGAGGATTTATACTGAGTTCAGATATATCTATGGGAGCAGGTTCTAGCTTTGCAAATATATTTGTTGTCTGTTTAGGGACTATCTCTACTATACCTCGCCAAGGCTTATAACCGAAAAGTTCTATACTTAGGTTATGAGTTCCTTCAGGGATACTAGGATTAGATAGGGGAGTTGTCCCTATATCTCTTCCATCCAGATATACCTTTGCCCCAGATGGATTACTAGAAACTTGTAAGGTCCCCGCCAACTTCAGTACAGCATTTACTTGAGATATTTCTCCAGGTTCTACAAAGATATCATCTGACCAATCTGCATACCCTGGCATCTTTAGTGTTACTATTTTTCTTCCAACAGGGATATGCTGAACTGTTATTGGAGTCTTCCCGTAATATTTACCATCAATGTACAAATCAGCTCCAGATGGCTCTGAGAATACAACTAGAGCCCCTTCTGCTACCTTTAAGCTTATATTCAAGACCATATCTCTTGTTACATATACCGTATCTTCATAATCCAGATATCCATCTAACTGCAATCTTATCTGATGACTCCCTGGGGTCACATAGACATATGTAGGGGTAGTTCCTCTTATTATGCCATCCACATATACGCTTGCCCCAGAAGGTGTAGAGCTAATACTCAATTTATACCTAGCGGTCTCTATAACAAGATTAACAGATATGGTTGTTGTCCGATTAGGCTCTATCCAGACCTGCTGTACATGGTCTCTGTAACCATCTTTAGAGAGCCTAAGTGTATGACTACCAACAGGGATAAAATCTATCCTTCTAGGAGTTTCTCCTTCATAGTCTCCATCAAGATATATACTTGCGCCTCGAGGGCTTGAATCCACGTATAAAGAACCTGTATTAGCAGGTGTTAGTAATGTCTCAGTTATATACTCGTACTTGTGGGGTCTTACAACTATTGTCCTTATTCTATCTGCATAACCTTGATAGGAGATCTTCACTATATGAGAACCCGTCTTTATTCCAGATATAGTTAGTGGAGTTACACCTACAAATCTATTGTCTACATATACACTTGCTCCACTAGGCTTTGAGTTTACAACTAATCCACCTGTACTTTCGTTAACACCTATCTTAATAGAAACAGTACCTGCTACTTTGCCTGTATTTACAATCCTAATACCTACAGGTGATACAAGTTTTGTCCTCTGTCCAGAAGTATTTATAAAATCAGAATCCCACGGGAATAGTATTGAAGTTGGAGAAGACAAAAGACCCCTTTGTATAGGGCTACCAGGAGAATTTGGGTTATTTACACTGTTATAGATTTCGTAGTTAAAGTTTCCTCCAGAGTATGTTATAGTTACAAAGAAACTATTCATAGAGCCGAGGGCAGGTATTGTGCTTACTCTAAAAAGGACTAGCAAATCATCTCCAGGTTTTAGATAGTAGTTTACATTATTAGGTTGGGCACTCTTAGGAGGATATATATTTACGGAAATAATTGGACTAGCTATAGAATAATTGGTTGTTAAAATTACCAAAAGTACTGAACAGAGGAAAACAGATAAAACCTTTCTCATTATAATTCCCTCCTCTATCTAAGTCTAACCTCCATCAAGAAGACCCCTTTCTTCTCTTAATACCCATTCCTCAGGATTAGATATAAAATCATACGTGTTCCAAAATATATCATAATGCTTTCTCTCTTCATCTGCAAGTCTCTTCCACAGCTTTTTAAGATCTTCATCCTCTTCTATACTAAGAGCCTCATCGTATAACTTATAACTTTTCTCTTCCATATCCAAGGCGATCTTAAGTGAAGATAGTTCATCCTGAAGTGTTACTACATCTATATTGCCTTGGACCTCATCAAAAACTGTCTTTATCTTTTCTTTAGGAGGATTTTCCGCAAGATATCTCTCTATGTCAACAGAGGTCATACTGCTAAAGATTTCATTCAGGATCTTTAGATGTCTTCTCTCATCATCTGCAAAAGACAGAATCATCTTCTTTGCAGACTCATAGGGAACTTTTTCACTTAACCCCTCATAGAAATCAATTCCATCTTTTTCCATCTGAATAGCTAACTCTATAAGACTTCTCAATCTTTCATCCATTAAAATCACCTCTTCTCTAATTTATCAATCTGACTATACCACAATTTACTAGTAATTACAAATCATATTCAGATAAGAGCAAAGGGATCTTAGATAGATCCTCTCTCAGGAGTTTCAGCCACTCGGGGTGATATAGACAGGCAGCAGGATGAAATGTTGGTATTACTATCTTATCCCCCTTTTTGAATATCTTTCCATGAACTCTCGTCATACCAAGCTCTGTCTCTGCTAAGAGTCTAGTCGAGTGATTCCCTAAAGTTATTATGATCTTAGGAGATATATATGAGATCTGGGCAAACAGATATGGGCTACACCTCTCTATCTCATCAATATTTGGGTCTCTATTATTTGGAGGCCTACATTTTAATACATTAGCAATGTAAACTTTATCTCTACTTAACCCAATCTCCCTAAGAAGTGTATCTAATAACTTTCCTGCTGAACCAACAAATGGTAGTCCCTTCTTGTCTTCATAAAATCCTGGGGCTTCTCCAACTAGCATAAGCTTGGCGTTTGGATTTCCATCCCCAAATACCACATTAGTCCTAGTCTTATAAAGACTACATCTTGTACAGCTCTCAACCTCTTGTCTTAGTAGTTCCAACTCTTTCATAGATAATCTCCGGTAATCTCTCTATCTCCTCGTTCTTTATACATATACATCGTTCTTTAACTCTATTCCATATAGAAGTAGCTTTACCACTAGTAAAATCTCTACTCTCTATAGGTGGATCATCTACCATAATAGCTAGTTTACCAATATTAACCGCATATTCAAATGCCATAAGATTAGAAAGATTTCCTTCTCCAAAAGGAATACTAGATATAATAACAATATCTGAGCTATCTATCATAGCAATATTCTTTCTGTAGTTTTCCTCTGATATAGAGGAGAAAGGGGCCTCAAATATGGTATCTACACTCAACTCATTACATATATCTGCATCACTATCTAGTAAATTTATAACGCCTGCTGAAAGTTCAAACTGTCCATGTAATAGATAAAGAATTCTTGCCCCCGTCCCTCCACCACATATTATATGGACCCTTTTACCAAAACCCGTATAATCCTTACTGATTTTTGCTAGAGGCAATATGTATATGCTGTCATATATTGGGTGCTGTTTTACTATTACATCGATATTGAATACTTCCTTTAAATTCTTACTAGTTAATACATCCTTGGGAGCTCCAAAATCATAGATCCTCCCATCCTTCATTAAGATAATCCTATCACAGAACTGAGACGCTAAGTTTGGGTCATGAAGAGCAGAGAGGGCTCCCATATTTTTCTCTTTTATTAGCCTCTTTATAAGGTTTAACATCTCTATCTGATAAGATATATCTAGATGTGATGTAGGCTCATCTAAGAGGAGTATCTTTGGTTGCTGTGCCAATGCTCTAGCCAAGATAACCCTCTGCCTTTCTCCACCGCTCAAATCAGTTATAAATCTATCAGCAAATTCTGACGTATTTGTAGCTCTCATAGCTTCTAAGACGATTTCTCTATCAAGTTTCGTTTCCCCTTTAAACCTAGAAATGTAAGGATTCCTACCCATCATTACTACATCATATACAGTAAATTTATACTCCAATGTGGTATCTTGAGGAACAACACCTATCTTTTGTGCTACCTCTTTAGAGGATAAGGCTTCTATATCTTCTCCTTCTAAGTATATCGTCCCAGCTATAGGCTTCAAGACTTTACTCAATGTCTTTATAAGGGTGCTCTTTCCCGCACCATTTGGACCTAATAGACCCACAAGCTCTCCAGGTAAGAGGGAAATAGTTACCCCTTTTAAAACTTCTCTGCCTTCATATCCACACTCTATACCAAAAGCCTCAATTAGAACTCTTGAATAATTCTCTTGCATAATTTAAGAATCCCTTTGTTATACCAGAAAAATCTATTAAGCAACCTATAATAATCTTATCATAATCATTCTTTAATTCTCCAGAAGGGACCTTTTCAGGATTTATCTTAAATCTAGCCTTACTACTTATAGCATCTCCATATAACTTACTCTGTAAATTCCAGATGACCTCTGAATAATCTTTAGACTTATTGGCTGCATAGAAACCAGCACCCCATACATCGTTTATCTTTATCGGCTCAGCATTCCTTAAAGCCTTAATATATAAGAGATTCTTCTTTTTAACCTGATACTCCTGATAATCCTCTAAAGCATAGTGATGATTAGAAACCATATTAGTTATCCCACCTATATCTAGTATATTCCTAAGAAGGACAAATACCGGACCAGGGTTTGAGTGAAAGGGCATAGTTAAGTCCTGAAGATAATGCAGGGCTCTAGATAAGAACCTAAATCCCCAATAGAAGTCGTTATTCTTAAATGCTACCACTGCCATATTATAAAAATGGACAGCCCTTTCTGGGGCTTCTCCTAATCTTAAGAATCCTCCAAAGAGTAAAAAATATTGATGCCTCCAACCTTGGCTACCTCCAGTTAGGGTTTGCGAAGAATTTAGGGATAATCCTTCATCCATCCCCCAATCAGGCTCATCTGCATATATAGAAAGAATCGTCTTTGCTGTCGTTTTATCTCCTATATTTCCTTCAAGGTAAGAAATCTTATAATTCTGGTTATATATGGAATCGTCATTATAGGTATATTTAGTGATTGTTATATCTTTATACCTATTTATCCATGGTAAAGAATCTAATACAATTCTAGTCATCTCTCCATGAATATTCCAGGCAAAAAGATTCTGGGGTAATAAGAAGATAAATAGAAAAATTATTATGACTTTATATAACCTCATAATCTCTCTCCTTTATCTTGATAAAAATTTCTTTTAGTTAATTATTATAATCACCAATCTATCCCAAAGCAACATCAAGAAGCATCATAATTGCAAATCCTATCATAACTCCTATTGTAGGAAGGTCTGTTTCTCCTGCCTTCTGAGCCTCAGGTATAAGCTCCTCTACTACAACATATATCATAGCTCCTGCTGCAAATGCTAATGCATAAGGAAGCATTGGCCTGGCAATAAGGACTGCTCCTGCCCCTATAACTCCGGCAATAGGTTCAACTACCCCAGAGAGTTGTCCATACCAAAAACTTTTTAACGAAGATAAGCCCTCTCTTCTTAGAGGCATAGATATCGCTAATCCCTCTGGAAAATTTTGCAATCCAATTCCAATAGCTAGAGTTATTGCCCCCACTAGTGATGCTGATGGGAACCCTAAAGCAGAGGCGCCAAATGCAACCCCAACTGCTAGACCTTCTGGTATATTATGCAATGTCACAGCTAAAACCAATAGAGTAGTCCTCTTCCATGTAGTCCTTATACCTTCTGTACTATCCTCAGGGAAATTTATATGTAGGTGGGGTATAAGTTTATCAACTAGATATAGAAACAGTCCACCCATCAAAAAACCAATAATAGCTGGAAGCCACTGAGGAATACCTAAATCCTTTGACATCTCTATTGCGGGAGAAAGAAGTGACCAAAAACTTGCAGAGATCATTACCCCGCTAGCAAAACCCAACATCCCATCAAGGAGTTTCCTACTAACCTCTTTAGTCAAAAATACCACAGCAGATCCCAATGCAGTTACCCCCCAAGTAAAAAGTGTGGCAATTAATGCTTGAAGGGTAGGAGAAAGACTTATAAAGAACCCCATACTCTTCTACTCAAAAAATTATTTCTATCTTTCCTCTATAAGGATAGGTTCTATATAAGGGATATCACTCTTAGAAACCTTTAATGTCCCTATGACTATTATCTTCTTCCCCTTATCTTCTATCGGATTAAATGGAGGAGCTCCTAATACATATATATATCCAGTGTCATCTTTCACTACCCAGTCACTTCTAGTAACTGGTGGTGGTCCTGCACTTCCTTCCCATCCTCTAAATTCTCCAGAGATTAATACCTTCTTACCAAGATAACTCTTTATCCCCTTTATTACCTCATCTATGGTTTTAGACGCAATCTCTTTTACCTGTAATGCCCATATGTAGGTATTACCATCTTTATCGGTCCTTTCTACTCCTTTTACTTCTACGTATTCACCTTCTTTAAGACCTTCAGGGACCTTACTTCTTACATAGAATGTCTTATCCTTCGATAGGACCATCAGATAGACCTTTTCTCCTATAAATTTACCCACAAGATTTACTATCTCGTTGGCATTAGCAAATATAATGCCACTACAAACTATAATAAGAACCATTAAAATACTAATGGACTTCATAAGGCACCTCCTCTTCTGTATAAAATTACACCAATTTATGGTGTTACTTTAACTATAACACAAAATCCTAAATAATTACAAAAAGATCCGTGTAAAATAATCCTCCTAAAGACGGCAAAGTTTCAGAAAGATATTATGACTATTCCCACTAAGCTGATGTCTTCCAAGAAGTTACAAAATCGCATTAAACACATGTTAAAATAAAAATACTATGGACAATGAAGAAAAGATTGTAACGGTTTTTCTTATAAGGCATGGAGAAAGTGTATTCGGTGAGGAGAGACTATGTGGATGGAGTAATGTTCCCCTTTCTAATAGGGGTAGGGAACAGGCTACTAACCTAGCAGAAAGGCTAAAAGATACAAAGTTTTCTAGGATAATATCTAGTGATATGATAAGAACTATAGAGACCGCAGAGATTATTAATAGATTCCACAGATTAAGAATAGAAATAGAACCTGGTATAAGAGAACTTAGCTATGGACTTTGGGAAGGTAAAAGTAGAAAAGAGATAGAAGAAGAGTTTCCTAAAGAATATAATGCCTGGAGACTAGATAATAGCATAGCTCCCCCCGAGGGAGAATCTGCTGTAGAGGTCTATAAGAGGTCAAAAAAAGCGATAGAGAAAATAGTAAGAGAGGTCAACTATGGTAATATACTTATCGTAGCCCATAAATCTGTAAATAGGCTCTTTATTTGTGGTCTCTTGGGTGGTGATTTAAGATATTATAGAAGAATAGGACAGGATAACTGTGCAATTAATGTTATTAAATATTACGGAGAATTTCCTGTTATAGAAAGAATAAATGATACAGGGGTGATTTATGGATAAGCTTATAGGAATAGATATAGGTGGAACAAAGATTGCTATTGGTAGGGCTGATATAAATGGAAGTCTTGAGGATTCTGTAAGGTTTCCTACCAATGTGACCAGAGGTTATAAGGCTATTGTTGAAGAAATCATAGAAAAGACAGCTACCCTCATCAAAGGACACTCTATAAGGGCTATAGGTATAGGATGCGGAGGACCGTTAGACTCAAAGCGGGGTAGGATATTATCACCTCCAAATCTTCCCGGCTGGGATGATGTCCCATTAGTTGAGGATATAAAAAATGCATTTAATCTCCCTGTATATTTAGAAAATGATGCGAATGCTGCTGCTCTAGGAGAATTCCACTTTGGTGCAGGAAAAGATGTAAACAATATGGTATATATGACTCTAAGCACAGGGATAGGTGGAGGGATCATACTTAATAATAGATTGATTCACGGAGTAAGAGATAGTGGTGGAGAGGTTGGACATCAGACGATCTTACCAGATGGTCCATTATGTAATTGTGGTAATAGAGGTTGTTTAGAGGCTCTTTCTAGCGGAACAGGGATAGCCAAGATATTTAGAGAGAAACTGGCAAGTGGTAGAACCTCTATAGTTACACAGTGGGTAAAGAATTCAGAAGAGATATCAGCAAAAGTAATAGCCGATGCTGCTAAAGCGGGAGATCCCTTAGCCAGAGAAGTCTGGGATTCTGCAATATATTATCTAGGTATAGGAATAGCCAATATAATAACAATAGTAAGTCCGGAAATGGTTGTCTTAGGAGGAAGTCTTACTAAATACGGAGAGGAACTCTTTATAAGGGTAAGAGAAATAGTAAAAGAACGTGCACGACTTGTTCCTACTGACGAGATTAAGATTGTTCCAGCTAAATTAGGAGATGATGTAGGTATTCTCGGTGCAGTAGCAGTTGGACTTTTAGGAGATAACAGATAACCATAGTTAATTCTTTCAAGCCAAGATATACAATACATTTACTTTTGATAGATTTTGTGAGAAAATTATAAAAGAAATATAAAATTTAGGGAGGGATTTAGATATGTCTAAAGAGTGGATCTTAAAGGCTTTAGATATGGCGTTTCAAGAAGGAAAAGGACTATGGGCAGATTCTCTTCTAGATGTTGTAAAAGACCTAAATAGTGAGCAGGCAAAGTGGAAGCCGGAGGGGAAAGATATACATTCTATATGGGAGATAGTAAATCATATAATATCTGGAGAAAAATTTATCCTCTCTGCTCTTGAGGGTAAAAAACCAACTTACCAAGAAGAGACGAAGGAGAATGTCTCCTGGGAAGATACAGTAAAAGAGTTAATAGATGTGCATGAAAAGATGATGTCTTTACTAAAGGAGAAGGCTATCAATCTAGACGAAAAAATACCAGGAGAGGATTCTACTTGGGGAGAAATGTTGTTTGGAGTCCTTGCTCATGACTGCTACCATACAGGTCAGATAATAATACTTAGAGGACTGCAGGGAGTATAAAAAGTACTAACTATGGACTTTTCAGCCCATAATATTGAAGTAAAAGAAGTCTGGTCTGCCTATAATTCAGGCAGACCAGTTCGTGTTCCTATATACTTTAATATGAACCCTAGGATGATACTTTTAGACCCCACGCTGAATAGAGAAGGTATCTCATTTAAAGACTACTTTGAGTCTCCTGAAATAATGGCTAAAGTACAGTTAAGGTTCAAGAAATGGGTAAGATTTAACGTGCCACAAGATAGAGAGATGGGATATCCTGAGGATAATTGGGGTGGTTGCTGGGTGGACTTTCAGAATTCATATGAATCTCTATACTTTGGCTGTAGACTCTTCTATTGGGAAGATTCTCTACCAGATATAGAGCCTGTTCTAAAAGATAATAAAGATCTACTCAAAGAATTGAATCCGGAACCAAAAGATAATCCATTCCTCAAAAAAGTTCTAGATTATTACGAATACTTTTTAAGTATCTCTAGCGACCTATTCGAAGGAATACCTATAGGTAAACCTCATATTCCTCTTATAGGAACAGATGGACCCTTTACAGTATCTGCCCAGATAAGAGGGGCAAGTCAACTCTGTATAGACATATATGAAGACCCAGACTTTGTCCATAGTCTTATGTCTTTTATAACAGAAGCTACTATAAAAAGAATCACTTATATAATGGATAAGTTTGGAATAGAGTATCCAAAAGAGTCTTGGGGATTCGCCGATGATAGTATAGAGCTCATATCTGAAAAGACCTATAGAGAATTCGTCTTACCTTACCACAAGAGACTTATCACCACATTCTCCCTAAGAGGTCCAAACAGTATACATCTCTGCGGTAGAGCGTCTCACCACTTTCTTACTATAAAAGAAGAGCTTAATGTTATGGATTTTGACACCGGATATCCTACTGACTTAGGCAAAATGAGAAAAATCCTAGGTCCAGAGGTAACCCTTAGAGGAAATATAAATCCAATGGTTCTCCTACAGGGTCCTAGTTATAGAATAGAAGAAGAGGTAATAAAATTACTGCGGTCTGGAGTAATGGAGGGAGGAAAATTTCTACTCTGCGACGGTAATAATGTAGCACCCTGCACACCTATAGAGCATCTAAGAGTTATGTATGAGACAGGGAAAAGGTATGGCAGATATATCTAAGATATCTTTTCCCTAAGAGCTTTTACTATATTACTTCCTCCATCTACTATTATACTTGTATCGGTAGAGCACATAATAAATCTCATCCCTTTCTCTATCCAAGGGGCAAGAGAAGATGGATTCTCCAAATGGACTCCCCAAGGGAAATTAATTCTATTACACTTATCAGCTAGTTTCTGTATATATTCTTGGACTACAGGATGATTTGTCTCCCCAGGGAATCCTAAGTCTTGAGAAAGGTCATTTGGACCTATAAGAACCGCATCAACTCCTTCAACACTAATTAGGTCCTCCAGATTATCTATAGCAACTTTGGACTCTATCTGAAGTATGATAAAAACTTCTCTATTTGCCGATTCTACAATCTCCTTTGAATTTCCTTTTATATAGCTATTCGGGAGCTTTCTTAATGACATTCCTCTCTTTCCTATTGGGAAATACCTTGTAGCTCTTACTATATTTTTTACCTCTTCGACGGTTTCTACCTGAGGGACAAGTAAACCTTCCGCTCCTACATCTAGTGGGCGTGAAAGATTATGATGTCCAAATCTTGTAGGAACACGAACAAAAAAGTTTATACCTGCACCCCTTGCGGAAAGTGCCATATCTTGAACAGTTTCCATAGAAAACGGGCCATGCTCAGTATCTAATATAAAGAAATCAAATCCTGCAGACGCTAACATTTGGGCAATATTGGGTGACCTAATCTCAGAAACCATAGTACCTATAACAGATTTCCCCTCTCTTAGTAATCTCTTTGTCCTATTTTCTCTCATCTTAGCCTCCTAGATTTTCCCATACTTTTCAAGTAATGAATAGTTTACTATATTTCTAGGCTTCTTACCAGTTAATACATCAATTACTCCTTGAGCAGATCCTACCGCCATCCTTATTACACACTCCTTCGTAAGTGCTGCCATATGGGGAGAAAGCACTATATTATCAAGTTTCAAAAGGACATTGTCTCTGCCAGGTGGCTCCTCTTCAAAGACATCTGTTCCAGCACCCTTTATCCATCCTTCCAAGAGAGCTTTTGCTACTGCTTTTTCGTCCCATATGGGACCTCTAGCCATATTAATAATAAATGCAGAGGGCTTCATCATCCTAAGTTCTTTTTCTCCAATAAGACCTCTTGTCTCATTACTAAGTGGTGCATGGATAGAGACAAAATCAGAGTTTTTTAGTAAAGTCTCTAGGTCTACAAGTTCTCCATCTACCTCCTTTACTTTTTCTCTATCCACATATGGATCATATACAAGAATCTTCATATTAAATGCATTTTTACACTTCTTTGCTACTAAAGAACCTATTCTTCCAAATCCGATGATACCTAATGTCTTTCCATCTATGTCTATAATAGAATACTCCTCTCTGATATTAAAATTCCCTACCCTTACTGCTTTATCAATATCTTTTATCCTCTTAGAGAGTGCAAGCATAATTGCTATAGTATGCTCGGCTACTGAGACATCATTAACACCCGGAGTATTAAGGACAAATATTCCTTTCTTAGACGCACTTTCTAAGTCAACATTATCGACACCTACCCCATGCCTAGAGATAACCTTTAAAGAATCTGCCTGCTCAATAATCTCACTAGTAAAAGGTGCTGTCCTTACTATAACCCCATCTATCCCCTTAATTTCTCTGGCAACAATTTTAGGGTCTGGACTAGAAGCATATACAACCTCAAGACCTGCAGATTTTAATAGATTTACCCCTGCCTCATGTATAGGCTGAACTATCAATACTTTCATATTTTCTAAATCCTCCAATACTAAGATTGACTTGTAAATAATACAATATAAAATACGATAGATGCAATATTACAGAGATAAAATATTTTAATTTTACAAATCAAAATAAAAACCCTTGACACTGAGTTAAAATGGTATTATAATTTTTAGAAAATAAAATAAAGAGGACCTTAATGAATGAGAATCTAAAAAGAGAGTCTTCTATATCGCTCGTTTTAGATGTAATAAGAAAGTATGGATCAATTAACAGATATGAAATTGCCAAAAAGACTTCTTTAAGTCCAGCAACTGTTACAAATATAACTGATAGACTTATCAAAGCAGGATTTATCTCCGAAACCCCATCATTTATTTCAAAAAGAGGTAGAAAACCAATAAATCTCACTTTGAGTAATGGGGTCCATTTATCGATAGGGATAGAGATAGACTCTCGCCACATCACTGGGGTAGTTATAGGACTAAATGGAAATGTTATAAAAAGTGAAAGGATTGAAATAGAAAAGTCTACACCAGAAAGTATATTTAAAGAAGTAATCTTAATATACAACTCTCTTATTAAAGATTTGGATAAAAAGAGAATAATAGGTCTTGGAATTGGTATCCCCGGACTTATAGACCCCAAAAATAGAAAGGTTATCTTTTCGGCAGTTCTAGGATGGAGGAACGTATCTATAGATGAATTCCTCGAAGATATAGGCATCCCTATTTTTATAGAGGACAATGTAAGGGCAATAACTCTAGGAGAACTATGGTATGGGGCAGGAATAGGAAAAGATAACCTTCTCTGTATAGGAGCGGGAAGAGGCATAAGTTCAGGGATAGTTATTAATGGGTGTATATACTCAGGGCCTAATGATCGTGCTGGTGAGTTTGGACATATGGTAATAGAAAAAGATGGGAAAAGGTGTAAATGTGGTAACTATGGATGTCTTGAGGCGTATGTTTCTACAGAGACAATCATAGCAAAGGCATTAGATGGGGTAAAGAATAATGCCTATACAGGATTCAATCCAAAAGATGAGAATAGGATATTTGAAGAGATAATTCGTACTGGTAAAAGTGGAGACAAGTTTATACTGAATATATTTGAAGAAGTAGGAGAATATCTAGGTATAGGCATAGCTAACCTTATAAACTTTTTCAATCCCGAGCTAATCATCTTAGCGGATGAATTAGCAAAAGCAGAAGACCTAATACTAGAACCATTAAAGAGAACTATAAGACTTCATGCTCTTCCACCTATTCCAGAAATAGTTACATCAAAATTAGGTACCCTTGCCTGTGCAATAGGTTCAGCCACTTTAGCAATAAGAGAACTGCTCTATTCTAGGGTGGAGAGTTTTGTAGGAGGTGATAATTAAAGATAGATCTTAGAAAGGTTTATAAAGGAATCTTAGTAATAAATTGATGAGGTTATAATAAGGGAGGTTTAAGTTATAAAATATAGAAAGGAAGCGAGGATTTATGAGAAATTTTTTAAGGGTTTTGATAAGTGTAATATTAGTTTCATTCATAGCAATAGGAATTGTCCCTAATGCATTTACCCAAAAGAAATACAATGAGGCTCCAGAACTAGCAGAATTAGTAAAACAGGGTAAACTACCACCTGTAGAGCAGAGATTGCCAAAAGAACCTTTAGTACTTACACCTTTAGAAGAGGTCGGACAATACGGAGGAACTCTACATCTCTTACATCTACCTCAATACGCTAACTTATGGAGAGGTCGAATGAGGGAACCTTTTCTAATCTATTCTACCCCTTACCTAAATAAAATTCTCCCTAATATAGCTAAAGCTTGGAAGGTAACTAAAGAAGGTAAGGTATTCACCTTTTTCTTAAGAGAAGGAATGAAATGGAGTAATGGAAGTCTATTTACTGCTGATGACATTATTTTTTGGTATGAAGACATTATTAAAAACGACGAGTTAAGCCCTAGTAAACCAGCATATCTAATCTCTGGAGGAAAGTTGGCTAAGGTCAGAAAACTTAGTTCCTATGTGGTTGAATTTTCCTTTGATCAGCCTAGTGGAATATTTTTAGATGCTATGTGTACGACTTTGCCTGCTGCTCCAGCCCACTACCTAAAACAGTTTCATCCAAAATATACTTCTATGGATAAACTAAAAGAACTAATGAAGAAAGAAGGATTTGACAATTGGAGAGACCTTTTCTCCAATAAAGCTAATAACTATCTTAATCCTGAATGTCCATCCCTAGATGCATTTGTATCTGTGACTACCATGAAAGATCCAGTATTTATATCTAAGCGAAATCCTTACTATTGGAAGGTAGATACAGCTGGGAATCAATTGCCATATATTGACAGAATTGAAGATGCTGTTATTCAAAACGAAGAAACTTATCTCCTTAAGACCTTAGCTGGAGAGGTTGATTTTACTGCATTTGCCTTTATAGGAGGTTTACTTAGTTATCCAGTAGTTATAGAAAATAGGACAAAGGGTGATTATCGATTAATTCCTTATATTTGGCCTCCAAATAACATTGGATCCATCTTCTTTAATTATGGACATAAAGACATTATGATACGTAATTTATTCAATGAAAAACGCTTTCGTTTCGCTTTATCTATGGCTATAAATAGAGATGAGATAAATAAACTTCTCTTTAAAGGACAGGCTATCCCTTCTCAAGCGACTTTTGCACCGGGACCACCTTATTATGGAGATTTTCCTCTTTCTAAAAACTATACACAGTTTGATCCGGAAAGGGCAAATCAACTTTTGGATGAAATAGGATTAACAAAACGTGATAAGGATGGATTTAGATTAAGACCTGATGGAAAAGAATTGACCCTGACATTACTAGTCACAACAGGCTGGCCTCTTGAAGATGTAGAAATAGCAGAACTCTGTAGAAAATACTGGGCAAATATAGGAATAAAAGTAGTAAATAAACCCGTCGCACAAGAGCAATGGATGGGATTACTTAGAGAAGAAAATTATGATATGGCGATGAGAGCTTTAATGTTGGGAGGATGTACTCAACCCGTACTTACGAGAGGAGAACTCTGGCCTGCTTCTAGATTTTGGATAGTCTCACCAGCTTGGGCTAAGTGGTTATACTCAGATGGAAAAGAGGGAACAGAACCCCCACAAGATATTAAGAAACTGAAACAACTCTTTGATCAAGCATTGAAAGAAGCTAATATTAGAAAGAGGGACAATATAATAATACAGGCTCTTAAGCTAAATCTAGAAAACATTTGGGCTATTGGTATAGTAAATGAACCTGAGATAGCAAAGCAATACATATTCAAAAATTACATTAGGAATGTTAATAGAGCTGGAGAACCAGTCCCTGCAGAGTTATTCTCTATTCCGCCTTCCCAGTTCTTTATAAAGAAATAATGTTTTTAGTTATTCCAGATGGGCTGAATTCAGCCTATCTGGAAAATATTTCATCAATTCCGAAAGATAGAGAGGACCTTAAAGAAGGATGGTGTTGTAATTATGGGCAGTTTTATAATAAGAAGAATAGCGCTAATGTTTCTCACATTAGTTGGTATATCAATAGTGTCATTTATCATTATTCAAGCTCCCCCAGGAGATTATCTTTCCACTTATATGTCAAGACTAGCGGCAGCAGGTATTGCTATTGACCCTGCAGAAATAGAAGCTTTAAAGGAACGTTATGGACTCGGTAAACCAATGTATCTTCAGTATATTAGGTGGGTAACAAATTTATTACATGGAGATCTTGGACGTTCTATGCAATGGGACGCAAGTGTAAAAAGTATAATACTTCAGAGATTACCTGGAAGTCTTACTCTATCTTTATTTTCCTTTATACTCTCATATCTTATAGCTATACCTATAGGAGTATTTAGTGCTACTCATCAATATTCTTTTTGGGATTATTTTTTCTCTCTTATCGGATTTCTAGGTAGAAGCCTTCCTCCTTTTTTTCTTGCTCTTATAGCTCTATGGCTCTATTTTACTAGAACAGGTAATGTAGCGGTAGGACTATTCTCTAGAGAATTTCAGGTAGCCTCTTGGAGTTTTGCCAAATTCTTAGATCTACTAAGTCATATATGGCTACCAGTTTTAATAATAGGCTTAGAAGGAACATGCAGCATAATAAGAGTGGTAAGAAATAACCTCCTGGATGAGCTTCAAAAACCTTATGTTATTACTGCTCGTGCTAAAGGACTTCCAGAAAGACGCTTATTATATAAATATCCATTTCGTATAGCTATCAACCCCGTTATAAGTACCGTAGGTTGGATGTTACCTAATCTTGTAAGTGGAGAACTCTTTGTATCGTTAATACTTAATATTCCGACACTTGGACCAGTATTTATAGACTCCTTAAGAAGTCAGGATATGTTTTTGGCAAGTAGTATTATTCTGATATTAAGCTCACTTACCGTATTAGGGACACTAATTTCAGATATACTCTTGGTCTGGGTAGATCCAAGAATAAAATATTTATAGAGGAGAGGGAGAATGTCTATAGAAGAAACTAAAAAAGAATTAAGAGAAAATGAAATCGAAGAAAAGATATTTACAGCTTCTCAGTGGCAACTTATCTGGTGGAAATTCCTTAGGCATAAAGTAGCAGTAACATCTTTAGCTATTCTTCTGGTATTTTATCTTTCTGCTATTTTTGCCGAATTTATAGCTCCCTATAATCCTAACAAAGAAGATATACTTTATACCTATTGTCCTCCGATCCGAATTCACTTTATAGATAAGGATGGGAAGTTCCATCTTCGTCCTTTTGTATATAAGGTAGGTAAGACTTTCGACCTTCTGACTCTAAATGAAGTCTATACAGAAGACAAGACAACAAAGTACTTCGTTAGATTCTTGGTTCACGGCGAGACATATAAACTATGGGGGATTTTCTCCACTGACGTTCACCTATTCGGGGTGGAAGGGGACGGAAAAATTTTCCTTTTCGGAACAGACAAAATGGGAAGGGATCTATTTTCACGCATTGTATATGGTTCTCGCATCTCTCTATCCATAGGTCTTGTAGGAATAACTATTAGTCTCTTTCTAGGTATTCTTATAGGAGGAATTTCTGGCTACTTTGGGGGAACTACAGATGTGGTGATTCAAAGAGTTATAGAGTTTCTCAGAAGTATTCCTACACTTCCTTTATGGATGTCGTTAAGCGTAGCACTACCCCCTACCTGGCCAATTACTAAGGTTTACTTCGGTATTACTGTTATACTCTCACTTTTGGGTTGGCCCGGATTAGCTCGTGTAGTTCGTGGAAAATTTATGGCTTTAAAAGAGGAAGATTTTGTTATGGCGGCGAAACTAGCTGGAGCTAATGAGTTAAGAATAATCTTTGTACATCTACTTCCATCATTCTATAGTCATATTATTGCCTCTATAACACTTTCTATACCTGGAATGATTCTGGGAGAAACCTCTTTAAGTTTTTTAGGCTTAGGACTACAGCCACCTGCTATAAGTTGGGGAGTCTTATTAAAAGATGCTCAATCTATTCATGCCTTAGCCAATTGTCCTTGGCTATTAATACCTGGAATATTTATAGCTATTACAGTACTCTCTTTTAATTTTTTAGGTGATGGGCTGCGTGATGCGGCAGACCCGTATTCTAAATAAGAAGAGGAGGCCAATAATATGGAACATTTTGTAATTTATAAAGATGAAAATTCTTATAGTGCTTTCCCAGATATAGAAAGACTTCCTAATGGGGATATAATAATAACCTTCAGAGAAGCAGTTAGAAGAGAAATTGCCACTCACATAGATTCTACTTCTAGAGCAGTGGCAGTAAGGTCTAAAGATAATGGTAAAACATGGGAAGAAACTGTTGTTGTCTATGATGATGAGGATGGTATTCAGGATCCATCCATTAAAGTCTTGTCTGATGGAACTCTTATAAGCAATTTCTTTAAGTGGAAAGTAATGAAGCAAGAACCATTTAATCATCAAGTTTTAGGAACATTTGTTGTAAGATCTTATGACAATGGATATGCTTGGGAAAAAGAACTTAAAAAGGTAGAAGCTTCAGATTTTAAGTGGACTGGTACTTCAGATGCTATTCTAGAGCTAAATAATGGGGCACTTATTATACCCATGTATGGAGCAAAAATAGGAGAAAGGCAGAGAGCTTTTATATTAAAATCAGAAGACAAGGGCTCGACTTGGTCTGATATCAGAACAATAGCGTTTGATCCCTTAGGAAATATGGACTTTCAAGAACCAGCATTAGCTTTACTACCTTCTGGCAAGATTATATGTATGATGAGAGTCTATGGTGTAGAGCAGTACCTATGGCAGTCAGAATCTACTGACGGTGGAAATACTTGGAGTATCCCTAGAAAGACAGACATATGGGGTTTCCCTCCTCATATTTTAGTATTAGAGGATAGAAGAATTTTATGCTCTTACGGATATAGGAGACCACCTTATGGGATAAGAGCTTGTATAAGTTATGACGAAGGGAAAACTTGGGACTTAAAGAATGAAATTATAATAAGAAGTGATGGTTTGCACGGAGACCTAGGATATCCTAGTTCTATAGAGTTAAATAGAGGAGAGATATTAACTGTATATTATTTCCATGATGCCAATGGAACGAGATTCATAGCTGGAAGTATCTATAACATTTAGAAGATGAGGAATATATGGAACCTTTAGAAAGGATAATTAACAGTGTGAAGCATAAACGTTCTGATAGGTTACCTATTGACTACACTGCTACACCTGAGGCGCATAATGCCTTGAAAAAATATCTCTCTATAGAAAGTGATGAAGAACTTCTAAGATATCTAGGGGTTGACATCAGAAGAGTTACAGGTAGATATATAGGGCCAAAAGGATTTATCCCATCAGCAGGAATAAATACTAGTCCTGGAACTGATATATTCGGTGTTATATGGGCTCCCAAAAGACATCAATTTGGTATATACAATGAAATTGTTTACCATCCGCTGGCAGAAGCAAAGACAGTAAAGGAGATAGAGGAGTATAACTGGCCTAGTATCGATTGGTTTGACTTTTCACATCTGAAAAAGGAGATTTCTCAAATTAATAAGGATGAAAGGCATGCAATTATGTTCTTTGCCGGTGGTTCTTTTGAAACCCCGTGGTATATTCGTGGACTAGAAAATTTCTTAATAGATCTAGTTGAACGTCCAGAAATGGCAGAGGTTATTATTTCACATGTAACAGACTTTTATCTGAAGCGAGCATTAAGGGCCATAGAAGAGTCTAGCGGACAAATCACAATTATTGGAAGCGGAGGAGATCTAGGAACCCAGCAAGGGATGATGATTTCACCAGAATTATGGAGAAAATACATCAAATCTTATAGTGCAAAACTAATCCGTACATTCAAGGACATGGGTTTCATTACATTTTATCACTCCTGTGGTAGTATTGTCCCTATAATATACGACCTTATAGAGATAGGGCTTGATATACTTGACCCTATCCAACCAAAGGCAAAGGGTATGGATCCTGAAAATCTAAAAAGGCAATTTGGAGATAAACTTGTCTTTCATGGAGGGATAGATGTGCAAGATCTTTTACCATTTGGAACTCCGAAAGAAATATCTAAAGAGACAGTAAGATTAATGGAGATGCTAGGAAGCGATGGAGGTTACATCGTTGCACCTGCTCATGCAATTCAGGGAGATACGTCACCAGAAAATGTACTGGCAATATACAATACAGCAAAGGAATATATACCTTGGGAATAATGGAGTCAACTATGAATAATTTGGAGAGTATAGGGTACGATGAATAAGCATAGCGTAAATAGTTCTGAGCAATTTATTAGCCACAGCTACGACAGCTTCCATATAGGTCTTCCCTCTTTCTCTAAGCC
>Ga0067045_1002392_pt1 | contig 167780 bp, 117 predicted proteins | sample TerdegcTABiofilm_FD_59184 | JGI IMG/M metagenome (GOLD analysis project Ga0067045, IMG submission 59184) | Combined Assembly of (Gp0054472, Gp0054536) Wastewater bioreactor microbial communities from Singapore -Terephthalate degrading... | reverse complement strand
TTTATTATCTCGCTATTGCCTACCTATATTATTAATACATCTCCCTCCCTCTTTCGTTTCATTTTCCCTCTTATCTCCCTCTGTATTACAATAATTAAAAAATAAAACATTTATTCAGAGATCTCATATAGTATTTATTAATTACCAAAAAATCTTGGGTGACAATATTTAAATCTATATTTCCTTTATAAAAAGTACCTCTTCTCCATGCATATCAATTATATTCACCGCAACTTTTTTCCCATTAACATAATTCAGTGGTCTCTTTCTAACCCAATAAAGCATCAGAGACCTTTGGAAGGAGTAATCTTGCTCTCAGATATATATAACCTCTCCCTTTTCTTTTGCTTCGTTTATTATTAGAAAATCCTCATTTTCCCATTCTTCATCAGAATAATAGAGTAAGTCAAAAGGTATTTTTAATTTTTTTACTAATTCTCGACCTATACCGGTGGACATCTTCACCCTTTCGAAAATAGTTTTTCCTCGGAATTCCCGAGAAACTATGATTACATCAATGTCGCTATCTTCTCTAAATTCACCCTCAACAAACGAGCCAAAAATTACAATCCTATCAACAGTTATTCCCCTTTCTGTTAAAAGTTTCTCCAATATATTTTTTATTTGTGATTTTATAACATCTTTTTTAGACACAGTAGCAACTCCTTTGTTTTTTCTAATACCTTATGTGTCCCCTCTTTTTCGTAATCCCCTAAAAGTCTGTCCAATTCATCAGGATATCTTGTAGGAATGCTTAAATCATTAAGATTATCAATAAAATCGTTCAATTCTTCCTCAAGAACCATGCCCAAAATTTCACAAAAATAGTTCAAACTATGTATCTTCGGAGGATCTTTTTTGAACTTTTTTGCATAAAGTCCTTTTAATGCTTTCTCTACAGAAATATGACACATAAAAATGGTATACACATATTTTCCTGCATCAAACATTACTTGTGCTGTATCAAAATCATAATCCGCTTGTTTCAGCCATTCTTCAGGCGATTTAAATTTACTCCTTGCATTTTTATCTTTCTCCATATTTATAAATCTCTTTTTTTACCTTGTTTATATTCTCAAATCCTATTTAATCTCTAACTGTAATATTCTTCTAAAGATTTAATGGTCAATATTTTTTCCACAGCAATAATCTGCTTCTTATTCTTAGAATATAAGTCTTTATAAAACCTTGTTGTTAATTATATAAAAATAATATAAAAAATCCAAGATATATTTTGACCAATGCAAAATAATTATGGAGCAATGGATAAGAATAGATAAAATAAATTCAACTGACAAAACTGTTATAGATGAATTTCCAGCCTAAAATTCTTATAGAAAGCAAACAGCGTATTTTGTGATGCAAATTATGTCTAAGTCAATAATTATTACCTTTTGTATTTAGAAGTAAAATTTCTTTTCTGAATACCAAAACACAATTTAAAACTACCTAAAAACCCCGCTTAAAGTGTTTTTTATTTTATATGGGAAAGGGGAAAAAGATTATAAAAAATGGCTCCGCGAGCTGGACTCGAACCAGCGGCCCGGTGGTTAACAGCCACCTGCTCTACCTCCTGAGCTATCGCGGAACCGACAGGACAATAATTATATCAAAAATCTATATTTTTTTCAAACAGTATAATAATGATTGACCTTTATGTTATGAATATAGCAAGAAAGGAAGTCGCTATTCTCCTATATAAGTCTATATTTAAATATCTCTTAACTTACTTATTTGAGTTGTATTTATGTTTTGTATTTTTTATTTAACCACAAATAACACCTATGAACACAAACTTACATATAAACAAATTAATTTATAATTTGTATATTTGTCATTTTTTTATCTTGCATTGTTTGGAAGTATGTTTTTTATTGTGATATAATTTTTCTGCTTAGCGGAGAGGTGACCGAGTGGCTTAAGGTGGCGCCCTGCTAAGGCGTTGTACGGCTTAAACCGTACCGCGGGTTCAAATCCCGCCCTCTCCGCCACTTTTTGTTTGGTTCAAGGGGACGAGGTGTAAATACTCCACCAATTTTTTCTGTGCGGGACTATTACTTTTTATCGATTATTCCAATGGTTTAATTTACTCTCCATTTTGATTAGCAAAGTATTTTTTTCTAAATTTTAGAGAGATATTCACTAAACTAATTAAAATAGGCACCTCGAGAAGAGGACCAATCACAGTAGCAAGTGCCTGGTCAGATTGGACACCAAACAAAGCCACTGCTACTGCAATGGCTAATTCGAAATCATTACTGCCCGCGGTAAAAGCCACTGTAGCCGATTGTGAATAAGGCACTCCTATCTTTTTAGCGATAAAGAATCCCACAAACCACATAAAAAAGAAATAGATAACCATCGGAATAGCAATTCTGACTACATCAAATGGAAGTTTAATAATATATTCTCCTTTTAAAGAGAACATAACAATGATGGTAAAAAGTAATGCAAAAAGAGTAATCGGATTGATTTTAGGGATAAACTTATTTTCAAACCAGTCTTTTCCTTTAAGACTTATAAGTCCAAAACGAGTTATTACTCCAGCCAGAAAAGGAATGCCCAAATAGATAAATACAGTTTTCGCAGACTCCCACATAGATATGCTTACATTCACTCCTTCAACAAGCCCCATCCAGTTTAAGAATAAAGTAATGAATAAATAAATATACACAGCATAGAATAAAACCTGAAAAATTGCGTTAAAAGCGACTAATCCAACGGCTAATTCTCTATCTCCATCTGCTAATTCGTTCCATACAATTACCATCGCAATACAACGAGCAAGCCCAACTAAAACCACACCTATCATATAGCCCGGATAATTTCTAAGAAAAATTATTGCCAACAAGCACATCACTACAGGTCCTACTACCCAGTTTAAAATTAAAGAAAGTGCTAACAATTTTTTATTTTGAAAAATTCTACCCATTTCTTCATATTTAACCCTTGCCAAAGGAGGATACATCATAAGTATTAGACCAATAGCAATAGGAACAGAAGTTGCTCCCACTTGAAGTTTGGTAATTAATTGAGGAATAAGAGGAAATAAATAACCCAAAACAATCCCGAAACCAATAGAAATAAAAATCCATAGAGTAAGATATCGTTCTAAAAATGAAAGGCTCTTCGTTTTTCCTATTGCAGTCATAAAAGTAACCCTTTCTATTATATAATTTAATTAATTATACATTTATCAAACTATTTTCTTATTTTACCAAATAACAAAATTAAACCGCAACCAAAATAAGTTATAATATCAATATCTAAAAATATTAAAGGGAAAAAAATGAATCTATCTCGTAGAGAGTTTATTAAACTTTCATCTATAGGCATTATTTTATCTTCAACCCATTCTTTTTCCATAAACGATTTGGATAAAGAACATCGCAAATATCATGTGTCTATTTCTATTGATGCATTAGAACATGAGCCTGAACTATTTGATATATTCAAAAATTCCGGTGTATCGGCAGTATGGATAGGTAGTTTTTTCTATGGATATTGGCACTCTACTCCAGAAATTATAAAAGAATGGAAGAAAAAATTTGAATCAGCGGGAATTTCTGCTTATGTTATTAATGTTCCCCTCGGACACCCCGGGGATTCATTAGGGAGTTATTCCGGTGATGTTCCATTAACACCTCCAACGCGATGGAAACCCGGTGTGGATTATAATGGAAAACTTTTTGCGGGAACTTCGCTCCATGAACCTGCTACAGAAGAAAATGTTCTTGCATTGAAATCTTTGAAAGAAGTAGGCGTTACAAAGGTATTTCTCGATGATGATTTTCGTTTAGCACAAAGCCCCGGTAAGATTGGTGGTTGTTTTTGTGAAGAACATAAGAAAAAATTTTTAAATCAATATGGATACAATGACGCTGATTGGGAAAATCTGCTCGATTCCATTCAAAAACGAAGTCTATCTAAAATCCTAAAAAACTGGATTGAGTTTACTTGTGATGATTTAACCGTTTGCTTTAAAACAATGGAAACAAAAGTACCTGAAATTGAATTGGGTATCATGGTCATGTACATGGGAAGCGAAAAGGCAGGCATCCGATTAAGTGATTATAAAAATAACTTATTCCGTGTAGGGGAACTAATGTTTGATAATAACAGTTTTGGAACGGTCAAAGGGAAATGCAATGAATTATTTAGTGTTTTATTTCACCGTCGTTTTACTTCACCGGAAAAGGCTTTCAGCGAAACAACCGCATTCCCTGCAGATAAATTATCCGCCAAAAATATGTGTGCTAAATTAGTCATCTCAACTATTGCCGATGTTCGGAATACAATGTTCATGAGTGGAATTCAACACTTTCCCAAAACCCATTGGGAAGTTTTGCCCTCAGCGATGGGAAAGCAGGCAAAACTCCATGCGGAAATTGCTTCTCATTCTTTAAAAGGTCCTTTCAAACACTATTGGGGAATGAGAAGCCGATATGTAAGTGATGATAATCCATATAGTCTTTGGCTCGCTTTAGGAATTCCGTTCGAGGTAGTAGAAGAAATTCCAAATGAAGGTTGGATTTTTGTATCAGATTACGACATTGACGAAGTGAGAACAAAAAATATAAAAACAAACTTAGTAACTCGAAAGAAAGAAGAAGGATTTATATTTGTTCCAGAAACTTTGGAATCATTGTTCAAGTTTAAGCAAATAATAATTTCTCAACTAAAAGATATTCCATATATATTGGATGAAAAACCTGTCACCTGTGCGTGGTATCCTTCTGCTAAAAAAATTTTAATATGGAACTTATCAGAGAGTAGAGAAAATTTCACACTAATTAGAGGGAATAAAAAAATAGATTTTGATTTAGAGTGTTTAGATGCTACGCTACTATCTGATCTATCGGATTAATTTTTATCTTGCTGTTATGACACAAATCACATCATTGCTTAATTAAGATTGCAAACACTCTTTATTCTTATTATCATTTTCACTTAAAAAGTTATGCATTCCCCTATTTGCTTCCCCTTTATATTATAAATGATATTAAATACTTACATTTCTCTTTATATGTTATATGTGTTTTAATAATTCCCAAATAAAAACTTTTTTTACTAATGATTAATTCTTTTTATTTTTATTTATTATAAATTTTTATGCTTGACATAATAATAATATTGTGATATTATAGTATTTGGTAATCGTTTTACCATGATTTAATCAACAAAAAACAAGAAGGAGTTAATATTATGAACAAAAAAGGTTTTACTTTAATTGAACTTCTTGTCGTTATTGCCATCATTGGCATCCTTGCGGCAATTTTATTGCCAGCATTGGCTCGGGCTCGTGAAGCAGCGCGTCGTTCCAGCTGTCAGAACAATCTAAAACAATGGGGTTTGGTCTTAAAAATGTATTCAAATGAGGCTAAAGGAGAACGATTCCCAAGACTATGTGCCTATTATGGAGACCTTGTTGACTGCGATACCCCGGGATTTCCAATTACACATACAAACAGATTAAGGATTGCCGTAGGACCATACATCCCATCTATCTTCCCCGAATATCTAACGGATCCAAACATTACATTATGCCCATCCGATGCAGAAGCCAAACCCGGTGACTTAACAAATCCTATCACAAATCAATCGGAGTTTTATCTGGCGTGTAATAACATGGAAAGGGGTATGTTCCGCATTGATACGAGTTATGCCTATTTAGGGTATGTTTTAGACCGTTGTGAAGATACAGATGATCAATTAAATTTGGGTCTGTTTGACCCTGAATATGCACCATATAATGGTCCTGCTCAATTTGTTTTGCTTGCAGCAAGGTTATATTCATATCAAGAACCCGATATTCCGAAAGGATCTGATGAAGACCAAAATGTTGGTGCTCCAAACGGCAATGCGGGAACAGCAACCGTGTATCGTCTCCGCGAAGGTATTGAACGGTTTCTAATCACGGATATAAACAATCCTGCGGCAAATGCTCAAGCTCAGAGTTCCGTATTCATCATGTTTGATTTGGTTGCCACAGCACCCGAAGGCTTTAATCATATTCCCGGTGGTTGCAATGTATTATATATGGACGGTCATGTGGAATTTGTTCGCTATCCAGGAAAAGCCCCAGTAAATACAGGTTTTGCCTATGTAACCACAGCCGTTGGATTTTCATAATCGTTATTTGATATAAATATCACAAATATTAAAAATTAAACATAGAAATAATTTCATTACTGAAGAATGGATAGAAGAGATTTTATAAAAAGGGCAGCGTTAGCATTGCTAACCTGCCCTACTGCTTATGCTTCACCAACGAAGCAGGTTAAGGTAAAAAGAACCTCAAAGGATAAAAGCCCACAGAACTTTATTCTCATCTTGATGGACGACATGGGTTATGGGGACTTATCCTGTTATGGGAATACTTCATATTCCACACCTAATCTCGACCAGATGGCAAAGGAAGGGATTCGTTTCACTGATTTTTATGCTTGCGCACCTGTATGCACTCCAACGAGAGCATCTGTAATGACAGGTTGTTATGCACAGCGAGTTGGTTTGCCTCGTGTTCTCGGAAACAAAGCACAAACAGGAATTAACCCCAATGAACTAACTTTACCAGAGGTATTAAAAGGTGTGGGATATAACACCGCTTGCTACGGTAAGTGGCATTTAGGACATCTACCACCGTTCCTACCAACCAATCATGGCTTTGATGAATATTATGGAATCCCCTATTCTAATGATATGGGTCCAGACGAAGATGAACCTAATGCACCACCACTACCATTAATAGAAAATTTAAAAGTAATTGAAACAAATCCTGACCAGTCAAAATTAACAACAGAATACACAGAAAGAGCCGTTAATTTTATCAAGAAAAATAAAGATAACAAATTCTTTTTATATTTGCCTCACACAATGGTGCATGTGCCTATCTATGTATCAAAAAAGTTTGAGGGGAAATCAGGGGCAGGGTTATATGGTGATACCGTTTTAGAGATTGACTGGTCTGTCGGAGAAATATTGAATACACTTAAAGAGACTGGACTTTGCGATAATACTTTGGTTGTATTTACCTCTGATAATGGACCTTGGCTGATTTATGGAAACCATGGAGGAAGTGCAGGTCCTTTACGCTGTGGCAAAGGAACCACTTTTGAGGGAGGGATGCGTGTACCCTGCATTGCATGGTCTCCACAATTTATTCCTTCAGGAAAAATTTGTAATGAGGTAAGTGCTACTTTTGATTTCTATCCTACATTCACCAAACTTGCTAATGCAGACTACCCTAAAACGGTCTTCCGTGATGGAAAGAATATATGGAATTTGATGGTAAAACCGGAGACAAATTCTCCTCATTCTTTCTTTTTGTATTACCTTCATGATGAATTACAAGCCATCCGCCAAGGCAGATGGAAACTTCATCTTCCACATAAGTATCAAAATCTTGATTTCCCGGGGAATGATGGAAAACGAGGAAAATATAAAGAAGAAAAAATTGATTTATCTCTATTCGATTTACAAAACGATATTTCAGAACAGACAAACCTTGCAGACGAATATCCCAAATTGGTAGAACGATTGAAAAATATCGCTCTTCGTTATGATAAAGATTTAAAAGCAAATATTCGCTCCTGCGGAAAAGCGTAAATTTCTATCTTAATAAAAATTGTATATTAAATCATTTTGTAATTTTAAAAACTTAACGGGCTATTGGAAATCCAATAGCCCGTTAATTCTATTTTCCAAGATTATTTATTTGCGCAACCACGCCTTTTTACGAACAAGCGTAATAGTCCCAATTATAGAGGACATAAGAACCATTATAAACAATCCTGTATTTGTACTTGCCGGTATGCCTTTCTCTACATTCAATGTCGCCGTCCTTGATGTTATGGTATCATTCTGTCCTGTCACAGAACTGCCACTATCTTGAACCACAACATAGTATTGACCGGAATCCTCCATCTCCGCCGGATCAAGCACTAACACAGGTCCTATAGCTCCCGGTATTACTTCCCATGCCTTGCCATTGCCAACATTCCGATACCAAGTATAGGTCTTGTCGCCCAAGCCGCCATTCACCTGTACAAACATCTCCACCCGTTCTCCCGCTGTGGCTCTATATTCAGGCAATAGGTCTTGTGCGAAAGACAAATGTGAACCTACTTCTATATTGGCTTTACGAGATTGATATACCATCGGCACATCATCTGTTACTTCTAAGTAATACTTGTATGTGCCAACTGTCAATGAGGCTGTATTCACCTCTATTGCTAATGTATTCACCGCCACTACTTCCGTTCCGCCTGCAGGTAAGTCGCGTTTCCATTCATAATAAACCGGCGGCAATCCTCCTACAAAGCCTGCTGTTAACCAGAACGATGGATCATCTATATACAACGACTCATCTTCGGGCTGTAAGGTAAATATTACCTCACTGCTCGCCACTCGCAATAACGCCGGGTCAGATGTAAGTGTCGTATTTAGACCAGTAACCGTAGAGGGCTGGTCTGATACATATACCAGGTATTGATTCCCATCATAGGTCTCATCTACATTGGCTAACAATAGAGTATCATCATTCACTCCTAATGAGCCTACGCCTACCTGCCACCAATCGTAATTATACGGCTCAAAGCCTCCAACTACTTCTACCTGGAATATAGCATCCTGACCAGCATATAGATTCAAACTCTGCGGTTGCGTCACTATTTGCGGTGGGTCTGCTACTTTCACATTGGCTACGCGTGATGTCACATTGGGATTCAATCCGCCACTGGAATCGCTTACGATAACATAGTAATTGCCTATGTCCGTACTATCTGCAGAACCTAAATCAAGTACATTTTGTCCTTCAACAGGACCTAATATACTTTCTGTTCCCTTGAACCATTCATAGTAGAACGGCGGTTGTCCACCCGTTACATTTGCAACTAACTGTACCGGCGATTCACCTGTATACGCACGGACATCGGCAGGTCCCTGAACATTGATAAAGTTTGTTATTGACAACTTGGCTTCTCGAGATGTTCCACTCTGTGGTGTCCCACTATCTGTTACAACACAACGATAATAGGAATTCTGCAATCCGGATAGATGAGCACCTTCCGCAATTTGAATACCAAGCGTTGGTTCATCCGCTCCGGACACAATTGAACTGGCATGCAATGGATGCGGGCCATTGGATAACGGTGTCCACGGACCCGCCTGGTCTGTCGCATACTGCCATTCATAATTCAATGGAAGTAAACCGCCTGTAGTTTGAACTGTAAACTGGGCTTGATTACCAACATTTTCAGTTACATCAGCAGGGTGTTCTGTACTCACCACAAGATTTTCATATACATTTAACACACCCGCATTTGCTGGGTATGCATCTGGGTCAGGTCCACTGTCTACCGCTATACAACGATATTGTCCTGTATCCGCAGTAACTGCGTTCGATAATGTAAATACGGAATTACCAGCACCACTTACAATTGACACCCTACCACCTAAATCACCATCATTCAGTTCTTGATAACCACTTCCAGTATCCCTCTGCCAGACAAAGGTATATGGTGTTGTTCCACCAGAAGCAGTAACTGTTACACTATAATTTGAACCTGCATATATATTTACGGGACTTGGAGTTGGATCAGTAATTATAAATGGATTTGTGACCGTAAGTGTAGCATTTTGCGTATCCTCTGTAGATGGCGCACCACGATTCTCGGAGTCTGTAACCCTACACATATATTGGCCCGCATCTGCCAAATCTAAATTAGATATGGTTACAGTGGATGTAGCACCATTATTAACTATAGTTACAGGAGAACCAGAACCAGAAGGATGATCACCTTCATCTAACGGCAAACCATTCCAATACCACTGGAAGGTATACGGAGGATAGCCTCCACCAGCCGTCGTACTAAATGAAGCCGTTCCTGCTGTATTACGATGTATACTCTGCGGTTGTGAATCAATTCTAACCACAGGCTGGACATCCAAACTTGAAGGTCCTGCAAATACAGTTTGTCCACCACCTGAGATATTAATTGCAGTACCATAATAATTACCAATCATCGTTTGGTCGAGATTAGGGATATTTACAGGATTCGAACCCGAACTAACAGGATCCAAATCGCCACTTCTATCTATATACCACTGATATAGATAATTAGAACCCGGACCACCGATAAATTTGAAACTGTAAATGACATTTTCACCTATGTATTTTCTTACTGGCGTTGTTAGGTCTACAACAGTCCGCATCACATTGGGGTTAATAGTAATTGTCTTCGTACCTGAAATTACCTGATTGGGCGGAGGCGGCGTATCGTTCGGGTCTGTTACAACACAACGATATTGCCCATCTTCATTACCGAGTATTGCATATTCTACTGTCAATTGATTGGTCGTTGCTCCACTTATAACTGTTGTTACAGGGGTATTATTGGGACCATCTGAACCATTTACATTCCTTGGATAACTACCATCAGAAACATTTACCCATGAACCACCCTTGAAAATCTGCCATTGATATTGATACGGAGGTCCATATCCTCCACTGGCATTAACTGTCATACGGAATGAACGACCAAAACCGATGTAACCATCGGTCAAATTGTCTGCAGTTGGACTGCTAAAATCATCTTCACTAAACGGATTATCTCTCGGTGGATCAAACTCCTGGATTGAAATAGGAGTAACTGACAATGGGTCGGGCCAGACATCTATATAATTAGTTTTTGTTTCTGTATCCTCTCCATATTGAGAGATTACCCTCAAAGATACCGTGTATAAACCAACGGAATTATATGTCCATTGTGGATTTGTAGCAGTAGTGTAATGAGCATCCCAATTACTGTCCCCATCGAAATCCCAATACCAATCGGTTATTTGGGTGGTATTCCCTGGCAATTGGTCTGGAATAGATAAATCTGTGAATGTGACTGTCAATGGATATTGTCCTTGTGTGGGTGCAGCCGAAAAATCTGCAACCGGAGGAGTATGAACTACAATATAATTTGTCTTCGTTTCATTGTCATTTCCTTCTGCTGTCTGGACGGTCAGGGATACTGTATATCTACCAGCGGTATTATATTGATGACTTGGGTTTTGCTGACCACTCGTCCCACTGTCACCAAAGTTCCACGACCATGTTGTTTCTGACCATAAACCGAAAGTATCTGACAAATCTGTAAACTGGACAGATTGTCCAGCCAATATTTCTAAAGGTGTTGCAGAGAAATCTGCTATAGGTGTTGCCACATTTTCATACGCACCCATATCCACAGCAGAACCATTCTTTCTCTGGAAGTTTCGAATATCTACCCGACCTGCTACCAATGGTGGTTGAACAAGAGCATCTGCCCCTGCATCTAAACAAGGGGATATTGGTGACGGGAATGTAACAGTTAGGCGGAAGTCATTGTTACCCGGGTTACGGAATAACGGGTCTACATTAATGTTGCCTACACCTCCACCACCGTATGCCCCTTGAACATCGCAATACTGAACATCCGCTGACCAAGCAAACCCTATTCCAGGGCGGAAGTTTCGAATATGCGGATTAGCGGGCATAACGGAGTTCCATAAAATGTTATTATAAATTTTAGGGAAATTTACACCACAACCACTGTTTATAATTGTATTTGCGTTATACAACATCGGCCCACTTAAATTCGCAGAGACATTATTATAAAAGGTACAGTTTACAATATAGGCTTCGCAACCTATTTCCGCATTAGCAGAGTTTATACCATTGTTAAAAATCCCTGCACCTCCACGAATAGGAGAAACACCTGTGTCCACTGCTTCATTGCAGGTATTACCACGGAAAACACAATCGTGAATTAACGCATTTGCTTTATAATTAGTAGAACCAATTGTTCCGGAAAGATTTGCAATAGCACCTCCTGCCGTCGCGGCTACATTGTCATAAAAAACACAATTTCCTATTCTCGGGGAAGAGAGCCAGTTATATATTCCAGCACCTCGCCATGTATGATAATCACCCGCTACACCAACAGCACGACCACCCCGGATATGGAATCCATCAATTACCACATCGGCACTCGGACCAGTTCCTGTACCTATAACAACTACATGATATGCATTTGCACCACCTCTTGAGGTCCTACCATCAATTGTCGTTACATACTGTGAAGGCCGTCTTTGGTCTCGAGAAGTTTCTGTCCCTTTAAAACCACCGTAAAGATGAACATTTTCTTCTAAAACTAACGAGCCTTCTACGCTCGCAGGAGAACCCCATGTTAAAGTTCGCAACTCATCATAATTACCTTGTGCCACCCAAACTTCTACAGGATTACCCGGAGAAGCTTGGGCGTTAGCAGTATCTATTCCTTCTTGAATAGTTCGAAACGCCTTAGCCCAAGAACTACCATCCGGACTTGGGTCTGTACTTGCTTTGTTTACATATACTACAGCAGAGGCGTAGTTTGTAAGCAAGCACAAAATTACTAAAGACCACATTAATTTGCTTTTCAACATATACTGTCTCCTCATAATGTTTTTATTACAGATTAAAACAAATTTATTTAATATTTCACTTTTCTTTCATTTTATGATAATATTTTGTCTTTACTAAATTATAACATGTAAACTAATTAAAATCAAGAATATTTAATATATAAATAGTGGGCTGAAATTTATTCAACCCACTATACCATCTGCTATACTATTCTCAACAATATTTTTTATGGTTGAGTCCCCGGGCAATAACCATCTTCGCCACCTTCGCAGGGATAATAACCACCTGAATTGAAGAATTGTATCAGACGGAGCAATTCACTCAAAGATATTACCCAGTCTTGTGGATTGTAGTCAGAAGCATGTGGATTACAAGAATGGTCTCCCGGTCCCGGCGCATAACCATCCTCACTTCCTGCGTCACAATGATATTCTCCAAAGTTAAAGAACTGAATAACACGCAATAGTTCACTAAGATTAATCTGTCCATCTCCATTCTGGTCAGCATTGTGTGGAGGTATTTCACCTTCAACAGTTCCTTCGGGTGTGCCTTCGGGAGTTCCTTCACCTTCAACAGTCCCTTCGGGAGTTCCTTCACCTTCAGGAGGAATTTGAATAAAGATAACACCGATTGTTCTATTTCTATCCATAGGAACGGTTATTTCGGGTTGATCAATATTTGCAATTCCTTCTGTATCACCTGTCCATGCACCAAACATCCAGCCATTTGCAGGTATAGCACGAACTACCTGAGTTTGACCTTCCAGATATAGATATTGCTGTCCCGCATTAGGTGAGGTCGTCCCTTGTCCTTCAGTAATATTTATTAATAGTGTATACCATACCTGAGGACCAAATCTTGCCACTAACTGCAGGTCATCATTCAGAACTGTTTCAAAAACGGGGTCTGTTGAAATTAAGGTATCACCTGAATACCAACCCTTGAATACCTGCTCTATGTTGGGGACTGCTGTCAATTGTATCGGGAAATTATTGGCTAATGGGTACACATCTGGAATTAGAGGTTCATCTGTTTCGCCTAACAATACAACTCCATCTCCTTGTATCTGGAAATCAAAGTCCCAGCCTTCATCTTCAAAATAGGCTACCATATTGTAATGACTATCAATAGTCACTGTCGAATAGAACCAGTAAATCCAAGTTGTTTCTGGATTACTTAATGGATTTTTCACTAATTCCCATCCTCCAAAATAATCACCCACTACAGGTTGAGCAAATATACTTAATTCTTTACCATTAATATAACAATATGCTCCTGTTCCAGGGTCTGTCTCTCCTGTCCCTGTTCCAGCAGTAGCAATATTCACATCCCAATCACACGGTTCAAATACTGCTATAATCGAAAGGCTTTCTTGGACATAGAGTATTAGCACATTTTCTGTGCTCAGAATTACATCATTGTCAGTTTTCCAGTATTTTAATGCCCATCCCGGGTCAGGATATGCAATATAGTTCAACCATTCACCACCCATATATCCATATACACCCGGAACTGGAGTTGTTGTCCCACTACCCTGTGTGCTTAATTCTATCGTGTATACAGGGTCCGTAAAGCGTGCTTCAAGATTACGGTCAGAAGTTACCTGGAAAGAATAAAATGGATAACTATTTACCAACTCGTCATTTTCATACCAACCTGCAAATGCTTTTCCAGCATCGGGAATAGCATTATAGAATGCCCATTGACCATCAAAGTAATAATAAGTTCCCGGTACGGGATCAGTTGTTCCTGGACCGTTCACAGTTATTACAACTGTATGGTCCGTCTCAAGGAAATTCGCCGTTATTACTTTATTCGCATCCATTAAAATCTGGATAGGATTACCCTGTGGATTCGCTCCTCCTATATCACCACTCCAATTATTAAATACCCAACCTTCATCAGGTATAGCACTAATAACAGCAACAGCACCGGCGCCATACTGATATATACCTGGGACAGGATTGGTTGTTCCTGAACCCTCTACATTTATTGTTAAACTGTAGGTTGGAATTTCAACAAAAATAGCACGAATTGTTTTATCCTCTGTTATTTCTATACTTATAGGATTATCTGTTCCTAAGTTATTGTTATTACCATCTTCCCAATGGTCAAATAGATATCCACCACCTGGAAATGCCGATATACTTACAACCGCTCCCAGACTATATTGGTATGTTCCTTCAAAAGGAGATGTAAAGCCGCTACCTACTACTTCAATTGTCAGTTGGTAGCACTGATTTGAGAATATAGCACCGACTACCTTATCACTATCCATCACTATATTAGCAAAAGGAGAGTAGCCAGAAGAGGAAGCATCTCCTGTCCATCCACCGAAACATGAACCTGGGTCGGGTAATGCATATAAAAATGCTGATTGATTTTCCTTAAACGAATAATCCCCATCACCATCATAAAACGGAGTAACAATACCCGTACCCGTGCTGGATGGATCAACTGCAAATGTTAATGTATATGTTCCAGGGACAAAAACAGCCTTTAATAAAATATCTTCTTGGACATTACTAAAGAAATAACTGTAACTATCTGTTAAAAAGATATAGTCCCCGATACCTTCATCCCAAATTTCCCAGTGGTCAAAAGCATAACCGCTATTTGCTTGAGGATAGGCAAAAATCGGGAAGTCACTGCCAAGTTCTTCTGTATTTGCACCTTCACCTGGTAAAACATCCCCAATCCCTTCAATCTCTATTGTAACGGTAACATTACAAACCCCATAACGATCTATCCAACCACTAGGAGCAACTTTCTCTTCCAATAAGTCTACTAAGTAACAAAGTCCTGTAGGAACAGGATTGAAACTAATATCAATATAATCTCCTTCTCCTATACCCTCATTGTCCACCAAGAAACCAAAATTCTCAATATTATTATCGCTCAAATCAACATAATTTAATGCCGTATAACTTAATAATGGGCTTATATCTGAAACATTGTTATCACTTAAGATCAATGATTCTAAAGTTCCTGAAGGAGCACCGAAAATACTTAATCCCGAAATATCATTAATCTGATTATTTGAGGCATTCAATGCTATAAGATTAGGCATAATTTCTATACCAGAAAGATTCGTTAGTGAATTTTCACTTACATCCAATCCGATTAAAGAATCAAAAGTAAATCCATTTTTTGTCGTAAACATTGAAGGACCAATGTTATTGCCAGGTAATTGAGCAATTGCTAAATTTTGAAGTCCCAAAAGCCCATTGATATTTGTAATATCAGTAAATGCACAAACGATTAAATATAAATTACTCCAGTTTTGAACAACATCTATATTGCTAATATCAAGCCCCGCAAAAATCGCAAAACTTGGATTTAATGTATCAAGATTTGATAGGCTTGTTATACTACCTTCCAATCCTAAACCTATTAATCCGGGATTGTCCTCATCAATATATGTAATATTTGTCATATTTGCCACATAATTATCCACCTCAGTCTGTGTTAATCCACAATTAAATGAAAAGAAAACATTCAGGTTTTGATCAACATTTCCTAAAGGAGTCCAATTATTTATAGGGTTACTTCCTAGCCATAATTGTTTTAGATTGTTCAAACTATTTAAAAATCCAATATCCGTCACATTTTCCAACCCGCCAATGCTTAATACTTCCAGATTTGTAAGAGAAGCCAGTACCGTAAGGTCAGCATCATCAAGATTATTTACTCCTGCTATGAATGGGTTAAAATCATCATATATAAAGAAACTCCCAAAACCAAGATTTAACCCAATTAAATTTGTCAGTAGAGATAAGCCAGATATATCAGATATCTGATTTATACCTATGTCAAGATATTGCAAATTTGTAAGACCTGTTATGGCTGTAATATCTGTTATCTGATTCATCCCTAACATTAAATAAACCAGATTCGATAAACTACTTATAGGCGTTATATTTGTTATTGCATTGGACACAAGATTCAGATATACCAACGATGTGCATGCTTCTAATCCGGTTAAGTCTGTAATTCCCAAATACGAAGCATCTAATACTGTAAAGTTAGGGTCAGCTAACTCGGTATCTTGGGGTGGGTCACTTAGCGGAACGCCTACTTGTGCTTCATACTGAGCCCTCACTGCTTCTAATAAATTAGAGTCGTTAAAGGTAACATCCGCAGAGAAAGCATTCAGAGATAGCAACGCAAAAGCTATCACTACAAATAAAGATTGATTTTTCATGATACATCTCCTTAAAAATTTTTAATTTTGTTGTATTTTCTGCCTAATTTATATACATAATTTATACCACTTTTCATGTCAAATGTCAAATAAAAACTTAATAGCCTTGATAAATTTCACTTAGATTTGATTTTAATCCTTAATCAAAACACTTTTTATCTATCTCCAATAGTGCTTCTTTAATTATATTCACGGATTGTAATAACTTGTTTTTATCCTCATAACCATAAGAAACTCGCATTTGATATTTTCCTTTCTCCGCCATACTGCCTTGAGGAGAAACACAATATATCCCCGGCAAATAAACAACCCTTGGCTTTCTCTCTTCTACACCATAATCCCATTCCCTAATACCTGAATTCCGTGACAACAATTTGAAGAGAGATGAATTAGTAATAGTCTCTACTCCTATAAAAGTTAGGTATATATAAAAACCGGCATTTCCGCCAGTTATTGATTCTAAATAAGTTCCAATCTGTCGAATAATTGCATCCTTAAATAAAGTCCCTTTTTCTTTGTATCCATCATTTACAGACTCAAACTGTTTTTTCCCATATTTTCTAATAAGTTCTGCGGATACTTCTTGTGTTATTAATGGTGCACTAAAGCCAACATCGCTGTTCCACTGCACTAATGCTTTTAGTAGATTACTACCTTGTGGACCTATAATAAAACCTATGCGTAATGAAGGTGCAAATACTTTTGACAGAGTACCAATTTCATAAACAGTCTCACCTTTGTCATAAACAGATGGGGAAATCGGTTTTTCCATTTCAGGATAATGAATAAGCCATTCATAAGCAAGGTCAAAAATAATGGGAATATACACATTATATTTTTTTGATAAATCCTGAACGCATTCTACAATCTCCTTCCTCCTTCGATTGGAAATTACCGTGCATGTCGGATTGTTTACTGTTACAAAATAACAAAAAGATATATGGGTTCCTTGTTTCAAATATATTTCCAATGTCCTCTGCAATGTGTCAATATCAGGACCTTCTTTATTTTCTGGAATCGGTGCTATTCCAAAGCCATATCTCTCTAAAGTAGATGTGTATATATAATAAATAGGTTCTGCTGTAATTACTATCCCCGGCTTTAATATATTTGCAATACCCGTTAATATACTTGTCGCACCACTCACTCCTATAATTATTTCTCGATTATTGAAATCAGGAATATCCCCTATCCACTTGTTATCTCTTAATTCTTTGTAAAAACCTTTAATAGATTCGATTAATTGACCAGAGCCTTCAGGACCCCCATAATTCAATAAGTGTGGAGGGCGTGTATCTTTTTTCACAAGTACGGAAACAATCTCCGCAAATTCATCATAAGAGATCGTATCTTCATTAACATAACCAACACCCAGATTAATATCTACCCCAGGACGAAAATCCTTAGCAAACTTAGACATCATTTGGCTAACGGGCGAAGGTTCTGAAGATTTCTTTCCATATTCTGAAAAAATATGATGGTTTTCCATATTACATTACTTCACAAAATGGATATTCTTTAACCCGTTTTCTCTACTTTCTGAACCAATTCCGTTCTAACCGGATATGTTCGATTTCCATAACTTATATAATAATACGGTGCCTGTTCAACAACATCATCGGCAGGCTGACGCAATCCGCTTTTAAAATACACCATATATTTCTTACCTGAATTTACCCCACTCGTTGAGATGCTTCGCTTTGTTGGAGCAATTTTTCCACTCATCCGACTTGCATAGTAATTAGCATCCAATTTAAGTCCTAATTTCGACTTAACTAATTTTACATAGTTTACTGTCTCATTAAAAGGAGGAACTCCTTTGTATTTTTTTACATTTTCAGGTCCCGCATTATAACCTGCCAGAGCGAAGTCAATATTGCCATTAAACAGGTCTAACATCCTACTTAAATACTGCACACCACCGGCTATATTTTGGGCAGGGTCAAATATATCGGTAACGCCCATTTCCACAGCAGTTGCAGGCATTAATTGCATCAAACCACAAGCACCTGCAGTAGAAACGGCATTCGGATTAAAAGCACTTTCTGCTTCCATCACTGCCCATATCAATTTTTCGTCTACCTGGTAATACTGACTGCATTCCTTAACAATTTTCTGAATTGTTTCAAAGTTATATGTTTTTCCTTTATACAAATGTTCAAACTTCTTTGAAACATGAACCGGTTCCAAAGGCACAATTATCGCATAGCCACTATTCTCTGTAGAATCTTTTGTGTTTGTTTCTTTTTTCGTTGTTTGTTGTGTATTGGGAGATTTTTTAAAATACACCTCTTTATATTCACTTTTTGAACGATACTTTTGGGGGCGATTTGTAAAAACCAATGTGCCATCCTTCCGCTGGAATTGATACAACCCCTTTTCTCGAGAACGGTCGGCATAGGCTTCTTTTAAATCTATCTTATATATTTTCGTCCCTTGTGAAGAGACATTATTTGTCTTCTGCTCTGAAGAAATATGCGGTTCTGCAAAAACTAATTTAGATATAATCAGTAAGATAAACAAGCAGATTGTACTTTTTAAAAACAATTTTTTCTTCGCTACTAACATTAATTTTTTTCCTGATAAAACTTTTATATTTCACTATAATAATAGAAAAAAACTATTATTTTTGTCAATAAATTATTGGAGAGAATTTACTCTTCAAGTTTTTTAATAATCAATCCATCTATTTTTTTTGATGTTTTGTTCTCAACAGATACAAGACTATTCCCTTTCACCAGAATAATCCCCTCTACTTTTTGTATATCACAATTTTTATCTACCGTATCAAACTCTACAGGCTTCCTCATAAAATCGTCAAATATTACACAATTATTAAAAATGACATTTCCAATATCCGAAGTTATAGATTTCCGCCATTGGTTAATTTTGATAGGATAACCTTTTTGTTTATCCGGTGTATTGAAACATACACATGAATCAAATATCACATCCAAACCTTTTGATGATTTATCATAAACGACAATGCCCCCTCTTTTTGAACCCTCAATATAGCAGTTCTTAAAAATTAATTTACCTTGAGGTCCATCTTCAGAAACAGCCCCTACGGCAATTCCATGGTCATAATCATTTTTCATAATACAATTTTCTATATTTATAGAAACAGGAGTAGATGTATGTTTCAAATTTTTCAGATAAACTAACACTCCTGCCCCCTTATTGCCACTTATATAGCAATTTTTCATCGTAATATTTGTTAGCTGCTCATCATCTCCATTAGGTTCAAAGTCAATTCCTGCTTGAGGTGCTGTACCTGATGTATTTAATAAAGAACAATTCTCAATAGTTAAATTTTTAGTACTAATAACGCTAATACCCTGACGGTGATTATCATCACATACTACATCCTTAATAACTACATTTTCACAATAATTCTGTTTATGTGTAGCCCCAATATAAATTCCATCACCTCCGCTGCTTTCGCACCGAATCCCCTCAATAATAATATTCTTGCAACCTGTCAGGGATAAAGCCATTCGCCATTCTGCAGGCTCATACTCTTTTTTATTCTGGTAATCTTTTTTATGCATTCTTAAAATTGCACCATAACCTGAAATCACTAAATTTTCAACATTATCAGCAGAAAATAATGAATCACCTCTACCCTTAAACTCCCCTTTTTTAGCAAGAACAACTACCCCGGGTAAAAGTATAATTTTTTGATTTGAGTGCAATTTTATCGGCTTAACAATCCAGGGCACACCCATATTAGGGATCACTATCTCCTTTGCCCCAGAATCTATCGCTGATTGTAAAAAAACCGTTGCGTCCTCAGCATTGAATCCCCACCATACAGGACTTGCCCATGTAAGTTTCCCTTGTTGAACCTGTAAAATAGCATTTTGATTTGCTTGATATAACGAAATTTGGTTTTCGACATCATAAGCATAAACATTTATTAAACAAAAGAAACTAATTAAAGCTATCATACATTTTTTAATCATTTGCTTCTCCTTTTTATTTATGATTTAATCCTGAAAACAACTATAGAAATATGCTAAACTAATACCCATCTTAATAACAATCTGGGAGATACATTATCTAAATTTAAGGAGAAACATTATGAAGCATAATATATCTATTGACATCTCTTTATGTCATGCCAATAAAATTAGTTCAGCACATGGTTTTACGGATGATGAATTACAGAAGTTAGATGTTTTAATTAAGCAACATCACAAATCTATATTACAAGAGCGGGAAGAAAAGAAATATGGTTTTTTTGAACTTTATAAAGATAAAGCAACCCGCGAAAAAATTAGAAATATTTCATCCGAGTTTTTAAATCGTGGAATTGAAAATTTAGTAATATTAGGAATTGGTGGTTCCGCTTTAGGAATTACTGCCCTTAATACGGCACTCAATGCTCCTTATTACAATTTATTATCTCGCGAAGAAAGGAGGGGTTATCCTCGCCTGTTTGTAATGGATAATATTGACCCCATTACTTTTAAACGAATGATGAAATTATGTCCACCTCATAATACATTATACAATGCTATATCGAAATCTGGTGAAACAGCAGAAACAATGTGCCAATTGCTTATTATATTACAGGAGTTAGAAAAAACATTAGGGCACGAAAAAATAAAAGAACATCTTGTCATCACAACAAGCCCAAGAGGTAAAGATGCCCCTAAAAGTTTATTACATCCCGTAGCTGATAAATATAGCATTACCCAATTCGAAATTCCTTTAAATGTAGGTGGACGATTTTCTGTATTTTCTCCAGTAGGTCTATTCCCTTCTGCTATGTTAGGTTTTGATATAGAAACCCTTGCAGAAGGATGTGCCGAAATGGATATCCTATGTTCCAGGGAATCTTTTCATGAAAATCCCGCCTATCAGTTTGCTGGCATCCATTATATTCTTGATAAAAATAAAGGTAAAAAAATATCTGTAATGATGCCGTATTCAGACCGATTAAAAGATATTGCAGATTGGTATTGCCAACTTTGGGCAGAAAGTTTAGGGAAAAAGGAGGACATTCATGGAAATACCATTTTCAATGGACAGACACCCATCAAAGCGTTAGGTGCGACTGACCAGCATTCTCAAATACAACTATATCGTGAAGGACCCAACGATAAAATAATCAATCTAATTTCTGTGGAAAATGTTGGAGAAAAATTACCCGTTCCTGAAATGTTACCAGAAATATCCGAATTGGAATATATTCGGGGGCAAAGCATGAATGATTTATTATTTGCAGAGTTTCAGGGGACAAAAGACGCTCTGACATTAAGTCAGCGCCCTGTTATACATATACAAATGAAGGAAATATCCGAATTTACAATAGCACAACTATTATACATGTTAGAAGTTGCCACAGCCATGGCTGGCAAATTATACACAGTAAATGCGTTCAACCAACCTGGTGTTGAAGAAGGAAAGAAAATAGCCCGTCAGTTAATGTTAGAATTGAAACAGAAAAAAATCTCAAACTAATGTGGGTATATCATTATTGAATATTAAAAATTTCTGCAATATCATGCTATCTCAATGAATAATACAAACAATGAAATAAAACCTGATAGTCAAAATCAACCATGCGTTGAAATACCATCAACTTTTGACTATATCTTTTTATTAAGAAGAAAAAAATCGTTCCGATACTTGATTTTTTCAATTGTAATACTAACTTTCTGTTTATGGTTTTCAGACCGATATTTACGATTTGATTTAGATGAAACGAAATATCGTGTTGCTTTAACACTGGAAAAAGAATCTGCTCGACCTATAATGCGAAATATCGCTACAAAAGTCCTATCCAATCCTGCTTTATTAGAAGACCCAAGGTATTCTCAATATTTAGAATTTCTGGCTTTGATTGAAGAAGATGATGCGGTTCAAAAACTTTTTCAGGATATTTATAATATTAGCAATATTAATACATCATTCTTAACAAATTATGTAACTCAACTCTATTTCTTGGGAGATTACAAAAAAGCAAGAGATTTAATTAAAGAGGCTCAAAGTCTTCCTCCAAGTAACTCCTTATTAGGATATATAGAATCTGCAATGGTTATAACTCCGGGTACAACCGATGAAAAAACTTTTGCAGAAGGTATATCTATAATTGCAAAAGAAAATCGAAGCGGAAATCCCGTTATTTTTCCCGAGCCATACTGGCATAATACATTACCTAAATATACTTATTCCTATTACATACAAAAATATAATATTCTGGATCACTGTTTAGCACCTTTATACAAATTGTATTCATATATACTTACTCAAACAGAAACTGACTTAAATCAGAATAATATTCAAAGTATACAAATATGGCTGGAAGAATTGTTTCTAATGGGGAAGAAAATAGGAATGAGTATAACTCCTGATAATGCTTACTCAAGTTTACCTGTATGTATTTTTTCCTTGAAACTTCAAAAAGATGTTCTATCAACATACAGCAAATTTTCAAATTTAATCCATTCCCCAATTCTTGAAAAAGAAACAATCAAATTGAATAAAATATCATATTTATTAGAACTATCAGAGCATTTGGAAGAGAAAAGAAAACTTGAGTTCGAAAATAGCCGAGAAAATAGAATAAAAACGATTGGTTTCGTTCTTTTTGGGCTTATTGAACTGATATTTATTTATCTAATATGTAAATTATTATATTACTCTTTATTCCGCTCGCAATTTAATTTGCTTCCACTTAAATTCTCAAATTCCGTTTATATCTTCATCTTCGTCTGGTCTCTTGTTGTGTTTATATCTTTATTCTGTTCCCTGTACTTTAATAAAATTATCGTAAAAAGTTTTTTTGCTATGAATTGTATATGGGTATTATGGATTATTTCCCCATTTTTTCTACTACTCTTTTCTTTCTTTCATAACAAAAATTATAATGATATTTTTATAAATACAGAAGATAAAATAGGGAAACATGAATTAAAACTAAACAGAAAGTATTCTTTTCTTTACTTATTTATCTTAATAGAAAAATTATCAGGTATACTTTTAGGTTTTTACACCACTTTGATTTGTATTTTATTCTTAACATTTCGTATATTTTATTTTTCTTATCCATTCCAATTAAATTTAATTTGGGACTTAACAAGAATTCATGAAATAAATTTAATAAAGGATTTTTTGTCCTTTATTCATTCTTGACATAGGTTATTAAATTTACATATAATAAATGCTAATCTAATTAATAATGTTAAATATGAAATTATTACTAAACAGAAACCTTATTATTTAAGGAGGTTAATAACATGAACCGTGAACAAAAAGCGTTTACCACATTTGAAGCAGCAAGAATATGTCATGTAACCCATCATAGCATAAAAAATTGGATTCGTCAAGGGCTTATAAAAGCATCGCGCACCCCTGGAGGACATTACCGTATTCTTGAAAAAGATTTAGATGAATTTAGAGAAAAGTATGATATGTTTCCAAGAGATAAAAACGCCAAGAAGTATCGTATTATGGTAGTAGATGATGAACCCGATGCTATAAACCTCATTGAAAATATGTTGGGTAAAGATGAATATGAGATTATAAAAGTAAATAATGCTACTGAAGTAGGCTTAAAAGCGATCCAATTATCTCCTGACCTTATTTTGCTTGATTTTCTGATGCCGGAAATCAATGGTTTTGAAGTATGCCGTGCATTGAGGAATAACGATATGACCCGTTTTATCCCCATTATGGCAGTAACATGCTTAACCAAAGATTCTGACATTGAACGGATATTTGCGTGTGGTGCCGATGAATACCTGGCAAAACCTTTTAAAGTTGATCAATTACTCGAAAAAGTAAAAGAGTTAATAACCAAAGGGCGACCTGTCCAAAAATAATATAGTTCAAAAAAACAAACATATCTTTTGGGACGCAAGAGAAAAGATTTTCTCTTAGCGAATATTTCATGGAACAAAAACAAAAATATCGCACGGGTATTGAACGAAAATTTTTCACAGCGATATTTTGGGTTGGCGTAATTCCCATGACGCTAACTCTGATTGTGGCTTATGTATTCGCCAGAGAAGGACAGTGGATAACAACAAAGAGAAACTTAACAACTGCGGTAAAAATTACTACTGAAGGGGTAAGACTTTCTTTATCCACTCGTTTGACTTATTCTGCCCGTATTGCAACAGACCCTATTTTTTCTCATTTCCTACGGGCTTCCAAGGAAGAACAAGACCTTTTACAAAAGCAACTCTCGGAAAAATTATCCTCTATCCAATCCTATAGTGAAGGGAAATCTTTAGCATTTGCAATTATTGATAAAGAGAACAACTTACTGTTTTCAACACCTTCATTCAAAGCAGGCGATTTTCTTTCTTCCGATTGGTATAAAAAAATAAAATATCCCAATATCATCGCTATATCTACTCCCCCCCAAACAGAAAACTATTCTTTAACTATAGCTATTCCTATAAAAGATAATAATGAGATACAAGGTTTTCTTCTTGAGGTGCAGGAAGCCTCCGAACTAATTCGTTTCGCTTTAGGACAAGCATTTGTAGACTCCCCCAAAGAAGAAAATATATATTATATGATTGTTTATATGCGAGATAGTGACGGAATATCTGTCTATTACGACTATAAAGAAAATGAAAGAAAAGCAAATATAAATTACGAGATTTCGGATTCACGATTTATACAGCGATTAAAAAGAATATCTAATAAATCTGAGGGGCTGTTAACGCTACTACGATTTTCCAGTCGAGGTAAAGTTGCCCCAGTTTTATTAGCCTATGAAAAGATTTACCCGGAATATGATTTATACTTCTGTGCTTATAAACAACTTAACGAAATTTTCTGGTTTCTTCACATCGGTTCAATCGCAGCATTATTTATTGCGGGTTTGGTTATACTTTTCTTTTCATTAATAGGTTACCGTATCGTTCATAAGACCATATTACGACCTTTAAGTTTAATTAACGAAGGAGCTCAGATAATTCGTCAGGGAGATTTGGAACTCAAACTAAGAATTGAAACAGGGGATGAGTTAGAGGAAGTTGCTATCTCTTTTAATGAAATGGCAAATGCCTTGAAAAAAAATATCTACGAATTGGAAACATCTGAAGAACGCTATCGTAATCTCGTTAATTCTATGAGAGATGGAATATACCAAACGAACAAAGAAGGAGTATTAACATTAATCAATCCTTTTGGTGCAAAAATATTAGGTTTTGACGAACCAGAAAATGCAATAGGAACACGAATTGAGAACCTGTTCTTAAATACAAATGATTACAAAACATTTTGTTCTGAATTAGAAAAAAATAACTATTTAAACCAATTTCGTGTATGGATAAAACCTACTTGGGGGGAATTAATTTGTGTAGAAATATCCGCGGGGTACATAAGAGACGAAAAATCAAATATTATAGGGATTGAAGGGATTTTTAGGGATATTACACAAAATGTATTACTGGAAAAGGAAGTTCATGAACGAGCAGAAAGATTACGCGCAGTAAATATTATTGCAAGAACCATCAATTCCAGTCTGGAAGCGGGGAAAGTTTATGAAAGTATTGTTAATGAAATAAAACGATTAGTTTATAATATTGACTATGCCGTAGTTGCTTTTCCTCCAGAAAAACAGGGACACCATCAATGCTATGACGATGATTTCTGTTTCGAAATTTTAACGCTCCTACCCAATTCCAATATGAAACCTACCATAGGACCTTTCTGTTGCGGGGAAAAAGTGATAAGAGAAAAAAAGACCCTTGTTTTTGATTATTTACAATCAGAAGACGAAACGATAGCCAAAGAATTTCCACCGGATATAACAAGCCTCATTGTTACACCCTTATTCGCAGAAGATACGGTAATCGGAGTTTTAGTTTTGGGTTCCAAAATTCCCAAAGCATTCTTACTCCATGATATTGAAATTATAGAAGAAGTATCCCCTCACATCGCTGTAGCCATTCGTAATGCACGATTATTAGAAAAACTTCAGAATACCCTCGATGAAATCAACAAAGCAAGAGAACAATTGAATAAGGCAAACGAAGAATTAAAAACTCTTGATGAAATGAAAACCAATCTGCTTTCTAATGTATCTCATGAATTGCGAACTCCATTGGTTTCAGTAATGGGATACACAGATATGATATTGAAAGGTAAAACAGGACCTATTACAGACACCCAAAGAGAATACCTTTCCATCAGTATGAGAAATGTGGAGAAACTTGTAAACTTAATAGAAAACCTTCTTGATTTCTCAAAACTACATAAAGGGAAAGGAGAACTTGTATTTAGCACTTTCGATATTGTTGAATGTGCGGAAAGTGGGTTACAAAACATTCGTCCTATGGCAGACCCCAGAAAAATTAACTTAATTTTAAATGCAGAAAAAAAACCGATAATGGTAGATGGTGACAAAGGGAAAATAATTCAAGTATTTAATAATTTATTATCTAATGCCGTTAAATTCAATAAAAATGAGGGGACTGTAGAAGTCAAGATAAAAATAATAGAAGAAGAAGTAGAAGTTTCAGTTATAGATACAGGTATTGGCATCCCCCCCGAATCTATGGATAAAATTTTTACCCGCTTTTATCAAGTAGACTCCTCCTCTACACGAAAATATGGAGGAACAGGAATAGGACTTTCTATTTCTCAGGATATTATGCGACTCCATGGAAGTCGAATTGTTTTATCAAGCACACCGGGACAAGGGAGTACATTTTCATTTCGCCTTCCTCTTCACGGAACCCGTCTTGAAGATAGTCATATTTATGCTCGCCACATAACACCCGATGAAACCCATTTATTGGTAGAATTAGTTACCCAAGATAGGTCTATGAGTGCACAGATTCGGCACTGGTTATTAGAAGAAAATATAGATATCCTTCATGCAGGACATCCATCCTCAGCCATATCATTAGCATTAAAGTATAACCCTGATTGTATTATCATTGATTGTGATGAAGGTCCGATGGGCGAGGTCATGATAAGTGAAATTCTCGAAAGCCCTGGAGTTGTGGAAATCCCCATCATATTAATCACAGAACAAGAACATTTATATACTACTTATTCAGATAAGGTTATTCATCGGCTACCCAAACAATTAAGAAAAAGTATCCTTTTAAGTGCCATTCGATATGCCATACGAACTTTACCATCGGAGATATCTGAATTAGGTAATGCAATACTCTGTGTTGATGATGATGTTGAAATTCTTCAATTTATGAGGAACTGTCTTGAAAACGAAGGTTATAAAGTTGATATAGCCACATCGGGTGAAGAATGTATTGAAAAAGCCCAAACGGGTCAATTTCGACTTATTCTATTAGACATTGCTATGCCTGGACTGGATGGAATTGAAGTTTGCCGAACAATAAGGACAAACCCAAAATTAAAAGGGATATGTATCCATATTGTTACAGCAAAACCTATAAACGATATAATAAAGAAAACTTATGAAGTTGAAGCAGACGGCATTTTACAAAAACCCTTTAAACAAGAAGACCTAATAACTATTGTGAAAAACTACATTCCACCAAAGAAAAAATAGTATTACTACTCCATATAAGAATCGAAGAAGCGATAAGAAGGTTCTATTTCCTTATCTCGAGATCTTTCTGTATCTAATATAGGATTAAATAAAACCCTAATAGGACCTTCTATCTTCCCTTCTAACCATTTTCCTAATAATTCTAACCCCTCCGATGCAGATTCTCGAACAGGTAACCATACATGGGCAGATGCCTCATGAAGAATACACCCTTTACTTTCATAAGTCCATGATAGAAGTTCACAATCTTTTCCAATCGTTCTATCTGCTCTTTTGAAACCTTCTCGAATAGCCTCTCCATTTTCTGTTCCACTGCTATCAATTAATGCTGTAATATTAGGGTCTGATAAAAGTTGTTGAATTCGTAATGCTACATTTCTTGCACCAAAGTTAACATGCTTTATGTTTCTTTCTGAAAAAGGCAGGTTTGCCTCCTCCAATGCTCTCTTATAACCCCGAATTCTTTCCATACCCGGTTGATACTGATGAAATGCTTGTAATAAAGCAATATGTTTATGACCTTTATCTATTAAAAATTTTGTGCTTATATAAGCCGCCTTTTCATAGTCAACTGTAGCATAAGACAAATCCGGAAAAGATTCCAATCTACCAAAGGCTACATAAGGAATACCTGTTTCATGAATTTTTTTTGTAATAATATCAGACAAAGCCAAAGGACCTGCAATGATACATGACTTAAAAAGATTATCAAAAATACCCCGAGCATAATTTTCTACTTTTCCTAATTCGTAAGGAAACATATCAAAACAGATATATTCCCCTTTTTTTCCAAATACTCGATATAACTCCATAAAAAGCCATAAAAAAAAGTTGGGACTAAAAGGAATAATATCTATGGGTGCAGGAAAAGTAACACCGACACAAGCAGGCTGATTTGCTCTTAATGAACGGGCAAAAATATTAGGATGATAACCTAATTTTTCAACCATTTCAAGAACTTTCTTCCGTGTTTCTTCTTTAACACCGTCTTTATAATTTATAACCTTGCTTACTGTTTTTGCAGAAACACCTGTCATTTTAGCAATGTCATAAATTGTAATCTTCTTAAACATAGGAAACTCCCTTTTAGTAACCGTTTACTTTAATTATACTAAAAAATTTTTTTTTTCATCTATTTTTATTTTTTCAAAAAATAATAAACAAAAAATTGATTTGACATGTAAAGTTATATAGTATATAATATATAGCATAAGGTAAACGATTACTTCAATGGGCGAGGTAATCAAAAAGTTTAATAACAAATAATTTATAAGGAGTAATCCTATGAAGAAAAAAGGTTTTACACTCATCGAACTGCTGGTCGTTATTGCTATCATTGGTATTCTCGCAGCAATATTATTACCAGCATTAGCAAGGGCTCGTGAAGCAGCAAGACGCTCCAGTTGTCAAAACAACTTAAAACAGTGGGGCCTCGTTTTCAAAATGTATTCCAACGAGGCAAAAGGAGAAAGGTTCCCTCCCATCCAGGCAGGTGGCTACAATGATGTAAATGGCGTATTAAGAGGTGTTCTCGATGCAGGACCTAATGTGTTCGTGCTATATCCCGAATATCTAACTGACCCAATGATAATTTTCTGTCCTTCCGATGCGGAACTGGGTCAATCTATTGCTCGTGCACATCTCAATGAAGATGTGAACCAGGACTGGTGTATTGGTTATGCAGCTAGTCACGGTGGAAAATGTGCTCGTGCCATTGATATGAGTTATGGTTATTTGGGTTGGGTACTAGATAGGGGAAATTGCGAAGACCCCGTATCCGCTATTAGTTCTTTTACATACTTAGGAATTTTAGCGTCTACACTTGGTGTATCAATTGATATGTCTACACAAGTATCAACTCAAGTAGGAAGCGCATTAGACTATTTAGTTCAACAAATATTACCGTTATTGGGAGGACAAATACCCAATGGAATACTTTCAACAGTTGATCAGGATGTTCCTGTCCCAGCAGGTATCGGAAACGGCGGTGGTTCAACAGTATATCGTCTTCGTGAAGGTATTGAAAGATTCCTGATTACAGATATAAACAATCCAGCAGCATCAGCACAAGCCCAAAGCAGTGTTTGGATTATGTTTGACCAACTATCTACAAATCCTGCGGCATATAACCATATTCCCGGTGGTTCAAATGTCCTATATATGGATGGCCATGTACAGTTCCAGAGATATGGCGAATGTGAGCCAGCTCCTGTGAACAGACCTATGGCTGTTCTTGTTGGGATTTTGACCTCCACATAGTTTTAGTATTTTAATAAATACTACAAAAAAGCGTCGGTATCTACAAATTTGATACCGACGCTAATTTTTTCGATTGGGTTTTTATTTTTCAGTCAGGGTAAACCGTAGGAAACTCTGCGTTATAATTAACAGAATAAACCCGTCCTTTTTGTTCTATAGATAATCTGCCTGCTTCATTTATCAACTCATTATAAAATGAATTTTTAGGTGTGGCAATAATCCCAAGGTTATCTATTCTTTCTATTTCTTCCAATTGCTTTTGTCTATCATCAACACTATCAATCCTTTCTACACACCGCATTAATTCCTCTATTGAAGTATAGCCATATCCTACAGGTCTCAATCCGGGACCATTCCACGGAACTAAACGGAAATAATCTGTATTAATCGTATAGAATTTTTTCTTCGGCTCCGTTAATTCTTCCTTAATACTGTAACTCACCCCACGAAATTGGTCATCATGTCTCAGGGTTGCTGTACTATCCTCATTCTCAAAGTACAATTCTAATCCTTGCTGGTTGCTACCCCCTCCAATATCAGGATAACCTAAACCATTGATTACAGACAGGATACCTCCATTCTCATAAGTCACCCTGCCGTGAGACCAAAGATAACCCACATTACCATTAGGGAATGCCTTTTTAATACCAACGACAGATACAGATACCGGTTTTAACCCTGTTATAAAAGCAACAAGGTCAACATAATGACAGCCGACATAAGTAAACGGGTCAGAAATATCACAGGTAAACCAATTTTGAAAATTACTATGGCGATAATAGTAAGGCTCAATCATTTTCGCCTCACCGATAACAAATTCTCCGAACAATCCTTTTTGATAATTCTTTCGTGCCAATAGAGAACGAATATCAAACCGCTTATGGTATTCTACCCCTATAAATAGTCTTTTTTCTTTTGCTATTTTTTCAATCTCTACAAGTTGCTTATAAGTCTGAACAAGAGGTTTGACACAGATTACATGCTGTTCATGGTCAAGTGCTTCCATAATAGCGGGATAATGTAAATGGTCTGGTAACGCAATAAAAACACATTGGCGAGGCGATAATGTCTTTATTGCCTCTTTGTATAGTTCTGGATAATACTTGTCCTCAGGTGTATCCAATGGAGGAAAAGGTTCAAATACTTGTTCGGGGAAAGCCTCTTTGATAGTTGGACTTTCCTGTAAAGATTTTAAAGGCGTGGTATGCCTTGCACAAACAGAAATTTTGCCTATTTCTCCCATTCTTTGCAAATGATATAAACTGGGAAGAATCTGGTCATGAACAATCATTCCTCCACCCAATATAAGGACATTTTTTTTAGCCATAACAAAAGTCCTGTTATTTATAGTTCTGGTAATAAGTTATATTAACTTCTTTCTGAAGTTTTTCCAATTCCTGTCTTAAAATCTCTCTTACCTTTTTATTTATAAGTTCATGGTAAATTCCTTGTTTCATTTTTTGAAAGGGTATTGTCCCGGGTGTATTTTTTGACAGAATTTTCAAAACATTCCATCCATTGCGGGTTCGGAATGGTGGAGAAACACTTCCTACAGGGCACATTACCAGATAATGTTTTACTTCAGGCAATACCTGTTTTAGGGGCATTTCATAATAGCAATATCCCTGCTTCCTTGAAAAAGAATCCTCTGAATATTGTTGAGCGATGAGAAAAAAATCCTCACCATTCTGGATACGACGGTATATCTCGTTTATTTGTTTTTCTTTTTCGGAATCTCCTGTAAAATCTACAATCAAAATATTTGCAAAATCATAAGTATCTGTTTTCCTTCTTGCCCATCCCGATTTAACATAATTTTGATATGCATCTTCTAACTCTTTATCAGAAACAGAGACCGTTTTTTCAATACTTTGAATATATTTTTCAACAGCATTCTTTTTCTTGATTTGCTCTTTAATATATTCATCCGTAAGATTACACGATTTTAACCAGCGACGGTATTCCTCTTCACCTCCCAATAAAGATATACCTTCTTTATAGGTATTATAAAATTCTTCATCAGAACAAACTATATTCTCCCGTAGGGCTAATAGAAAAATCATGGTTTGTTCCACAATTTCATCCAGAACTTTTTTTTGGAAATTCTGAACATCCTGAGGAGAAAACAAGAGCCCTCTTTTTTTTAATTCAATTTGGCGATACTGCATATATGCATTGTAATCGGATTTGGTTATTCTTTCGGGACCTACCTGAACCAATATTTCTTCTTGAGTTAATAAGACATCTTTACTATTATCCGAAGCAAAAATATATCTGGGGAGACCCATTAAAATAAAAACACTTATAAATATCAAGAACCTTTTCTTCACCGATTATTAAAGACCTATTTTCAATTCAATTTTTCAACTATACATTAATTGGTTTGCCGAGACGGGCAGATTTATAAATTTTTTCTATAAGTTCAACCGCATTTCTTCCTTCTCTACCATCAACAGCAGGCTTGCGACCTTTTAATATTGCCTGGGCAAAATCCTCAATCTGACGACGATGTCCCTCAATCTTTAAAGCAGACAATGGGTCACTGGCACCTGAACCCAATTCCGACTCTTTAGCCATAGATTGTTCAACTTTCACATCAATAGGCTTTCTCTTATTAAATTTCCAGAAAACAAGTTTTCCATCTTCAAGCACAGCACTCCCCTCAAAACCATGGACTTCTACACGCGCTGGATGTCCAGGCCAAATAGCCGTACTTCCTTCTATTACGCCATACGCACCATTCTGAAATTCGAGGGTCGCCGTGGCTAAATCTTCAACTTCCAATCCTTCATGAGCAATACATTGTGTTTGGGCATATACTCTCTTCACCGGACCCATAAACCAGAGGAGCAAATCAATTTGGTGTATGCCCTGATTCATTAAGGCACCTCCCCCATCCAATTTCCATGTCCCTCTCCATGAGGCACTGGCATAATATTCTTTAGAACGAAACCATTTTATATAAGCATCACCCAAAACCAATTTACCAAAACGATTCTGCTCTATTGCCTGTTTGACCAATCGAGACCCTTCTGCAAAACGACTCTGGAAAATACAACCTAAAAGAACACCATACTTGTCTGTGGCTTTAATAATACGGTCAATCCGTTGGGTAGTCACTTCCAAAGGCTTTTCTGAAAGGATATGTTTTCCCGCCATAGCACAGTTTTCTGCAATTTCAGCACGCAAACCACTTGGCACACAAATACAAACGGCTTGAATATCTTTTCGTTCTAACATCTTTTTATAATCCGTATAGGGCTCCGCATTATATTGGTCTGCTAATTTCATTGCGTTCTTTTCAACAACATCTGAGACGGCTACCAATTTTGCATTAGAAACAGCATTTATTGCGGCTGCGTGAACAGGACCTATATTTCCACAACCGATAATTCCAAATCCTACTTTCTTCATTTTATACTCCTCCAATAATTAGTTTATAAGTGTTTATTTTTTTACTTTCTGAGATAATAAGACATTCAGACTACATCGTAAATTATAACTATGATATAATACCAAATCCAACCTTATGTATTTATGATGTGTTATCTATTTTTATAAGGATATTTTTATGAAATTATCTCTGCAATTTGGTGCAGGAAATATAGGCAGAGGTTTCTTAGGCCAACTTTTTTATGAGAGTGGATATCATACTCTTTTTATAGATGTCGTCCCTGAACTTGTTGAACAAATAAATAGAATGAAGAAATACCCAATAAAAATTATTGGGAAAACAGAACATACTATATTTGTTGAGGATATATCTGCACTTTTACTTTCCGAAAAAGAAAAAGTGGCAGAGGCTGTTCAAAAATCCGATATAATCGCAACAGCAGTAGGGGCAAAAGGGGTATCGGCTGTTGCAGAAGTTCTTTCCATAGGAATTGCAAAAAGATTAGAGGAAAAAATTATAAGACCTCTAAATATTATAATATGTGAAAACCTCCCGAAACCTAAGAATACTTTCTATCAAGAAATAACCTCACATCTTCCGAAACATCTTTTAGAATCTTTTGAAAAACATGTGGGGTTAGTTGAAGCATCAATAGGAAGAATGGTCCCTGTTATTACAGAAGAAGATAAAAAAGAACATCCTTTGCTGGTTCGGGTTGAGGAATATTGTGAACTTCCTGTAGATGCAGATGCATTTAAAGGAGATATTCCCAAAATCAAAGGGATGAAATTGTGTCGCCCTTTTTCCGGGTATGTTCATCGCAAATTATATGTCCATAACCTTACTCATGCTGTATGTGCTTATCTGGGAAGTTTAAGGGGTTATAAATTCATCTGGGAAGCTATCGAAGATAATGAAGTATATACGATAGCAAAAAACGCAGGTATTGAAAGTGCAAAAGCCATTAGTAAATTAGATGGCCTTCCCTTTCCTGAACTTGAAGGATATATTAATGACCTGTTAAGGAGGTATAGTAACAAACACTTAGGAGACCAAATCGAACGCGTAGCAAGAGACCCTATTCGAAAGTTGAGCCCAGGAGAAAGGTTCGTCGGTTCTGCAATGTATTGTCTAAAAGCGGGAATAATTCCTGAAAATATTTCCATAGGTATAGCCGGGGCTATATTCTATAATGGCGATGATGAATCCTCTCAAAAATTGAAGCAAATAAAAAATCTAAACGGTGCTGATGGAATATTAAAAGAAATTTGCAAGGTAGAGGAAACAAGTCCCCTGTTTAACTTGATAATGGAAGCAATAAGAAAATTAAAAGACAAAAACTGGTTATAAAAACATCAACAGAAGGATAAACCCATGTTTGAAGTAAAAATGCCCAAGTTAGGACAAACTGTAGAAGAAGCGATGATTGTTCAATGGCTCAAACAAGAAGGTGATGAGGTTAAAGAAGGAGAACCTTTATTTACTGTTCAAACTGATAAAGCAGAAATTGAGTTTGAATCTCCTGCAAGTGGAACTCTATTAAAAATATTGGTAGAAGCAGGCATTGAGATACCTGTATTAACTGTGGTAGCCCTTATAGGGGATAAAAACGAAGCGATTCCTGCAGAATATACTCAAGGAACACAACCCGTCGTATCCCCAAAATCGGAGATTAAAGAAAAACCTGAAATCAAAGAAGAAGCATCTACTACAATTCCTTCTGCACCCATTGCTTCACCTCAATCAACTACAATTTCAGGAGATGTTATTGCATCTCCAAGGGCAAAAAAAGTTGCCGAAACTCATAATATTCCTTTGCAAAATATTCAAGGTTCCGGTGTCGGTGGAAGAATTATATCCTCTGATGTTGAAAATGCGATACAATCGCAAGCCAGAGCAACACCTGTAGCCCGAAAATTAGCAGAACAAGAAGGGATTAATTTACAAAATATTATAGGTTCGGGACCCCATGGAAAAATTACGAAGGAAGATATTGAAAAGGCAAAAGTATCTACTTCCCCAGAAACTCCTACTTCTGCTTTGCCCACCACCATGCAAAAAATACCGCTAACACCCATGCGGAAAATTATTGCAGAGCGGATGGGACAAAGCATGCATATTGCACCACATTACTATATAACTGTTGAAATAGACATGACCAATGCAAAAATTTTACGCGGGAAACTACCCTTTAAAGTGTCTTTTAATGATATTGTTCTTTATGCAGCTGTAAGGACACTTCGGGAGTTCCCAAATGTAAATGTCCAGTGGGGTGGTGATTGCATTATCCAGATGCCGGATGTTAATTTAGGAGTTGCCGTCGCATTACCTCAGGGTTTAATTGTTCCGGTGATAAAAAAAGCACAGGAATTATCTTTGGAAGGACTTGCCAAAAAAGCAAAGGAACTTATTACAAAAGCACAAAATAACAAATTACTTCCAGACGACTATACAGGCAATACATTTACAGTATCTAATTTAGGACCTTATGGAGTAGACCACTTTACTGCGATTATAAATCAACCGGATAGTGCCATCTTAGCAGTTGGACAGATGAAGGACCGTCCCGTAGTTGTTGAAGGGGGAATATTCATTCGTCCTATAATGAAAGTTACGATGTCCTGTGACCATCGTGTAATAGATGGTGCATTGGGTGGTCAATTTATGGGCAGATTCCGAGAAATATTAGAATCGGCAGATTTTATGTAATAACAGAAAAAGACAAGGAGAAAAAATAATGGCTGATTATGATGTTATTGTAATAGGTGCTGGTCCGGGCGGATATGTTTCTGCAATTCGTTCTGCACAAAGAGGTGCAAAAACCGCCGTGGTTGAGAAAAAATATTTAGGTGGAGTATGTCTAAATATTGGTTGCATCCCCACAAAGACATTAATAAACACTGCAGGACTCTATCGCAAGTTAAAAAAAGCAGATGAATTTGGTATTCATGTTGATAATGCACAATTAGACCTTAATCAATTGAAACAGCGGAAGAATAAAGTTATTTCCTTAAACACAGGAGGTATTGAACGACTCTTTAAATCTTACCATATTGACTGGATTAAGGGTGAAGCCACTATTCATCAACCGAATGAGGTTACTGTTGACGGAAAACGAATTACATCAAAAAACCTTATAATAGCTACAGGTGGAAGACCCGTTGAATTACCTATTTTACCATTTGACAAAAAACGAATTATTGATAGTTCACAGGCTCTGGAACTAACAGAAATACCTAAACGAATAGGAATTATTGGCGCCGGTGCAATTGGATGTGAATTTTCCTGTATCTGGAACAGTTTTGGGGCAGAAATACATCTCATCGAAATGTTACCGCATATTCTCCCTAAGGAGGATGAAGAACTCGCTAAAAGACTGGAATCTATATTCAAAAAAGAAGGTATTCATGTCTACACAGGTAGCAAGTTAAAAGCGGCAAAAATAAATGACGATGATATTGTCCTTTCTATTGAAGTAAGTAAAAATACCGAAATTACGGTTGACCTTGTTTTGGTGTGTGTGGGTATGAAATGTAATTCTGATTGCATACAGGAACCACTCCGTAGTGCCCTCAAAATCAACAAAAAAGGTGGAATTGCTGTAAATGAAAAGATGGAGACAGGGGTTCCAGGAGTATATGCAATTGGTGATGTTATTGACCGCACATGGTTAGCACATGGTGCCTCTAATGAAGGTATCGTGGCGAGCACAAACGCTACAGGTGGAAATAAACGAATGGATTACCGTATCCTTCCCGCCTGTACATTTACATTTCCGGAACTGGCAAGTGTCGGACTAACAGAAGCAAAGGCAAAAGAACAGGGTTATTCTGTAAAAACAGGAAAATTCCTTTTTTCCGCAAATGGAAGAGCACATGCCATTGGAGAACCAGAAGGTATGCTAAAAATAATAGGCGATGCTCGCACAGATGAAATTTTAGGTGTTCATATTTTAGGACCAGAAGCAGGTGAAATGATAGCGACGGCAAGTGTTGCTATGAAATTGGAAAGCACTGTTGAAGAGTTAGCAGAAACAATCTTTACTCATCCTACTCTATCCGAAGTATTAATGGAAGCCAGTGAGGATTATTATGGAATGAGCATTCATAGCCCTGCAAAGAAATAGATGTTAAAGTATAAAACCTTCATCTTTTTTGGGGTTGATACTATAAATCCATTATAATGTTTACATGACAAGTATGAACCAGAACTCAACAGCACATTTTAAGAGAGACCATTTATGTGTGTGTCTCTTCCTATTATTATTTCCTCTGGTAATATTGGTAATAGATTTCTCATTAAATCAAATACCAGGGAACTATACCTCTTTATATTATAGTCCCCTATGGGTAGAGGGGAAAATAATAAACAACGGGAACTATAATGCAGATACAATTACAGATAGTTCTAAATATCTATCCGATTATCTTTATATGTCGCAGGTAAAAAGTTTGTCCTCTCTATTATGGGACAATACTTCTGGGGCGGGAACTCCTTTTCTTGCGAGATGGGAATCCCGTTGCTTTTCCATTTTCAGTATTCCTTTTTATTTCTTACCTCTATGGCAGTCCATTTATCTTAGTATATGCTTAAAAATGATAGTTGCTGGTATTGGTGCATATCTATTAGCTATATCTTTGGGGCTTTTACCATCCATAGGATTATTTATTGCAATATTATTTCAAGTGAGTGGTCACCTATTTTTTAATCCCATTCACCCTATAACAGATGTAATCGTTTGGTTCCCTTTATATTTGTGTTTTGTTAATCTTGTCCTTTACCATTCATTCCGTTATTGGGTTCTATTGTGTATATCTATTGTTTTTATGTCACTTGGGGGTAGTATTGAAACATTAACAGTTATTTTTGCCTTCACTATTTTATATTTCATCCTTGTATATTTCCTTGCTCGACCTGAAAATAATGCTTATTACATTCCCATCTCATTTGTTGTTTTAGCATGGATGACGGCATACGGACTTATTTCTTTTCAGATACTTCCATATATAGAATGGAATAATAATAGAGCCATTATTTCATCAGTATCACCTCTCCCTAATTTGATTTACAAAGATTTGTTGGGGTTATTCTTCCCGGCGGGAATTTCTTCAGGACATCAACATCTTACCTCTATCATCTTGCTATGCTCTCCTGGAATTTGTTGCATTCTTTTATTACCTTTATGGTTAAGTGCTCGTTCTCTTATTCACTCAGAAATACGCGGGAAAATAGAGGCTTTTTTTGTTGCAAGTTTATTTCTTTTCGTAATTTTTTATCTTATCTCTTGTTTAAACCTTCAATTGCCGTATTTTCAACACATATCCCTATTTCATGTAGGTTGGTTTCTCATCCTTTCTATGGGTTGTATAATTGGAATGGCTATAGAAGCATGGAATTTATTTTCTCCCGATGAATGTCGTCAGTGTGTAAAAAAATTGTTAGTTTTTGCTGTATTATTTTGGGTTGCATTATTTATATTAGCCCTTGCAGGAAAATTATCGGTTACTACTGAATCTACATCTTTCTGGAAAGAATTCGGGATTGCCTGGCTATTTTTGTTATTAATATTTCTATACCTACTTTTTAGCCTTTTCTATCCCTCACCTCGAAATTCAGGATATATCATAACCCTTATTCTTTTGCTTTCTGTCGTTGTTATATATCGTCCTTACCGTATTACAGCACCTGTGGAATTGTTAAAAGTAAATGAAGAATCTATTAATAAATTAAAGCAACATGGGACACGGTTTGCTGGACCCGAACGATTACAAAATTCCGTTTTCTCTATAGATGGATTAAATATGATGGTCATACCTCCAGAGAAATCTACTGAAAGATATTCCATTTTCATGAAAAGGGCATTGGAAGACCCTAAACTTTGGTTTAGAGCCGGAACTTCTTGTTTCCTTTTCACATCTATTGAAAACTCTAAACCTGATAATTCGTTTTACAAAATAAGGTCTGAATTAAAGTTAGCAGACATGTTCTCATCCGGAATGGCTATATTTAAATCTGATAAGAATCATCCACGGGCTTTTGTTATTTATAATGGGAAAACCACCGATAAAATAAGTCCTGATTTGCTCTCTTCTAATCTCCCCCATTTTGTAGAAAATGCTCCCATTCCTGAAACAACTTCTGTTACCGAACTCCCTGCAGTAGTCGAAGATATTTCTCCTACGCATGTTCGCATTAAAGTAGAAAAGACCAAGCCCGGAATACTTGTTTTAGCGGATACCTATTACCCGGGATGGTCTGTTAATGTAGATAATGTTTCTAAAGATATTATACCTGTTAATATTGCTTTCCGTGGAGTGGAACTCAGCGAAGGAGACCACTTAATTGATTTTGAATACCAATGCAAAGGTTTCTGGTGGGGCTTGACAATAAGTATTATTTCGTTTATTTTGTTCCTCGTTATAATACGGTTTTCCTTCCGTTTTTCCAGACAAATCGTCTAATATTTCTCATGTTACTTTCTCTACCCTATCTACATTAAAAACTAATTCATTGTTATTACCTATATCAATTCGGACATGGTCTCCTTCTCCGATTCCTTGAGAAAGGATTTGCATTGCCAGAGCATCTACAACCTTACGCTGGATTAATCGTTTCAATGGTCTTGCCCCAAAAACAGGGTCATAACCTTCTTCTGCAAGTAGATTTTTAGCAGCATCACTTACAGAAAGTTGGATCTCTCTTTCTGCTAATCTTTTAATAACCTGATTTAATTGTAAATCAACAATTTGCCGTATTTCTTCTTTCTTCAACGGCTGGAACAGAATAATGTCATCAACACGATTTAAGAATTCAGGACGGAAATGATTGTGAAGGATGTTTGTTACATATTCTACTTGCTTTTCATAAGGCATATTCGTCTTCTGGAACACTTCACTGCCTAAGTTCGATGTCATGATAATAATTGTATTCCTGAAATCTACAGTTCTGCCTTTTCCATCGGTTAATCGTCCATCGTCCAGCAGTTGTAAAAGAACATTGAATACTTCCGAATGTGCTTTTTCAATTTCATCTAAAAGAACAACGCTATACGGTTTTCTTCTAACCGATTCTGTGAGTTGTCCTCCTTCCTCATATCCGACATAACCCGGAGGAGCACCAATAAGTCGTGCTACGGAATGTTTTTCCATATATTCGGACATATCTATTCGTATCATTGCTTGTTCATGATCAAACAACAACTCTGCTAAAGCACGTGCCAATTCTGTTTTTCCAACTCCTGTAGGTCCAAGGAAAATAAACGAACCTATAGGACGATTGGGGTCTTTTAATCCGGCTCGTGCCCTACGAACGGCATCCGATACAACACGGATACCTTCTTTTTGTCCCACAACACGACGGGCAAGTCGATCTTCCATATTTATCAATCTTTGCATTTCACCTTCTAATAGACGATCTACAGGAATTCCTGTCCAACTGGATACTATCTTTGAGATATGCTCATCAGTAACTTCTTCACTCAAAAAACTTCCATTCTTTTGTATTTCCTCTAATTCTTTCTTTTTCAATTCTAATTCTTGTTTTAATCGGTTTAATTCACCATAGAGAATTTCAGAGGCTTTTCCTAAATCGCCCTGACGCTGAGCAATTTCGGCTTGCCGTTTTGCTTCTTCAATACGGACATTGATTTCACGGATTTGGTTTATCACGGCTCTTTCTGTTTGCCATTTTGCTTTTTTAGCATTTAACTCCTCACGAAGTTCTGCAATTTCTTTTTCAATGGCTTCTCGTCTTTCAACTCCGGATTTTTCCGTTTCCTTCTTTAAAGCCAGATGTTCTATTTCTAATTGACGAATCCTTCGATCAAGGACATCTATTTCATACGGCATACTATCAATTTCTATACGCAATCGGGAGGCTGCTTCATCTATAAGGTCAATTGCTTTATCCGGTAGGAATCGGTCTGTAATATAACGATGACTTAAATAAGCAGATGCGACAATAGCATCATCTCGAATACGGACTCCATGGTGCACTTCATATTTTTCTTTAAGACCTCGCAGAATAGCGATGGTATCTTCAACATTCGGTTCATCTACAATAATAGGTTGAAACCTTCTCTCCAAAGCGGGGTCTTTCTCAACATGTTTCCGATATTCATCAAGAGTTGTTGCTCCTATACAATGGAGTTCCCCTCGTGCTAAGGCTGGTTTTAACATATTGGATGCATCCATAGCACCCTCCGCGGAACCGGCACCTATCAGTGTATGCATCTCATCAATAAACAGGATTATATTCCCTTGAGACTCCTGAATAGCGGAAAGAACGGCTTTAAGTCGCTCTTCAAATTCACCTCGAAACTTACTACCAGCAATTAGAGCAGATAGGTCTAATGCATAAATCCGTTTATTCTTTAATGTTTCAGGGACATCACCCGAAACAATTCGTTGTGCTAAACCTTCTACTATGGCGGTTTTCCCAACACCGGGCTCACCGATAAGTACGGGATTATTTTTTGTTCTTCGGGATAATACCTGAATCACTCTTCGTATTTCTTCATCTCTACCAATAACAGGGTCTAACTTCCCTACGCGTGCTAACTGAGTTAAATCTCTACTAAATCGTTCAAGAGCATCATAGGTAGATTCTGCATTTGGGTCATCTACGCGTTGATTGCCTCTTACTTCTTTTAATGCAGACAATAATGATGATTCAGTAATACCTAAGTTCTTTAATATTTTTCCCGCATAATTTGTTTTTTCACGAACCATACCTAAAAGGACATGTTCGGAACTTAAATATTGGTCTTTTAATGTTTGGGCAAAATTCCACGATGTTTCTAATACCTGTTGAAGTTCATAGGACAAATTGGGATTATGAAGACCTGATGTAACACTCGGAAGTTTCTCCATCTCGCGACTTATAGAAGCATTTATTTGCCCTTTTGAAATGCCTAACCTCTGTATTATGGGAACAACAGCTGAATTTTCCTTTGTAATTAATGATGACAATAAATGTAAAGATGTAATTTCGGGATGCTTCTTATTCGTAGCCAGGTCAAGGGCTTCCGATAAAGCATCTTGTAAAGGGATTGTTAATCTATCAAATCTCATAGGTTGTTACCTCCTTCTTTTGTTTTTATTCTCTTCTTTATTAGCAAATGATATGCCAAAGAAAATAGCCGTTTTTTTGTTCGTTTTATATAACCCTTGTTGCAAAAAGAGACTTGTTTTGTAACAATGTTCCACTTTAAAACAAAAGAGGCAAACCTTTTTTCAAAGATTTGCCTCTTAAAATTACAACCTTATACGATTAGAATTTCAGCACCGTCATCCAGAAGATATATCCAGCATCGTTGTTATCCGAACCACCCGAGAAATCAGTGCCATTGCCTTGAATATAGGCGCCTTGTGCTAAACCATCGCCCACAAATAGGTAATTACCATAGAGTAAGAACCAAAGGTCTTTGGAATAGTTATATCTAATCCATGCAGCGATTTCCCAACCTATATCACTTTCTCCTTCATCCGTCCAGAAACTAAGTAAGGGTGCCGCATAAAATTTTCTTCCCAATACCTTAAATGTCTTAGGTGGGTCAAATGGAGAGACAATGCCATCATAAGCCCCATGAACATGTAATATAATCTTATCTGTTGGTTTTAGTTCAAACCCTAACTGCACCTGCCAGTAGTTTGATAACCAACCATTATCATTAACCGTAGGCAAATAGTTTTTATCTGAGAAAAGACGATTAAATGAATGACTTGCTTCAGGTTCATAAAATGGATTTAACCAATCCCAGAAACTAATACTACGGTTATCATCTCCCTGGAAATATACGCCTAAAGTATAAATTCGTGGAGACCATTTAACATCTTCAAAGGTATATCCAACCGTAAGTTCGGCACCCAAATCACCCCAATTGGCATCATCATCACCGTAAATCATGCCAATGGGTTTAAAGGTTGCACCTAAGGAATCCGCCTCTCCAAACTGATATGCTAACTCTAAATCATAATCAAATCCGGATGACTTGCCAAATGCACGAATACCTACTGTATGTAATTTTGTTACACCATAATCATCACGACCCAATAAATCTTCAGCAAATTCCATAATGGGATTTCCTGTAGTATCATGCGGACTTAAACCATCTCTTAAGAAATACCAATAAGCAGAAACGGTCAATGGCTTCCATCCAGCATAAGTTCCATAAATACCATAGAAATCTACATCGCCATCCTGTTCAATCTGGAATCGGTCATTAAGTTTGGACGCAAAGGCATCAACTGTCCAGTCCCCCTGTTTATAGGTTAACCGAATAGCATCGTGAGAAGAATATTGAGAAGGGGTTAGCATATTAGTTACCAACCAGCCTTTGCCCATAATTAAATCCTGACGACCTACGCGTAATGTTAAAGGAGCACCAAACAACTCACGAACTTCTATATAGGCTTGTTCAATTTCTACATCGTCATTAGAATTAGCGCGTGTATCTACACCTGTAACATAATCCCGCGAACGAAAATCTTCACCCCAGATATGCCAATCATAAAATTCGATAAATGCCGAAACATTATCTGTAAAATCTGCCTTGAAATTTAGCAATACAGAGGTTTCATACCTTGCCCAATCAGAACCTTCGTCATCCCACTTGAAAATAGATGAGATCCTATTTCCGCCGACAGGTCTTTTTTGGATAAATGCAGGTGGTATCCTTTCTGTTCTTGGTGCAAAGGTATTAATATACCACCGTCCACGGATCCTTAATTCTCCCCCAACCGAGACACTTTGTAACTCTGCAACTGCTACAGATGTGATTGTTGCACATAGGAGAAACACAAACATCCCCTTTACCAAAAGAGATTTGTTCATTTAAGTACCCTTTCATCAAATTATTAGTTTTATTGTTTATGAAATTAACCCATCATTAAATCATACTTTTATAATCATAGTAAATAAATAACAAAAGTTTCAAATAGTATACGAATATTTTTAAATGTATTTTTGTTAAATATAAAAAATAAAAGGAGATGTTAATATGGTTGCGGTTAATTCAGTTATGTTGCCTTTGGGAACTGAAGCACCTGATTTTTGTTTAAAAGACACAACAGGTAAAATAGTGCGAAGAGATGATTTTAGAGGACGAAAAGGTTTGCTTGTTATGTTTATATGTAACCATTGTCCATTTGTAAAACATATACAAAAAGAATTGGTAAAACTAACAAATGAATACCAACCTAAGGGTATAGGTATAGTAGGAATAAATTCTAATAATGCAGAAAAGTATCCCGAAGATTCTTTTGAAAAGATGAAAGAGGAAGTCGTAAAGGCGGGGTATACTTTCCCCTATTTATATGATGAATCACAAGAGGTAGCAAAAAAATATAAAGCAGCATGCACACCTGATTTCTTCTTATTTGATGAAAACTTTAAGTTGGTATATCGTGGACAGTTTGATGATTCGCGTCCGGGTAATGACAAACCTATAGATGGCAAAGATTTAAGAAACGCGTTGGATTATTTATTAGAAGGAAAACCCATACCTGAACATCAAAAGCCCAGTATTGGATGCAATATTAAATGGAAACCAGGTAACGAACCTGATTATTTCTTGAACCAGTAATATATAAATACATTCACAAAGAATCTTTCTTCAAAGTCATTAGTTTATGTTTTTATAATTGCTTCCTTTTTATAGTAATATTTATTAGTTAAAACTTCATTATTAAAAGGAAGCAGTTATGGAAAATCAAAAGACAGTATTAAATCCAGAGGAATCTACCCTTTATTTGTTTAAATTTTCCATGAGGATTCTTGCCCTTGCCTATTTTTTAGGTGCCTTGTTTTTCTTTTTTATCCCAGATGGCGTCAATTATATTCTCAACTTTCTTCCCATCTTTCTGAAAATACTGCAACCTTTACCGGAAAAAAACACAGATTATTTCTGGTTACCTCTGGTAGGTTCTCTTATGTTAGTCCTAACTTACATTGCCTATCAATCCTCCAAAGACCCACAAAATAAAATTTTATTAAATGTTCACATATTATCAAAATTTATCTCCTCTGCAGGCTATCTTTTTCTTTTCTTATCTGATAAACTTATTTTTGGATATTTAGTAGGTTGTATATTGGATTTCGCTATTTGTGTTTATGTTTTTTATCTAAAAACAAAAATCCAAAAATTAAACAAATCATAGCAATATCATCATGAAATTTCCATATCATATAACAAATACACCATTTCTACTTCCTCATTCCAGTGGTAATGCTTACGAAGTTTGGTACTGGAAATTAAATCCTATTGATCAACCATGGTCATTTTGGTTCCGTTTTACATTACTAAAAAATGCTTCAAAAAATGTGGCGGAAATATGGGGAATTTTTTCAAAAAAAGAAATTCAGGAAGGCAACTCTAAAGCACTAAATATAGCAATAAAGGAAACCTTCCCTATAGAAGAATGCCATTATCGTTCATCGGACAATACCATTACTTTACGCGATAATTTTTTAAATTTTAATTCCTGCCATGGGCAAATAGAAGGAAAAGAGAGACAACTTATTTGGGACTTAAATCTCATGCCTACAGAACCCCAGGAATCATATAATTTTATTCCTTTTTTATTATGGAAAACAGGAATTGTAAAAAACTATGCAGTTACAACTCATGAAAAAATCCTATTTAAAGGTACTATTCGGGCAAATAATGAAATTATACAGGTAGATAATGCTTTAGGAATGCAAGGACATCTTGCCGGATTAAAGCAAGGCCACTCATGGGCATGGTCTCATAGTTGTATTTTTTTTGATGAGGAAAATGGTGAACCTGTTCCTATAATCATTGATATTTTAACTGCCCGAGCTCAGATTGGAGGGAAAATAATTTCACCACCACTTACAACATTGTTTCTACATTATGAGAGAAAATCTTATATATTGAATTCTGTGCGACATATCGTAAAAAATAAGTCAAAATATATCCCATTATACTGGGAATTTAGCACAACTACAGATAACATTCAATTGTATGCATCTATTGAAGCAGACATATCAACGGTTGTTGGAGTACGATATGAAGACACGGACTGTAGTGAATTATATTGTTACAACACCAAAATGGCAACTATGAAATTAATAATTTACGATAAAGAATTAAATAAAAAACGAAAATTTATTAGTCCCAGCAAATGTGCCTTTGAATGGGTACAAAGAGAACTCTGGGAAAAGGTTCCTATTTCAATTTAATAAAGAAGTGTTACCCGTATGGAATTATTCATTAAAAAAAATAGTTATGCCATCTTAACCACATTATTTAATGATGATTCTTATTGGATTGAAAATGTTTCAATGGATGAATTCTGGATAGAATTCAAAAAGACATTAGATTCTTTACCAACAATAAATCGCTTAGGTTTTATATTTGCTCTCATTTTGATTTCTATTATTCCTCCTCCTTATTCATTTTTTTCTCTCATGTGTAATTCAAATCTTACTTTAAGAAAGAAATGGCTAAACTCTTGGGAACAGTCAAAATGGTTATGGAAAAAATCATTGTTCTTAGGAATACGGATTTTACTGATTGGAAGTGCCCTTCAACTTCCTCAAACTATGATACATACAAATTATCATGAATTCTTATCTGAACGAAAAAATCATTCCTGTTTAAAGGTAAAACAGACAACCGATGAATGAGTATTTATTTGATATTTATAATCGTCCTAATGTGGTCAATTTAGCCACAAATGAAAACACAAATTTAACCAATTCCATTTTTGATTTTATTGTTATTGGTAGTGGTGCTGGTGGTGCAGTCCTCTCAAAAGAATTAGCAGAACAAGGAGCCAAAGTAGCACTTATTGAAGAAGGAGCAATTCCCTTCCCGTGGGAAACATCTGCATTCCGTTCTTTACTTAAACTTTATCGAGATAATGGATTTACGGGCACTATTGGAAAACCTATGATTCCCATTCCACTGGGACGCTGTGTAGGAGGAACTACAGTCATCAATTCGGGGACCTGTTTTCGTGTGCCACAAAAGGTTTTAAATTTATGGGAATCAGAATTTGGCTTGGTAGATATAAATAATGAAAATTTACAGGACTGCTTCTCGAAAGTAGAGAGAGAAATACATGTTGAAGACGCAGATTGGAATGTAATGAATAAATCCAGTGACTTCATACGAAAGATATTTACACAGAAGAACCTGCCCTGTCTTCCTTTACGACGGAATACATACAACTGCCAGGGATGTGGAATGTGTTGTTATGGCTGCACCTCAGGTGCAAAAAAAAGCATGGAAATTTCTTATATTCCTAAAGCCATACAGGCGGGGTTATTTTTATTCTATAATGCACGGGCAAAACGCATACTTTTATCCGATGGAAAAACAGGCAAAGGCGTTGTGGTTGATGTAGTTCATCCAACGACACACAAGGTCATAAATAAAGTTGAAATAAAAGGGAAAAAAATAATAGTTGCATGTGGAACAATGTTATCTCCTCTATTATTGAAAAGAAGTGGTATTGCCATTGATAATCCTAACTTAGGGGCACATTTAACGATACACCCTGCAAGTAAAATATCCATCGAACTTGAGGATAACATTTCTTCATGGGTAGGAATACCTCAGGGTTGCTATAGCACAGTACTTGAAGATGAAGGGATTATTTTCGAAGGGGTGGCAATGCCTCCGGATTTAGGACCCTCCGCTGTTCCTTTCTCAGGAAACGAATTAATTCATTATTGGAAAAACTACAAGAATATAGCAACTTTCGGTTTCATGATTAAAGATAGTAACGAAGGTTCTTTGAGATTTAATATAAAGAACCAACCTATTTATTCATACCAATTAACAAATACAGATGCCCAAAAACTAAAAAGAGCCATCACTTTCCTTGCGGAACTGGCTCTGGACGAAAATCCTGTTCAGATTTTTGCAATGGTAACAAAACAGCCCAATATAATAAAAAACAGAGACGATTTAAATATATTTATGAAACAAGAACATGTTCCATCCGATTTTGAGTGTATGGCATTTCATCCTTTAGGAACCTGCCGATTAGCTGATTCGCCTGAAAAAGGGGTTTGTGATTCTAATCATCAGGTATTTGGCACAAAAAATATTTTTGTATGTGATGGCAGTTCAATCCCAACCTCACTTGGCGTAAACCCTCAATTAACAATTATGGCGTTAGCCACACGATTATCTCAAATACTTAAATACCTTTAAGTATCAGCAGGTATTTTTTTATTAATTTTGGTGAAGTGTAAAGGAATCAATCCAAATACTTACATTATTGAGGGTACAGGGGTCAATACGAATTGCCTTAATTCTTCCACACCAATTAGGATGTTCACGCAAATTAAATGTATAAGTATAATAACCTCCATCTGCACGAATAGGTATTGTAATGGAATTTTCATCGTTGAAATTAGTCCCTTTTGCTGACCAATATAACTGTGCTTTATTTTCTATCGGTGTTGGATTGTCTACACGCAATCGTAAAGTGGCTCTTGGAAATTGACTCGCTTTAAGACCTTTCGTCCCGAAGTAGAAGAAATAGATAGATGGGTCATCTGTATTTGTTCTACCTGTAAGACTACCTTCCTCCACTTTTATACCATTCATACCTCTGAATACTCTCCATCCTGATAAAGATTCATGAAAGTCCCACGATGTTTCAAAGGCAGGCACAGGAAAGTCGTACGGTCCTAATCCTACATCCTCCGGAGAAATATTAACAGGTAAAGGTTGTGTATTGGATGAAGCGAAAACATTGCGAATGGCTTCATACATCGTAAAGCCAAATTCTGTATTGGGTTCTATATAACTTCCCTCTCCCCATTCGTTCAATGGTCCCAAAACAATCATCGGCGTATTCTTCTCTTCCACAAAATCACGAGCAGATAGGAGCATGGTGTTAAATAGTTCTGGAGTTCTTCCCTCAATGACTAATGCTTTAGACCCATGCCAGGGACGCGAATCCCAACCTGTTTCCACAAGGGGATAATAAGTCATACCTTCACATAAACCATGTTTTTCCCTCCAGATAGAGGGTATCTCGGAAACTACATCTTCGTATTTCGCACGGTTAGGTATTGGACTCATGTAAACGGCTCTATTAAATTCGTGATAATTAGTAAAAGATGAATAGCCTTCATTTTTTAATATTTGCAATTCACTGGCAGACTGGTTATTGTTAATTGCCATAAATTCAATACCCTCATAGCCTGCTTCTTTTGCCCATTGCTGGGATTTCTCTAACAATGCCTTTACCGCCTCCGAACTACCCAAATCATGGCGTATATTTTCAGGAGACCAGATACATACAAGCGGTTTATTATTAATCCTATAATAAGATGGCAAATTAAAATAATTATCAATCCATTCTCTATTAACTTTTTCCCAATCTTCTACAGAGTGAGTATTGGGAGGATTATGATTTGCCCACATAATCGCCACTTTCAGATAGTCCCTATACCTTGCTTTACGATATGCTTCGAACCAATGTTTTAGTGATTCTTTACCAGCAACCCAATACCAATCAACAAGAAAACATTTAATTCCGTTTTCTACAGCCCATTTAATTTGCCAATCCACACATTCCGGGTTTCCCTCATCATAATATCCCAAAATAGGTTTTCTTATTGGAGCAGTCGTTAAGATACAATCCCATTTCTCTGCAGTATCCCAACCCGGGAAATAAAACGCACAAATATCTACCTTGGTTTTAATTGGCTTTGGTTCAGGAACATATTCTGCTGATATTTTTCTAATTTCGGGTAATACTTGCAATTCTCCTGTATTAATAGTTAAGGGAGCCTCTTTTAATAAAGGTATAATCTCTATAGGATAGATACCTGATTTTTCTGGAGTAACCGACCAGTAAATATCCATAAAATCATCATACTCGATTTCATACGGAGGCTCTGGAACAGGTCCTTTTTCTACATTTAATGAACCCGGGTGATTAAATTTTAAGTTATCAACACGGGCAACACCACCTCCTTGATTAGAAAGTCTTAATAAAATAGGAACTTCTCTCGCCGCTCTTATACCGCCCTGAGCAGCACCAAAGTAAGAGACAACAAGTTCAGGTTTTTCCAATGGCTCTTCCCCTATAGATAGGGAATATATTTTTACTTTTGAACAGTCGGGAATATGAAATCCCAAAGCAAGAATAGGTTCCTTCCAGGTAGGATACTGAAACATATCAATAACATTAACATGCGTTTTATTATCTGTAATCAATGATAGAGAAATAGTTTGAGGTCCTGATACATCCTGTCCCGCCCAAATAAAATCTATTGAACTAGCACTTTTACTTGCAGAATATTCAATAGAAAGATATTTTTTCTTTCCGATGGGTAGTGATACAGGTTTAAAGAAGTAATAAGGACTATTCTCAGAATCTATTCTCCATGAGGAAATATCCCCTTCGGGAAATTGCCATTCGTAAACATCTGTAATAGGGGCATCCCCTTTATCCCATGTTTTAATTGAAATTTTCTCTAACTCGAATTCCAGTGCATCACATAAATCAAATCTTATTTTGATAATCTTCCCTTCCTTATGCCAAAACGGAAAAACATAAATATCCTGCCAATCATTCTTCTCTTCAAAATTGAAAGTAATAGATTTATCCCCCGATAGTCCTCCATATTGTCCTTCATTTGTTCCGGACCAGAATATCTGTCCCATACCTCCATGATTTGTCTTTATACGAACATGTATGTATTGATAAGGAGTTGCGGGGAAATCAATACCTTCGCATAAAAGATAAGGGTCTGTGCCCTGGGTCCTTCCATATAATTTACCGTTTTCAATCCTTACATCCTGCACCTGTCCATTAGGTACCCACTTTTGTAAAATATCAGAGTTATCAAATGTCCATTCAGGAAGTTGGAAACTTATAAAGACCATTAATAGAGAAGTAAATAACATACAGTTCTCCACTTTTATAATTGAAGGGGTTCTGTAATTAGAGTAAAAAATTGAAAGAATTATAACACAAAAGAATATACCCGCCGAAATTGTGAAATTTCGACGGGTATAAATTATTGATAGTTTCTTTTAGTTCAGTCCACCACAATAACCATCTTCACTATCTGGACACAACCTGTATCCACCTATATTAAAGAACTGTATTAATCTCAGCAATTCTGTAAGGCTAATACGCCAATCTTGAGGATTGTAATCGCTGGTATGTGGTAAGCAATTCTGTAAAGATTCCATCTTTCCAGGAGCATAGCCATCTTCAGAAGAACTATCACAATGATAACCAAACGAGTTGAATAACTGAATGACACGAAGTAATTCTGTTAATTCAAACCTCCAGTTAGAGTTTCTATCAGCGGAATGAGTTCCGTTCGGAATTTCTCCTTCTGGTGCACCTTCTACAACACCTTCTGGTTGCCCTTCGGGTATTCCTTCTGGCGTACCTTCTTCAACTCCTTCTGGTTGCCCTTCGGGTACTCCCTCTGGCGTGCCTTCTTCAATTCCTTCCGGTTGTCCTTCGGGTACTCCTTCCGATGTGCCTTCTTCAACACCTTCCGGTTGCCCTTCGGGTATTCCTTCTGGCGTGCCTTCTACTACTCCTTCCGGCTGCCCTTCGGGTACTCCTTCCGGTGTGCCTTCTTCAACACCTTCTGGCGTGCCTTCTACTACGCCTTCTATTGTTCCTTCGGAAATACCTTCTGATATTCCTTCCGGTGTACCTTCTTCAACACCTTCCGGTTGCCCTTCGGGTACTCCCTCTGGCGTGCCTTCGACAACTCCTTCCGGTTGACCTTCAGGGACTCCTTCTGGTGTGCCTTCTACTATACCTTCCCCTTCAGGTGAAGGTAAGAAATCGGAGCAATCAAGAACACCATTATCGTTCTTATCTGCAACATCAAATTGTTCCTGAGTAATCTTTGAACTTAAAGCACGAACTTCAGTTAAAGTAATGACATTATCATTGTTTGAATCAAGTTTGGGCAGTAAATTAAATATAGAACTTACAGTTGTAAATTCTTCAAAAGTTAATTGATTATCTCTATTTTTATCAACAAGATACCAAACAGCGGCAATTACCAAATCACTCCAACCCGTTAATGCTTTGAATTCACTCTTTGACAACAAACCATCACCATTGGTATCACCGAATAGAAGCATAATCAAGAAATAATGTTCAATATCATCAATATCGCAGGTAGGAGGTTCACCCTCTACAACACCTTCCGGCGTTCCTTCAGGGGTGCCTTCGGGTGTACCTTCCGGCGTTCCTTCAGGGGTGCCTTCGGGGTTACCTTCCGGTGTGCCCTCGGGTGTACCTTCGGGTATACCTTCGGGAGTTCCTTCCGGAGTACCCTCTGGAGTACCTTCAGGGGTGCCTTCTACCACACCTTCTCCTTCTGGGATTACAAAGTCATCACAATCAAGAACACCATTTTGATTCAAATCTACAGCATTTAATTGGTCAATGGTTATATTAGAATTCAGATTTTGCAGTTCTATAAGTGTAAGGGCACCATCATTATTGCCATCTAATCCCGGTAATAAGTTATATAACCACTCAACTTTAGAAAATTCATCCAGAGACAATTGATTATCCCCATTTGTATCTACAGCACCCCACAACAATAATACAGTATCACTCCAACCTGTAATGGCTTTTAGTTCCTCCTTGGATAATAGCCCATTACCATCTGTATCACCGAACATAATCAAGATATAGTAGTAATGTGTAATATCATCAATATCACAGGACGGTTCCCCTTCATAAGTGCCCGGACAAAGTGGACAACCACCACCGTTCAAGGTTTGATTAATATCCAATGCAGCAAGTATAAAAGTGTCTATATCAGCAGGTGCAGACACATAGGCTTTATACTCACCCACATTACATACTTCATCAAAATCCGGGTCACCAGCAGATGCAAGATACTGCCCCGCTGTTAAGTCATATCCACTTAATGTAAAGGTACCCCAAAACATTAATGTATCAATCACATTAACAATAGAATTAATAAATGACTCTTCACCTGTGGTAAGAACTCCAGCAACAACATTAATAAATGTCGTATTCGAGAAAATGGTACCCAATAAGGGAATCGAGTCCCATTTGGTTTGAGCCACAACACGATTATTCATGTATGCATTTTTAACACAGCAGAAAACAGGTAATTCTGTATGAGCAAGAATATAATCTAATAACCTTGCTTGTGCTACATCATACATCCCATTACCATCTATATCCGCTGTATCCGGATTTACGCCAAGAAAAGAAGCAATCCCATATAGGCTACGCAATGCGGCTTCAAACCCTGCATTTACTGCGGTCTGATTGCATGTATCCCAGCACCATTCGGCATAGCAGGATTCAGGAAGTGGACCCATAATATCAATGCAATCAAGATAGCCATTATCATCAATATCAACCTCATCAAATTTTGCTTGTGTAATCTTTGAACTTAATTGTCTTATTTCAGTCAAAGTTACTTGGTTGTCTCCATTGGAATCGAGATGCGCAGGTAATAGCCCACCTAAACGATTGCTGGCAACGAATTCTTCAAAGGACATAAATCCATCACCATTTTTATCAATTAACCACCACCCTAAATCTAAAAGGAACCCTGTAACAAAGGCTTTTAATTCATTTTTTGATAACTTTTCATCACCATTCGTATCACCAAACATCACTAATAGAGCGAAATAATTCTCATCAGAACGCATATTACAAGGTGGTGGTCCACCTCCTTCACCTTCACCTTCACCTTCCACAGTTCCTTCTGTCCCACAAGCAGGGCAACCACCAAAATAATCTGTAATACTGTTTTTAGTAGCGGCATTTACAAACGCATCGAAATCAGCAGGTATATTTAATACCCACGCCTTATATTCACCAATATTACAGACACCGTCTAAATCTGCATCGCCCTTAGCATTTAGATAAACGATATTTGAACCATCTAATTCCAACAAGGATAGGTCGGGCAAATCAGGAATGATCCATTTTAACGCATTTAATACTGTATTTATAATTTCTTCATTTCCCATAGTTGCCAGCGCTGCAAAGAAAGTTTTCATACCTTCAAGGTCTGGTGGCTCTCCTAAATATGATGGCCAGCCAGTTTGTATGGCGAGTGCTAACGCTTCAACTTTTAACCGATTGGCTACATAAGCCCAATAGATACAATTACGAGTAGGTATTCCGCCAATTAACGAGAAACTTCCCATGATTGTGTCGAATAAACGAGCCTGGGCTGTGTCCTTCATCCCATCAAAATCCAAATCAAGATTATCAGGATTTCCTCCAATTAATGGAATTTTTGCATATAATTCCCTCATGGAATTTTCAAAACTTTCTGTATACACAGGTCCCGGTATCACATTATTGCAATTAGGAATATTGCAATAATCCACCTCTGCTTCTGTTTGAGCAATTGATGGGGAAGAAAAAACAAAACATACACCTATAACAAATAAAAAAGTTCCTATGTATATTTTGCTTTTATTAATTTTAATGTTCATTGTGTAACTCCTTCTTATTTTGTAATTAATTATACCACAAAAGTTTATCTTATCTTAAAAAATCTTAATGATAGGTGGGAAAATTTAACATAGAAGAGGTAGGAAAGGTATTTTTGAAAAAATCTTTATTTTCACATCTTTCGATATGACATTATACTGCTTTGTGATATTTTCTTCTTTATTATGACAAAAATCTGTCTCAATTAAATTATTATGATTATTTAAATTTTTTAAGGAGAGCAAAGTTTTTTCTGTTCTTAGCACAGAACTATATAAAACGAAATTTTTTAATGTTCTTGATGTAGGGATTTTTGTCTTTTCATTTTTAATCTTTTGAACAATCATACATAAATCACGAACATCAACCGTGGAATCCCCATTCATGTCTTTTACTTCTGCAACAATTGAGGAGTCTGCTTGATTTAATATAGAAGTTAAAACACTTTGCCATAATGCCACATTTAAATTCTGAAATGTACCCATCATTGTTATGGGATATAAAAACATTCCACCGATTGCAAAAATACAAACGAACTTCTTCATATCATAACTCCTCAACATAAATATTATACCACAAATATGTTTAAAATAAATATCAAATTTGAACTTTTTTCTGTTAAAATATTTTTGTAGTTTTTTATTATATTTTAAATTTAAAAATGTATTTTTAATTATGGGATTTTGAGAATGAAGTTAGAAGCGAGACAATTTTTACAACAAAGGCAGGAATTACAGTTATCGTTGTTCCAACAACAGTCATTGCAAATATTACAAATGCCCTCCATCGAATTAGAACAATATGTCATACAAGAGGCAGAGAATAACCCCTATTTAGAAATAGAATACAAAGATAACGAAGATGAACCAATCTCTGTTAGGGAACAAGATTACAATAGAACAGACAGATTTACAGATTTAAGTTACAACCCGGAAATATCTGAATGGGTAGAGAAGCAATTTATCAATGTGAGAAATCAGGAAACTCTTAGCAATCATTTAATGAAACAATTACAAATTGAGATTAATGACCCTATGGAAGTCCAGATAGGAGAAAGTATCATAGCAAGTATTGATTCTCGTGGATATTTTACTGGAGATATGGAAGAGATATCCAAAGAATTTGGTGTAGAAATTGAAACAGTTGAAAAGGTTTTGAAAAAAATACAGGGATTTGACCCCTCTGGGGTAGGAGCAAGAAATGCAAGAGAATGTTTATTAATCCAGATCGAACAACTATATCCCGAAAATACACTTCTGAAAAAGTTAGTAGATGAATATTTCGATGAACTTACCCACCGACAAATTCCAAAAATTGCACGGGGATTAAAAATAGAACCCTATAAAGTAGAAGAACTAATTAACTTGTTAAAGACCTTAAATCTATTCCCCGGACATTTGTTTCCTGGTGAACCAAACGATATCATACCTGATGTAATCGTGAAATTTACCAAAGATGATGAACTCGCTATTGAGATATACGATAAGCGCCTTCCCGAAATAAAATATGTTGAACCTATAAAAAAAGAACAAATAAAGATATTACCTAAGGAAGAAAAGGAACAGATAAAGAAATATAAAGATTCTGCAATTCGATTAATAAAATGCCTTGAACTAAGAAACAGCACTTTATATAAGGTCGCAAAAGAAATAGCCATCCTACAGGAAGAGTTTATGCGTAAAGGGGTTGACTATTTAAAACCCTTAACATACAAAATTATTGCTGACCGAATTAATATACATGAATCTACTATCTCCCGATGTATTGCGGGAAAATACATGTCCACACCTCAAGGAATTTTTGAATTCCGTTATTTCTTCTCAGGGGGTATTAAAACAAATGAAGGTGAAAACGAAAAATCATCACGCACAGTCCAATCCATAATCAAAAGAATCATAGATGAAGAAGATAAAACAAAACCTTTAAGCGACCAGCAAATCGCTGAATTAATCCAACAAAAAGAAGGGATAAAAATTGCTCGTAGAACCATATCAAAATATCGAGAGGAAATGAACATCCCTAACGCATTTGAACGCAAAGTCTATACCAAATAGAAGTCCAATTATATCGCAGATTTCTTTTAATTTATTCAGGTAATTTAGATAATTTAGAGATTCTTAACTATCTATGTTTTATGTTCTTGGTAAATTTGCCGAATTAAATTTTCATTACCATCTTTCACAGGAATAATTGTATATTGGTACTCGTATTTTTTAGGTTTGATTTGATATTCTTCGTGAGGTAAAGCACCCCAACTATCATCTCCACCTACACCCATCTGCAAGTAATCTATATTCAATGTCCAGGTATCCCTTTCGGGAAGTTCATAATCGTGTAATGTCGTTTCAATATCTTCCATAGAACAATGCCACAAACTAAACGCCAGAGGTTGACGACCTACAAAGATCACACCATCTTTATTCTCATCTAATAAAGAAAACCAGCGGACATCTGTCCGATTCCCATTTTCCTGAGGTCGAACATAATGATGGAACAAATCTTTTATCATAAGAGAGTGTTCCCGTATTTGTGCACCTGTTTTACGATCACAATAAGTCTCATGAGGTCCTCGCCCATACCATAATACCGAAGATAGTTCTTTGGATACACAGGTTTGCATACCAATTCTGGGAATCTCCGGAAATTCTGGACTACCGGGATTAAATTCATAATTTATCTGTATCTCTCCTCTCTCATTAATAATATACTGCAAAATCACCTGAGATTTTGTCTCCGGTAGTTCATAACCGAAACGGATTTCTACCTGAAAATCATCCTGTTTTTTAATATTCCGAAAAGTTAGATTTCGCATATAGGTATCTTTTTTCCAGCATTCTAATCTCCATGGCATATTATTACCGCGGTCATTATCAGTGGGGGGTCTCCAAAAATTAGGAATAAGAGAACCTGTAATAATAGGTTTTCCAAATGCTGAATACGAATTTAAAATTCCCTCTTTCCAATCAAATATTACCTCAAAATTACTATTCTTTATCGTCAACAAATCCTCTCTTTTTATTATCTGTATAGAGTTAGACTTATCCTGATTCTTCTCTTTAGTATTTTTTTCTTGATTAATTTGCTTATTACAGGGTAATCGGAATTGTTCCCATGCTAAAACATACCCAGCGTCAGCCCATAGAGTTGATTCGTTTATTCGGAATTCAATCGTTAAGAAGTATTCACTACCCGCAACCCATTCTATATCTTGAATAGGAATTGTAACTTCGCACTCAGATTGAGGAGCAACAGATAACAATGGAAGTTTCCCTTTTTGAATTGATAACCCATCTTTTTCAACGAACCAATGTATATCAAACTTGTCTAAATTCAAAAAGGCATATTGATTTATAATTTTAACGATACCTCGATGCAAATCTACGGGTTTTACCTTAATATATTGATATACTTTTTTGACTTCATACAGTCCCGGATTGGGTTTTCGGTCTGGCTGAACTATGCCATTGCAACAAAAATTTCCATCATTCGGCTTATCCCCAAAATCGCCACCATAAGCCCAGAAAAATTTCTTCCCTGTTCTTTGAGCATCTTCCTCTGACAACGGTTTTTTTATTCCCTGGTCTGAGAAATCCCAGATGCAACCTCCAATAAGAGATTTATGGGCTTCTATTACATCCCAATAATCCTGCAAGTTGCCCGTACTGTTTCCCATCGAATGGGCATACTCACACAGGAAAAACGGTCTATTCGGATAATATGCAACGAATTTAAGCATATCCCAAAGGGGAGTATACATTTCACTGTGCACATCAGTAATTTCATTCATCCTTTCATAATGGATAGGACGCGATATATCCAATTCCCTTACTTTCTTTGCACACGCTTCAAAGTTACATCCACTTCCTGCCTCATTCCCTAAAGACCAGAAAATAATACAGGGATGATTTCTATCTCTTTTTACCATCGCATCAATTCGTGCTACATGGGCTTTTTCCCATTCAGGTTTGTTACCTAATGTTCTATCCAATTCATATCCCATTCCGTGCGATTCAATATTTGCTTCATCAATAATGTATATTCCCCATTCATCACAAAGGTCATACCAAATCGGCTGGTCAGGATAATGACAGGTGCGAGCAGTATTAATGTTATTTCGTTTTAATATTTTTAAATCCTCAATCATTTGTTCCCGTGACAAAACATGGAGAGACTCCGCACATATCTCATGGCGATTCACCCCCTTTAACTTGACTTGCTTACCATTTATATAAAGAGCCCCATCCTGCAATTTTACTTCACGAATTCCTATTTTCTGAGGGTAAACATCTATATTCTTACCTTCTTCCAATAAATGAATATATGTTTGATATAAATATGGAGTTTCTGCACTCCACAAATTAGGATTTATAATCTCGGTGCGATATTTAATCTGGATACAACACACATCTTTATCTATATCTTCAACACTTCTTTCCACTTGCTGGAAATACATCTCATTTCCTATCAAGTCTTTTATCTTTATGGAACAATCAACATTTTTTTCTTTGCTTTTAGGGGATACTATTTTTAAATCACATTCCACTATGGCTTTTTTATAATCCTCTGACAGTTTCGTTTGAAAAAAGTAATCCTCTATATGAACATCAGGTATTGCATACAAGAACACATCGCGATAGATACCACTCACTCTCCATTTATCCTGGTCTTCTAAATAACTTCCATCACAATAGCGATAAACTTGAACCGCAAGCACATTTTGCTTATCTTTTACATAAGGGGTTATATCAAATTCTGCAGGGGTCATACTGTCCTGACTGTAACCAACAAAATTTCCATTTAGCCAAACATATACCGCACTCATTACCCCATCAAACACAAGATGTATCTTCCTATTTTTCCATAATTGAGGAACTTCAAAAGTCCGTCTATACGAAGAAACCGGATTATCATCGTGAGGAATAAAAGGAGGATTTACAGGCCAGAAAGGGTACTGAATATTGGTATATATGGGTTTGCCATACCCTAATAATTCCGGGTGAGACGGTACGGGAATATCAACCCAATCGGAATCATTAAAATCAACTTTATAAAAATCACGAGGACGCTGGTCTGGAACAGGAACCCAATGAAATTTCCATGTCCCTGTTAAAGAAAGGTAATAAGGAGATGTAGTCCGTTCATTTGTAGAGGCTGTTTCCTCAGTAGGAAATGGCATTAAAGTGCAGTGAGGAGAAAGTTTATTAATCCCAATAATATCTGGATTTTCCCACTCCTCTGTTTCTGTCGAAGATGCCATTCCTAACAGAATCATACAACATAACAGCAAAATCATAAATTCCATAAACATAACTCATTCCTTTACGCATTAATTTTTCTTTGGTAAGATAAATGATAGAATGTTAAAATATCTTCTTATCATTGTGATATATTAAATGATTTGTAGTATAAATTATCAACTGATGGAGAACCTTGATTATGATTATACAAAGTATAAATAATTGCAGTTTAAAAGGTGTTATGCTCTTCAAAATTGGAAAATTTAGTGATATACGGGGTTTCTTTACAGAACTGTATCATCTGGAAGAATTAAAAAAGGCAGGTTTCTCTGAAACATTTGTTCAGGATAATTTAAGTAAATCCCAGAAGGGTGTATTACGAGGAATGCATTATCAATTAGAACCTCATGGCATGGGCAAATTAGTCTGCTGTATCAGTGGTGGGATATATGATGTCGTGGTTGACTTACGCACAGGTTCTCCAACTTTTGGGAAATGGGAAGGTTTCTACCTTACGGAAGAAGAACTGAGCCTCTTATGGGTACCCGTAGGTTTTGCTCACGGTTTTCTTAGCCTCTACGATAATACTCATGTATTATATAAATGCACATCTTTCTACAATATGCAGGCAGAGCGTTCTGTATCTTACCGTTGTCCCCGTATAGGTATTCAATGGCCCCGTGAACCTCTTATCATCTCTGAAAAAGATAAAAATGCCCCTCCGCTGGAAAAAGCAGAATATAATTTTCTATATAAAGAAGAATAAATTCGGGTATTAGAAATGTCAAAAATTTCCTCATTTTTCAGTAAATTACAGGATTTGCTTTTAAGTAAATATATATATTTCCTCTACTACATAATTGTATCCCTTCTTATCATTGTTACAATTACATCTGCATTATTTCCCCATCAAACTCAAGACATTTTCTATAAATATTTGGGCAAAGCATTTGCTCGTATCCAGAGTTTAAAAATCATTATCCCCGACAACAGCGAATATGACCGTAGTTGTATATCATCACTTATCGAATCATTAAAACAAAAAAACAAAAAAATCGTTATTAAAGAAATAGATTGTGAAAAAAATGCTTCACCTATGGACATGTTAATAAAAGGTAAAGGGGACATCGCCATTATTTCATCTATATCAGCTCTGATACAAAAAAACAAACTTATGGCTCTTTCAACAGCAGGTGAGAAAGGAATTTATATCATTGCCCCTAAAAACTATGGGTTTGAAGAATTTCAAATGTTAGCAGGAAAAAAAATTGGATTTTTCGGGGACATATCTACAGGAGTTTATATAACAGAACAGTTAATTAAATTTTATAATTTTGATGTACCCCCAGAATTAAAGACCCAGAAAATCTATAATATAGAAAAGTCTTTTTCTAATGGAGAAATAGAAGCCGTAGTATGGGTTGAAGGAATCAATTCGTCCCTAATTCGAGATTTTTTATATAAAAACTGGTATCAGATTGTCCCAATTCAGCAATCAAAAGAGTTTTCAATAACAATACCCGGATTATATGTTAAAAACTCAAATATCCCCCTCTACGGTTCTCTGGATTTAATTTGCATTAAAAATATTCTGGCTATTTCTAAAAAAATTCCGAACTCCACTGTTCGAGAAGTAGTAAACGCATGGTTTTCTTCAGAATTTATATTGTCATCTCCCGAATATGAATCTACTTGTAGTGCCTTTATTCCACCTGCTTTTCTTGATATTCATCCTATCGCTTTGACATATTTTAATAAGAACAAGCCATTAACCCGAACAGAGATAAAAACGCTTGGTTTCTCTTTTATTTTTATTCTTATCGCAATCCTATTATTAAAGCAACTACTTAATATATGGCTGAAACGAAAAAACAAGCCCTATGAAGAAGAATTAGAGAAAAGGTGGGAAGAAGTAAAATCTTTAAAATACCATTGGGAAATAGGTCTTTCTAACGATGAAATCCTGATTCGCTTAAAGCGGATAAAATCCATTTACAATTGGGCATTGGAAAGTTATAGACAAAATTTCATCTCCGAAAAAGCAGTTATGCTACTTTACTTAAATATCCTCCATCAACTATTAGAATTTAATGAGAGATATTTTGAATATTTAAATAAGAATAAAACTATTACTGAACTTTCACCAGAAAACTTAACCATGCCACCAACACAAACTCCAGATTTAGAAGCACAATCTCCCCAATCTATTCCAAGAACTTTTATTGATGAAAAAGATAAATATCTAAAAGCACCTGTATCTCCACAAATTCCAAAAGAACAGGTACAACAATTGCTATTGTTTAACCTTGAAGAAGATAAACAAGAACAAGATATTAAATAGATAGGAAGATATATGAAGAACCAATACATTTCTGATTTATATGAGGGGAATGAGGTAAACGACTATTTCATTCTTATAACAAAAAATTTAAGAGAACAACCTTCCGGAGATAAGTTTTTGGGATTTGTTGTTCGTGATAAAACAGGGGAAATGGGTGGAGTGTTATGGGACAAACCTGAAGAGACAGCAAGAAGAATAGAGGTGGGAGATGTTGTAGTAGTCAAAGGGGTTATTAAATTGTATAAAGATAAACTACAAATCCATGCAACAAATATAATCCCACTCGGAAGAGAACAATACGCAAAGGAAGATTTAATGTTACCTGAAGAATCCAATACAAAATATTTAACAGAACTATGGTCAATGCTTGATTCAATAAAGAACCCATGGCTAAAAAAATTATTACAATCTATCCGTAACGATACAAAATTAATCAATGCCATGCAAAACATACCTGCGGCGAAAAAATGGCACCATGAAGTTCGCGGAGGCCTCATTCGACATTGTTATGAACTGATAAAAATAGCCTCCGTAGTTTGCGAGTTATATCCAAATGTAAATAAAGATTTATTGATAACTGCTTGTTTTTTACATGACATTGGAAAAGTTCATGAACTAACCGATAACCCTATGCTGATTGACTATACAGATGCAGGAAAATTATTAGGACACCTTGTTATTGGTGCTATTCTTATATCGGAAAAAATACAGACAATCGAGGGATTTCCTGAAGACTTGCGACTTCATTTACTTCATTGTATTCTGGCTCACCATGGCGAACTGGAAAATGGTTCTCCCGTAGTCCCCAAAACAGTAGAAGCCATGATACTGCATTATTTAGATAACTTAGATGCACAAACCTACGCCTTAACAAGAATAGAACAAGAAACCATAAAAAAAGGAGATAAATGGTCGGAGTTTATTAACCTGATTTCTCGTCAAATCTGGACAAAAAAATTGTGATTCTAATTCCTATCCCCTGCTATATTCCACAGGTTTACACACTGCCCTGAAATTTTCAAATGGAGTATCTCCGGGAATTTCACAGCCAGCACCAATCATTAGCGGAGGTCCTACTTCTTTATACAACTCCAAATGTTTTTGATAGATAACCTCAGGTGTGGATTCCATAACTTCCCGCACAGGGTCCAGGTTTGTCACCAGGACAGCGTTATTTCCCAGAATCTCCCGTGCTTCTTTTAAGGGAACGTACCAATCCAAATCATATACATCGCAGGGTAAATCTTTCCAATACGGCAATAAATGTCTTGTATTACCACAAATATGCAATCGAACAAATCCTCCTGCTTCTTTTATGGCTTTCATCAAACGATATTCATGGGGGAATATTAAATCGCGATAAGTCTCCGGTGAAACCTGACTCGCAATAGCATCTCCAATCCCTATGGTATCTGCTCCTTCTTTCAATTGTGCCAGAGCAAAATTAATTGCGGTATCCACACAAAAACTCATCAATTCATTTACATAATCAGGTTGAACCAATAAATCCATTAAAAAATCCGTTACCCCTCTCAAATCCGCTGCTTCTGCAGCGGGACCTTCTACCCAACCCATAACAGAGTATTCGTTTTTAGCACGATTTCTCATTTCACGAACAGCCAAAATTCGGTCATACATCCGCGGTGCATTGTAAGGGTCTGGAATAGGAAGTCTCGAAAAATCTTGATTTTCATGCAAAGGCGGATTGGGACAACGCGGAACGGCATCTTCGGGATATTCTAATACCGCTCCAAAACCCGAAGTTTCACGGAAAGGGTCTGATATGGCACTCCACTGGTCATAACCAAAATCCCGAATACATGCTTCATTGGCATTAACGAGCACATTATAATCTGTAACAAACTGCCGATAATTACACCCGATATAATGGGTCGCAAAAGACATAACTATAGGCAAACGAGGGAGGAAATCCACAGGCTCATTACGAATTGTTTTCACATACCGTTCATAAGAATTCATACCATACCCTTCCAATTTATTGTTTATTTTATATTATCATAATTCCTAAACAATATCACCTAATCTCGCCTTTAAATACTCACCTGTATATGATTTCTTTACCTTTATTATATCTTCCGGTGGACCTTCCGCAACAATATATCCTCCTCTGTCTCCTCCCTCTGGACCGAGGTCTATAATCCAATCGGCAGTTCGAATAACTTCAAGGTTATGCTCTATCACAACAACCGTATTCCCCAAATCCACAAGTCGGTGTAAGACACGAAGTAATCTGTCAACATCAACCGCATGTAGTCCCGTGGTAGGCTCATCCAGAATATAAAGCGTATTTCCGGTATGCCTTTTTAACAATTCTGTTGCTAATTTAACCCGCTGTGCTTCTCCCCCAGAAAGGGTCGTAGCAGGTTGCCCTAAATTAATATATCCCAGACCTACTTCAAATAGGGTTTCTAAGGGACGCGATATTTGTGGAATATTTTTAAAAAAATCCATAGCATCCTCGACAGTCATATCCAGCACCTCTGCTATATTTTTACCTTTGTACTGGATTTGTAAAGTATCACGGTTATACCTCTTACCATGGCAGGTATCGCAGGGAATATACACATCCGGTAGAAATTGCATTTCGATAGTTAAATAGCCATTCCCCTCACATGCTTCACAACGCCCCCCTTTTACATTAAAACTAAACCTACCCGCACTATATCCACGCGCTTTTGCTTCGGGCACCTTGCTGAATAATTCACGAATAGGTGTAAATAAACCTGTGTAGGTTGCCGGATTAGAACGAGGCGTTCTCCCAATAGGCGACTGGTCTATATCTATTACTTTATCAATATTTTCTATCCCCTCTATTTGTGAATAGAAAAGTTTAACTTCGGGTTTTCTTTTGAGAATGGCATTTTGAACTGCAGGAAATAAAGTTTCATTAATTAAACTGGATTTTCCAGAACCCGAAACTCCTGTTATACAAACAAATAACCCCAAAGGAAAAGAAACATCTATATTTTTTAAATTATTTAAAGAAGCACCTCGTAGAATAAGCCATTTATTTCTCGGTTTCCTTCGTTCTTTTGGGCAAAAAACATGAAATTTACCGGCGAGGTATTTACCCGTCCACGAATTAGCACATTTTGCAATCTTTGATGGCGGTCCCTGGGCAACAATTTTACCCCCATGAACACCCGCACCAGGTCCCAAATCAATTACATGGTCTGCGGAACGAATCGTTGATTCATCATGTTCAACCACAATAACGGTATTTCCTAAATCCCTGAGTTTCACCAGTGTTTCAATTAAACGATTCGTATCACGAGGATGTAGTCCAATACTGGGCTCATCTAAAACATAAATAACACCAACCAATCCCGAACCAATTTGACTTGCTAAACGAATCCGTTGTGATTCACCGCCCGATAATGTTCCGGCACTACGGTCTAAGGTTAGATAGTCCAGCCCAACATCCATAAGAAATGACAATCGCAGGTTGATTTCCTTCAATATTCTCTCTGCTATCTTTTTCTGAAATTCAGTCAACTGCAAATTTTCAAAAAACGACCTCGCTTCTTTGATGGACATTCGCGTTACATCTACAATATTCTTTCCATTAATCCGAACAGCACGCGATTCAGGTTTTAACCTTGTTCCCTGACAGGAACGACATATATGGGTAGCCATATATTTTTCGATCATTTCCCGAGCACGAGTGGATTGAGTCTCTCTATATCGTCTTTCTAAATTAGGGATAACCCCTTCAAAAGGCTTATAGGTTTCATAACTGCTATTCGCCATGTGATAAGTAAATCGGATGTATTCCTCTCCCGAACCATAAAGAACGACCTCTTTGAATTTGTCTGACAAGTTCTTCCACGGGGTTAAAGGGCTTTCTCCATAATGTTCACAAATGATACGAAGTGTCTTTCGATACATGGAATCGAGAATGGGTCTTTGGCTCCACGGTTCAACAGCTCCTTCTGCTATAGACAAATCGGGATTAGGGATAACAAGTTCTGGGTCAATTTCAGTAACAGTCCCTAAACCAGTACATACGGGGCATGCTCCGTGAGGATTATTAAAAGAGAACATGCGAGGTTCTAACTCTTCAACGGAAATATTGCAGTCAATACAGGAAAGTTTTTCACTTTGTAATATTTCCTGAGGTTGATTTCCAAGAACTTCATACCAGATACGAACCAACCCATTCCCCAATTTTAGTGCAGTTTCTATAGAATCCGTTAATCGTTTCTGTATATCCGATTTTATAACAAGTCTATCTACCACAATTTCAATATCATGTTTTTTATATCGTTCTAACTTAATTTCATCATCCACATGATACATCGTTTTGTTTACACGAACACGAACAAATCCGGACTTTTTAATCTCATCAAACAATTTTGTATAGTTCCCTTTTCTTTGACGAACCACAGGTGCTAAAATTTGGATTTTTGTCTGTTCCGGAAAACCCATAATATTATCTACAATTTGTTGCGGTGTCTGTGCAGAAATTACCTTGCCGCATTTGTAGCAATGGGGAGTTCCCACACGAGCAAAAAGCAACCGCAAATAATCATATATTTCGGTTACAGTGCCAACCGTGGAACGCGGATTTCTATGAACAGTCTTTTGTTCTATCGAAATAGCCGGACTTAACCCCTCAATATGGTCAACATCCGGTTTCTCCATTTGTTCGAGGAATTGACGGGCATACGCAGAAAGACTTTCAACATACCGTCTCTGCCCTTCTGCATAAAGAGTATCAAAAGCAAGGCTGGATTTCCCGGAACCACTTAATCCGGTTATTACGATAAGTTTGTTCCTTGGTAAATCCAGATTGATATTAGCAAGATTATGTTGCCGAGCTCCGCGTATAACAATATATTCTGATTTACTCATAAAATACGGTATTTTTGTCCAAATATCCTTTTAAGAATTATTGACTGGGTTGAATATTTTCAGATGGGATTGTTGTTGGATTAACAATTAGAGATTCCTCAATATTCCCATCAATAATAATATCACCTTTAACAGCCTTTAATAGAACAGCATATTTCCCTTCTCGAATCTGAACTTCTGCCTCCTGTTTCATTCTCGAAAAAACACCTGTTAAAGGAAGGGCGGTATCAATAATTCCTTCTTGCGTTTTGGCTTTTAATTTACAATCCGTTTCAGGTGACAAAAGAATGCTAATATTCCCTTTTTCGGTGGAAATATCTATATCCCCTAATATTCCGTTCAGTGCCAAAAAACGAATATCCCCTTCCTGCAATCGTGCAACAACCTTTGATTGAATATCTTCCAAATTTACATTTGCCTGAATAGCCGTTATATTGATAGGTGCTTTAATATTTTTCAAGGTAGCCAATCCACCCCGAATTGTTATTTCCCCATCATTACTCATATCTTCTATTCGTATATTCCCTTTTTGATTGGAAACAAAATAAGGTCCCTTGCATGTTAATATTGAAACGACACCTGACCCTTGATTTATGCGTAAAGAACTTTCCATATTTTCACATGCGGTTTGTCCTTCCTTCGATTCAATAGAAACATCTACATTGGGAGGACAAAATACCTGAATATCTACCCTCCAATCTGAAAGATATTCAGGAAGAGTTTCATAATTCCCCGATGTCATAATATATATTCTATTTTCTGTTCTGTGAAGATTTACCGACACTTTCTCTAATGCCGATGTCGCTTTATCCGCAGAAGACACCCAAACCAAACGGGTCGCTTTTAATCGAATTTTATTATCATTTGTCGGGAGAATACGAACATCGCCCTTTTGATTGTTTATTATTAAAACATCTCCTGGATTAATTCCTTCCTCTGAAGAAAATACTTCACTAAAAGGTTTATAGTTGGCTATGACACTCTGAGGACTTGAGAGTAATGTATCGCTTCTAAAAAGGGATACTTCTGAAAATACGGCTGTTATTTCAATTTTTTGTTTTGCATCTGGATTATTTAAATCCAGAGTACTCAATGAGCCTGTACTCTTTTGTAGAATAGGCAAATCTGTGGTTAATTGACTACCTAATAAACTCCCCCTAACTTCTAATTGCGATGTATCTTCAAACTTAATACTTGATTTGCCACTATCCGTATGTAAAACGAACCTCCCATCTCCTAACTTTTGTATTTTAAGTTCTCCCAGAAGATTAGAAATGCTAACTTCTCCTTGTAAATCATATATCTCCGCATTCGTTCTCGAAAGATAAAAAAAGCCACCATTTGTAATTTTTTTTGCTTTTAGAGGAAACTCTCCCTGTGCCCTCACAGAAACCCTACCATTGATATTTTCAAGTTCTACGGAACCGTATTGTTCATTAATGGTCACAGACCCATCCACATTAGATATTCGCGTATCTCCAAAAAAATTATCAACAGAGACATTTGCAGAACGAGGTAGGGTAATAACATAATCAATTTTTATAAAAGACACACTCTCTTCGGGAAACTTATTTTCTATCAATAGTGTGTTATTTTCATTATTAATTTGTGGTTGAAAATTGCTCGCCGTTTTTTCAAGCAAATCCTGACTTTGCCCACCTAAGGTTAGTGTCGTTTCTATAACGACCAAAGGCTCACTCCATGATTTAATGTCAACAAGCCCAAACTCATTTTTTATTAAGACATTTACATTTTGAGATACAGAAACCTGATTTTCATATTTCTTTGTAATCGTATATGGAAGCGATTGTTGATTTCCAAAAAGATTCGACCTTAAAACCTCGTCTGCATAGGAACCTATTTGATGAATACCCTTTATAACAGTATCAAAGCCCGTTTTAACACCATCCAGAAGTTTCTCCTGCCCGTATGAGGAATAGGCATACAGGTAAACACAAACAAAAAATAACACAATCTTTTTCAAAATATTTTTCTCTTGTTGCATCATGATTTACTTGTTAGATAAATATGAAAATAATTTCTTTATTATTGTTAATACATTATCAGGGGTATTTTGTTCCTCAAGATTTATCTCTGGTGATGTCCCTTTATATATATCTTCCACAATTTTCCGAACCTCCGACTCTACCATCCCGCGTAAAGGCACATTTGCCAGCATACCATAAACTGGTGCCGTCGCTTGCTTTGCTAAATCAGGATTTTCTTTCACTTTTTCTACCGCATCCCTTAAATCGTTCAAATATTCATCTACAATTTTACCGTGCAACGGATTAATCATAAAATGAATACTTGCAGGTTTTTGTTGGCGGTCAATATGCCATCCTTTCGATTCTAAAATATCGGCTACCGCGTAAATATTTACTTTCGGGGTTTTACTACAATAAGCAAATAACGGTCCTTGGGGTTCGCCTACAATCTCCAGTTCTGGAATTGTCTGAATTCCTTCTTTAAACTTTCTAACAATCTCCGCCAAATTCTTTGCGTTTTCAATGTATTTGTTTTGCCCCAAACTCATAAGTGTTGCCCATGCAGAGGCAATAGCACCTCCAGGACGGGTACCTGTTAAACCGGGTGTCATCACAATACCACCGGGGAAATTCACTGAAACAAATAATTGATACTTCATTATATCCATGGAACGGTACAAAATTACGGAAGCACCTTTTGCAGAATAGCCATATTTATGCAAATCAGCAGAAATAGATGTTACCCCGGGAATGCGGAAATCAAAAGGAGTAATATCCTCTCCTAATTTCTCTAACCACGGAAGAATAAAGCCGCCGACACACGCATCTACATGTAGATTTAAGTTATACTCTATGGCTAAATCACTTAATTCAGATATAGGGTCAATCGTTCCATACGGATAATTCGGTGCAGAACCAACCAGAGCAACTGTATTGGGTGTTATTCTTCGTTCAACCGCACTTACATCCACTTTACCTGTCTTATCAACAGGAGCATGTATCATTTTTATGTCAAAATATTCACCCGCTTTGAGAAAAGCAACATGGGCAGAATCGGGAATGATAACCTCAGGTACAAAATATCTATCACCGCGTTCTTTTCGTGCCTTGTCTCTATATGTTTTCATGGCTAATAAAATACTTTCTGTCCCACCTGAAGTCATACATCCTACCGTATTACTATCTCCGTTAAGTAAGGAAGCAGTCATCTGAACAACTTCTGACTCAAATTTTCTCAAACTATGAAAAGCCATCGGATTTAATCCATTCTCATGGATATACATACTGTATGCGTCTTTAACCAGTTTGGAATGCTCCTCTGAAAAATGAAACACAAGACTGAATATTCGCCCATCCTCCCAACGAGCATCATTTTGTCGGGCTAATTCTAATTCCTTTAATACTTCTTCTTTCGATTTCCCTTCCTCTGGAATGGATATCACTTTTTAACTCCTATCTTTTATTCTTTTACTACAACTTTGAGATAAGATTATACCCTAAATCTCATTATTAATTCTGAAATGACTTTATATCATTATGCTGCGAAAGGCGGCAATAGATTCTATAATAAGATGATATAAAACCCATGCTATCCCAGAAGATTCAAAAAGAACTAAAAGGGCAATTTGGGCATCTCGAATATTACGGAATGTTTTATCCCAGTCATTTCTTAATGGCAATCCACCCATAATAGCAGATAAAATCCCTGTCCACACATAGAATAAAAATGACATAAATATAAATGAATATACCTCATCAATATTGGCTAAACTACTCTTATAATAATACGATACCCATCTGCTATGTAAGAATTCGACACCCCTTAATAAGAAAAAGGCTATACAATAAATAAGACTTAATAAAAATAAGGTTAAAATTAATTGATAAATAAGAAAACCCCAATGGATTTTTTTGCCACTATAAACACCTGAAGTAAAATAGAGATAAAAATAAATGAATAAATACACAACAAATCCAAAACCAAGACACAAACCCAAAATAGAAAATAACAATCTTATCAATAATACAGGAATTCGAAGTCTTGCAGATAACCCTGCACAAACACCTAACCATACCCTGTTTTCATAAACTAAAGTAAGCTTTAGAGATGGCTCTCTTGGATGGAGTAACTTTTCAGCCTGTGTTACAGGTTCCCCAAACTCTTCATATAAAATTCTGCACAGTTCCTCATCATGAATATAGTTCTTTCCCGTCTTTTTTAGTGTAGTTATAATCCTGGTTCTTAATTCAAGAAGTATTTTTTGTCTATTTTCAATATCTGTTGAAGAATTTATAGAAGTATTCACTTCTGATATGTATTTATTAATAATACTTTCTTGTTTTTTTGTTATAACCACTTTACTCACCCAATTTTTTTATGATTATACAACACTTTTATATCAATTCCTCAACACTTTTTAAAACCTAATCTTTATTTTCTTGTCTAAATAACTGAATTTAAGTGTTAGTTTTATTACCTTTAAAATATTTCCGAAAATACTATAAAAATTATTAATTTATGAAATTTAACTTATTAATTTTATATAATTTCTACACGAAATTATAAAAGCATATATCAAAAATAACATTAATTCAAACAAAAAATTAAAGGTTCGGCGGTTATGAATACATTAACGAAAATTCAATTGCTTTACCACATTGCTAAATGGAGAGCCACCTGGGATTGGAGAAACACAAAAAAAGCAGTCCGTGTCCCTGGAAACCCAAAATTCATGGGTGCCCGCGAAGCAGTCGGTATGATTAAAGACGGCTCTGTTATTGCTACTTCAGGGCTTGCAGGAAATATGAGAGCCTCTTTTATGTGGTGGACAATTAAAGAAATGTTTCAAGAAACCGGGCATCCCTGCAATTTAACTATTGTCAGTGTAGGTGGACAGGGAGGAAGAGGTAAAATACCTGGAACATTAGAAGAATTAGGTTTGCCTGGGCTTTGTACACGCATTTTCACAGGACATACGGAAACATACAAATCTATTTTGAAATTAGCTGACCAGGGTCATTGTGAAATCCAGATTATCCCTCAAGGAACCCTTACATTAATATTAAAAGCCATGGGAGAAGAAGGCAAAAACTTTGTCATTAACAAAACAGGTGCAGGAACTTTCATAGACCCACGAACAGGTAGAGGAACACCTTTACTTAACGGGAATAAACCACAATATGTGTCAATAATAGATAACGAATACTTTAAATATGAATGCCCCTGGCCAGATGTTGCCATCTTTAACGCCCCCTCCGCAGATAAAGAGGGTAACATCTATCAAAAAAATGCTGTAATGATTGGCGAAAGTTACGAAATAACCAAAGCGGTAAAAAAGCGTGGGGGAATTGTTATTGCGAATGTGGCTCAAATTGTGGATAAGGGACACGATGAGATATTCCTGCCTGCTTCAGATATTGATGCCATTGTAGTTTGGAGAGGGACAGAACAAACAGGAGGAGTAAAACATATTCATTATTGGGATTTTCTGACATTAAATAGCAAAACACCGATAGATGAAGGTATCGCAAGGGTTCGTTTTATAAATAAAGTATTGGGGATTACTCCCCGTAGAACTACTGCGGACGAAGTATTAGCCCGACTCGCAGCAAAAATATTTGTTCAAAATTCTAAAAAGGGCGACTATGTAGATATTGGTGTTGGACTTCCCGAAGAGGCTTCCCGTCTTCTTTACGAAAGTGGGGCTTTGAATGATATAACCCTGATGACAGAAAGTGGAGTTATGGGTGGTTTGCCAGCACCCGGAATATTCTTCGGTGCGGCAATTAACCCTACTGAAATTGTTTCTTCTGCTACTGTATTTCAAAGAATTTATAGAAGATTGGATAGTGTGATTTTAGGTGCTCTGGAAGTAGATGGTAACGGAAATGTAAATGTCTCTAAACGAGGAGAAGGTGCCATTAATTATGTAGGTCCCGGGGGGTTTATTGATCTGACTACAGCCGCTAAAAAGGTATTCTTCTGTGTAGCATGGGGAAATCAGTCGGAAATAAAAGTAGAAGATGGAAAAGTAAAAGTGTTAAAAGCGGGGCAACCTAAATTTATTGAAAAAGTAAGTGAAATCACATTCAACGGACAAGAGGCTCTAAAAGCAGGTAAAGAGGTGTTTTATATAACCCATATCGGAGCGTTTGCCTTAACAGAAAAAGGGATGGAGTTACGCTGGGTTATGCCGGGAGTGGATATAGAAAAAGACATCTCAAATGTCATCAAAATGCCATTTATAGTTCCAGAAAATGGACCTATTGTGGTTGATGATACTATTGTTTCCGGGAGAAACTTTAAACTGAAATTTGAATAGTCGAATAGTTAGTCATTTATTGATCGGATTTTTTGTTATCAAAATGGTTATCTAAAATTCTTGGTAGATTTTCAATATACTCAAGCCAATTTGTAAATAAAAAATCTGCCGTTGTAGAGGTCATATATTTAAGATTTATCCCGGCAAAAAGACCTGCATAACCACCCACACTCTTTATCCCGATTATATCTGTAGGTTCCAGGTCTCCTAAATGTAGCATTTCTTCTGTTTTCACACCTAATTCATAAGCCGTTTTTTCAAACATGATGGATTGGGGTTTTGCAACACCTTCTTCATCTGAAAAACGATATGAGGAAATATATTGAGTAAAGCCATGTATTTCAAGCAATTTAAGTAGTGATTTTCCCGGAGATATACCCGTATCTGAGATAAGACCCACGGGAACAAACTGTGAGGTAAATCGAACTGCATCCAGAGCATTTTCTATAGGTTCCGGCTGAAATACTAATATAGCAGTAGCAAATTCTTCTGCAAGAAACTCATACTCGCGTTTATTAAGGTCTATACCCAATTGCAACGAAACCATATCCACTGCATCTTCAGGTGTTAATGTTCGTTGCTCTTCAATATGGCATCGTGCAAATTCTTTTCCCACCACTGACATTGCTTCCAAAGCATTCTCCAACGATACCCCTTGCTTAAAAGTATTTACAATGGCTTTGGCTCTATATTCCTGCCTTTCTTTACTAAATGCGTCTCGAAACAATGTTCCCCAAAAATCAAAACTTACTGCTTTTATCATTCACATCTACTCCAGTAATTACTTTTTTCTCAGAATATCTTTAATCTGACTTTGAACGGCACTAACCATTTCATCTTCCACAGTAGGCGACCACTTTACAGGTGAAGCGTATTGCTCCTGAATTACTCGTGCTTGATATATATCCAGACGCACAATCTCTCGAGTAGGTATATATAAATTATGCTCACCCATATATCCAAACAACATTATCGGGTGTTCATAACGAAAAGCGTCTTTGATACGCATACCTATCGGGGCACATACTTCCCCCTGTAAAGCAACAAAAATAAGTTCACCTATTTTAACAACTATAGATTCCTCAAATCTACATGGAAATTCCCTACCATCCGGATTATTCTCGATTAAAAATTCATCATCTGTGCAAATCATATCTGAAATTTTCTGTGGAAAAGGTATTTTTTCTTTATAGTGTTTAAATAATGAACGGACCCAATTTGTATCGCGTTCCGGGGCAGGATAATGGATATAACCAATATCCGTCGGATAAAAAAATGCAAGTCGTTGGACATCCTCAAAAGGTATTGGTTTATTTAATGACAAAGGAATAACTTGAAAAGAACTAACAATATTCCCATCTATACTTCTTTGTTTATTCTTTGCAATCCGAATCACCTCATCAGCCAGTTCTTTACCATATTTCTGGACAATAGGCAAAGGAGCGTGCATCATGTTCTTAGTAAATTGATTTCCACCACAGGCATCTGCAAATAAGACCATTGTATCTGGAAACGCTTCTTCCACATATTCTATAGCATAACCAAAATGACCTGTATCAATTACATCATTCTGTTCTTTTATCTGTAAAGGATGTGTAGGATGATTAAAAAGAATGGCTACAGGAGTGCCGTCATCTTTTACCACCTTTAATACTTGAACTTCATAATCCACAGGGGCATTTCCCAAACTAAACAAATGATAAACATACCCAAACCCAAACTCTAATGAAACAGGTCCTATTTCATGGTCAATGGCTTCTTTTATTAGTTGATAAATTTTTTCTGCCAACCATCTACCGTATTCAAAATTTTCCGGAACAATTTGTATAGGGGCGCAATGATTATGGGTTGCAAGTGGAATAAAATTTTCTATCGGTATACTTAATTCTTTTTTCAATCGTTCCCGAAGAATTGGAGTAGCAACATCAAGACAGTTCAAGTCATAGGTTACTATTACTATCCGTTGGAAACCATCATTGAGAACGAGGACACGAGCATAAATATCTCTTCCTACCTTATTCATTTTATTACCAAACACACCAATCGGTTCTCTGGATATATCCGGTGTTATTATGCCTTTTGCAACACCCGCAGTTAATGAATATGAATCTAAACATAAAATAAAAACCGACAAAAAAGATAGCAAAATAGTTAATGTTATTTTCATAAAATAATCGTGAATATACATATCATTCTCCTCATAAAAATTTAATAATATTTAATTACCATAAATTTCATTTTAACTATCATTATATATATAATATCAATCAGAATAAATTTATTATATTTATTGTTTTTTTAATGAAAAAACTCCGTATATTGGCAGGAATAAATAAATATGCCGTTCAAAAAAGAAAAAATTCTGATAGTTGATGATGAATTAATCATCCGTGAATTACTTTTTGACCTTTTGACAGATGAGGGTTTTTCTGTAGAATTGGCACCTGACGGGGAGACCGCACTAAAAACTATTCATGAAGATAGCGAGATTGCTGTCTTATTTACAGATATTATGATGCCTAAAATGGATGGAATTACTCTGATACACAAAGCAAGAGAACTTAATCCGGGTATTGTCCCTATCATTATGACGGGATATGCTACCATAGAAACAGCAAGAGCCGCAGTAAAGGAGGGGGCTTACGATTATGTGCTAAAACCCTTCAATATCACAGAAATTAAAACGGTAGTAAACAATGCACTGGAAAGAAATCGGCTCATTCAGGAAAATGCCCGTTTAAAAGAAATTACAGAACTATTCAAGATTAGTGAAAATATATCCGCTATAAGAGATGAAGAACAACTTTTTAGGTTTATATTGAATGCTGCATTAGAACATACACAGGCAAAACGGGGTTCTATACTTGAAGTCGTTGAGGATGGCAAATACCTTAAAGTCGTTGCCAGTACCGGACTACCTTCGGAATTTAATGGAAAAACCATTCCTGTAGATTTCAAAACTGTTTCGGGAATTGTTGTAAAGAACATAGAACCGTTACTAATTGAAGACATCAGTCAAAATCCTGATTTACAAAACTTCTTAATCGGATTAAAAAATACATCCTTTATTTCTGTTCCACTACAGAGAAAAAAATCGGAATTTATGGAATCACATCCTCTGGCAATTAATGAGCAGGATGTAATTGCAGTTCTTAATGTCACGGATAAGTTAGATGGTGAAACCTTTTCTGAAACGGACTTAAAAGTATTAAAAATCATAGCCAACCATGGATCTTCAGCCATAGAAAATGCCCGTTTAATACATGAAATAGAATCTGCACAAAGAGAAATCGTCTTCACATTAGGTGAAATTGTAGAAACTCGTTCTCGCGAAACAGGGAGCCATGTAAAAAGGGTTGCGGAATATTCAAAATTATTAGCATCAAAATTAGGTCTATCTAATAAAGAGGCGGAAATTCTTCGTTTAGCCTCACCCCTTCACGATGTTGGAAAAGTAGGAATACCTGACGCAATATTAAATAAACCTGGACCCTTAACACCTTCAGAGTTTGATGTAATAAAAACGCATACTACCATTGGTTATGATATGTTAAGTAAAACCAAGGGGGTTGTATTACAATCTGCGGCTATAATTGCATTGGAACATCACGAACGCTTTGATGGAAATGGCTACCCCAACGGCAAAAAAGGAAAAGATATACATATTTTTGGAAGAATCGTAGGGATAGCCGATGTCTTCGATGCTTTAGGAGTAGAGCGAGTATATAAAAGGGCATGGACTTTAGACGAAATCAAAGAGTACTTCGCCGAACAACGAGGAAAACAATTTGACCCCGATTTAGTAGATATATTTTTCTCCAATATTGAAGAAGTATTACAAATTCGCGAGAGATTTCCTGAAAAAGATTAAATTGCTACTACTCTATTATTCTTTTTCAATATCCTGATTAATATTCATAGGCACCCATATCGTAATCAGAACCATCCCCGGTAACACCCGGAATCGCATCCCGTCCACGAAGATTCCCCTCAATATCTGTCAACACATTTCCCCATTCATTAGAACTTGTATCCATCCCTCTGTCTATACACGGAGAACCATTGTTTAATCTAAAATTACCCGCACTCGGGAAAATAAACAATGGATCTGAACTTATATTTCCTGTTCCATTTTTCACTTGCTGTGTATTACAATACATAAATATCGCATCATTCCCGAGAGAATATGTTCCTTGACCAGAATTTTGCCAGACAATCGTATTCGCAAATGCTACATTGCTGTAATAGTTAAAAACAGCACCTCCATGACTTGTTGTGGTTAAATCTGCTTGATTGTCATATAAGGTGCAGTTTGAAAATACAACATTTTCACATAGGTCTATATGCACACCACCTGTTCTTTCAATAGAGGAACTAAAATCATAAGCCTTATTTCTAAATCCAATAACATTCACAATTTTTGCAGAACTTCGGGTCAAATAAATCATCCCTGCACTTGCACGGGAAAAACCATTATGGTCATTCGTGGAAACACTATTATTTCTAAAATCTGAATTTCTCAAATTGATGTCACTATACCACAGGTAAATAGCCCCGCCTAATGCCTTTGCAAAAGCACCATACACTCCACCTCCGACAGTCCCATGACCTATTCCTTCTGCGGAACATGTGTTTGAATAGAATAGACAGTTATCTATTGATAATGAGGAGTTATAGGCAAATATCCCTCCACCCGCGGAAACAGCGGTTATATTCTGGGTAGAGGTTTGCCAGATTCCCTGCGAGGAAATGCGATTGGATTCAAAACGGGAATTCTGAATATTAACAACACTATCTGACACATAAATAGCAGAACCATAGTTATAACTGGAAGCAGAAGAAATATTTTCTATCATATTCTCAATAAAATTGCAATTGTATATAGATAATTTTCCGCTGATACAGCATACACCCGCACCTACTCCGACCGCTTTGTTCTGGAAAAAAGAACAGTTCTTGACAACCATCTTCTTTGCGGGAATATATAAACCGCCTCCATCCTGAGCATCACTGTAAACAGTATCGTAACGGGAATCACCACCTTTTATTATAAACCCATTTAATTCACTGTAATTTTCACCTCTAACCACATGCCAGGCAGGTTGTCCATTTCTTGCTACACTACCATTAATAATAGTGATGTTCGTTTGATAGTTCCTTTGATTTAATTCTGTTTCTGTGCCTTGAAAACCACCATATACATTCACCAATTCTCGGAGTATTAACGCACCATAAGGATTAGAACGAACCTCGTTATAATCTCCCGCAGCAACCCATACCTCTCCTCCACCTAATTCGAACGCTTTATCTATTCCTTCCTGTAAAGTAGGAAATGCTGTCGCCCATGATAATCCATCAGGCTCAATTTCTTCTTTTGGATTCTTTGTTTGCGGCTTCTTTACATATATTCGAGAGCCATGAATTATTTCAATATAACCTGTCTTTTGTTTTATACTCTGCCCCGCACTGGTCGTAACAGTCAAAGTTACCGTATACACACCCGGAGATTGGTATATATGTGTAGGATTTCTCAAAAAACTAAAACTTCCATCCCCGAAATTCCACTGCCAGGTAGGTTCCGTTCCATTTCCCATCTTACTTTCATCACGGAATTCAATTTCACTATTAATTATATTTTTTACAGGAGTGGCTGAGAACTCCGCAGTTGGAGGATACGGGAACGAACTATAAATACGAATATACCCTGCCAGCACGGAAAGAGGATAAATCAATCCGTCAGGATAACTGGTAGCCATTATGCTTTCGGCATAAATAGAATAGACATCATTAAACTCTACATTGTCGGAAACCTTAAATCTCAAAATAGCATATATGCCAGATGTCATCCCGGAAGTAGATGTCCCTGTTGTTGTCAATCTTATTTTTCCAGGAATAATTTGTCCTACAGACAGATTCCGACCCGTAGTTTGAATAGCCGGACCTATCATATAATCCAGATACTGTATCCGATTGGAATTGAAAATCAGGTCAAATTGTACATATCCCAACGCAACATTTTTAGTCTCAAGAGTAAGCGGGATATTTATCTCTGTATTCGGAACTGAATCCCTTCTATCAACAATAATACGAGCATAATTATAGGTCTCTCCTTCCCCTTCTAAAACTCCTTCCGAAAAACCTTCCCCTTCTAAACCTTCGGGAGTTCCTTCGGGCTCTCCTTCAATAATTACAGGACATAAAACAGGTCGAAAGCCATCTTCTTTAGAGGGGTCTACTTCATAACCACACACATTATAAAACTGTACCAAACGAAGAAGTTCATTTAAAGATATTCGCCAAGGAGTATTCGGTTCATAATCGCTATCATGAGGTTCACAGGATTGGTCACCTGTCCCCGGTGCGTATCCATCTTCTCCCTCCGGATCACAATGATACGCTCGTGCGTTAAAAAACTGAATAATACGCAGAAGTTCGCTTAAATCAATTTTATAATCTTGATTTCTATCCGCAGTATGATAATCTCCCTTCACAATCAAATCCTGTGCATAGGAGGTGTTATTCACAATCCCATAAAATACACAAAAAAAGAGGACAATTACAGCCAGCCCTAAAAAAGATATTTTACTTCTCATTCAAACATATTCCTATTGTTTTTTGACAGGTTTTATCCCCGCATATTATTATGTAAAAATCCTTTTAAACCATAATATATATAAAAATAACATTTTTTGAATATTTTTTGCAAGATTTTTTTAAGGGAAGAAACTTTTCTTGCAATTTCCGAAGATAATTCCACAGGTGGTTGTACTTAGTTCCTTAATATAATTCTCAAGTTCTCCCATAGATATTGCCTGATTCATATCAGCATCAATTTCCGTGAAAAATTCCTGTGTTACTTGTGGATATTTTTGTATAATTTCTGAAAAAATAAGCACTCCATCACCATCTATATCGCAAGAATTATATGTTGAAAATATCTGTAAAGCAAGGTTTCTTTTTTCATCTTTATCTAACGGTTTAACTTTCTGATAACTGACATCTAAACTAATATAGGAAGCATGAGGAATATAGACCCGCTTTTGAGGTGGTGTTACATAACCTTCTATATTGGAAAATACAATTTCATAAAAACCTATAGGGAATATTGCTATTTTTCCACTTTCCTTCCACTCTTCCTGCCCTTGTATTTTCCATTTCGCATTTAATTTAACTACTTCATCCGGGAAAATATTGATTACAATTCCGCCCGATTTCCAATAATTTACTTCTATGATTTTATCTTCTTTCTCACCAATCTCCACTTGAATATATTCAGAAGTAGACCAGCCTACGGGCTGAGTGAAAAATATTTTATAAATACCCGCATAAAGATTTTCCACTTTATCTCCGCTATTATATAGATTTTCATCACCCTCAATTTGCCATTGAGCACCGTTTAAAACTGCTTCATCCGGGGTTAAGATAACTGTCAAAGAACTGTATACGGGAGTTTCTCCTTCCCCTTCTATGATACCTTCGGGAATACCCTCGAAAATACCTTCGCCTTCTGGTGGTTCCCCTTCTCCACACCATACACATCCTCCACCATTACCTACATTTTTAGTATTTAATACACTTTGTTTATATCCCTCTATACCATATCCATTCAATAAATTCCAGCGGTATTCTCCATAATTACATACCCCATCTCTATCGGCATCCCCTATCTTACTTAAATATCTTGCCATACTCAGATCAAATTGCTCCATATTCGGCATTGGCACTTCTATGGGCAACTCATCAATCATACCTAACAGCATATCAATAGTCGTCTTCTCCCCTACCGTTATTAATCCAGACACTACACCCTCAAATTTTGCTCTATCTAACAGCAAAAATACAAGCGGTTGAACCGACTGTATTTCATCGGCATATAACCTTGTACTCTCCACATTATGCCGATATACCTGTTTTACACAGCAATGTATTTCGTGGGTATTTTCTCGTAAAACCTCATCCAATAGCCATGCTTGAACTACATCTATAACTCCGTTTGTATCTAAATCTGCAGTATCTGGTCTTTCTCCTACATACTCATATAACCAACGCAAATCCTCTTCAAAATGGCTCTCCCCTAAAACATCATCACATTCCGATATACACGGTTCTATATTGCAGGGGTCAAACAAACCTTCCCCTTCGGGTGTCCCTTCCCCTTCGGTTATCCCTTCCAGACTACCTTCTAAAATACCTTCGCCTTCTACAATACCTTCTCCTTCTATCGTCCCTTCTATGATACCTTCGGGTATACCCTCGAAAATACCTTCACCTTCTGGTGGATCCCCTTCTCCACACCATATACATCCCCCGCCATTACCTACATTTTTATCGTTTAATGCGCTTTTTTTATACCCTTCTATACCATATCCATTCAATAAATTCCAGCGATATTCTCCATAATTACATACTCCATCTCTATCGGCATCCCCTATTTTACTTAAATACATTCCCATACTCAGGTCGAATTGTTCCATATCTGGCATTGGCACTTCTATGGGCAACTCATCAATCATACCTAACAGCATATCAATAGTCGTCTTCTCCCCTACCGTCACTAATCCTGTAAGCACACTTTCAAACTGCTGTCTGTTTATTAACAGAAATATAACGGGTTGAGCCGACTGTATTTCATCGGCATATAACCTCACACTTTCCACATTATGACGAAATACCTGTTTTACACAACAATGTATCTCATGGGTATTTTCCCTTAAAACTTCATCTAATAACCATGCTTGAACTACATCTATCATCCCATTCTCATCTAAATCCATCTCATCCACATTGAGACCCACCCATGTCTTATAAAATCCTGCAAGGTCCTGTTCAAAATGGCTTTCGCCTAATACATCGTCACACTCCTCTATACACGGTCCTATATTGCAGGGGTCAAACAAACCTTCCCCTTCGGGTGTCCCTTCCCCTTCGGTTATCCCTTCCAGACTACCTTCTAAAATACCTCCTCCTTCTATTGTTCCCTCTCCTTCCATTATACCCTCTGTTGTCCCTTCATTACTTACAGCAGTTTTAACTGCAAATAACTCTTGTGGCAAAAGTATACACAAAGAAATAAGCATTAAAAGTGTAAAAAAAACATTCCTATATATTTTTCTTTCTTTTTCCATATAATTCTTTCTATCTATATTTGTTTCTAATTATATCCTTTAAATAGGGGAATTTGTTCAATAAATTTATAATTCCTCTATAGCCATTGAGGTTGTGTTTACAAGATGTGTCTTCCAATTTAGTTTCTGAATTAACTCTTTACCTTGTTTTTTAGACTCTACGATAACAAAAAAGGTTGACCCACTGCCTGTCATTCCAACATACGGGAAACCCATCTTTTTTATTTTTAATTTCAATTCATATAATTCAGGATAAATACAGAAAGCAGGTAATTCTAAACGATTATATATGACTTTCTCCCAATTACTTTTCTGTAAATCATATATTACTTTTCTGAACCGCAAACTATACTTATTTGCACTTCTATGTAAAGGTCGGATTTTTAATGCAGGATTTTGATAAACTTTCGCAGTTGATAGGGATAACGGAGGATGAATTAGGACAACCCATATATCAGAAATTGGAATTAATGCGGATAATTTCTCCCCTTTGCCAGTAACTGCCTGCGTTCCCCCTTTAAGAAAATATGGAACATCGGAACCCAATTCTTTGGCTATATCTATTAAATTATTATCCCGTAACCCTAAATTCCATAATTTATTTATCCCATACAAAGTGCCTGCGGAGTTAGCAGACCCTCCACCCAATCCTGCGCCCATAGGAATATTTTTATTAATATGGACATGAATCCCTTTATCTATTTTTAAAATATCTTTTACTTTTTTTATTGTTTTAAAAACAATATTTCTTTCATCTGTAGTCAATAAGGCATAGTTTGTGGTAATACAAATACCTTTAGCTATTTCATAAAAGGTAAGGGTATCCGATAAAGTCACCGTTTGAAAAATTGATTCTATTTGATGAAAGCCATCGGAATATTTATCAACGACATCCAGATAAAGATTTATCTTCGCATTCGTTCTTATCTTCATCAAGGCACGCATAAACAAACCCATCTCTATAACTTTTTAGAAAACAATATAGAAATTATCAGATAAATAGCAAGAACCCCGGCTATCGAAAATCCTATTGTGCCTAAGTTTTTAGTCGCTGATGATGTCGTTACTAAAAGACTTGAGCCTACTATTAATGCGGAGGTTATCATGCTTATTGAAATTCGACTGCTGGATTTGTCGAGTATATTTGCTAATTTTTCTAAATATTCATGATGAACATGAAATTTTAATTCTCCGGAACGCATTTGTGTGGTGATACTTCGAACATCGTCGGGCAATTCAACAAAAAATCTCCAGAGCGAATTCAATTGTTGAGTAATTTCACGAGATAAATTTGGAAGTTCGTATTTAGACAATATAAATCGTTCAAAATAAGGCTGTATAATGGAAACAAAGTCAAGTTCTGGGTCTAACTGCCTTCCGACACTCTCTATGGTTGCCAATGCTTTGAGTAAAAGTGTAAAACGAGATTCTAACTCTAATCCATGATTCCTTAATATCTCAATAGCCCTTTCAATCCCTTTTCCTACCTGTCCTGTGCTAATAATTAAATACGCTTCAAACGCAAGGAAATCGGATATTTCATTTTCAAGGGATTTAATTTCCTTAAAATCAGACCGAGAACATAGTGCCAACACCGCTTTTGTACATTGTTTTACATCTTGATGAAAAATAGACATAAGTAAATTGGTTATCAACATCACATCCTGAGCGTCTAAATTTCCTGCCATCCCCAAATCGAGAAAGGCAATCTGATTGTTACAAGTAATAAAGATATTACCGGGGTGAGGGTCTGCATGAAACAGTCTATCTTCACATATCATTTTACAAAGAATTTCACATCCTAAACGGGCAATGGTTTTGCGGTCACAATTTCGGGCTTCGTATTGATCAAATTGGTCAATTCGCACTCCATCTACCCATTCCATCGTCAGAATTTCTGGCGTAGTATATCCCTTAAATACATTAGGAATAAGGACATTCTTTTGATTCATCATATTTTTACGAAATACTTGTATAATCCTTGCCTCAACTAAAAAATTCAATTCTCTTCGTATGGAACGAGCAAACTCATTTACAATACCCAAAGGTCGTAAAAAAGCAACATCCGGATGCCCTTCTAACCATGTGGCTATGGTTTTCATAAGTTCAATATCGGCGGCAATAATACGGTCAATACCTGCTCTTTTTACTTTAACTGCTACAGATCTCCCATCTTTTAATACCGCCTTATGAACCTGACTTAACGAGCCTGCGGCTATTGGATTACTATCAAAATTCGGATATATTTCATTTATAGGTTTATTAAAAGCATTCTCTATAGTTTTTACAATTTCTTCATAAGGAAGGGGGGCAACACGGTCCTGTAGTAGACTTAACTCTTGAGCAATAGATGACCCAACAAGATCGGGACGGGTACTAAGTATCTGTCCCATCTTTATAAAAGTAGGACCTAATTCTGTTAATGCCCGTCTTAACCGTTCACCCCAGGTTAAATCAATATCGGGAAAACCTTCTTTAATTTGTCTGTATAAAGACCACGGGAGGCGTTGAAGCAAACCCAAACGGGAAAGAAAATCGTAAAACCCATACTTCGCAAAAACTTGAAATATTTCAAATAATCGAACTGTGTTCGTTGCTTGTCTCTGCCAACGGGTGTATATCACAAAACCCCTTTTCTGTATTTAGTCAAATTTTTCCGTTTGTAATATTTTATTACAAACAAAAAGGTATTTAAACATCAATCCACAACTAATTCAACTTTTTCAGGTGCAGTTTTAAAAGAAATAGAAATTATATTATCAGATAGTTTTACACTTTTAAGGGGTTTACCGTCAATCAAAACCTTATTTATTTTATAGGACTCGGGTTTATAAATATATAAAGTAGCGGGACATGTCATTGTATCTTTACATAAAACTTCTAATCTCTTTTCTTCATTCAGCCACCGAGTAGAACTGATAAATTCCATTCCACATTGGTTCGCTGTTTTTATCCCAACTACGGATGGCATATCTGCTTTAACCATTAAACCAATAAACTTCTCTTCCGGGTTACTTTGAATAGTTTCATTATCCTCTATAAATTTTTCTTTTGCATAATCCCAGAAGATTGCATCGTTATTTATACTTTTTAGAAATAACGCTGGGAAAGGTTCCACATTTTTTGAAACATAAATAAGCGAATTATTAAAACTGTCTTGAGTTGCATAACTCCGATAGTACCAAACCGATGGTTCTTTTTTGTTTGCATCAAAAGGTGAAAACATTAGTTTTGTTTTGAGAGTTAATTGAAGCATTTTTTTTGCAATGTTTGAATTATTAAAATCTCCTAACCACACTGCAGGTCCCGTAAAAGATTGAAGGAAAGTATTTGAAAGAAAATTTTGAGTATTTGCCAATTGGTTATTGACTTTTACAGGTCCAATTCCTGTGTTGAAACTTGCTAATGTTCCGCTAATCGCACAGAATTGAGTTAATTCTTGTTCTGTATTAAGAACCGCATCAGAAAACTTTGGATATACAGGAATATTTTTAAAATAGTTGGAAAGTTCCTTTAATCCTTGAAACATTGCTTCCGTATAAGTTGCATTAACCTGCTCTAAAACGGTATCCGGAACAGAAATATCACAAACGATGAAGTCGGGATTCCAGGACAAAATTTTCTCCCATCGTTTCTTTGCAATTTCTAATCCATTGGGGGTATTAAATTTTACAAAGGCATATTCATCGGATACAGGTACTGCAAATTCACTTCCAGCGGGAACAGCCCATGGATTTAATGATAACCCCACTTTTAACGAACCATGATTTTTTAATTGTTCAATTACAGATTTCATATCTTTTGATAAGGTCTTTGTATTCCCTTTTAAAGACCCCAATGGTTGTTCCCAGCCGTTCGGGATACATATAGCATTTATACCAACATTACTTGAAAAACCCGCAATTTTAGATAAATTCCCCAGACTTGCCTTTTCAGGGTCAACAGAAATCCAACCTCGAATAGGTTTTTCAATTACCATTTGAGAATGGGTTGGAGAAAGTAAGGAAATTGCCCATATAAAAGTAGTATGAAGTTTATATGCATCATTACTGAAAGAAACAAGCACCGGGTCACTTTCAAGAGTTTCCCCGGGTGCAATTGTCAAAGAAGGTAAATATTCACATTCTATTGCTCCTGTCCAGTTATCACTATCCCCTTCCGTAACTATTTTAGAACGAGATTTGCCCTGAGGACAAACGGCAAAAACAATTTTCTGCCCTTTATTCGTAGTGAGTTCTAATATTTGGGATTCTTCTTCTGAGACATAAGTCCAGTATCCATTAACATTGGCTAATGGTCTCCGTACTTTTTCGTTAGGAACTCGTTTAATTAATCCTGCTACAGGAGGGAAAACAAACGGCTTGATTTTTGAAATAGTTATAGGGCTTGTCCCATTATTGGTTACCAGTGTAGTAAAAAGGACAAAACTGCACTGCTTAAAACTCGTGGCACGCTGTTGGATTAAAATATTATTTTTTATCGGGAATACCGCCGTAAAATGTGTTGCGGGTCCAAACACACTATCTACCGCAACCCTGTCTGTAAACGCATTGCCCAGGGACTCTGCGGAAATCTCTTCACCTGTTTTTAATTGTATCGAGGGACCATAACCTTCAATCACTGTCATCTCCGAATAATTATCGGGCACAGTATTAAAAATATGCCAATCCCCGTTCATCTCATCAAAATCAATCCCCATATCTTCCCACGAAAAAGTATAGCGGTGTCGTAAAACCCATGGAGAAGAACGCGGCTGTGGCACTTCATCTTCAACCTTTTTCTTCTTTTTTGTTGCCGACCAGCCATCAATGGAAAGTAAAACAACAAAAGTTACAAGAACGATAAAAACAAAATAACATCTGGTTCTCTTTTTCATAAATACAACACCTCAGTTATGTAAACTTTTTGAAAAACTTATACAATTAACGAAACAAATACTTACAACTATTCAAATATACTTCTTATTCCTTACTACTCATAATAAGTAACAAACATCGCCATTATGTTAAAATATTGTTTAATTTTATGGAATACTTATTTATATGAGTTTTGGAAAGTTTATATTAAACTATAAAACCATGTCAATTTTATGCAGACAACTTGCATCTGCATACGAAGGAGGTATACCTATTATTCAGGCATTGCAAATTGTCGGGGATAACTTTCCATCTCGAAAGGTAAAAACGATTTTGTATCATTGTGCAGATGACCTCATTCGTGGGGCAACATTAAGTGAAGCATTACAAAAGGCTGAAGTATTTCCTGATTTATTTGTGCAACTTGTGTCCGCTGGTGAAAAATCCGGTAGATTAGATACAATTTTAAGAGACTTAAGTTCCTATTATGAAGACCTGTGGAAAATGAAACGCTCCACAATTGCTTCCTTAATATACCCGATAAGTCAATTGGTCTTGGGCTGGTTTTTAGGGAGTTTCGCTTTAGGAATTGTTCAGCATATTGGATTAGAAAAGGCTTTTTCATTAAGCATGTATTTTTCTTCCTATATTTCGTTTCAAATAAAAGTAATTATCGTTTTTATAGCCCTGATAATGATCTTTATATTTTTGAAAAACTTAATAAGTTTTCAGTCTACTTTATATGGAATATTAAGATACATCTATCCATTCAGTTTTATAATTCACAAATTCTCATTAGCCCGATTTTTCAAATCATTGGCATTACTTTATTCCAGTGGCATCCCCATTACAGAAGCCTTACTTCAATCCTCCGAACTTTTACCATCCTCCGATTATCAGAAAGATATATTTGCCGTTGTTCACCTTATTCGAAATGGAAGTAACCTTGAAAAATCATTTAAGACACTTTCCTGGATAGGACGATTAGGTCAGGAGATGATAGCCATAGGCGAACAATCAGGAAAATTAGATGAAACTCTGCAAAAAGTGTCGGAATATTTTTTATTGGACGCACAGCAGGCTCTTAAAGTTGCAAGCAAAATCTTCAGCATATTAATCTTATTGGCTGTCGGTGTCATAATAGGATTTATCGTAATAAGTTTTTACGCTCAACTTTATGGAAACATGTTCAAACAGTTAGGAATATAAATAATAAGGAATCGGGATAAAGTATGAGAGAAACGATTTACAAAGATGACCTCCCCCCAGAAGAACCTAAAGATTGGACAAAATATATTTGGGGCGGGATTATTCTTCTTTTTGTTATCATGGTCGCTATTATCTGGATGGCAGGACATATAAAGCCTAAAACTTCGTATGTCCGTGCAAAGCATATACTCATTAAATTTTCTCCTAATGACCCTGCCGACCGTCAAAGGGCTTTGGAACTTATAACAGAACTAAAACAGCGTATTGCTCGGGGTGAATCATTTGAAAAACTTGCAAAAGATTATTCAAACGACCCTGCAAGTGCAAGACGCGGAGGAGACTTGGGATATTATGGACGAAATTCCTTTGAACCTCCCTTCGAAAGTTATGTTTGGTCTGCTCCTATCGGACAATTAAGCGATATAATTGAAACCAAATACGGTTTTCATATCATCATCGTAACAGATAGACACTTAACAGAAGTAGACCGCTATGAATTGGAGTTGGACGAAAAAGCACGTAAAAGTATCGAAGAAAATAAAAGATAAATAAAAAATAATAAGAATAAAACCAATAAGAGAAAGGGGAAAGTATGTTGGAAAGATTTAAAATGGCTCCTCCAGACCCTATTCTGGGATTAACCGAAGCATTTCTAAAAGATAGTAATCCTGAAAAAATAAATTTAGGGGTGGGAGTTTATAAAGATAACTCCAATAAAACTCCCATTTTCAACACAGTAAAAAAAGCTGAAAAAATCTTATTGGAAAAAGAACAGACAAAAAGTTATCTTCCTATTTCAGGGTCTCCTGAATTTTGTGAACAAGTACAGAACCTGGTTTTAGGAAAGGATAATCCCTGTGTATTGGATAAAAGGGTAGCAACTGTTCAGACTGTAGGTGGAACATCCGCTTTACGAGTTTTTGCAGACTTAATCAAAACAAATATCGGAAGCAAAAAAATATGGATAAGTAATCCAACATGGGAAAATCACGCAAAAATATTTCAATTAGCAGGATTTGAAATTGAAACTTATCCTTACTACAACGCGGAAACTCACGACCTTGATTGGGATAAAATGCTGTCCACATTAGAAGCCATTCCTGAAGGGGACATTGTTTTGCTACATGGCTGTTGTCATAACCCAACAGGAATTGATTTAAATGAAGAACAGTGGAATACCGTTGCTAATGTAATTAAAACAAGAGGCATTCTCCCTTTGATTGATTTTGCATACCAAGGGTTAGGAGATGGATTGGAAGAAGATGCAAAAGGAGTAAGAATCATCGTTAATAATGTTCCCGAAGTTTTTATTTGCAGTTCTTTTTCCAAAAATTTTGGTTTATATAACGAACGGTGTGGAGCGTTGATTGGTGTATGTGGTACCAGCGAAACTTGCCAGAAAGTTCTAAGCCAGATGAAAGTTGTTATTCGAACCAATTACTCCAATCCGCCTGCGCATGGTGCTTATATCGTTCATACTATCTTAAATTCTGAGGAACTCCGCAAGGAATGGGAAAAAGAAGTTCAGGAAATGTGTACACGGATAAAAAGCATGCGGAAATTGTTTGTTGAAAAATTAAAAGAAAAAGGTGTTACTCAAGATTTTAGTTTCATTGAGAAACAAAAGGGAATGTTTTCCTTTTCAGGCTTAACAAAAGACCAGGTTCTCCGACTGAGAGAAGAATTTTCCATATATATTGTTAATTCCGGAAGGATTAATGTTGCCGGAATTACAACAAATAATATAGACCGATTAACCGACGCCATCAGCAAAGTCCTGTAAGAAAGGAAAAATCACAAAATTGACATTTTCATGAAGCGTTTTGAGCGAGGATATATAAATACACACATAAAAAATGGATTAGACTTCCCCCCATAACAAATAAGTGCCATATTACATGATGAAAGGGTAATCGCTCCCACAAGTAGAAGAAAGTTCCTCCGGTATATAAAATTCCACCAATAAGCATAAGCAATAAAGCACCGGCAGGTATCATTTGAATTGCAGGTTTTACCGCTATAATGGCTATCCAACCCATAAGTATGTAAATAAAAGTAGCCAGACGGTTCCATTTGCCAATAAAGAAAATCTTAAATACAAATCCTAACAAAGTAAGTATCCAGAGGGAAGCAAAAAGCGACCAACCCCAGGGGCCCCGCATATATACCAGCAAAAACGGAGTATAAGTACCCGCAATCAACACATAAATGCAAGCATGGTCCATAAACTGAAAAAATCTTTTAATCTTTCCCTGTGGGAAGGAATGATATAAAGTTGAACTCAAATATAGCAAAATTAAAGCGATACCGAAAGTTATAACTCCTGCAAGGGTCCACGGTTCTTCTTTCTGAATTGCCAATATTAACATCACCACAAAACCTGCTATACTTAATCCCGCAGCAAGTCCATGGGTAAGGGCGTGGAATACTTCTTCAGTAGTTGTATATACTTTTTTCATGATTTATACCTATTTTAATACTTTCAATTATAAGGAAATTTGTTTATGCAAGTTATTATTCAACCGACTTCTCGTGACGCTGTTGAACTCGTTGGCTATATTATCGCAGAAAGACTGAGGAAAAAGCCACATTTAGTCCTGGGTCTTGCCACAGGTAGAACCATGGTACCTTTATATCAACGACTAATAGAAATGTATAAACAGGAAAACCTCGACTTCTCACTTGCAGTAACTTTTAATTTAGATGAATACATAGGAATATCACCAGAACATCCGGGGTCATATCATTACTTTATGTATAACACTTTCTTTCGCCATATAAACATTGACTTGCGGAATACACATATTCCTAACGGTATGGCTACGGACATAAAAAAAGAATGCAAAGAATATGAGGAAAAGATAAAAGATTTTGGAGGTATAGACCTGCAATTATTGAGCATCGGAGAGTCCGGGCATATAGGTTTTAACGAACCATTATCATCTATGTTTTCAAGAACTCGAGAAAAGGCATTATCGCCGATAACGATTGAACAAAATAAACATCTATTCCCCAATCCAGAAGAAATGCCCAAAAGAGCTATAACTATGGGAGTAGGAACTATTCTTGAAGCCAACGAATGCATAGTATTGGTAACAGGAAAACACAAAAGTAAAATACTTGCTGAATCAGTCGAAGGTCCATTTACCGCTATGATTTCTGCTACAGCACTACAATTACATCCTAATTGTATATTTGTAGCAGATGAAGAAGCAGGTTCAAATTTAAAACAGAAAGATTATTACCACTGGATTTTTGAAAATGAACCCGAATGGGAGTTATTCCGACAAAAAATGAAAAAATAGCATGGAAAAATTTTTATCGTGAAGGATGGTTCTTCTCCTTCATAATATCGTCCAGAATTAACAATCGCTCAAACCAAATCATTAACATGGTACATAAATATCTTCTTCCCATTTCCCGAAGTTTTAATTTAGATTGTCCCCATGTTCTTCCATACCATGAAATCGGAATTTCTGCAATCTTATATTTACGAATGAGTGCAGATAATGACATCTCAATAGTTATATTGAAGTGTGCCGATTGTAAGGGACTAATGCTTTCTATCACATGACGGCGATATACCTTAAACGCATTGGTTAAATCATTAAAACGGGTTAAAAAAAGTATTTGTAAAAATTTATTAACAATTCGATTGGCAATTAACTTCACCTGGGGGTAATGTGTAACTACACTTCCTTTTCGAAAACGAGAACCAAATACACAATCATATCCTTCCTCAATTTTTCGATAGCAACGAATAATATCCTTCGGGTCATCGGAACGGTCTGCCATTACAATGGCAATTACATCACCTTTAACATTTTTTAATCCACTACGAATAGCACGACCCAAACCACCGGGCAACGGATTATCTACAGGAACAATTTCCGGATATTGCTTACTCATTTCCTTAATCATCTGAAGCGTATTGTCCGTGCTATTATCGTTTACAATTACAATTTCAAAAGGAATATTCTCCCTCCGCAACTCTTGAATTAATTCTTCTACTGTCGGCAATATATTCTTTTCTTCGTTATGTGCGGGAATAACAATAGAGTATAAAAGCGTATTCTTCGTTATCGCACATAAATCATACTCGGCCTTTGAGGCCATAATAAATCTCCTCTAATATCTTGCGTATATCATATTTATATTTCCATTGCGGGTAATGATTTTGAAACTTCCTCACATCACTTATCCACCAGATATGGTCACCTCTTCTTGGCTGGTCTACATATACATAATTCATCTTCTTCCCGACAATTTCTTCGCTCATCTTTATCGCTTCCAGCAAAGAACAATTACTGTGTCTACTACCTCCTATATTATAAACCTCAGCAACACGAGGTGATTTATACACCTCCCAAAAACATTCTACAAGGTCATTCGCATGAATATTATCTCGGACTTGCTTTCCTTTATACCCATATATCCGATATTCCCTGCCTGTCATTGCACATTTCATCAAGTAAGCAAGAAATCCATGCAATTCTGCTCCCGCATGTTGAGGACCTGTTAGACATCCCCCACGGAATATAGCCGTTTTCATTCCAAAATATCTGCCATATTCTTGCGTCATAACATCCGCAGCAACCTTTGACGCTCCAAAAATAGAATGCTGGCTCTGGTCAATACTCATTGTTTCATCAATTCCATACCTTGCCCAGGGATGGCTCGGTTCTACTTCCCACCGTGTCTCCTGCTCTATTAAAGGCAAAAAATTAGGAAGGTCTCCATACACTTTATTAGTAGAAGTAAAAATAAATACCGCATGAATTGCATACTTTCGTGTTAATTCCAGTAAATTCAATGTCCCTAAAGCATTTACTCCAAAATCAGTGAACGGTTCCTTTGCCGCCCAATCATGACTGGGCTGTGCCGCCGTATGTATAACTATAGAAATATCTTTCTGATATTCATTAAAAATCTTTTCCAATTCATTATAATCACGAATATCTACATTATAATGATGGTAATTGGAAAATTCTTCCTTTAGTTTTTCTACCGACCAGCGGGTACTTGCCTCCTCACCAAAAAAATAGGAACGAAAATCATTATCAATCCCAACAATTGTAAAATTCTCTTTAGCAAAACGCCGAACTGAGGCAGAACCTATTAAGCCGCCTGAACCCGTTATTATGGCTACACTCATTTTACTTCCTTATATGTCTTCTTTCTATTCTGTGCACTTACTTAAGAACCGCAGAAGAAAAATAAAAGTTTTCATATTATAGAAGATATTTATGTAAAAGATAAAAATCTGACAGGCTTGTATAAATTATTAAAAATAAACGAAATAAGAGTAACACAAAATTCCTATCAAAAAACTACTTTTAGGTATAAACTTTTGAAGTAATGTTAACATTTGCCTGTCAACTTTATTCCCTTCCCATTCCTCATACTCAACATCCATTCTATCCGAATTAATCGGTCCAAAAGATCCTTTAAAATTCCACATAGACCAACCCCATCCCGCTTCACGGAATAAACTCAATGTATCCTCTAACCATCTCATCACAGCCTTATGCGGGGTTTGATTAAATGCTCCAAATTCGCCAACGAACACCGGTATCCCTTTATCTTCAAGTTTTTTCCATGGGTTAATTACTCTCTCCCGAATTCCTTCCTTGTCCCATACAAAATCTCCCTCCTTATATGGATAGTCAGGAACAGGGACATTATCCCATTGCCCTGCCCATGAGGCTTTATAATGCGTAACTGTAAAGGGTTTATACATATGTAAGTTTGCAATAATACCTAAATCGGACAATTCTTCTGGAGGTATAGCACCCCAAAATCTTCCATCGCAATGAATAGGTCTTTTTTCATCCCCACTGCGGATAGCATCTACTAATTTGCTTATAACATTCTTATGTTTTTCTGCTGAAACATTTCCAGGTTCATTCAAAAGATTAAAACTCAATTGCATTGGAGAAATATCTTTATAGCGCCTCGCAAAAGTTTGCCAGTGATAACAACAGACTTTTTGAGCCTCCTCATCCTCCCACAAATTCATTGCTTCATCAGGTTTTGCCACAGTCCACCCCGGAGCACGGTGAAAATTCAAACAAACATGCACATTATATTTTTTGCCAAACTCAATGGCTTTATCTATTTCTTTCAAATCCTCTTCCCGTATCTGATATAAGGACTTCTCATCAGTCCAGCACCGATAGTCCATAGGCAATCGCACAAAATTAAAGCCCAAACGATGAAGAAGAGCAAATTCTTCTTCCTCAAACGGTTTCTTCCCATGAACCATAAAATAATTCAATAAATTAAATCCAAAAAATTTGCCCCATATATTTTTCCCATCATCTACTAATTTTTCATTAATCCCTCTTCCACTTTGATTATCCACCCCTTCTGAAAAAACGGATTTCAATATATTTAATATAGGAAATGCGAAAAATACTTGCCCTAAAAAGGTTCTTCGCTCCATAAAAATCCCTTTAAATTTAAAAAATAGCACACAGTGGATTTTTCCACCATGTGCTATTTATAAACTTTTCAATTAATTAATCTACAGGCTCTTTCCCTGTCAATGCAGAAAAGAAATCCGTTATGATTTTGCTTACAAAGCCTACTAAATAATCAACTACTTTAACAATGATGTCTTTTAATATTAAATTAAAATCCATACTTTTACCCTCCTTCAGTTAGTTGTTTAGGCTGATGTTATGCCGAAAAGTGCTAACAACTGTTCGGTAAGCCAACCAGCTAAATACTTTACAATTACACTGACAATGATGTTAAGGATGTCTGCTAAAATCATTACTAACTCCTTTCATGTTGTTATTTGTTATAAGCAATATAACCCCGCACATTGGAGTTATATATTTTTTACAACTATTACAAACAAAACCATTAATCGTTACTTAATTATACAAAATGATTATACAAAACTCAAAAAATATTTTTAAATAAAAATTCAAAAAATATATGATTTCTAATTATTTATTTTACAATTGCAAATAATTTAATTGTCCTCTTTTTATTTGCAAAAATCATGCCATTGAACTTTTATAAACATAATCACTCAAAATCAACAATTTATGTAGATATTCCCATAAATTATCATAGATATATACTTCTTTTTTGTAACGAATAAGAAAAAAAACAACATCTATGTATGGAACTTAAAGAAAAATTCTGTATTTAACGGTTTACATTATGCTAATAAATAAAGAGGGGATTGAAAAAATTTAGATTTTTACACATCATCTCCCGTTCCTTCGTTATATATTCACACAATTCCTCCACTCCTCCGATCTTCCTTACTATTTACCAATTAGTCTTTTCTTGTTTGGACAATAAGTGTTTACGGGGCTTATTTATCTCTGTATGGTGTTATCTGTTGCATTTATTTTTTCAATAAGTTGGTCTACTTTTTGTTTAAATTGGTCTTGCATAAATATGCAGGTATTTCTCAAACTTTTTCCATAGGCATCTTGTTCATCCCAAACCGGTAGGTTTAAAAAATTTTCCTTTAATTTATTTAGATTTGAAATATCTTCTTTTGTCCCTAATTTCTCATATAAATTCAGGAGCTGTTCACGATATTTTAAATCGGCATAAAGAAACTCATATAGCAGATAATATCCCCCCTTACTTTTACGCCAAGGATATGTCGAATAAAATTTATCGCTTGCAGCAATAAACTTTATAACATGTTTCAATACACCTTTCTTTATATCTTCTTTTCTCTTTTCAACTACCTGTGGATTAAGTTCTAACAAATAGTCATAGGCATGGAAAACTCGGGAAAGCAAAAACTTTTCACCGCGACTTCTAGATATATAACATGGGATTTTAGCTAAAAAGATATTTTTTTCATTAGCATTTCCTATGTCTTCTAATTGGCTGCGGTTTACATCATCAATGAATTTATCTGGAGAAACAAGGGCAATATGAGCAAGGTCATAATCCTGGAGGCAAATCCCACTTCTTATCGGTCCATGCCAACCCATGTACCATAAATAGTCATAAAATTCCGGTACGAAAACACAATATTCAGGAAAAAAATACCTATAATACCCGTAAGAAACTTTTACTTTACATAAATCTGTCTCCTCTCCTTCAAACAATTCCTCACAAAGTTTAAACTCATTTTCTCTTTCGGATTGGTTGTTTTTTGCATCAGATGATAAGTTAACACCTCTTTCTATTTGTTTATTAAGTATTTTCTGATATAACTCAGATTTTTTATTCGTTGAATAATTCAGGTAGTTTTTTTCAAAAAGTTCTAACACAGCCCTTCCTAATTCAGGGGTCGCATATACTGTTAATTTTACAGTGTCCCAGTTTAATGATACTTGGACGGATGATAAGCATTTCCCAATATTCTCTATCAAAAAAACCATGGTTAAATCGAAGGATTTTGATTTCTCGTAAATTTTATTTGTTTCGTCTATGAGCTGTTCAATTACTTTATTATCTTCTATCTTTTGAATAGATCCTTGCCCTATATGCTGGCTTATTTTTTTCCAATAACCTATTTCCCTCATTGTATCAAAGGCGTTAATCGAGGAGTGTAAAGTTGCAAATACCATTATAAATGGCACAAATTTTTTGAATAAGTTTATCTTGCTCATTTTTCCCTCTGAATGTCCTTTTTTAAGGTTTGTTATTTGTCATCTTTCTTTTCCTGACTAATATCCGTATTCTCTACATCTTGAGTTTCATTATCTAATCCCAATGACTGGATACAATCCTGCTTCTTATTTGCACTGAGGAACTCAATTATTTCGCTTCGATATTGAGTGGCTAATTCTGGACTTGTTTTACAAATCACCTGTAAGATTTTAACCAATTTTTCTATGTTATATGTTCCATGAAATCTCTTTTTTAATAAAGCCTGTATTTCGTCATCTGATTTATCCCCTTTGGGATGTATAAAATCATACAAAATCAATTTTAAAGTTTTTTCTGGGTCGGCAGAGGAAAGAAATAGAATATTATAAGGTTCTCTTCTCCATGCCTCACAGCAATAGTAATCAAACAATTTCGGATTAAATGATAAAAAAGCAAAACGACAGAGATTCTTTTCCTCATCACCTTCGTTATCTAAACCGGGACATTCAATTGAGGAATGATATGCCCATTCATCTCTCCAAACACGCCCATATTCTTCTAAACTTTTATCATATAATTTGCATAATAACTCATAATTTCCTGTTTTATCATCTTCTTTACGATATAACGGGTCATATCCCCAATTTAATATTTGCCATTCCCCAACAAGAAGTCGAACTACACGCTCTTCTATTTCTGGATTTATCACAATTTGGAAATAATCATCATAAACATCCAGTATAAACTCATATAACAATCGCCTTCTATCCCAGACATCTTGTTTATCTGCTTGGTCCCATTCCTTTGCTAATTCTTCAACAACAAATGGTTCTGAAAAGGCTCGCTTTGACTCTTTAATTTTTTTAACCATGGAGATGTACCATTCTAAGGTTAATACCTCTGGAGCAAATTCGAATTCCTTATAAACATCTAAATTCTCATTAATTTTTTTCTTATGAATAAACTTCTTTATTTCTTCAATAAAGGCTGTTTTTAATGCTTCATCTCTGATATGTTGCAAAATAGTGTCATAATAAATAAGGCGGGAATATTCTTTATTTATATCTGTTGAACCAATCAGACTTAGTGAATATTGTGTTGGTGAAACATTTAATCGTTGTAATTGTTCTTCCACATCTTTTTGGATAGATGAATCTGGAAATTTTTTTATCTGTAGTGCTATCAATTTACGTGCATAATCATAATTACCAATCTTAATGAAATATTTTACCGCCTCTTGAAAAAGGGTTTCCCGCCACGAACATAATGCTGGCAGGGGAGGTAGTATCCCTATCTCCAAAAGTTCCGATACCCGCTTATATAATTCATCGCTTCGCCATTCAAAAATATCTAACTCAGTTAATATAAACTTTGCTATGAGACAATCCAAACTCTGGTCCGATTTCTGCTGTATTAGTTCTTCCAATTTCCTTCTAAATATTCCCCGTGATTCACTATCCAGAATAAGTATACTTTTTATTTCTTTCCATGTCTTCAATATTCCAGAATTTATATCAAAAAAATTATTCAAGGACAAACTCTCGATTAAATTTTTATATACTTTTTGATGCTCATTATTAAATCCCTGTAAACAATTATTCTCCACTGAGAAAGTATAAAATTCAAAACTACAAATTATCATCACCCCGATTATACGAGAGGACAATTTTGACATAAATCTTTCTCCATGTATACATTGTTAAATATTGTATCTCACTTTCATTAGTAAGAAAGTCTCACATTGTGTTTTTTTACTATATTGATACTTAAAAAAGTTCTCATTTTTTTTATATTTTTTATAGCATAATTTTGTTTTTCTTTCAAGACCATCTTTATTTTTTCAATAATAGTTTAAAAAACTAAAAAACATAGATAATCCATGAATTTTTGAAAAAGATGTGCGAAAACACCACAATGCGAATAAAAACACATAAATAAGTATAATAAAGAACATGCCAAACACATCCTTTATTTTTCTTCTTTTATTTATAATTCTATAAATTATTAAGTTATTTTTTTATAAATAGTTCCCTCTTTCTTGATTTCCTATTTTTCCCTGTATATTCTGAATATTCTTTTATATATCGAACTACTTAAAGTCAACCAACACAACAGCGAAGTCTTTCCTATGTATTATAGTTTTTGAGATTAGATGTTTATTTCAAAATCTCAATAAAGAACAACTTTACGATTTTCTAATACATACAAGATATACAAAAGCAAATAGATAAAATATGTATTCTATTTTTTATACAAACACAAAAGCGTTACCTAACTACTTCACTTCTAACCAGAGTTTTTCTACTGTTGATAGGATCACTTCTTCAATAGATTCTTTCCACTTTGCAGGTAAACCATATCCAATCTGGAAATCTCCGCCCTCATACCCCCCTTCGTGAAGGACTCTCACAGAAGGAATATAACTCATCACATCGTTCGAATATCCCAATACAATTACATTATTTCCAAACATCTGTTTAATGAATTTCGCATAATCTACAACAACCTCTCCACCTAAAGCCACAAGCGGAATACCTCCTAAATTCCACACCTGTACAGGATAGTCATAAGAAGTAGGGAAAGATTTACCTTCAGATAACTCCCGCAACAGATACCTTGCTGACCTAAACTTGTAATCTACCTGAGTAGGGTCATTTGCAATTTGTTCCAATTCCTCTTTACGAATAGGCTGTTCCAATTCAAGCGTTACCATTTCTAAACTTGTTGATAAATAAGACGATACTTCCTGAGCATTATTGTCTACCACACTCTCAACAGCACAGGCTAATTCCTTTCCATATTGTCTGGCTAATGATAGTTTTAGTCGTGGCATGGGGTCTATATCTGCTCCACAACCCGCTAAAAAAATAGATACTGAGCCTGGATACATATTCTGCAATTCTATCTGAGCAAACCCTGGATAATCTCCACACCAATAATAATCTGCAAGCACCGTACCATGACATGCATAACTACAAACAAGGGTTATTATAGAATTACCCTCTACTGATTTGGCAAAAAGGACAGGAACATTGTAGTCAACAGGTCCCTTGAATTCATACGAACTTTCTATCTCACTTGCCTTGTTATTGCGTCTGTTAACTGCAAATCGAGCAATACCTTTTCCATAATAGAGGTTAGCAGGTGTTAATTTTGACACTGATTCTCGAATAGATTGGAACACTTTCTCTTCTAATCTCGCTGTGTAATTTTTTATTTTTTCCAACTGGTCAGTTCCATCAAGTGGATATATATTTACTAATGATTTTTCTATTACAGGTCCTGAATGGGTATGAGAACTATTTAATAAAACTCTCTCTGGAGGAATTTTAAGTTCATGCATTACCCTGCTTTTAATTCTCTCTGAAACTTCCCGCGGAAAACCTATAATATCGCAACCTACAATTACCGCTAATGTTCCTTGTATATCCTGTAGAGCAAGGGCTTTTACCCAGAGTGGATGTAACGCTGATTCTGCAGGTTTATCTCGCAAAGCATAACCCGACATCCACAATCCCACAGGTGGTGTAATATCCACAGAAGAAACCCCAAGAAACCATTTCTTATCTTGCCCCATCTTAATACCTCCATTCTCTTATCTTTTATACATATTCTCCTATCCTGTTTATGGATTATATCTTATAATTACTTAAATATTTCTATTAACTGACCGCTACCTGGGGTAATGTCAAATTTTACTTCGTTGTCCTCAATCTCTTTTGTTTTGTCACCATCCCATATTTTTACTTTTTTTACTCGTTGTGAGAAATAAATAACTACCTCGCGGTATGGGACAGCATTCCATTCTTTACTCACCTGGCAATTTATTACCATAGCAAGCGATGGTTTCCCTTTCTTTTCCAAAATTCCTACAATCAAATCCTCATCCATTCCTTCAATAATTTTGCCTCTTCCTGGCTTTTGGAGTTCTTTTATCATTTGCATTCTCGGGATCTCTCTAAAGGCAGTACCATATATTTCCGTATACTCCTTATCAATAACCATATCTCCCCATGAAGATATACGATTGTTAATCTCTTTTACCACTTCATAAACTGGAGATAATCCGCTACTTTTTACTGCATCTTCTGTCTCAAGTTCTTCTACCGTGCGAATACTTCCACCCCCATAGTGGAAATACCAGATTCCTTTGGCACCAAAAGCCAGCGATAAATACGCAGGAAAGCGTATAAATGAGTCGCTGGGAAAGTAATTGAATTTTGTCCCGGGCAAACCAGCTACATAAAACATCGGCCAGAAAAGAATTCCGTATTTTTTACATTCCTTGCTCCATTTTAAGTAATTGCAGACATATTCTACTGCTAATCTATCGGCAGAAAGATGCCACTTTTTGAGGGGTGGATATATTTGCGGGTCACAAATGGGATTATTATGCTCTGCCAGATTTTTAGGTGGTATCCATCCGCATAACCAGGGTATAAGATGTGGTTTTGATTGTTTGAAAAGAAAATCTGTACAGTCTTTTGTTCGTAGCGTAACTTCTCCCTGGTCATCTCCTAATAAAAAACCTAAAAGTGCTGGATGTCTCCCAATTTTTTCACATAAAAATTGGAGTTCTTCCAAACTTGCCGGATGGTGTGTTTTTTCGGGGTAGGGTTCTTGCCAGGCTTTACCTCCCCAAGGGTGTTCATTCATGGTATAAGTGTCAAACATAACCCAAAGTCCATGTTGTTGTGCTAAATCCAGTTCTCTTTTACATTTTTCAATATCTGCATAATCATCCATCTGCATATATCTACCTATCATTACCACATTAAACCCTGCTTCTTTATAAAGTTTAAGTTCTACATCCTTTGACCCTGGTCCCCACCACGCACCAATAACAAACCCTTTATAGCGGAAATCCCATTGCTTGTTTATCTTCGAAAACGATGTTGAGTCACTCCACACTAATAAACAGCAAGGAATTGACAACAACAATAGACATGCTTTTTTTTTCATTTTTCTTTCCTTATGTAAAAACCATTTTTGTCAAAGATACAAATCCTTTTAAAATAATACATTAAAACATCAACATTTATACCATTCTTAAAGAGACAAAATCGTTTAAAAAATTCTTTTTTAGCCCTGGGAACTCGAATGCTATTTCTTTTTTAAAAATATTGCCGTTGCACTTTTATAAACATAATCACTCAAAATCAACAATTTATGTAGATATTCTCATAAATTATCCATAGATATATATTTCTTTTGTAATGAATAAGAACAAAACAATATATATGGAACTCAAATAAATTAGAAAAGTCTTTTTTTATATGTTAATATAATATTCTATAAATAAAAAGGATATAAGAATGTTAAGAACAAAACTTGCTTTTACATTAGGATTGCTGGTTATCTTATGGAAATGCACAGCAGAAGAACCTGTTCAAACAATTCAATATGAATTTATAAATCTTCAAACAAACTCTCCCTCCATTCACACTTCCTCTGGTATCACTTTTAAAAACCCTATTTGGGAAATTGATTTTTCAAAGAATTCATCTGTTAGTTTTAATCATCCTTCTTTATCCATTTACGGAACACCTCAAAAATTTATCTTAAAACTTTGGGCAAGCTCCTCAGGCAGTGAAATAGTGATATTACTTGCCTCCCATTTTCAGTTCTTTCAAAAGAAAATTGGCACTTTACAATATGGAGAGCAAACAATTGAATTTAATGCACCTCCCGAAAACTGGGAATACTTTTCCGGTGAAAATGATGGAAAAGTCCGAACTCCATTGCGATTTATAAAACTTCAAGTTAATAAGTCCAACTGTCCAAGCGACATCCTGCAATTACAAATTCAATCCTTTATATGTGAAACAAATATATCTCCTCAACAAGAGTGTATTCTTGTTTCCAGAACCTATAAAGGCAATAATGAAAAAATACATTCATCATGTTCATTTACTAATCTATTGGATAAGGAGGTTTCTGGCAATTTATGTATTCAATTAAAAGATTGGGAACAAAACATAACATCCGCATCTACCCAAAAATTAGTTATCCCGCCCTCAGCCCAAACTATAAATTTAGAAATTCCAATTGACATTTCTGCAAATAAAAATTTTGTTGAAGTAAACTGGACATTTAATAGAGATGACGGCAAAACATTTTTTGCCAATTCTACCTATACAAAAGAAATTGAGCATCCGTTAGACAAAACCTTAAACCCCAATTCCCCATGGGGTATGGGATTATACTTTCTTCGGTATGGTTCGGACCAGAAAAGCAGAGAAAAGGCAGCACAACTTGCCTGTCAGGCAGGTATTAAATGGACACGCGAAGATTTTGTTTGGGACATCATAGAACCAGAACCTGGAAAATTTAATTTCGATTATTATGACAACATTGTAAATACTTCTTTATCCTATGGTATCAGTGTCTATGGAATATTATGCTACTGGGCTTCATGGACAGAACCTTATACAATGAAAGGAATTGAAGATTTTGTTCAATACGCAGAAGCAACGGTAAATCATTTCAAAGACAGGGTAAAACACTGGGAAATTTACAACGAACCGAATATCTTTTTCTGGCAGGGACCGAAAGAACTATATCCTGAACTGGTAAAAAGATGTTATGAAGTTATTAAAAAGGCTGACCCAGAAGCACATGTTTTAGCCATTTCCACTGCTGGAATAGATAACAATTTCATTGACTTCTGCCTACAAGCAAACACTCCGTTTGACATACTTACTATTCATCCCTACCGACGGAAACTCGATGACATCAAATTTATGGACGAATTGAAACGCGTCGCTCAGCAGGTGCAAAATCGCCCCGTATGGATTACGGAAATGGGCTGGAGCAGTCATTTATGGGGAGATGGGGTAACAGAACGCGAACAAGCCCTATTATTAGCACGGTGTTATTTATCCGCTATTGCTTCAGGTGCTGTCCAAAATATCAGTTGGTATGACTTTAGAAACGATGGCGATGACCCATTCTATTTTGAATCTAATTTTGGCATCATACGACAGGATTTTTCCCAAAAACCCGCACTAAGAGCCTGTGCAAACATTTGCAGGAATCTACCCGATAAAAGCATTCAAATTCGTAAAGATTTTGGAGAAAATATCATTGCTTTTCAACAAGGAAATATACTGGTTCTCTGGTCTGCCAATGAGGACAAATGCCTGAAAGTTAAAGTTACAGAATCCCCTGTTATAGTTCAAAATCTCATGGGTGAAGTCCTGATGGAAAATAGTAAGGATAAATTCATACATCTTCCTTTGAAAAAAGGTTATCCCCTTTTTATTATCCAAGGGCAGATTAAAGGTATAAAATAAATTACAGTTTAGCCTTTCGTAATTTTTCTAATTCTTCATCAATACTTTGAATTACAGGAAAACGGAAACCTGTCTTAGGGTCAAAATCAGGTTCTAACACCTTCAAAGATACAGGGTGTTGGTCTCGTTTCCACTGATTTGCAACAAACCTTTTTGCAAAATCTTCTGTCCACTTCTTAAGTTGTTTGGATGAAAATTCTGGAAATCTCAAACATATAATTTTCCAGCAATCCACAAGGGAAAATCTCTGTTTTGCAAAAAGGAAAATTAATTCGTCCAGCACCTTATACGGCATCAGGTCTCCCTCATCCGTCTGATTAGGTGCTAATTCTGCTGTTGGAGGTATTTTTAATATCATCTCCAAAGCACGAATTTTTCTCGTCTCTGCAAGATATTCTAACAGTGCCGAAATAACTGTTTTTGGAACATTAGCAATCGGGGAAAAGCCACCTTCATTATCCCCTCCCGTTGTTGTATAACCAACTGCTGACTCACTCAAATTGGAGGTAACCAGCAACAATCCATTCACATTATTTGCCCAGTTCAGCATCATAGCACCACGAACTCGTGCTTGTAGATTTTGTCGTGTAAGTGCTTTGACATTCTCTTCCCCACCCACAATTTCCACTGCCTTTTTATATGCAATTTCCGATTCTTCATGAATACTTACCACATGAAAGGGAACTCCCAATTCTTTGGCTAATAATTCAGCCGCTTTTCTTGTGTCCGAACTACTATAACTTTTGTGGGGTAAATAAATACATTCCACTTTTTCCTTATATTTATTCGGGCATCTTCCTTCTTTCAAATTTTTCCCGGCTTCTACCGCAAGTAGTAAACTTAATGCACTATCCCTACCCCCCGATAGAGCCACTAAAAACTTATCAAATACACCCACTTTCTCAAAATAATCCCGAAGTCCTAAAGACAACGCTGAGAACAATTGCTCAAAATAATTATTTTCTATTTGAATACTCTCCGTAGATTTATCTTCAGGGATATAAAAACTTTGAGGTAATGTATTCACCCATTCTTTTAGTGGAGACGGACTAAACTGGGGATATTCTACAACAACCCTCTTCGTTATGTTTTCCCTTTCTGACTGTAAAGCCTCCGTTTTCCATGTAGAATTTTCCTTCCGTATTCGCGTCACTTCATTCAAATTTACTACCGTTGTAGTAAGTGTCCATCGTTTATTGGATAATATCGGTCCCATAACGACAGAACCCTCCGGAGTAGCAATAATCCCTCCTCCATCAAAAATAAGCCGACTGTTATCACATCCTAATAGATTGGAATAAATATAAACAACCTTAATCCGCATAGCATTGGTTAGAATCAATTGCTTTCGCAACTGATTTTTCAGCGGGCTAAATGGAGATGCACTTAAATTACAGATAATCTCGGCTCCATGTATGGCACGGTCTGCAGAGGGAGAATGAGAAGACCATATATCCTCACAAATTTCAGCAGAAACCAATCCGTAAGGCAGTTCAAAAATAATATCCCCCGCGGGTATCCCATGAATTTCTGTAGTCCCTCCTTCCCATGAAGACCAATATCTTCCTTCATAAAACACCTGATAAGTAGGCAAATATTTTTTCAAAATTAATCCATGTATTTTTCGATTACATACAAAAGCAGTTGCATTAAACAAATATGATTCTTTTTGGACAGGAAGTCCGACAAAAACACCTATCCCTTCTGTATGTTCTGCAATTTTTAGTAGCGAAGTCCAACTATGTTCCACTATATCGTCCCAAAACAATCGGTCTTCTAAACTATATCCACTGATAGCCAATTCGGGGGTTACCAACAAATGCACCTTTTCTTTTCGCGCAGTATCAATAACTTCACATAAATTTTCGGTATTCCTTTGAAAATCTCCGACTTTTACCGAAACTGAAGAAGTTCCAACTTTAACAAGTCTCATTGTTTATCTCCTATTGAAATACAATTCCCGCTTCGGGGTTTTGCCATATCTGATTTTTTAATTCTCCCAAACGAGGGGATAAAAATATACGATATACCTCCGGATTTCGAAGTCGTTTATATTCTTCCGATAGTGAATTTATCTGTTCTCTAACCCGTTCTCGAATATTTTGCACCGTCTCCAACGGTATTTTAATCTCTCCATCACTAAAAACTTCTTTCAATAAAGGTTTAGCATATCCAGCCCCTTCTAATTTTTGGGGGATATGTGGAAACAATCGGGAACGCGTTGGAATACTACCTTTCTCAGGATATTCTTCTCCTTCTAAATACATAACATCCCCTAATAGGTTTCCATCTTCTGTGTAATATCGCACAGGAACTTTTCGACCGGGGTCTGTGCTTTTTTCTATATTTCCTGTGATTTTAATCCGCGATTCCCAACCCCCATCCCGATATACTGCCACCAGTTTATAAACGCCATTCAAAGCGGGACAATCATACGAAGTTATCAAATGAGTTCCTACACCCCATGCATTAATCTTCGCACCCTGTCGTTTCAAATCCGCAATTAAATCTTCGTTCAAATCATTCGAGCCTATAATCATTGGCTCTTCAAATCCTGCTTCTCTCATCATTCGATACGCCACCTTACTTATACGAGCCAGGTCTCCCGAATCAATGCGAATAGCAGGCTTCACATCTATTCCCTCTTCTCTCATCTCTTTGAACACTTGAACTGCATTGGGAATTCCACTCTTTATCGGATCATAGGTGTCTACCAACAAAACACATCGTTTTGGATAAAGTCTTGCAAAAGCACGAAACGCTTCTAATTCACTCTGATAACTCATAACCCAACTATGAGCATGGGTTCCTGTTACAGGAATGCCATACACCTTACCTGCCATTACATTTGAGGTAGCCATACAACCACCAATATATGCAGCACGCGAGGCACTTGTTCCCCCATCCGGTCCATGGGCTCTGCGAAGACCAAATTCTATTACGGGATCCGGTTCTGCAGCTAAACATACCCGCGCCGACTTACTGGCTATCAATGTCTGATAATTCAACATATTAAGTAATGCCGTCTCTACCAATTGGGCTTCCAATAACGGTCCCTCTATCTGCACCACAGGTTCAAATGGAAAAATTAAAGTCCCTTCAAGTACCGCCTTTACTTTCAAATGAATTTTAAAATCTTTAAGGAATGTTAAAAAATCCTCATCAAATATCTTTAAACTTTTTAAATAATCAATATCGTCTTCCGTAAAATGTAAGTTTTTTAAATAAAGAAGAAACGACTCTAATCCTGCAAAAATAGCAAAACCTGAATGCGGCGGTAAACTACGAAAAAAATAATCGAAAGTAACAGGAATTTGCCCTCGTCCTTCTTTAAAGTATCCAGCCATCATTGTTAACTGATATAAGTCAGTCAACAACGCAAGATTTTTTCTTTCAAACCACGGTTCTATTTCAAACTTTTGCATATACTTCCCTATATAAATAAAATTATTTTTCTCTTACATGTTCCTCTAACCATTCAATAGCACAATCCATTATTTCTGCATGATCAAATGCTAATTCCGGTAGATTATCTATTGAAAACCATTGAACTTCCTTTGCATCATCATTAGCACGGACTTCTACATCCAAATTTTTTAATATCCCAACAAACGCCACACCAATGGTTCTACCTCGAGGGTCTCTGTATGGATTACTAAAAGCCTTCAATTGTTGTAATTTAACTCCCTTTAACGAAGTTTCTTCAAAAAGTTCCCGTTCTACTGCCTGCTCCAATGTTTCATGCTCATCAATAAATCCACCCGGTAAAGCCCAATATCCTTCAAAAGGAGCATTCATGCGTTTTATCAATAGAACTTCCCAATCTCTATTCACTTTCCTGAATACTACCGCATCCACAGTTACAGCAGGATGTGGATACTCATATATATAAGGACCTTTATGTTTCATTGTAATCTCCTATAATTTCACTTTACTTTTATGTTATACTTTACCTCATTCTTTCAATTATTTTCTTATTATAAATATCAAACCTTCCAATTAAAGGATTTTCTCATGACATCCTCTATCCTAAAACGAACATTAAAATGGACAATATATAGTATATCAATCCTCATTGTCCTGATTTTAATTGCTTTCCTGTTTCTGTTCCGTAACGCAATCTATAACCGCTATGTGGAATTTCCCCGTGAGAAACAAGCATGGGAAGAACTCCGAAGACAATATCAACCCCCTGCTTACGATGATGGTTGGAATGATTATGCCGGTGTTTGCCACAGTCATTCCGAATTATCCCATGACAGTCAGGTTCCCTTTGAAGAAATTCTTAGAGCATTAAAACAGGAGAAGCGACAATTTATTTGTATGTCTGACCATTGTGATGAAGGAAAAGCAGACTACTCTAAACAATGGCGCGGAGAACATGACGGTGTTATTTTTATACCGGGCTATGAAATGAATTACGGCTTTATGCCCTGGGGACTACCTACTGACACTGTTCTTGATTGCAAAAAAGACCCGCAAAGTCTCGCAAAAGAAATCCACGAAAAAGGAGGATTATTATTCTTTGCTCATTCCGAAGAACCCCGTGAATGGCAACTACCCGAACTTAACGGAATGGAAATCTATAACATTCACACCAATTTTAAAAGCCTTGATAAAAAATTTATCCTTTACAAATTAGCACCCAATATAATCCTTAACCTTAATAAATACCACGAACAACTTCTAAGAAGTATTTTCAGCCCATTAACAGAAGTTATAAAAAGATGGGATGAAATGAATATAAGTCGAAAAATTGTCGGAATTGCAGCAAACGATTGTCATCAAAATACAGGTTTTGTCGGGAAAATAACTCCACAGGGAACTTTATATGTCGAAGATACAAGCCCTCATAAAATAGGTGAATACAAATTAAACTTCTTTTCCCGTCTATTATTGCGTGTGCTCTTTGGAAAATTGGAACCGGGAAAAACGGTATTTCATGTGCAGTTAGACCCTTATCCCCTCATGGTTCGTTATGTCGCTACCCATGTTCTTGCACATGACCTATCAGAACAGTCTATTTTGGAGTCCTTAAAAGAAGGCCGTGTCTTTGTAGGTTTCGAAATGCTTGCCGAAACAACAGGCTTTGTTTTCTTTGCGGATGATGGAAATGTAAAAGCAGTTTGTGGAGAAAGAATTCCTTTAACTCCTAATCTATCTTTAAAAATGGCTTCTCCTTATCCATGTAAATTTATCATCTATCGTCATGGAATTGCTGTTCAAGAACACGAAGGCAGAGACTTTGAATGGAAACCCACAGAGCAGGGAAAATATCGCGTAGAAGCGCAATTATATTTGAATAAAAAATGGGTTCCCTGGGTTTACACAAACCCGATTGAAATATTTTAGCCATTGTTAATTAATAAGCCCACTCATATCTGGGTGGGCTTATTTTATATCTTAGTTTAACCGCTTTTTATAGAGCAACGCCCTTCAACGCTTTCACATTCTTCTCTACCTGTTCCCAATTCACAACATTCCACCATGCTTTCACATACTCACCACGATTATTTTGATATTTCAAATAATATGCATGTTCCCATACATCTACACCCAGTACTGGAAACACACCCCACGGTGATAGTTTATGCTGGTTTTCTGCTTGAAGGACAATCAATTTTCCATCTGCCGGGCGATAATGCAGCAAAGCCCATCCTCCTCCTTCTACAGCATTTGCCGCTGCTGTAAAATGATTTTGAAATGCATCGAAGGAACCAAAATCCCTTTCAATCAATTCCAATAATTCACCGGAAGGCTTACCACCTCCACCATTATTCGGGGGAGCCATTATCTTCCAGAACATACTATGTAAAAAATGTCCTCCACCATGAAATGCGGCTTGCTTTGACCAATGCTGAACCAAAGCAAAGTCATTTTTTGCTCGTGCCTCTTCAAGAGCCTTTTCCGCTGTGTTCAGCCCTTTTACATACGCGGCATGATGCTTGGAGTGATGCAACTCCATAGTTCGTGCATCTATGTAAGGTTCCAGGGCATCATACGCATAAGGCAACTCCGGAAGTTTATGTTCCTGACTTCCATTTCCTGTCTGAGCAAATATCGGTGCTCCAATAATTGAACTTGCCGTTATTAATGAACTACTTGCTAACAAAAATTCTCTGCGTGATGTACTCATTGTTTTCTCCTTTGTTTTATTTTCAGGGTTAGTTATTTTCAATTTCGATTTACATAACATTAAGCACCTTCTCAATATTCCCTAAAAATTACTATCAAAAAAATCTTCTCTCTCATTTGTGTTTATTCTTGTGATGCATGGCTAAGAATTCCACTCAATATGCCCATGCTACATGAGGACGAATAATTCCCTACCTTTCTATTTTTTTATCAATTTTTATTTAACAATAATTTTTTATCTAATTTGATTTGACATTTATATATATTTTAGATATAATATATCTATAATAATTATTTTGTTCTCAAAACATTAACCTTAAATGTAGGAGAAAAGATTATGACAAACATGTTTTGCGACCAATGTGAACAAACCTTTAACGGTACCGGTTGTACCCAGAAAGGTGTCTGCGGAAAAGATGCCGATATGGAATCTTTGCAGAAAACTTTACTCTACGGGTTGAAAGGAATGGCCGCATACAAACATCATGCTCGCCGTTTAGGAAAGACAGACCCGGAAATTGAAGAATTTATCGAACGCGCATTATTTGCGACCATGACTAATGTTAATTTTGACATGGCACATCTTTTGGAATTAGTTCTCGAATGTGGAAAGATGAACTTAAAAACAATGGAATTACTCAACAATGCCCATGTAGAAACTTTCGGAAATCCATCGCCAGTAAAAGTCAAAGAAGGAATTCAGGAAGGTCCCGGTATCCTAATCACAGGACATGATTTATTGGATTTAAAACAATTGTTGGAACAAACTAAAGACACAGGGATTAAGGTTTACACTCATGGCGAAATGCTGCCCGCCCACATGTATCCGAAATTACGGGAATATCCACATTTTGTTGGCCATTATGGTGGTGCTTGGCAACTACAGCGAAAAGAATTTGAAAGATTTGGCGGTCCTATAGTTGTTACTACAAACTGTGTCCTTATCCCTGCGAGTCATAATACCTATCTCGACCGATTATTTACGCTTCATTGCACCGGTGTTCCTGGTGCGCCTCGTCTTAACGAGGGTGATTTCTCTCCTGTTATTAAAAAAGCACTTGAAATAGGTCCTTTGCAACCTACTGAAATAAAAGAAAGCACGATTGGCTTTCATTGGTCTTACATTCTTTCTGTCGCAGATAAACTAATTGATTTAATTAAAGCCGGTAAAATCAAACATATATTCCTTATTGGTGGTTGTGATGGCGCCGAACCTGGCCGCAACTATTTTGCCGATTTTGCCCAAAACACTCCGAAGGAATCTCTTATCCTTACATTAGGCTGCGGTAAATATCGTATTCGTAATTATGATTATGGAGATGTTGAAGGTATCCCTCGTTTATTGGACATGGGTCAATGCAATGATTCTTACGGTGCTATCCAAACCGCCCTTGCTTTAGCGAAAGTTTTTAATTGTGGTGTAAATGACCTACCTCTTACACTTGTAGTAAGTTGGTTTGAGCAAAAAGCCGTTGCTGTGCTACTGACTTTATTGTCGTTAGGGGTAAAAGGTATCCGATTAGGTCCTGCTTTACCTGCATTTATCACCCCTAATGTATTAAAAATTTTACAGGACAAATATGACCTGAAACCTATCGGCACAAATGCCTCCGAAGATGTAAAACAAATTCTACAAGTTGTATCATAATCAAAAGATAACGGGGAACAGGTTGTTCCATACCTGTTCCCCTAATATATCACAACAGGATTCTTTCTATGTTCAGCAATACAACAATTACAGCCATACAGGCATTAACATTCATAGCCCTTCACAATAAAAAAGAACCTGTTTCCCATCTTGAACTTGCAAAACATATCCATATTTCCACTTCCTACCTCTCTAAAATTATGACACTTCTTACTAAAGCACGATTGCTCAATGCTCATAGAGGACCTTCCGGTGGTTTTACATTAAATCTACCAACGGAACAAATCACACTCCTTGAAATTGTAGAAGCATGTGAAGGGAAAATTTTGGGAGATTACTGCAAAGACACAGACGATATTGAACATGTTTGTGCTTTTCATAAAGCCATGTATGAAGTTCGAGTTGCCCTCACTTCTACGCTTAGAAAATGGACATTGGATAAAATTATTAAAAAACCGCTACCAGATGACAAACTTTTGCCTTTCGTTAACTGTAAAATGAAATCCGTATGTGCCTCTCTCCATACTTCCAAAAAACCGAGGTCCACTACCAGAGATAAGTCAAAAAGTGGCATTTAATTTTAAAAACCTCCATAATACATGTATAATCTTTTGGATTTATTTACAAGTAACTCTGTTGAAATTTATAGGACCATGAAAAAGAAAAAATTAGAAAAAAGTAAAAGGTCAGAGACACGTATAAAAAACTGGGAAAATCGTTACGATGAAGCCTTTTCAAAAGATTCTATACGTCTCCGACGGGCAGAAGTTCATCTACCGGATAATCCTCAACACGAATCCCATCTCCCTGAAACATTTGAACCCAATGCAACCGTAGTCTCACATAGCAAAAAATGGGCTTTTGTCCTGCTTGATAACGCAACGGAACAGAAAGAAATCCAATGCAAAATAGATGAGCGACTTCGGGAAAAAGAATCCAGTCTCATTGCTCCCGGAGACCGTGTTTTCGTTGATTACGAAGAAAAAGGGGAACCTATTATTCGTGGGATTGCATCACGAAAATCAAAATTAAGCAGGCTTTCTGTTGACCGCGAAGGACCACCTGAACAGGTTATTTCTGCGAATATAGATATCCTATTTATTGTTGCATCTGTGAAACAGCCTGCCTTTAAACCCGGCCTCATAGACCGATTTCTTATCGTTGCTGAAAATGGGAATGTAGAACCTGTAATCGTTATCAATAAAATAGACCTTATAGATACCCTACCTGAAGAAGTAAAAATTTATCAAAACCTCGGATTGAAAACGCTCTTTACCAGTTGTGTAAAAAGACAAGGAATTGAAGAAATTATAAATTTATTGGAAAACAAAACGGGCGTAATGGCAGGTCATAGCGGTGTTGGTAAAACTTCCCTTCTTAAATGTATCTGTCCGGATGTAGATGCAACAACATTAGAAATCAGTCAAAAAACGGAAAAAGGGAAGCACGCTACCACCAATACACGACTCTACTGTCTGCCCAACGGTGGCAAATTAATAGATACCCCAGGTATCCGTTCATTAGGCTTTTGGGACATGGACCCACGCTCCCTTGATTACTACTTCCCCGAAATATCCCGATTCTCAGAAATGTGTCGTTTTAATGACTGTTCTCATATACACGAGCCCAACTGTGCCGTACGCGAAGCAATTAAAAAAGGAGAAATCCCCATTATCCGCTATGAGTCCTACCTGCGAATTCGGAAAAGTATTGAACAAGACGGCATTACCCCGGGAAGAATGAGAAAAGAAAATATCCTACCTCACGACCTCTCCCATTTTCGCAAGAGAAACCATTTTAAACAATAGCATGTCTTAAAATAAACACATTTTATTAAAACATTCAATAGGAGACCTTTTATGAAAAAGAACAAATTAGCCATTGTGTTTTTCTTCCCCTTGTTTTTAAACCTTTTATTCATCCCATCATTTACTCATGCCGACTTAAAAAGTTATGTAACCAAACCCGACCCAACCTACTCCTATGAAATTGTAGATACAAAAGATGTAGAGGGTTGCAAAGCAAAAATTGTTCGGCTGACATCACAGACATGGCAGAATATAGTCTGGACTCATTGGCTTGTTCTACTCTGTCCACCTGAAATAAAGAATTCTGACATAGCCATGCTTGTTATTAGTGGAGGCTCAAACCGACAAAAAGAACCCAATATTAATTCTCTGGAATTTAAAGTTGCCGTCACAGTTGCGAAAAAGACAAATTCTGTTATCGCAGTTCTGTCTCAGGTTCCCAATCAACCCTTATTTGATGGAAGAAATGAAGATGAAATTATCGCATACACCTACGATAAATATCTCAACGGAGAAGGAGATGAATGGCCATTATTACTACCTATGGTAAAAAGTGCCGTCCGTGCTATGGATACTATACAGTTGGTGCAGAAGGATACAGACAACCATGAAATCAAACGATTCGTTCTTACAGGTGGCTCTAAAAGAGGTTGGACAACATGGCTAACCGCAGCAACAGGAGACCCCAGAGTTGTAGCCATTGCCCCTGCTGTTATTGATGTGCTGAACATGAAACAACAAATGCTCCATCAATTAGAATGCTACGGCACTTTCAGTAGCGAAATAGAAGATTACACCCGTCTTAAAATTCCTCAGAGAATGCATTTACCGAAAGGAGAACAATTATTAAGCATCGTTGACCCTTATACTTACAGAAATTCACTTACATTGCCCAAGTTAATTCTTCTTGGCACTAACGACCCCTATTGGACTGTAGACTCTGCCAATCTATACTTCCCGGACTTCCCTGCTCCAAAATATTTGTGTTATCAAGCCAATACAGGGCATGATGCATCACCCACAGGCATTGCTACATTAGCCGAATTTTTCCTATTCGCAAAAGAGAAAAAATCGTTCCCTTCAGTGTCCTGGGAAATATCGAAAAGAAATACCATAACCGTAAAATGGGATAATCCGGAAGGAACTGCTTACCTTTGGAAAGCCGATTCCAACAACCGCGATTTTAGAAACTCCAAATGGGAAAGCACACCCTTAAAAGGAAAGGGAAAAGCCAAAGCAAAATTGGTTCAACCCAAAACCGGCTGGAGTGCTTACTATGTCGAAGTCCGATTTCCCGGTTCCTTTGGCAATCCGTACAGCATTTGCACACAAATGAAAGTTCTCCCTGAAAATATCTACCCATTCAAAGTAGATATAGAAAATGTCAAAGCCATACCCAACGACACAACAAAAAAATAAACATCGCCTTAAATATTCAATAATTTGACAATACCCTAATAGATTGATATAATTTATATTCCCATTTATACTGAGTGGGCGATTAGCTCAGGTGGTTAGAGTACTTGCTTGACATGCAAGGGGTCACTGGTTCAAGTCCAGTATCGCCCACCATTTTTGTTTCTTTCTCACTATAAAAACTTCATTGAATTTGAACGAAAATTAATTATTTGCGAAAAATATTTTCTTACTTTGTTTGCTTAGTAATAATTCCTTAATTTTTTCCATATTTATTTTTCGAAATTAATACACCCCTTCTAATAACTCAAATAAGCCTTTATAGTTTCAAAACCGTAATTTCTTAATCTTAATCCCTGTTTTGTTTGTTTCAAGTATTGTTTTTGTATAATTTTATGAAAATTAGCAATCTAAATTTAGTTAAGTGGTTATCAGTAATTTTACTAACAATTACACATAAAATTCGTATAATATGCTACAAAAGGTCTATGTTATGCATTCGATTCGTATAAGAACAAGTTGTGCAAAAGGTAGAGTATCAAAGAAAGTATTGAGAAAAAAAGATATAGTTAGATTTCTTAACACCGAACCAAGAACACCCACTGTCTATTGCGGGAAAGAGGAATATGATTATGATATACATTGAGAAGGCTTAATTATGGCAGAGAAAGAAGCAAAAGCAAGGATAAAAATCAATAAACTTCTTGAAGAAGCCGGATGGCGTTTCTTTGATAATGAATCTGGCAAGGCTAATATTCTTCTTGAAAATAATGTCAAACTCACAATAGAAAAGTTAAATGAGTTTGGAGAGGATTTTGAGAAGACAAGCAACGGATTTATAGACTTTTTATTACTCGATGAGCAGGGCTTCCCCTTTATTGTCTTAGAAGCAAAAGCAGAAGATAAAAACCCTCTTTTTGGTAAAGAACAAGCTCGACGGTATGCTATTTCTCAAAATTGCCGCTTTATTATACTTTCAAATGGGAATATTCATTATTTCTGGGATTTGGAAAGAGGCAACCCTCATATTATAAGCCGTTTCCCCTCGCCAGAAACAGTAAAGGGATATTCTACTTTTAAGCCGGATAGAAAAAGATTAGTCAGTGAAACAGTCAATGATGATTACATTGTACTTACACAAAAACCGGATTATAAAAACGACCCTTCCTACATAAATGAAGAAACCAGAAAAAGTTTCATTGAACAAAATAAGTTAAAATTTTTAAGAAGATATCAAGTATTGGCAATACAATCCATTCAAAATGCTGTGAAAGAAGGAAAAGATCGCTTTCTTTTTGAAATGGCTACAGGTACAGGAAAAACACTTGTATCGGCTGCGGTTATTAAGTTGTTCCTTCGAACAGGAAATGCTCGGCGTGTTTTGTTTTTAGTCGATAGGCTCGAACTTGAAGACCAAGCATATAAAGCCTTTGTCGCATACTTAAGAAATGACTATCAAACAGCTATTTACAAAGAAAACCGTGATGACTGGCGAAAAGCAGAGATTGTGGTTTCAACTGTGCAAACCTTTTTGTCAAAGAACAGATATAAAAGACTTTTCGCACCTGATGATTTTGATCTGGTAATCTCTGATGAGGCACATCGAAGTATTGGCGGAAACAGCAGAGCAGTTTTTGAATACTTCATAGGTTATAAACTGGGACTCACCGCAACACCCAAAGACTATCTAAAACATATTGATACATCAAAACTTGGTGAAAATGATCCGCGACAACTCGAACGCCGTTTGCTTTTAGATACCTATAAAACCTTTGGCTGTGAAAATGGAGAGCCCACTTTCAGATATTCCTTACTCGATGGCGTAAAAGAAGGATTTCTCATAAATCCTGTAGTTGTAGATGCACGGACAGAAATTACAACCCAACTGCTTTCCGATAAAGGCTACTTTGTAACCATACAAAATGATGAAGGCGAAGAAGTGGAAGAAATTTTTATTCATAAGGATTTTGAGAAAAAGTTCTTTTCAGAAAGCACTAACCGCGAATTTTGCAAAGCCTTTTTGGAAAATGCTTACAGGGATCCGATAAGCGGAGAGATTGGAAAAACCATTGTCTATTGTGTTTCGCAAAACCATGCAGCGAAAATTACCCAAATATTGAATGAAATGGCTCATCAAATGTTTCCTGGAAAATACAATTCAGATTTTGCCATTCAAGTTACATCCCGAATTGTTGATTCTCAACAGTTTACCATCAATTTTACAAATAACCGCCTCTCAGGCACGGGTAATTTTAACCCCTCGTATAAAACCAGCAAAACCCGCGTTTGCGTAACTGTCGGCATGATGACAACGGGCTATGACTGTCCTGATATTCTCAATCTTTGCCTGATGCGACCCATTTTTTCTCCTACCGATTTTATTCAGATTAAAGGTAGAGGCACAAGAAAATACAACTTCGCTACTGATCTTACTGATCTGCAACAAAAAGTGCAGATTGGCGAGAAGCAAAAAGAAAATTTCAAAATGTTTGATTTTTTTGCTAACTGCGAGTATTTTGAAGAAAAGTTTAATTATGATGAAGTACTCAAACTGCCAAAACCAGGCTCAGGAGAAAATACCGCTTTAGAATTTAGAGAGCCATCAGGCATTTACAGTTATGACAGTTCACAGTCAGACCAGATAATAAAACTCGAACATTTTGTTATCGGTCCCGACGGAATGAAGATTGATAGAATGTATTTTGAAAAATTTGAAAAAACTATCATTGAACATCCGATTCTTAAAGAGCAGGCAGAGGAAGGTAAGTGGGACGAACTTTTGGCTTATCTTGAAAAGCATATACTTGATAAGCCCGAGGAATATTTTACACTCGAAAAACTTCGTTCCTCCATTCAGATTGACCGCCGTGTTTCCATGCGGGAAATCATAGAGAAGATATTTGGGATTATCCCCTACTTTAAGACAAAAAATGAACTTCTGGATGAAGAGTTTGATAAATTTGACAGCAGATATTTGCCCAAAGAAGAGTATTTTAATTATGCCAAAACAGTCTTTAATGCTTACATTCTTGATGCTGATTTCAGGGCAATCATAGACAATAAGAATTTTGCTCTTTTGAATGTTTCACCCTACGGTGAAGCATTCAAGAAATTACCACCTGAACTGCGGAGTTCAATTCCTGAGTATATTAAAGATTTTGTGCCATTGAACAAGTTTGTAGCGTGAGGTTTTTTAAATATGAATGATAACTACATTTTAACACCACTTCCGCCAAAAAAAGATGTGGAGACAAAAGCAGTACTTAAACAGCTTGCTGCTGCACATAGATATCTTGCGGAATTAAAAGGTGTTTCTAAAACAATTCCTAATGAAACCATATTGCTCTATACCTTGCCTTTACTTGAAGCAAAAGACAGCTCGGCTATTGAAAATATCATTACCACGCATGACGAGATTTATAAGGATAATCTTTTTGAAAACTTTATATCAAACCCTGCAGCTAAAGAAGTCCAGCGATATGCTCAGGCTGTTCGGGAAGGTTTTGAACTAATGCACAATAAAAAATTTATTATTTCAAACAACTTAATTTTAAAAATTCAAGAAACAATTATTCATAATAATGCTGGCTATAGAACTCTCCCAGGAACAGAATTAAAGAACCTCGATACTGGAAAAACTGTATATATTCCACCTCAGGGTCATGAACAAATTATTTCATTAATGAATAATTTGATTGATTATATTAACAATGACTCTCTTCATCCGATTGATCCCTTAATTAAAATGGCTATCATTCATTTTCAATTTGAATCAATTCATCCATTCTATGATGGAAATGGCAGAACAGGAAGAATTCTCAATATTCTTTACCTTATTCAAAAAGGTTTGCTCGACTTACCAGTACTTTACCTAAGCAGTTATATTATTAGAACAAAATTAGATTATTATAGACTTTTACAGGAGGTTAGGGATAAAGAGAACTGGGAGGCATGGATTCTCTATCTGTTACGAGGAGTTGAAGTTACCTCGAATAGCACTATTATTCTGATAAACAAAATAAAAGAACTTATGCAGGAGTATAAACAAAAAATCAGGAACAACTATAAATTTTACTCTCAGGATTTATTGAATAATCTTTTTAAGCAACCTTATACAAAAATCGAGTTTTTGCAAAAAGACTTAAAGGTGCACCGCCAGACAGCAGCAAATTACTTGGACCAACTTGTAGAAGGAGGTTTACTGAAAATGGAAAAATTCGGTAAATCGAATTATTACATTAATGAGCCGTTGTTCTTACTTTTTAAAAATTTTGATTTATCCGCTAATGAAAGCCATGAATATGATAAAAAAATTTGAAATTTTCGACATGTTTTTTTGATATGTCGAAAAAAACGCTTTTTTTCGACATATAAGCAAAGATATAGTGAAAAAATACGAATTTTCAATATATGTAAATGATTAGGAATCTTTATGTTAGACAACGAAACAAAACGAAGAATTGATACAGCCCGCGATATACTTGTGGGCAAAGTGCCTGACCCTAAAAGTCAGGTGGAGCAGATTACTATTGCGCTTGTGTATAAGTTCATGGATGACATGGACAAGGAAGCCATTGAACTCGGCGGAAAACCAAGTTTTTTCACCGGCAATTATGAACGCTATGCCTGGAACAAGATATTTGACCCACACATCGGCGGTTATGAAATGCTCGCCCTTTACAGCGAAGCCATTGTAAATCTTAATCAGAATCCAAATCTGCCTCAACTTTTCCGTGATATCTTTAAAAATGCCTATCTTCCTTATCGCGACCCCGAAACATTAAAACTTTTTCTCAAAACCATCAATGAATTTACATACGACCATTCCGAACGACTGGGCGATGCTTTTGAGTATCTGCTTTCGGTACTCGGCAGTCAAGGCGATGCGGGTCAATTCAGAACACCACGGCATATTATAGATTTTATGGTAGAAATTGTTAATCCACAGAAACATGAAACCGTTTTAGACCCTGCCTGCGGTACTGCTGGATTTTTGATTTCTGCATACAAACATATTCTAAAAGAAAATACATCACCAAAATATAAAACACAGAATGGCAATAATGGCGGTTACAGGGGTGATTTGCTTAGTGTAGAGGAACGCAAAAAACTTTTTGAAAATTTCAAGGGCTACGATATTTCGCCGGATATGGTACGGCTTTCACTTGTAAATATGTATCTGCACGGCTTTGTTCAGCCTCAAATATTTGAATATGATACCCTTACCAGCGAAGACCGCTGGAATGAATACGCCGATGTGATTCTTGCCAATCCTCCTTTTATGTCGCCGAAAGGCGGAATCAAACCACATAAAAAGTTCAGCGTGCAGAGCAACCGCAGCGAGGTGCTGTTTGTGGATTACATTGCAGAACACCTCACACCAACCGGTAGAGCCGCAGTGATCGTTCCTGAAGGTATCATTTTCCAAAGTGCTAATGCATACAAACAACTCAGAAAAATGCTGGTTGAAAATTATCTCTATGCGATTGTATCGCTTCCTGCCGGTGTTTTTCAGCCATATTCGGGTGTTAAGACTTCAATTCTTTTGATGGATAAACAGCTCGCAAAGAAAACCGATTCTATTTTATTTGTAAAGATTGAAAATGACGGCTATGACCTTGGAGCACAACGCAGACCCATAGATAAAAACGACTTGCCCGATGCCTTGAATGTGATTAGAGAATATATAACTGCTATACGAAACGGTTGCTTCGATACGTCCCTTCGGGACTACTCAGCAACCGACTCCAATACATCCCTTCGGGACTACTCAGCAACCGACTCCAATACATCCCTTCGGGACTACTCAGCAACCGACTCCAATACATCCCTTCGGGACTACTCAGCAACCAACTCCAATACATCCCTTCAGGACTACTCAGCAACCGGCTCCGATACGTCCCTTTGGGACTACTCAGCAACCGGCTCCGATACGTCCCTTTGGGACTACTCAGCAACCGGCTTCGATACGTCCCTTTGGGACTACTCAGCAACCGTTTTAAAACACTCCACTACTCAGCGGCCAGTGAAACGGTCACTGAGTAGGCCGAAGGCCGTATCGAAGTGACCGATGATAAGACAGAGGTAACCTATGGGATACATGTACATTCTAAAATGTGCTGATGGTAGTTATTATACCGGAAGTACTGTTAATCTTGAAAGAAGATTATGGCAGCATCAAAATGGTGAAGGTGCCAACTATACTAAAACCCGTTTACCTGTAGAACTTGTTTATTATGAAGAATATGATAGAATTGATGAAGCATTCTATAGAGAAAAACAAGTGCAGGGCTGGTCAAGAAAGAAAAAGGAATCTCTTATTAAAGGCAATTATAAAGACTTAAAAATTTTAGCCAAGAAAATTTGGAAAAAGCAGGTTTAGAGAAACACATATATTTTGGAGCAATTTAAGAAAAACAAAACCGATTATTGATAAAGCATTGCTCAATTTCCTTATTGAAAGTCAAAATCTTGATAAGCAGAAATTTTTTTGTGGGAAGTCAGATAAGAGAAATATTTGTTCATGGGAATTGTCTTTCTTTTAAGGACATCAAGATTGCACAGAAATATGATGTTTCAAGATTATCAAGCGAAGCAGAATATAGAAATATTCAGAGTCTTAAGCAAACATTAAATGATTTATACGAGGATGAAGAATGAAAAACCGCCTTTACCGTCCTATGCTAAGGTGGAAGATAAGGAAGGATTAAGAAATGAAGACAAAAATTGAAGGGGCACTCTGCCCATCGCACAACAATAGATATGCAATTCGGGTGGAGTACCGCCTTCTCCTAAATTGCTCTCCGTTGCCCTTCGACAAGAACAGGGAGCAGTCTCGGGCAACTTTGCATAGATACAAAAAGTTATATGTATAAAATTTTTAAGAATTAAGATAACGGTGTAAAAAATATGTAAAAACTTTTAACGAGTGGATAAAAATTGGAGGGATGCAAGGGGAAGGAAATTTTTGCCCGCAATCTTTGAGCAAAACGGGGATGTAATTTTATATCAGTCAGTGTCAAGATTTTGCTCAAAAAAAGTTCTGAAATCGTCCAGTATCGCCCACCATTTTTGTTTCTCCTAAATTATTGATTGATGCCTATTTGCAAGCGATTTTTCCTATTAATAAAATTGTGTTATTCTTCAAATATTGCATTCATTTTATCCTGTTTATTATTGCCCTTTACTATTAAATTTTGATATAATACCTTTACTTAATTTCTTCCCTTGTATGGACTTTTTCCTATTACTTATAGAAAGGTGGAGCACATGGCTGAAAATACATCTCATGCTTATACTGCCGATGCCATTGGTGTCCTTGAAGGACTTGAAGCCGTCCGAAAAAGACCCGCAATGTATATCGGAGACACAGGTATTCGTGGTTTACATCATCTTGTTTATGAAGTCGTTGATAATAGTGTTGATGAAGTCATGGCAGGCTTCGGAGACACTATTCAGGTAACAATCCACATTGATAACAGCGTTACAGTTATTGACAATGGACGCGGAGTACCTGTTGACCCGATGAAAGACGGAACACATAAAGGGAAGTCGGCTCTTGAGGTTGTTATGACTGTTCTTCATGCAGGAGGCAAGTTTAATCATAGTGTCTATAAAGTTTCCGGGGGGTTACATGGTGTTGGCGTTTCCTGTGTAAATGCCCTTTCCAAATGGTTAGAAGTGGAAGTAAAAAGAGATGAAAAAATTTATTATATGGCTTTCGAACGCGGAAAGACGGTCACTCCGTTAGAAGTTCGTGGCAAAGCGAAAGGGACCGGAACACGAGTTACTTTCCTCCCTGACCCGGATATTTTTGAAGAGGTGGTGTTTCAATCGGAAATTTTACTCAATCGTCTCAGAGAGTTAGCCTTCTTAAACGCAGGTTTGAAAATTATATTCACAGATGAGCGGAATGATGAGCCTTCGGTAACTCTCCAATATAAAGGAGGTTTGGAAGAATTTGTCAAACACCTAAATAAAGGCAAAGACCCTATTCATTCCAAACCCATTTTCATTTCCAAAAGCAAAGAAGACATTCAGGTAGAGGTGGCAATACAGTATGTAAAGACTTATTATGAGCAGGTCATCAGTTTTGCAAATAACATTCACACGCCCGGTGGAGGCACTCATATCACCGGATTTCGCAGTGCTCTAACTCGTAGTATTACGGATTGGATAGATAAGAACAACCTGAATAAAAAGAAAAACTTTTCTGTTACAGGTGATGATACTCGCGAAGGTTTGACTGCCGTAGTTTCTATTCGACATCCCAATCCACAATTTGAAGGACAAACCAAAGATAAATTGGGAAATAGCGAGGTTCAGGGACTCGTAAACTCCATCGTATATAGTGCGTTACAGGAATTTTTTGAACAGAATCCCCGCATTGCCAATCAGATTGCGGATAAAATTTTAGAAGCGGCAGAAGCCCGCGAAGAATCCCGTAAAGCCAAAGAACGCGTCCGCAGGAAATCCGCCCTGGATACATTGGGACAGGCATCTAAATTAGCCGATTGTTCGGAACGAAATCCGGAACTTTGCGAATTGTTCATTGTAGAGGGTGATAGTGCAGGTGGCTCCGCAAAGCAAGGTAGGGACCGCCGTTATCAGGCAATTCTTCCGTTACGCGGGAAAGTCCTCAATGTCGAAAAAAGTCGGCTTCACAAAGTACTCGAAAACAAGGAAATTGCTTCGCTCCTTCGGGCATTAGGTATTGATATAACCAAGGAAGAAATTACACTTGATAACCTTCGTTATCATCGTGTCATAATCATGACCGATGCAGATGTAGATGGTTCTCACATTCGAACCCTTCTTTTAACATTCTTCTTTAGATACGCCTCTGAACTTATTCGAAAAGGACATCTATATATAGCACTCCCACCCCTCTACAGAATTTCCAAAGGGAAAAAATCGAGATATACCCATTCCGAACATGAATTTGAATCTTTCATACTCGAAACGGTTATGGAAAATGTTCGGGTTGTTTCAAGCAACGGAGATGCTAACAACGATGAAAAACTTATTCAAGTTCGAACACTTATCAAAACAATTGAAGCCATTCGAAATCTTGAAAAAGTAATCAACCGATTAAATAAAATATACGGCGTTACCCTTGAAGAACTACAACGGATAAGAGAACTACCACGCGAAAAACTCATCTATCCTGAAGCAATCACACAAAAAGAATGGAAAAAAATCTTCGGTGATGAAAAAGAAATTATTAACACAGCCATTCCCACCAAAAGTGATAATGGAGATATAGAACCTACAACAACTCCCAAACCTGCACGCCTTCCCAATCAAGTGGATATAGCCTTCATGAAAAGTCCCGATTTTTCATCATACCTCCATTGGTATGAAGCTGCTAATGCACTGGGCACTCCACCCTTCCGAATTTTCAGTAAGGATAATAAAGAAAATAATTTGCTTTTCGAAACAGACTCACCGATGGAACTTAGAAACTACCTTATGGAGTTAGGAAAAAAAGACCTTGTAATTCAGCGATACAAAGGTCTCGGTGAAATGAATGCCGAACAACTTTACGAAACTACCATGGACCCTGAAAAACGGACATTACTGAAAGTAGAAATTGCGGATGAAAGTTCTGTTGAAGAGACATTTACAATTCTAATGGGCGATGAAGTTGAGCCTCGTCGTCATTTCATAGAAAAACATGCCCTTGAAGTGCAAAATCTTGACATTTAACTTCTAATAGATATTAACACCTTAGGAGAAAATACATGGCGGTGAATCAGAATATAAAGCCAGTCCCCATTGAACAGGAAATGCAAACCGCTTTCCTCGATTATTCCATGAGTGTAATTGTAAGTCGTGCCTTACCCGATATCCGTGATGGGCTAAAACCGGTTCAAAGACGAATACTTTTCGTCATGCACCAATTAGGACTAACTCCCAATCGTCCATACCGTAAATGTGCCACTATCGTCGGAGAATGTTTAGGAAAATATCATCCCCATGGAGACCAGGCGGTTTACGATGCCCTTGTCCGATTAGCCCAAGATTGGAACATGCGTTATCCTATGGTTGATGGTCAGGGCAACTTCGGTTCTATAGATGGAGACAGCCCAGCAGCATACCGATATACAGAGGCAAGATTAACACCCATTGCTTTAGAAATGCTAACGGATATAGAAAAAAATACTGTTGAGATGCGCCCCAATTTCGATGGTCGTCTCGATGAACCTACCGTATTACCCTCCGGCTTTCCCAACCTCCTTGTAAACGGGTCTTATGGTATCGCGGTCGGTATGGCTACGGATTGTCCTCCTCACAATTTAACAGAAATCTGTAACGCAATTATCTACTATATAGACAACCCTTCCGCTCCCGTCGAAGAATTTATAAAGATTGTGCCGGGACCCGATTTCCCTACGGGGGCTATCATCTGTGGTAAAGAAGGAATTCTTCGTGCCTACAAAACAGGAACGGGACAGGTAAAACTTCGGGCACGAATTAAAGTCGTCTCCCAGGAAAAAACGAAAAAGAAAAGTTTGCTCGTTGAAGAAATCCCGTATCAGGTTACAAAACAAACCGTGATTGAATCTATTGCAAAAGCCGTAGAGAACAACAAAGTTTCAGGTATCACTGACCTTCGCGACGAATCCGACCGCGAAGGAATGCGTTTAATCATTGAACTCAAAAGCGATGCCAATCCTCAGGTCGTTTTAAACCAACTTTACCAACATACTCAATTACAAAATACATCAAGAATCCATTTCCTCGCATTAGTAAACAACATTCCACGCGTATTAAATTTGAAAGATATGATTCAGCACTATGTCCAATACCGTGCTGAAATTGTAGAACGCAGAACTCGTTTTGATTTAGAACAGGCAGAACGCCGTGCACATATCCTTGAAGGTCTATTAAAAGCCATTGACCAAATTGATGAAGTAATCAATCTAATTCGTAAATCTGCAAATGCGGAAGAAGCCCAAACAAAATTGTGCAAGAAATTGGATATTTCCGTTGAACAGGCAAAAGCCATCCTTGCAATGCCCTTACGCAGATTAACCGGATTAGAACGAAAAGAATTACAGGAAGAATATGACAATCTGCTCAAAGAAATTAAACGACTAAAACACATCCTTTCAAGCCGTGAAAATATTCTCGCAGAAGTGCGGAAAGAAGTAGAAAAAATCCGTGAAAAATATGGAGATGAGAGAAAAACAGAGATTTTAGAAACCATTGAAGATTTTGGTATTGAAGACCTTATCGCTGATGAAGCCATGATTATAACCGTATCCAATCAGGGATATATTAAACGCATGCTCCAGACAACATCACGAAAACAACGGCGAAGAGGTCAAGGTGTCATGGGGATGGAAACCCCCGAAGATGACTTTGTTAAACATGTTTTTACTGCGACCGCTCATGAATACCTTATGTTTTTCACAAATGAAGGGCGTGTTTACTGGCAGAAAGTTCACGAAATTCCCGAAGCAGGCAGAACAGCAAGAGGTAGGAATATTAAAAACTTGCTTGCTCTCGGAGATAAAGAAAAAGTAACGGCTTTCCTTTCTATTAAAAACTTAAAAGATGAAAGCAAATACCTCTTCATGGTCACTAAAAAAGGTCTCGTCAAGAAAACCCCGCTATCTGCTTATAGCAAACCGCGTTCCACAGGTATCCAGGCAATTACCTTAGAACAAGGTGATGAACTTATAGATGTCCTTGTTACATCAGGAATAGACAATGTCCTTTTAGCGACTCATAGCGGTCTTGCAATACGCTTCCCTGAAAAAGATGTTCGTCCTATGGGTCGAACGGCTCAGGGTGTAGTTGGTATTCGCCTTAATAAAGGCGACTATGTCGTAGGTGTCTCCGTTGCTAAAGATAATTTAACCGTCCTCACTGTTACAGAAAACGGCTATGGTAAACGGACTGAAGTAAAAGAATACCGTATTCAACATCGCGGAGGAAAAGGGATTATTAACATACAGACACAGGAACGCAATGGCAATGTCGTGACCATGCTCACCGTAAGCGATGACGAAGACATTGTGGTTGTTGCCACCGATGGGAAAATGCTCCGCATCCCTGTTAAAAGCATCCGCGTCATTGGTCGAAATACCAAAGGTGTGCAACTAATGAACCTGCGCGAAGGTGCTAAAATTGCATCCGCAGATAAAGCCATCAAAAAGAGTGACGCGGAAGAAGAATTACCCGAAGGTTCCTATACTGAAGAAGAAAATGCAGATGAAATAGGCGACCTTTTTGAAAATGCCCCTGATAACGAACAAAATTCCGAATAAGAAACAAAGTAATAAATTAAAGAAAGAACTATAGGACATAGGTAACACATGGGCTTTAGAATAGAAAATTTATAATGATATGAAGAACACCAAAAATATGAATTAAAAAAAGAGAAAATTTTACAACTTGACATACTTTATTCTTTCTCTTTGTAGATTAGATTTAAAATTGATTAAGAAAATTATAACCACGAATTACACGAATAAAAACGAATGAAAAAAATCCATCATGTATTCCTGTATTTGAACAATATATCTGAAGTATTCTCGCTTCTGGCTTTTTTAGGTAGTTAAATCTTTTTACCACAAAGAACACAGAGACTTTACAGAGTTCACAGAGGAGAATCTATTTCATTTTACTATAAACTTTCTCTGTGTCCTTTGTGTAAACTTTTCCTTTGTGTCCTCTGTGGTTTATTCTTTTTACCCCAAGAATCTTACAACGAAGTAAGAGCACGGCATTCCGTTTCCCTACGATAGAGAAAGAAAATATAAATTGTTACCTATGTCTTATAGGTTATTAAATAAATCTTTATTACTCATTTTCGTCCAGTTCGAAGAACAAATCTTCAATAATGTCCTTTTGAAGAATTGCTCTTATTCTTTCTAATATCTGTTCCTTCTCAAAGGTCAATCGGTGCATAACGGTAGTATTCTTCACTTTAATATGAAGTCTTCCTCTTCGAAACCCTGAGGGTTCTGTCAGCGATGCAAATTCCTCCCCAATTATCTGTTTCCATTGCTTCCATACAGGAACTAATTCTAAACTCAGTTTAAGAACCTCGGATTTTTTTACATCTGAAATTATCTCGGATATTTTTTCAGGCTTATTCCTACGACTTTTCAAGATTACCACTCCTGATTCGATACATATCAAACTTCCTTTCTAAATTTCTGCAGAACATTTCATCCACCGCTGTTATTATAACCTGTATTCCATCAGGAATTGTTTCTAAAAATTTCTTTCCTCGTTGGGGGTCAAGGTCAGAAAATAATTCATCTGCAAGCACAATAGGAAAATCCTCTTTCTTCTCTTTGCTTAAATAAATCTCTGAAATACGAATTGCATAAGCACAGGTTTTTTTCTGTCCCTGGGATGCATATTGACGAACAGGATAGCCATTAATTTTCACTTCTATATCATCTCGATGGGGACCATAAATGGTTTGCCCCCTCTGAATATCTGCTTTACGATTTTCCTCTAATTTCTTCAAAAAAACCTCCTCTAAAACATCCGGCAAATAACAAATTTCTAATTTTTCATCCGATATAATTTGATTATGAATATCGGATGCAAAAGGTTTGAGATTTTTTATAAAAGCACTCCGTTTACTTATAAGTGTTTTAGCAAACTCCGCCATTTGCACTTCCCAAATCCATAATTCGTCTTGTTTTACATCGGGTTTACGCAGTAATTCATTTCTCTGACGAAGTGCCCGCTGATACCCTTGCAACGCATAAAGATATACACTATCCATCTGCGAAAGTTGAACATCCATAAACCTCCTACGGTAACTTGCTCCTTCACTTACAAGGTCTGAAAAATCACTCGTCAAGAAAACTATCCGCATCTTTCCAATTAATTCGCTCACTTTTTCAAGACTAATACCATTAACATAAATTTTCTTATTCCCTTTTACCCATTTCATATCAATGGATATTGGCTCTATCATATCTTCATTAGAAACAACTTTTCCCTTAAGCAAAAAACCATCTCTCTCATATTGAACCAATTCCTTTTCATTATTTGTCCTTAAACTGCGTGCCAATGATAAAAAATGAACCGCCTCCAATAAAGAAGTTTTTCCCTGTGCATTGGCTCCTATAATGATATTCATACCCGTATGAAATTCTACATTCAAATCTGTAATACATCGAAAATATCGTGCATAAAAATTTCTTAAATACATATCTACAATTTTCTTGAATTAGTGAAACTTTTTAACTTTTTTGCGGATTATTTGAAATAAATGTAATTTTTTTTATTGTTTATGGTATAATATTACGAAGATAAACTCATAAACAAAAAATAGAGATAATATTGTAGTGCATCTATAGATGCACTATTTTTTATATTCTGATTATTTCTATTTTTTTATAACAACATATTGTATAATAACAAAACTACTACCATATATTGAATGAGCATTCTTGTTTCAACAAATAAAGAAGATTTAGAGAATATCAATAACGATTATATTGATAAAAATAAAAATTTTTTTGTTATTGATGCAACATTAGCGCAAGGTATGACAAGCCTTAGCACTGGAGCGTTTCTTAGTGCTTTTGCTTTATATCTTGGTGCAAGTTATGTTGTGGTTGGTCTTTTAAATGCCCTAATTCCTCTGGCTCAAATTCTACAAATACCCGCAACATTCTTAGTTGAAAGATATCCAAAAAGAAAATTTATCGCTCTATTTTCTCTAACTTTAAGTCGAGTAGCAATATTGCTCTGTGGACTTATTCCTCTTTTCTTTATCAAAAGTCAGGTTCTCCCCATTTTCTTTGTCTTATATATCATCTATGTATCATCTGCAAATATAGGTGGTTGTGCCTTCAGCACATGGTTTCGCGATTTTTTCAATCCAGATACCTTCTATCAGGTATTAACTCAACGATTCATCTTTGCCACATTGTTAGGTGCCATTGCAAGTTTTGTCGGGGCATTAGGTTTAGAATTTATAAAAAATAATTACTCACAATATATGCTTTTTGGTTATTCCGGGGTATTCATCCTCGCCGGAATTTTAGGATTAGGTTCATCAATAGCCATACATAATATTCGCGATTTAATGAGTCATTTTAACGAACAAACTAACTCTCCACTTCAGAGCAATTCATTCTGGAAGCCATTTAAAGAATCATTAGAAAATGTTTATTTTCGTAGAACAATGGCATTCTGTATCATCTGGAACGCTATCTTTAATTTTGCCAATCCCTTTTTACCGGTCTTTCTGATGAAACGGATTGGTTATTCTCTATTGCTTATTATCTGCCTAACCGTCTTGAACCAATTTGCCAATGTCGTATCCTTTTCTTTCTGGAAAAAATTCTCCATTCGCTACGGAAATCGCTCCTTGCTATATCTATGCATCCCTATTTTCTTTGCCACTGTCATTTCGTGCTTCATATCTGCAGAATTAAAAAATGATATTGTCCAATGGTACTTAATATTATTTCTGCATATTGTTTCGGGTATTTGTGTGGCAGGAATTAATCTATGCCTTACAAACCTTATTTTTTCTACAACACCTCGTGGTAAAGCCACAGCACCATTAGCATTAAACAGTTCACTGAACGGATTGGTTGCGGGAATTGCACCTATTTTAGCCGGTTATGTCGCAGAATACGGAACCTTATTTCAGATTTCATCAAATACCTATTTTCATTTTCTACGAACACCCCTACAATTCTTTTTTGCCCCGACAATACAAATTACAGGTCTGGATATGGTAATGATTATCTCAGGCATTATAGGAATTTGTTCCGTTATAGCTATACATCTCCTAATCCCTACCCATATCTCATCCCTACCCCCTTATTCTCCTTCACAAGAGTAATATTTTTTCATCACCTATTCTGTTAACCCTTTTATTATCTAATCTTCAATCAGATTATCCATATTACCTCTTCGTTGCGTCCTACAATTATCCATCATTTTCCCGTATAGAAAAATTTATGTTATTTACTCTTTAAACTATTCCAACAATATCTTGTTTCAGCGTTCCAAAAATGATTTTTATATTCATAAAAATAATTTTTCAGGAAATGAATTGCTTTCTCGTTTGTATCGTCTTTTAAAGCAGACAACACAAATAACTGTAGAAAGGATAAGACGATGAAAAAGAAACATACGGACACAATAACTAAAAAACAAAGTTATCCCAAAACAGCATCTTCTGCAGAGGCACTTTTTTTCTATTTATATTTCACTGTAATTTCTATTATGTTATCTGCCGCATTCGCAGAAAAAAGCAACTAATACCTTCCTATTCTTTAACTGCTTCTATAACAGTATCCATCTGTTCCCCATGAATCTTAAAATGAACATTCTTAAATCCTGCATAATTTAAGTCTTCTTTAATCTCCTCGAAGGTATATGTCCCTCCTCCTTGTGTCCCTACCAACATATTAATTGCAAACAATGCCCCTGTTTTCGGACTTGTTCTGTCTTCTGACATCACATAATCCCGTATCCACAATACCCCCCTTGTTTCCAGTGCAGCAAAACATTTCTTATATAAATCTACATTTTGCTCCCGACTGTTCTGATGTATTATTGCCGATAACCACAAAAAATCATAGCCACTCGGTAACTCATCTTTATAAAAATCCCCAACATAAAAATCTATCTTGTCTTTATAGGGTGAATCTTTTAGTCGTTCTTTGGCTATCTCTATAACAGGAGGCAAATCAAATATTGTTGCCTGCAATTGTGGATTTATCTCAATAAAGGCTTCAGAATAGGTACCCGATGCACCTCCTACATCTAACATTTTTTTATAAGGAACAGTGCCCAATTTTTTTAACAACGGTTTCGATGCTCTCAACGCAAGTACATGCATACCCAAAATAAACGCCTTCAACTGGTCTGAGCTCATCTGGTCAACAGGTTTTATTGTAATCGTCTTTCCTTTCACTATATCGGTAAGTTGCGACCAGCGGTGCCATAAATTTGCATAATGTTCTAACATAGGCAACATACATTCAGACCCATGTTTGCTTAAAAAAGGAACTACTTCTGTAGATGTTTTATATTTCCCCTCCTTCTTTTCCAATAATTTCATAGCACACATTGCATCCAGCAAATACTGAGTTGACCTTTCTTCTGAATGTAATTCCTTACATATTTCCTGTAAATCCATTTCCTGCTCCGATAACAAAGTAAAAATATCTAATTCAACACCTGTGAGTAATACCCGTGCTTCACGAAAGTTAAAAGCAATTTCCAGCAATTTAGAGAAATCCATATTTTCTCCTTTCTCGTTTATCTATTAAAAAACGAACACAATATAGGATTTACTATATCAGATTTTTGATAGTTTACTGCATGGGTTCCATCTTTTACAGCATGTAAAGCAAGCCACGGAACCCATTCCATTATTTGTTTATTCAAGTAAAAAGGCACAACATTATCCTTCTCTCCCCATATTAAGCATCCTTCCCGTTTCTGTTTTCCCAATTGAATATATACATCTTCCATATCACATAAAGGACCATACCTTAATGTAGACAAGAGTGCTTCTCTATATCCGTGTATCCTCATCTGTTCTTCATAAACTTTCTGCATATAGATTTTATCTTCCACAGAATCCCCTATTGTTTCCAAAATGCCCTTTATTAAAGCCTTTTTCCCGAAGACTTCATATAGGATTGTTCCAACAACAGGTATACCCATTAACATCATTCCCCATGTTCGCTTTAATAAACCCGCAGGAGCAATTAATACAACTTTATCCACCATTTCAGGATAACGCACAGAAAAGTCACTTACAATAGCACCGCCCATACTTAATCCTACAAGACTTACAGGCAAAGAAAGTGCTAAGGTCTGTATCAATTCATATAACTGGTTAACAAACAAATCCGAATTATAACGAACCATAGGACGGGCAGAATTCCCTCTACCGTAAAGATCATATCGGATAACACAACAATAATTAGACAATTCACAAATATTTTTGTCCCAAATACACATCGGCGTAGATAAACCATGTACAAGCACGATAACAGGTTTTGAACTATCCCCCACTTTTTCAAAACATGTTTTCCCCTTGCTAAGTTCTACATATTGATATTCTCTATTCTTCATAAAAAACTCATCTACCTTATACCTACGATAAAGAATTATGAGGATGAAAGACATTATCTTCTGTAATAACCCAATCAACTGGAACATCCCAGTTCCTATGCGGACATAACATTACCATCTGAAAACTATAACAAAAACCTACAGAAATACACTGCCTATTGCAACTTAAAAATCGGTCATAAAATCCCTTTCCACGCCCAATCCGATAACCGCGACGGTCAAATACAATTCCCGGAACAATGCAAACGGTCTTTTCTTTTATTCTATCCGTAGAGGGTTCCCAACTCGGTAAAGGCTCGAATATCCCCCAGGGACTAATTTCCAATTCCTGTATTCTCTTCTCCTCAATTTGATACCATATTAAATTATGACCTTTAACACGCGGTATCCATATCTTCTTTCCTCTTTCAAGTAATGAATAAATAATAGGTTTTGTTTCCACTTCTCCCCGTTCATCAGACATATATACAAAAAAGTTTTCGTTTGAATTCCAAAAAGCCAATGAGAAAAATAACTCTTTTATCCTTTCACTTTTTTCCTTTACTTCCTCGGGCGGAAGTAATTTCCTTCCAAACAATACCGTCTTCCGCAACTCTTCTTTAGTTATGTTCATGTCTTTCTATCTAATATTTTCTGACAAATTAATAAAATATAACACGGAAACGGGCATCATTCGAAGCCTTTATCTTAAACTGAACAGGAACTTCCTTATCTCGTGGTAGCAATATCTGCCCAATTAAAGAAGAAATTGCATAAAGCCGTATTTCAATTTGTTCAGGATAACTCTCGGCTATAGATACCGTTTTTCCTAAATAAAAACATAACTGATTCGGAAATACAAATTTTCCTGAGAAGTTCCAATCTTCCATATCCACACTCTCTTTTGTAATCGTACCCACAAAACCCAAAGGTCCTTCTACTTTATAACCAAATTGTGTAGACAATAGGGTCAACTCTCCTTCCTGAACGGGCTTATATACACATCCCGAAAATCCAATAATAAGAAATAAAGCAATAATAAACGGCATTGTTTTTTTCGTCAACTTTTTCATTATCTTTTTCTCCTTAAAAGAAATTGTAAATTATTTTTGAAAATAACAAATTCTAATGAAACCCAGATGTATATCAATCTGTCTCTATATATGGTAATAAACACGCTATACGCGTGGCAAAAAAACAATACCAGAAAGGATATGCGTATGTTAAAAAAGAAAGGATTTACTTTAATCGAGTTGTTGGTTGTAATTGCCATCATTGGCATACTTGCAGCCATCCTATTACCTGCACTTGCCCGTGCACGCGAAGCGGCTCGCCGTTCCAGTTGCCAGAACAATCTGAAACAATGGGGACTGGTTCTCAAAATGTATTCCAATGAAGCGAAAGGAGAACGATTTCCTCCTGTTCAATTCGGAGCCTATCCACAAATCAATGGCAATATTGAGGTTCGTGCAGACCTATGCCCAAGCACATTCTTAATATATCCAGAATATCTCAACGACCCTATGATTGCCTTTTGTCCATCGGATTCCGACTACCGTCAAACAATTACCCGTGCAAAATATCCCGACCGCGATGATTGGTGCATAAATGTATATGCAAACGACACGGTATCTTGTGCCTCCGCTATGGATTCAAGTTATATCTATTTAGGATTGGTCATGGACCGCGTTGGTGATGAATGGCCTATGGTAGATATTACACCTATGGTAAATGTATTAAACGCACTTGGAGCAGGTCCTGTATCTGGTTCCGGAAACGCACCTGCACAGTTGGTTTATGGATTAATGTCATTGGCAAAACCCGAACTTATTACTGCCGTTCAAACAAAGGATAATGCAGGTATTATGCGTGTTGTTGATGCAGACATAACAAGTTCAACGCTCGATGGCTATGGTAATGCAGGAACCAATACGGTTTACCGTTTGCGTGAAGGTATCGAAAGATTTCTCATAACTGACATTAACAATCCCGCATCAAGTTCAAAAGCACAAAGTAGCCTGCCCATCATGTTTGATAAAGTGGCAACGGATGCTTCAAACTTCAACCATATTCCGGGCGGGTCGAATGTTCTTTATCTTGACGGACATGTCGAATTCATTCGTTATCAGCCAACAGGGGGTACTGCTCCTGTAACACAAGCGGTTGCACTTGTCATCGGTGTTCTCGTATCCGCATTAACATAAAATACTACATCTCTTAAATAGTTTTTACATAATAGGCAGAATGCTTAATGTAGTGTTTCTGCCTATTTTCTTTTATTTTATACAAGAAACTTCCTCACTTGTTTCAAGTATAATATTAAACAAAAAATTGAACGCCTATAATAATTATCGCTATTAATTTAGGATTTTAATATGACTTCCAAACCGATTATCGCTATAACAATGGGGGATATTAATGGCATTGGTCCCGAAATTATCGGTAAGGTTTTAATAAATAAAGAAATCAATAAAATCTGCACCCCCATAATATTAGGGAATATTCAGGCGTATCTGTATTATTGTAAAAAATTAAAAAAATATTTAGAACCCGTTAAAATTAATACTCCAGAAGAAGCCCTGAAACTGAAAAATAAAATCGGTATCATCGAACTTGAATACACAAATTTAAACATAAAACCGGGGATCATTGACCCACAAAATAGTATTTCCGCAACTGCATGGATTCGTCAAGCGGTTAAATGGTGTACACAAAAAAGATGTGATGCTATGGTAACCTGTCCCATAACAAAAGAAGGTTTAGCGAGAGCAAAGATTCCTTATGATGGACATACCACGATGTTAGCAGACTGGACAAAAACAAAACATTATCGGATGTCCTTATTCGCAGGGAATATGCGGGTTGTTCACCACACGGCTCATAAGTCCTTATTAAATGCTATTCAAAGCATTAACAAAAAAGACTTAATTAAGACCATCGAAATCGGATACAACGCATTAAAAATAATTTGCCCTCGAAATCCTCATATAGGTGTTGCTGGACTAAATCCCCATGCAGGCGAACAGGGACTTTTTGGAAATGAAGAATTAGATATTATTTTGCCAGCCATCAATACATGTAAAAAGAAAGGAATTCCCTGTTCCGGTCCCTACCCACCGGATACTATTTTCCGAAGAATGTATCACGGAGAATTTAATATGGTTATTGCTATGTATCACGACCAGGGACATATCCCTATGAAACTTATAGCCATGGACGAAGGAGTTAATATTACATTAGGGTTACCCATTATAAGAACATCTGTTGACCATGGAACCGCATTTGATATTGCAGGTAAAGGAATTGCCTGCGAACAAAGTTTGTATCATGCCATAAAACTCGCTATCCAATTCACAAAAAAGAAAGATAGATTTGTATGACACTTCACTTCAATAAAACAACATATTTTCTCTTTCTTTTACTACTCCTAACAACTAATTATTTATATTCTCAAACTTTTTCACTCCATCCCCAATTCTTACAGGTAGGTCCGAATCCTTGTTCCATTGCAATTGCTGACCTCAATGGAGATGGAATCCCCGACATTGTTACAGCAGACCGTGGTGAAATGCGAAATCCCCGTGAAGAAAAACCAGCAAATGATGAATTATCTATACTTCTATCTCAGGGGATTTTAAATTACCTAAAATTACATCCTTCCGTAAAAACTGATTTTGCTCCTTATGCTATCGCTATTGCCAATATGGACTCTCTAAAATGGCAGGATATTGTTGTTGCGAATTTCCTCGCTAAAAAAAATCAGGACATCCAAATTTTTCACAATTTAAAGGAAGAAAATGTTTTTACTATTACTTCCATAAAAATTCCAGATGATAATTTAAAATACTCCCGACTTCTTGATGGAGATGAACAACCTCTTTTCACAATTCCGGGATTAACCTCTCTGGTAATTACAGACCTGAATAAGGACGGATTAAATGATGTAATCACTACAGGATGGAGCAGTGATATTGTCGCAATTCTGTTAGGAGATTCAAAAGAATCCCTTGTTTTACACCAAATCATCCCTACCCCAGGAGGACCTCGTTCAACCGCAATAACTGACTTTGACAACGACAAATTAACCGATATTGCTGTAACGATGTTTAATTCTGGAGAACTTTTATTTCTGAAGGGTAATGATGAATTTAAATTTTTTGAATATTCTCGAATTCTCACGCGGGGTATACAACCCAATCGGATATCTCTTTCAGATTTCAACGCTGATGGGAAAAAAGACATTGTAGTCAGTCATAAAAAAATAAATCAACCCCTCGAAATTCTATATGGAGATACTACTCCCTTCTCTTTTCGTTTATCAGATACCTTCTACTTCAATACCACAAACCCAGAAGTAAATACCGAAATGATGGACATGATTGTGTCTGACTTCAATAATGACCACCTTCCCGATATTGCAATTGCAGACAGGAAAGGGCAACAACTCATTGTTATGATAAATAAAGGTGTAATTCCCAAAACAAACACTACCCAACCCACTCTATTTACAATAGAAAAATACCCTATAAAATCAGGGAAACCTGTATCCATCAACTCTGCCGACTTAAATCAAGATGGTTTTGCAGATATAATTATCGGCACACAAGACGCCAATGAAGTATTATTCTTCCTGAACAATAAGAAAAAATAAACTGATAACCTATATGACATAGATAACAGATTCATACTTTCTTCCCAATCGTAGTAGGGTTACGGTATGCCGTGCCCCTACTTTGTGAAAAAAATTTAACCACAGAGGGCACGAAGGAAAATTTACACAAAGGACACAGAGAAGGTGGGAGTGAAACAGGTTTCGCCCCTCCTTTGTGAACTCTGTGCAAAGTCTTTGCGTCCTCTGTGGTTGAAAGATTTATCCACATAAAAATACCCGAAGCGAAGACGCTTCAGCTACATTGAATAAAATAATGCATGATGTTTTTTTTCATTCGTTTTTATTTGTGTCTATTTGTGGAATTCGTGGTTATGATTTTTTACTAATTTAAATCTATTCTACGAAGAGGAAAAGTAGCGTATGTCAAGTTGTGAGATATTCCCTTTCTTTGTTCATTCCTATTTTTGGTGTTCTTCATAGTTTAAAAGCAATGTGTTACCTATGTACTATAGTTGTTCAAATAAACTCTACCTCAATTTTTTACTGCTATTATCCACCAATATCTTCTTTCCAATACTTCTTATTCCGCCACTCCCTTATTCTTTTCCACCAATACATTTTCTTCTTTTCATCCCATGGCTTGTTTCCAAATCGTATTAAATTATACTCCTCTAAAAAAGTCCGAACTTCATCATACAAGGGAGGAATTCTATCAGGCAATTCTCTCACTATCTCCTCTACAGTTAGATTCCGAATCTTCCAGTTATTCTTCTCAAACAGAATCTCCAGTTTTTTAAATAATTGTTTTGCTTCATACTGGTCCTTTGTTAGAGAAACCTTTCTTGTTTTAACACGATAAAGATGAAATACATTCCACAATACCTGCCATATCAACCCCAAAAGATAAAAAATAGCCAAAAATATTAGAAGAATAACTACAGTCCCTACAGAAGGAACTGTTATTCTTCTGCCCGGATTAATATAATCATCTAAACTCTTTATAAAACCAATCCTTTCAAGTCCAAAACTGGGCAATTGAAATCCGCGGTCAAATCCTACGATTTGCTGATACCAGAACATTCGCGTTCTTAACATCCAACGCGTTAACTGCATTATAATCTGGTTTCTCATAAAGTAATTGGAATCGGGTAACGGCGAAGGGTCAAAGGGAACCCACCCGTAATTAAGGAATAATACCTCTACCCATAAATGAGCCATCCCTTCTCGCACAATATAAGAGCGGTTCTGTGAGTCCCATTCCCCGCCTACATACCCGGAAACTACACGAGCCGGTATTCCCAAACTTCGCACAGCAAGAGCCATTGCGCTGGCAAATAACTCACAATGTCCACGCCGAATTTGTGTAAAAAAGGCATTCATGGGATGGTCTCCCGGCAACGGAGGTATATCCAGCGTATATTGGAATTCGGGTCCGGACAGCCAATCTTCTATCGCAAGGACTTTATCATAAATGGTTTCTTTTCCTTCCACAACCCTTTGGATTCGGGTTTGCACCTCTGGTGACAAGTCATGTTGGGTTAACAAATCATAATCCCGCTGAGACATCGTTTCTTTGTAATTATCCGGTGCCGTTCTTAATTTTGTTCCATCCCATTGAATAAGGTCCGAAGCCACTCGATAAACCAATCTGCGTGCATTATTAGAAGAAAATGATACCGTATAATCCTTCGTTGAATCCCAATTTAATGAAACCTGGGTTCCTGACTCCCTTGCACGAAATTCCCTCACACGGTCCAACACAGGAATACCATCCTCCGGAATACTATCAAGATATATTTCCTGTATTACCTGTGTAGAAGGCATATCTCTTTCCATCTCTAAAGGGATACTACTTCTCACCCCATTTTTCTGAACCTGAATGGCTCTTAACAATCCCAAAAAGGAAATAGAACTACTTGTAGGCTCATACGAATCCTCCAAGGGCCATCTACGCCACTGTATTCCTAAATAAGTCGGTAAACTTGTAATTCGCCAGTATAGTTGATTCTGCGGTATCGGTGGATTTGTCCCTGCCGAAGGTATAAAGACACTCATCACCGGCGTATAGGATATAGCAATCGTTTGTCCCCCCCTTAACGAAACACTGGTAGCAATCCCTGTTCGCGAAATGACTCCCAAATCACGACCAAAAATTCCTGCTTCCATACGAGGCATGAACAAAAACCCAGAAATGATAAAAAACCAACCCACAACAATATTCAATAAAACAAAAATCACCAGATAAAACCGATAAGCGGGAAATATCTGCTTCAACTGAATCCATGGAACAGATATACTCCTTCCCTGTTTATCTTTACCATAAACCACAGTAACCACAGGTAAAAGGATAAAAACACAACAAACGAACAAAATAAATGAAATACCCACAACAAATTCAGGTGCCTGAACTCCTGCTCCCAACAAGAGAAAAAAACTCATTAAAATTATATACAAATATTCTTTCATCCCCTTAGGTCGTGCTACTAATGTTAACTGTATCATACCTGTCAATAAAAGCACCGTATCCAATATTCCCAACAACGCTATCAACACAGGGAGAAGAATACTTACTATCCATAGGGGAATTTGAATCCAAAACGAATATCCGGGATATTTCTCGACAATTTTTTCAACAAAAAAACTCAATACTAAGGGTACTATGGGGACAAATAACATAACCATCCCATAATACCGAACGGCTGTTAATGCCAGATATGCCGACATTACAGCAATCAATACCGATAGTTTCAACATCAAATTATGTCTATCTTCCTGCAGAAATGACATCGGGATTTACCACTCTCATACCGGTTAATAAAACTTGTCCCCATAATTCGGGATTTACAGACAAAAGCAATAACCTTGAACTTCTACCTTCCTGAACAAAACGATTCCATAACTTTTCATTTATTTCCTCATTATCAATAGGTTGAAGTAATGCAAGTCTTTTCAAAATGAAATTCAAATGCCCAACTCCATGTCCGAGTGGTATCTTATCCTCTTCTGTCCATATACCCACTCGAAATTGTTTCATAAGAAGAGAAAAAGCCAGAGAAGCAACAAAATCCATCATTTCTTCAAAAATCTCTTCATTATTTTCTCCCATAGGTTTTCTTAAATCCAGATAAATCAAATACTGATTCGGTAGACTTAATGCCCATTCTCGGACCAGCCATACTCCCAAACGAGCACTTATTTTCCATGCAATATATCGCAAATCATCCCCCGGTTGATATTCCCGAATAGAATAAAAATCCCCCGATTCAGAAATAAGTGTTCGTGTCGGAACACGACTTCCTCCAGTAAAATTTCCTAATGACTGCACCTTTAAAAATTGCGTCCTTGGCACTACCAATACATCCGCATCCACTTGATACCATGCCTCTCTTTCAACAATCCCCAACGGGAATTCAGACCGTATTACTACCTCTGTTATTCGCACACGACCTCGTTTCGGGAATTTCTGTTCTAATGAAAACTCAATATACTGATTTACAGGCAATACAGGTATTTTTTTCCAGAACACCCTTGTCTTCATCCCACGAGTATCCTCGATCACAGCTTCCACAGAAACCCCAAACAAAGGGGTTCGCTTCTTCATATTCTCTAACCGTATCCATATATTAGCCTCACTCCCTCTTGTTACCTGCTCCGGCACTAATATTTCAAGACGAGGTGGATTAAAATTCCATCTCGAAAATACTTCCGCACACACAGCAATAGAAAAACATACAGAAAAAGCCAGATATAAGATATTATTACCGCTATTCCATGCAGAAAGAAGTAAAAGAATAGTAAAAAAAACTTCTCCCCACCAATAAGTTCGTATCGTCTTCGTTCGTTTAGGTAATCCTGAAATCATAATTAGCGGGGAATAGGAACTTTTTGAAGAATATCCTGAATAATTTTTTTTCGTTCTTCGGCTATATGTATGAGATTAAAAGACCTTGATTTTGAAATCAACCGATGAGATAACACAGGTTCGGCTACTTCCCGAACATCCTGCGGAGTTGCAAAATCTCTACCATTAATAAGTGCCCATGCTTGAGTTGCTACATACAAACTCTGTGTCCCTCGGGGGCTTATTCCCAGTTCCACCTGTTCATGGTTTCTTGTCTGTTCAATAATCTGCAAAATATAATCCATTATTGAATCATCAACAAATATCTTTTTCGTCTGTTCCTGTAATTCCGTAACTTCCTCCGATGTCAGCACAGGCGGTAGTTCGCTTATCTCTTTTACCACCTCTCTTTTTCTCATAATAATAAGTTCCTCCTCCGCAGGAGGATAACCTATCTCCAATCGAATCAAAAATCTATCCAACTGCGATTCCGGTAGACTGTATGTACCCTCATATTCAATAGGATTCTGCGTCGCAATAACAATAAAAGGCTGTGGTAAAGGATAAGTACTCCCATCCACAGATACCTGATTTTCACTCATGGCTTCCAGCAAGGCACTTTGGGTCTTCGGTGGAGTTCGATTAATTTCATCTGCAAGCACGATATTGGCAAAAATAGGCCCTCTACGAAACTCAAAATCTGTCGTCCGTGGATTTAATATAGATACCCCCAATATATCCGATGGCAACATATCGCTGGTAAATTGAATACGATGGAAAACACAGTTCATGGAACGGGCTAATACCTGTGCTAATGTTGTTTTTCCCATACCCGGAACATCTTCTATCAAGATATGACCACGCGAAAGTATTCCCGTTACACAAAGTTTAATAGCATGTGTTTTACCTAAAAAAACACGCTCTACATTTTGAATTAACTTATCTATCTTATTTTTGTAAATTTCGACCATATCAGCAAAACAATCCCTCTATAAGGTTTCATTCCTATACTTAAAAATTTTATTCAATTAAAGCCACTCAGCAAACCAATCTTCAATAACAGGTAATAAAGTGCTTCCAAAATTTTTTGCCTTCCTTTGAACAACTTGCAATGCCTCCGGCATTCCCAACAAATCATATATTCGTTCTGCAGATTTGATATAAGGAATACTTGTTTTCCCTTTAGTAGTATTATCCGTCTCTCCTAAAGGATTTATAATCATTACCGCGCTTGTAGCACAGAGTGCAAGAATATGTTCAATATCAAAAGTTTCTTTTCCTGCCTCTATCTCCTTACGAAGTTCTGGAATTAAATCATTTTCGCTCTGGAAAAGCCAGTTATTCTTGTTCCTTTTATCTTTCCATGAGGACAACGGACCTATCGCAACACATGCCTGAATAGATGGCTCTATTGCCGTTAAAAGTATTGCTTGCAAAGCACCAAAACCCTTCCCTAATACACCAATACTCGTAATGTCGGTTGTAAACCATGTCCCGAAAACGCGAAGCCCCGCAAGATAATCCATTATCAGTTTCCCTTGATATACCACTTTAGAGGATTTTGAATCTTGGGATTTTGCACCCCCTTTTGCTCGTTTCGGTACTGTTCGCTCTCCAAAATATAAGCAATCTGGAACCATCGTAACATACCCGGAATATGCCAGTTCTCGGGCAATTGCATATTGAGGGTCTCCATCAATACCGGCAAACTCATCCTTACCCTGGGGAACATAATCATGACAACAAAGAATAGCCGGCATGGATTCCTTTTTATTCCGTTCTGGTGTGAAAACCCATGCAGTAATCCGTTCATCTTCATGAACAGAATATTCAATTTTATATCTTCGCAGATCATCTTCTGCAATCTCGTCAATAATCTTTGTATGCGGGACAAAGATACTGGAACGGTCTTCTTCTATTTCGTCATATAGAGGGTCACTTAATACCAATATCTCTTCACCCAAATAACGCAAAAACTGTTCCTTTAACTCTTCCCTCTGCTCCCGCCATACCTCTGCTGATTTTATTTTCTTCAAATCTATCATAAATTCTTACCTTCTAATTTAAAATAACATATTCTTTTATAATTCCTGATTATTATTTAATAGAAAGGATTATTATCATAACATTACTTACAAATAAGGTTTCAATTTTTCACTTTTTGTTTCCGCATCATTTCTCCTTTTTCAAACGATATAAATATACGCAATCACGAGCTGTAACAAGAAACTCATCTCCATCCTTCCCACCAAAAGCACAATTAGCAGGATGTTTGGGCACCTTAATTACATCTATCCTTTCCCCTTGGTTATTAAACACTACTACCCCTTCTGATGATGTAACCCAAAGATTATTCTGCTTATCTATTTTTATTCCATCCGGGGATGCCACATCACAAAATTTTATCTCTTCCATCGGATATGCTTTGCCTTTATATAAAAACTTAAAAATTGCGTCTTGCTCTGTATCAGCAACAAATAAGACCTCTTCATCTTTTGATAAAGCAATACCATTAGGTTTCTTCAAGTTTTTATTAACAAGCAGAACATCTCCCTTCGGAGTTATTTCATAAATCCCACAAAAATCAAGTTCCGCATTCGGTCCATTCAGACCACCCGGCAAACCATAAGGAGGGTCTGTAAAAAATATACTCCCATCCGAGCGAACCACCAAATCATTAGGGCTATTAAAACGCTTCCCCTGATACTTTTCCGCAACAACCTCAATATTTCCATTTCGATACATTCTCGAAACCCTTCGGTTTCCATGTTCCGCTAAAAGGATATTCCCTTTCGTATCTAGTGCCAAACCATTAGAGTTTCCACTGGGACTTAAATAAACCTCATGATTTACTATCTTATAAACTGTATTTGCAGGTATATCGCTAAATATCCAACCTAATTCATCTACCCACAAAGGTCCTTCTGTAAATTTAAAACCGCAAACCTCCATAATCGGTTGCTCATTGGCTAATAATGTTGCAAAAAAAGTCAAGTGACAAAGTAAAACAAAGAAACTCATGCTTCATCTCCTCTAATTGTTTATTTTTTATTCTCCTGTTAATTAGCATATCATAATAAAATTCATGATGAAAGTTTATCTGACTTGAACGGAGATATTTTTCATGCAAAAAACAATTCCATGGTTCTTTTCCATGCATGGAGGACATAGTAAAGAATTTTGCGACCATGCCGAAAGTAATATTGAGGACATCATTTTGCGTGCTATCGAACTTAATATGCCTGTTTATGGTTTTTCAGAACATGCACCACGCAAACATGATGCATACCTTTACCCTGAAGAAATCGAATTGCAAAAAACACCCCAAGATCTTATCAATAGTTTTTATACTTACTGCGATACTCTTGATAAACTTCAAGAGAAGTATGCTTCACAAATTACACTATTAAAGGGTTTGGAAATTGAAGTAGTCCCCCCAGATGACTATGTTTCCTTTAACCAACAATTGATAAAAGAAGGAAGAATTGAATATGTAGTTGGCTCAGTCCATTGGGTCAACAATTACATGACCGATTTTTCGTCGGAGACATTCTATAAGGCTGTTGAAGCACATCACGGTTTAGAAAACTTAATAATTGCTTATTACCAGACTTTAAAAGAAATGCTTATCTCCATAAAACCGGATATTGTGGCTCATTTCGATTTAATTACCTGTTTCCTAAAACCTGAAGAAGTGCCCGAATACTCTTCAAAATTAGTCAAGGTCATTGAAGAAACTTTAGAAGAAGTAAAAAAGAACAATTGCATCCTCGAACTCAATACCAGTGGTTTAAGAAAACCCATACAACGAATCTTCCCCGATACATTCATTATCCAGAAATCTGCTGAATTGGAAATCCCCTTCACTTTCGCAGATGATTCTCATAATATCCAGCAGGTCGGTTATCAATTAGAAAAAGCAAGAAAATTATTATTAAATCAAGGTATTACACATATCATTCGACTTAATAAAACCCAGCAGAAAATAATACGCGAAAAAATCTCGCTTATTTAAATCTTTACAATACATTCCCTATCAAATTTCCCTTAGAAAATTAAGTTTATCTCTTTCCTCATATCTGTTATTTAGTCAAAAGAGATTATCTGCTATTTTTCTATTTTGCCTCTTACAAACTTTCTGAAATCATCCTTATCACATTTAAGCATAAAAATATCTGTTTGCCCCAACATCCCTATTATCCATGGATAATCCTTCGTGATAGGACTGCTGTAATAACACATATAAATATCATTCCCGCGCATAGCAACTCCACCATATACCGTATCGCCGGCACTGGGGAAATCCGTTAACCATTTCAACCCATCAGGACTTACATACCATAAAGAAGTCCGCTTCCTATTCAAAATACTTCCCATATACCAGAAAGGTCCCGTATTAGTGTAATCCCTTCTTCCTGTCGCAAAAACCTTTCCATCAAAAGCAAACAAACAAGGACCGTCTAATCGCGTTATTCTGCTCCGCGTCTTTTTCCACTCTTTATAAGGAGGTTTTGCTGTCGCTACTAATGTGCTTCCATCGGGATGACCTAACCATGAATCAGAAAATTCCAACCGAGCAGTGCAAATAATACTTCCATCTGGTAAAAATTCAAAATCTGTTTCATCATTCCTGTCCCCTTCATAAATTATAGATACCAATTCCCAATAAATCCCATCCCTCGAACGAAATAATGCAGATTTTCCATGCTCATTCCAATATCCTGTAACATACCATTCTATATAATCCCTCGTTTTCGGTCTCCATAAAAGCCAACCTTCCACATCTCCTTTCAACGGTTCAAAGGGCGTCCACTCCCTTCCATCTCTTGACCTCGCATATAAAGTGCGATATGGCTCCGCAAAAAAATCCTTGTTAACAAGCACATAGAGAAATAACTGCCCATTAATCTCTGCAAATTTTGGGTCGCGTATATCTTCCCCCGGAGAATTGAACTCTTTTATCTTCTCCCATTTATGCCCATCATTAGATTTCCATAATAATAATTTGCAACGAGTACTACCTAAATGAAACGGAGAATTTGCATGGATTAAGTAAAATATTCCTCGCCAACAAATCATATCAGAATTAGAATTATGCAACCCATCGGAATACATAACATCAAGAGTATATTGAAATGACTTGTCTATTTCCGCAACATTTACTCGATTTATTGACCAAACAATAATCAAAGAAAGGATAACTATTACCAAAAAAATTGCAATAAAAAATAATCGAATATATCTTTTAACTGCCATTCCTGTCTCCTTGTATCTATTTATTTTATAATTTCAATTGACTTTATTGATTATATTTATGATAATAATACAATATGATATTCGCAACAAATTTTTTAACAATATAGGAGAAAGTAAAATGAATAACACACCGAAAGAAAATGGACGCAGAGAATTTTTGAAAACTACAGCCGCTGTTGGCTCTGCTGTTTACTTAGGGAGCCAGGTAAAGGCAACTGCTCAGACAAGCTCTGAAACACTTAAAAAAGAAACTTTGGCAATCAATGGAGGTTCTCCCGCAGTAAAATCCCATCCAGCCAATGCAACACAATGGCCTATATACGGTGATGAGGAAATTCAATTAGTTTCCGAATTAATCAAAAATCCAAGTTATGCTCCTATCGCCGAATTTGAAGAAGCATGGAAAAAACACTTCGATTGCCCATTTGTCAAAGCCCACTGTAATGGCACAAGTGCATTAACCTCTACACTATTCGCTCTTGACTTACCTCCCGGCAGTGAAGTACTTGTTCCCGACTATAGCACCTGGTTCCCTGTAGTTCCTATGCGTTTCTTAAAATATGTTCCCGTTTTTGTTGATGTTAATCCTAAAACTATGAACATAGATGTTGAAGATTGTAAAAAACGCCTTTCTCCAAAAACCCGTGCTATCCTGCCTGTTCATTGGTATGGTGTCCCCTGTGATATGGATTTAATTATGGACTTTGCCAAAGAACATGGTCTGGAAGTTGTTGAAGACGCCAGCCATGCACATGGAGCAAAATTAAAAGACATTTATATTGGGAAATGGGGACGAATGGCAGGATTTAGCCTTCAAACAACAAAACCCTTACCTGCTATCGAAGGCGGAATAGCCATGTATAAAGACATTCGCGACTACGAACGCTCTGTAACATTCGGAAACTATGATTTACCCAGAACATTCCCGGAAGATAGCCCTTATAGAAAATATCAAGGCACAGCCTTCGGTGGTAAATTAAGAATACACCCCATTGCGGCTATCCTTGCCAATATCCAGTTAAAAACATTAACAGAGAAAAATACAAAAGGCGTCGCACAAATGAAAAAACTGAATGATGCTATTACACAACTTCCTGGGCTTTCTGCCCAATATGTCCGTCCAGACGCTGAAAGAGTTTATTATTCACGAAACTTAATGTTTATAGATGAGAAAAAAGCAGGGGCTTCCCGTTCCGCAATCGTTAAAGCATTAAAAGCGGAAGGTGTGGATGTAACTGAGTATCAATGGACATTACTACATACCTATCCCATTTTTAGTGAAAATAAATGGTGGGACTACATGCCCGTGCTTCCTAAAGAAGGCACTCCAAAAGGATGTGAAGAAGCCAATCGCACCGCCATATCTTTGCCTTACTTTACAACCGAACAACCCGAACTTGTAGAACAATACATTCATGCTTTCCAGAAAGTCTGGGCAAATATAGACAAACTCAGTTAAGATATATCAGAAACATTTTCACTTAAAAACAGTCTAATTGAATAAAACAAGTATACCGACAGAAGGAGCGTACCCATGGAAGCAACTTTATCAACACCACCAACAGTCGAAGTTAAAAATCCCAAAACAGGTGAACTACTTTACTCATTTCAGGAAATTACCGAAGTTGATGTAGAAAAAATGTATGACACGGCAAAAAAAGCATTTGCCGTCATTAGTTCCATGTCGGTTCGTGAACGACTAAATGAACTGGATAAAATTAAACAATACCTCATTAACCATCGGGAAGAAATCGCTGAGTTTATAACCCGCGAAACAGGCAAGTGCATAACAGACGCACTACTTCTTGAAGTTTTCCCTTCTGTAGACCAGATTGATTATTATCAAAAATGTGCAGAGAAAATCCTTCGTGACCAGAAAGTTCCAACACCTCTATTACTGATGGGCAAAAAATCAAAAATTGTTTATGACCCATTAGGCATTATCCTTATCATCTCTCCATGGAATTATCCTTTCCATCTCTCCTTTGTTCCCTTCGTATGCGCCTTTACCGCAGGAAATGCCGTGATAATAAAACCTTCGCGAATCACCCCTCTGAAAGGATTATATGAAAAAATTATCGAAGAATCAGGCTTTATGAAAGGGGCTTTACAAATTGCTTATGCCAGTCGTAAGACCGCTAACCTGCTTATTGAAAAGAAACCGGATAAAATTCATTTTACAGGAAGTGTTGATGTTGGAAAAATCATTATGAAACAAGCCGCAGAACACCTTATTCCTGTAGAATTAGAATTGGGCGGAAAAGACCCTATGATTGTATTTGAGGATGTAAACTTGGAAAGAACAGTTACGGGTGCTATTTGGGGTAGTTTTACAAACTGCGGACAAACCTGCACTTCCGTCGAACGCATCTTTGTTCAGGAAAAAATATTCGAACCTTTTGTAAATTTAATGGTTGAAAAAGTTAAAAAATTGAGAACACTCGCAAACACTCCAAACCCATCCGACGAAAAAGAATTAGATGTTGGCTGTATGACCGCTAACTTCCAGATTGAAGAAATTGAGTCTCAACTCGAAGAAGCAAAACAAAGAGGAGCAAAAATCCTTTGTGGAGGAGAAAGGCAAAAAGGAAGTCACGCATTTCCACCTACTATCATCACAAATGTTGGTAGAGATTATCGCATACAATACCATGAGTCCTTTGGTCCCGTAGTTACAATTACCCCATTCAAAACAGAAGAAGAAGTCATACAGATGGCAAATGATTCTCCCTATGGTCTTTCCGCAAGTGTATGGTCTGCAGATAAAAAACGCGCAGAACGCATTGCTCGACAAATTGTAACCGGGAATGTCTCCATTAATAATGTCCTTGCCACTCAAGCCAACTCCGCATTACCTTTCGGCGGCATTAAAGAAAGCGGTTTTGGAAGGTATCGCGGGGCTCAGGGACTATATGCTTTTTCTAACATCAAAAGTATCTTGATAGACCATCAATGGAATCGTATGGAAGCATACTGGCATCCCTACTCCCGTAAAAAATTTGAACTGTTCTCACAGGTCTTTGAAACTGTATTCAAACGCGGAATAATACCCCTTCTTAAAACCGCATGGATTGGATTGAAATTAGAACTGCTGGCACGAAAAGAGAGGCTCTGAAAGTTTAAGGTAAATAACATGATTGAAATTACCAAAACGGAAGAATTTGATAGTTTATTAAATAATGCAACCAATAGTATTCTAATTCTCTTTAAGCATAGCAACCGTTGTCCCATTTCATGGAACGCAAAAAAAGAAACCGATGCGTTTCTTGAAAAACACACAGAATACAAAAACAATGTCTACCTTATTAATGTCGTTGATTCTCGTCCGCTATCAAATCATATTGCCGAAACACTCAAAGTAGAACATCAATCGCCACAAATTATCATCATGAAAAATGGCACCGTTCTAAAGCACATCTCCCATTTAGCCATAACCGAAAAAAATTTAGAAAATATCCTCCAAACTATAAAATAATCAAAAATATTTTTTGATTATTTATTTTCATTTTCTTATTATATATAGTATTATATACTCAATGTAAATACTATATAATGTATATTGATTTATTAAAAATTTTGTTTGGAGGAAAGAATCGTGCGAATCGGAAATCGTTCAAGACTCTTCTGGACTCAGGGAAAGTCTATTTTCAATAAAAAAACTTCTTCTAATTCTTTAGATGATTCCGTAAAAAATGAAGAGAAGGAGGCTTTGTTATCAGAAACGGATACAGATAACAACAAGGAAATGATAGAGGCAACGAACCATAATGAAGAAATAATGGAATTGGGGAAAAAAATCTCTCCATTATTAACAAATCTTAGGAAAGCAATTGAAGAGGGAAAATTGTTTCCGAACTCTCGTGAATGGGTTGATTCTGCATTACCCATATTAGGGAATTGCATAGAAGTTGCTTCTCAAAACAAAAGAAAAGATTTAGAACAATTATTTGTAGATATAGCACGAATTATTTATTCCTCAGACAGGGTAGGAAAATCCCATCTTTCGATAGAGCCATCTCTCGAATTATATTCCCTTTTGTGCTGCGTGGTAGCTGATTTTATGCGAGGCAAACCTAATAAACCCATGTTTGAACAATGGACGAAGTCTTACCAGAAAGTTGTAACCGATTTTATTAATTCCGGTATTCGCTTAGTAGATGATAACGAAGAACCTATTACAACCTCTGTATCAGAAATTGAAAATAATTATTCAACCTCAGAAATAACAACTGCTACTACACCCGTTGATAATACTCCATCTCAGGACATACTTCCCTCAACTGATGAAATTTCAACTTCCTTACCCGAAGTTGAAAATATAGATATACCCCAGCCTGACAATCTCAAAGAAGAAAAAGAATACCCTGAAATTACCGCAGAAGCAACAAATGATATCAACCCGATATTACAGGAAACGACATCTTTATATACAATTGAAACATCACTTCCAGAGAAAACGGATGAACCTCCCTCTTCAACAACTCAGATACAAGAAACAAATGAAATCCTAACAGAAAATGATACCCTAATTATTCAAGAAGAAAAAGAAACCGATGCTGAACCTGCACCTATATCTACTACGGAACAATCTTCTGATATTGATATCTCTACTTTCCTTCAACAAATCAATCAAATATCGCAAAACGAAGTAAAAGAAATTCTATTAGACACACTAAAAGCCATCGCCAATGGAACACCAGAAACCGCAAAAGCAAAAGCCATAGAACTTGCCAAGGAAATGGCAAAATTAGAAGTTGAAAAAGTAAAAACCGAATACAGAAGTACAGAATACCAGATAGAAAGTTTAAGTTCCGAAATACATCAGGTTGAAGAACAACTTAATATTTGCCAGAACGAAATCAAAACAATTGAAGAAGAATTAAAAGAACAGCAATCTATAACCCAGAAAACAGAAAAAGAGAAAAATACATTAGAAAACCATATTAAGAATACTGAGGATAAAATTGCAGACATTGAAAAAAGGATTTTAGAACTTCAGAAGCAGAAGGAAGCAGAAATCACCAACTTAAATCAATACAAAGAGCAATTTGATGCTACTGAAAAAAATATTGAGGAACTCAATCAGTCCATCTCTTCCCTTAAAGAATCTATCCGCGATTTTGAGAACCAGGCAATGACCCTGCTTCAAAGAATGGACTCACTCGAAGCAACAAAATCTCAAAAAGAAACGCAATTGGAACAACTTCAAAAACAGATAAAAGAAAGAGAATCTACAGTTCGCCGATTAGAGGAAACTATATGGTTTCTCCATTCCATAGATAATGCTTCAACAAACCACAAACCTTTATACAACTCAAACACTCAAAATACAATTGACCTTTTTAACGGGAAGGTGTAAAGCCTTGTTTAAAAAATCAACACAAATCATTGCCATAGACTTTGGCTCAAATAACATACGCGTTCTTTTAGGTGAACAAACAAAAGACGGCAATTTTTCTATTATCGGGTATGGAACAGCCCCTTCTTCGAGTGCTATATCCAAAGGGCTAATACAGGATATGGATTCCGCACGACATGCACTTCGTAAAGCATTAACTATGACTCAACAAAAAGTAAACTCTATTTCACCTAAACTAATTTCTATAGGTATTAATACTCCCCGTGCCGAAACACATACAAAAGAAGCCAAATTAGAACTTAAAAATGAAGAAATTACCGATGAGCATCTCTACAAAGTATTTAATATGGCTCAACAACAAATTAACAAATCCGATAAAGATTTACTAACCTCCGTGAATTCCTATGAATGGTATATTGACAATTTTGCAGTTCAACAACCATTAGGGATGAGAGCAGAACAACTCAAAATTCGCGTCCATTTCACAATTATTCCAAAAGTTATCATTGAAAACTTAAAATCCTGTGTAGAAAGTGAATTACATCCTTCCTATTCTGTAATTGACCATTTTGTTTATAATCCCATTGCAACCGCTATAGGTTCATTAACCCCAGAGGAAATGGAGTTAGGCACTTTATTAATAGATATAGGAAAAAGCACCATTAATCTCATCATGTTTTCTGAACACAAACTCATAGACACCTCTACTTTTGATTTCGGAACTGTCTTTATGTCGAGAGATGTTTCCGCCGTGTTCAAAATAAACTTTGAAGAAGCCCACAAACTTATCTGCGATTATGGAATTTCTGAAGAACTAATCAACAAATATGTAAAATCGAACCTACCTATCGGAAATATACCCCTCTCTCCCTCTTTAATTTCAAACGAATTAAGAACAAAACCTATCTCTCTCCAGAGTGTTTTAGACGGTTTTAATAAAAATGTATCCAAAATCGAACTGGAGGGGGTTATTTTCGCCCGTGCTCAAGAAATGATTGCCACCCTGAAAAAAGAAATTGACAAAAAAGATTTAACTCAATCTTTACTTCGGGGTATTGTTCTCGCAGGAGGTGGGGCAAATTTACAAAATATGAATATCCTCATCGAAAAAATATTCAATGCACCCGTTCGAATAGCAAAACCTCAATACGCTATTCCCAACATACCCCAACCTGTCAATAATCCCGAATTTGCCACTGTTGCCGGCATACTTCGCCATGGATTTTCTCACTACAACGCAATCCAAAAAGGTCAGATATTTCAGAACAAAAAAATTATTAATCAACTATGGGTATCTCTAATTTCACCCTTTAAAAAACAAAAAGGGGCTAAACCAACATCACAAAACTGATTTAGCCCCATGGGGAACAGAAGAAAAAGGAATTTGATTATAAGACTTTAAGATATTCTTTTAAGTTTCATTATTGGATAAAAAAGTTGTCAAAGATTTAAAATATTAGCAATTTTTGTTTTTACTTCTATATATCTTTTACGCTGTAAATTTCACAGGAGCAAAAAATGACAAAAAAGACTGTAGAACCTCGTTTACTCAAAGGTTTTCAAGATTATCTCCCCCCAAAAGGTAAAACGCGACAGGAGATAATACAAAAAATTATTTCCGTCTATGAAAAATATGGCTTTGCTTTCATAGAAACACCTGCCATCGAATTAAAAGAAATCTTACTCGGTCCCGGAGGGGAAAACATTAATAAAGAAATATTCCTTTTAGAAACACCCGAAGGAGAACAATCATGTCTTCGATTTGATCACACAGTTCCATTTGCCCGCGTCATTGCACAATATCCCGAAAAAATAAAAATCCCCTTTCGCAGATATACTATTGGTCCTGTCTGGCGAGCCGATAAACCGGGAATAGGAAGATACCGTGAATTTATCCAGATGGACATTGATATTGCAGGAACACCGAATACAGCTGCCGATGCGGAAATTATTGCCATCATGGTAGAAGTCATGAGAACACTCGGTTTTAAAGATTTCCAGGCGCAAATTAATAACAGAAAACTGATCGATGCTCTATTAATACAAAATGGTATTAAAGATATAGATACCCAAAAGCACATTCTACGCGTTATTGATAAACTACAAAAAATAGGTATTGAAAATGTTCGTAAAGAACTTGGAGAAGGTCGAATTGACGATTCTGGAGACCCTATCAAGGGTGTCGGATTACCTAATAATATTATCGAAAAAATTATCAACTTCATCAGTATTAGCGGTGAAACACGAAAAGAGATTATCTTACATATCAAACAACACCTATCGGAACAAACCGAATCACAACAAGCAATCTCTACTATGGAAGAACTTGACCAATATTTATCCGCCCTTGATATACCCGACACCGAAGCATCTTTTTCCCCATCACTTACCCGAGGACTGGACTACTATTCCGGTCCTGTTTTTGAAATGACACTTAGAAACTCTCCTCATATTGGCTCTGTTATGGGTGGTGGAAGATATGACGGGCTGGTCTCACGATTTACAGATAAACTTGTCCCTTGCACAGGCATGTCAATCGGTATAGATAGACTGATAAGTGCTATGGAAGAATTACAATTAATAGATACACAAAAACCAATATATGATGTCATTATTACCCGAGTAGGGAAAGTCCCTATCACTGAAGCATTATCCATAGCAAAAGAATTACGCAATCAAGGCTTAAAGGTTAGTGTCTATCTCGGAAAAAAAACCAAAGAAACTTTAGGGGAACAATTATCCCATGCAGACCACTATAATATACCCATTGCCGTTATATTAGGCGAAGATGAACTCAAAAAAGGAGAAGTCTGCGTGAAGGACTTATACTACGGTGAAAAAGCACGCGAAGGTATAAAAGATAGAGATCAATACCGCGAAGCAGGAACCGTGAGTCAGATTACTATCGCACGAGAAAAATTAGTAGAAACGATTTATACATTCCTCAATAAGAATCATTGAGGGTCGCCAATTACAGGGTCATTATTTGATGGCAATTGAGATTCGTTATAGCGGATGATTCCTGTATGGTCTATGCGGAAATACCTATTGCCTGAGTAGCCTATTGTCTGAGGTGACGCATAACACACAAACTGCACAGTTGTTACCTGTGGCATAGAATAAACATAACCCTGACGGATACATCCTTCACTCCAGGATTCATCTAAATAACGGGTAGTAAGATTAGGCGACGAATTTACAAGACTGTTGAAATCTCCATAAGTATTATTTGCAGAATGATATGACACCTGTGCCGTGCAAATAGCCCTCAAATTCCAGATAGTAGACGCCTCATTAGAATGGATCCGCGAGCGTATCAAGGTCGGAATAGTTATGGCAACTATTACTGCAATTATCGCTACTACTATCATCATCTCAATCAGTGTGAACCCCTTTTGTTTTACCTTCCCCCGACGCCATCTATTCATTGTTCACATCCTTTCATATTAGAATGTAAAACAAAAAGGCATGATGGCGGTCACCGGGTTCCGCCATCATGCACTCAGCACCAACACAACCCACTGAATAGCGGGTTAATGTCTAAACTACGATTATTGTTCTCCGATGGGCGGGTCACCAGCGCCAGCCTGTCCACCTGCATTGAAGCGGATAACACCACTGGCATCTGTGAAAAAGTAACGATTACCACTAACACCTGGTTCACTCGGGTCTGCATTGCAGGTAAAATTGTTCGGTCCCGGAGAAGCCAGAGTAAATGTGTAACCTTGTTTAATACCAGCCCAGTTGCCTTCTAAGAATGGGGGTGTTGCACCAGTAAGGTCAGCAAAATCACCTGTGTAGGTCCCATTTGCCGAGTTATAGGCAACTTCTGCACCAACAATGGCTTTTAAGTTGCTGATTGCAGCAGATTCATTTGACTGCAATCTGGAACGAAGCAGGTTGGGTATCGCAATCGCTGCGATAATGGCGATGATTGCTACTACAATCATCAATTCAATGAGTGTGAAACCTTTGTTTTTCATACTACATCTCCTTGTTAAGTTTATTGTTTAGTTAATCTCTTACCTTGATACCCGGTTACCAAGGCACTTTATTAAATTGTTGTTGATTTATTTATAACAAATATTATGCCAACATAACAAAAAAACATAATTTACAAAAGAATACACACAAATCATTGTATAACAAATACATAGAATCAAAATACTCGCTGTTATCATTTTTCCCATAAATATACATTACCAAATTAATGACAAAAATTGTCGCAAAGAAACAAAAAATGTTACTTTACTTGCTACGCCAAAAAGAAGGGAAAAATAAAACCAACATAGCATATATTTCTAACCGCCCCATCAACATCAACATACATAACACCCCTTTACCTAAAATAGGAATAGTAGAAAAATCCTCAAAACCTCCAACATGTTCCAACCCTGGACCACAACCATTTAAAGCTGAGGCCACAGAAGATATTGAAGTTACTATCGGCAACCCAATCCAACATAAAGCAAGACTACCCATAATAAAGACAGATACATATAAAGCGAAGTAACTCAAAACCGACCTTTGAATATCATCATCAATTACCTGTCCTCCTAAATGAATTGCTCTTATTACCCGTGGCTGAAAAATAGATTGTATTCTATTCAACAAAAACTTAAATAAAACAACTACACGAATTATTTTCAATCCCCCTGATGTTGACCCTGCAGAACCACCGATAATCATCAATATCACGAGAGACCATCTTGCAAAATGAGGCCATAAATCATAGTCTTCTGTAGTAAAACCCGTATTCGTCATCAAGGAAGTAACCGTAAAAGACACACTCCGCAGGGCTTTACCAAAAGAATAATGTAAAAATTCGCTTTTATCTAAAGAAAAAGTCCCATGATAACCCATTACACAGATAGTCAAAAATACAATCGAAAAAAACCAGATAGAGATATATGCCCGCCATTCTACATTTTGAAAAAAAGCCCGAATATTCCTCTGATAGAGAAGGAAGAATAATCCGAAGTTTGTTCCCGCACAAAGCATAAAAAAAATAGTGATTATTTCTATCGGCAAACTATTATAGGCACCAATACTCATTTGCCTTGTTGAAAATCCTCCACTCGCTAATGTTGCAAAGGCATGGCATACCGCATCAAACAAACTCATTCCAAATATCATTAAAAGGACACACTGAATAGTAGTTAACGATATATAAACCAGCAACAATTGTTTTAAAGTCTCTTTCACCCGGGGTCTAATAAATTTTATATCAGGGACGGAAGATTCAGATTTTAGAAGCAAACGACCTCCTGCTCCTAAATAAGGAAGTACCGCAATAAATATAACAACGATTCCCATACCACCTAAAAAATGCGTAAATGCTCGCCAAAAAAGTAATGTTTTAGGAAAGGCTTCTATATCCTTTACTACTGTGGAACCTGTTGTCGTGAAGCCGGATACAGATTCAAAAATAGCATCCATAAGTGAAAGATGTCCAGATAAATAAAATGGGAAAGACCCAAAAAAAGTAATCAATATCCACCCCAATCCTACCAAAGCCAACGACTCTTTAATTAAAAAACTTTCCTCCTCCACTTTACTCTTTCGAAAAGTAGATACAATTCCTAATACACCAATTAAAAACACATATACAAAAGACTCAAAAATATGAGGGATAATATCTATCTCCTGATAGATTGTAGCAGGGGCTAACAATAACAAAAAAACGAAGGCATACCCAATTAAAAGCCTTCCTAAATAATTAATCAATTGAAAGAAATTCATTGTAAATTACCATTTTCAAATATTTTTCTCTTCAATTCCCATATTAAAAGAAGTATTATTTAAATAACTTACTCACCTCATTAAATTTATCAGCCTTCGTTACAATGACCACCCGATCATCTTCTTTAATTACATCATCCCCTGTCGGGATTATTGCTTGTTCATCGCGAATTATTCCTGCAATAACACAACCTATATCAAATCGTATATCTTTAAGAGCACGATTAAGAAACTTAAAAGAACCTTTAATCTCATATTCTGCTATTTCAATACCCCGAATATTCAACAAATGTTTTACCGTATTTTGATATACAATCCGCAATACCTTATTAACAACACTGTAATATGGAATTACTGAATAATCAATCCCAAAACGGTCTACTATTTCACCAAACTGTTTATTATATATAACACTTACTATATAAGGAATTCCTATATCCTTTGCTAATAAACCCGCTACCACATTTCGCTCATCATCATGGGTCGGCGCAATAAAGACATCAAAATCTTTCACCGCTATAAACTGAGAACGGTTGCTTAATGGGTCATCATTCACAATATCCACTTTATATTTAGAAAGTATCTGTGATAACTCCTCCGCTCTTTGTTTGTCTTTTTCAAATAATTTTATCACAGAAACCTTATCCTTTAATGCACGAATAATCTGAACACTTATAGATGTCCCACCTAAAATAACAACCCTCTTCTTCTTGTCCCAATCTCCCGCAAATACCTTCACTGCACGAGCCATACTATCGTGCTTCCCGAAAATTCCTAAAATATCTCCGCTGTTTATCCGTGTTTCTCCTGTAGGGATATCTACCTGCTTCCCTGATTTTATATATCCAATAACTAATTTTTCTTTTATTACTTCCATAATTTCCTTCAAGGTCTTTCCGCTTCCTTTAAATTGGTTCCAAACCTTTAATTCATAAAATTTAATTCGGTCATTTCCATATTCTTCTGAAACCAATAACCCCGGGGACTCAGTAAAACTTGCAATATCCGTTGCAGTTAACAGGTCCGGCGATAAAAAATAGTCAATTCCTAATATACTCTCATATAAAATGGGATTATTGATATAAACCATATCCGAAACCAGTGCGGATACACTTCCTGCCCCAAAACTTTTTGCACAACTACTCGCAATTATATTTGCCCTATCATCTCCTAAAGTCGAAATAAACAAATCACATCCCGCACTTACTACTTCCTGTAATAATGAAGGGTCTTGTGCATTACCAAATTGGATACCGACATCTACCTTTGCGGTTAAATTGTCGAGAACCGATTTATCATAGTCTATTACTATTACATCATTATCTTTATAGAGCATTTCCGCCAAGAGCGAACCTGCTCTACCTGCACCTGCGATAACAATTTTCATATCTTTTATTCCAATATATGAATATTAAAATGCTATTACGCCTTACCTCTATCGCTCATTACTTGTTTTATGTATTTGAAGTGATATTATATCACTAATGCAAACCTTGAAATAAAAAGGAAAAGGCTATGAAAAACATATTGTTACTCCAAAACAAGCAAAATTTTTTATTTCTGTCTATTCTCGTTTTGTTGTTATGCGTTCTGGCATTTCCAGAAGAGGAGTACAAAACAATTTTAGGATTAGACATAGATTTCACCACAGTTCCATTAAATACCTCTCATGATAAACTCATCAAAGAGAGACTCTCCGTAGATAAAGGAGTATTGACACAAACAGAGAGTGGAAAAGCAGGTATCCAATGGGCAAAAGAACTTCTTCAGGAACAGACAACAATTCCTATAACAACTTATACTCTATATAGGGAGTATCAAAATACAGGAGACCGAAAAAAATATGAAAAACCTTACTTTTTGAAAAGGTCTATGCTCTCCGCAACTACATTACTTATTTATTTTGAAAATGACGACTCATTACTTCCCCTACTCAATGACCTAATCTGGGACATCTGCGAAGAAACTTCTTGGGTCGTTCCTGCCCATGAACGACAAGAAAAATACACCTATATTGACCTCTTTTCCGCTGAAACTGCCTCACAATTAGCCCATACATTACTTTTCTTGGAAGACAAACTTCCCGATGAAATAAAAAATAGAATACGCTATGAAGTCAAAAAAAGAGTTATGCAACCTTACCTTTTTTATTCTGAGGATAAATATGGCTGGGTTCGTGGACGAAATAACTGGACAGGAGTATGTGCCGGGTCTATTGGCGAATGTTTTATCATATTAGAAAACAACGAACAAATCCTGCGTAAAGCCATTACCCTCGTTACAAATCAATTAGCCCGCTTTTTGAAAAACGGTTTTGCAGAAGATGGTGGTTGTTTGGAAGGCATTTCTTACTGGAATTATGGACTAACACATTATGTCAGTTTCGGGGAATTGCTCTATGAAGCAACCGAAGGAAATGTAAATATCCTACAAAACCCACGCCTTTACCAGATTGCATTCTATCCTTATGTCGTTTACTTAGGGAATGGACAATTTGCCAGTTTCTCCGATGCACCATCCCAATTCTATCCCCACGCCTTTATTGTCCACCGATTAGCAGAACGGTTTTCTGCATACGACCGCCTTTCTTCTACGGCTCATCCTTTTATTTACCACAAATTAGGTGAAAGACTTAATATAAACTACCTCCATGGACTTGCCAATCCTTCTCCAAATCACTGGCATTTTGGAAATATTATCCGTAATATTCTCTGGTCGTATCCATACGAACAACAAAAAACAGAAATACCCATCGAAAGCACCTGCCTACCTCAATCCGGTATCGCACGGTTAGTTGTAAAAGATAACCATGGAAATACACATATTGTTATCTGTAAAGCAGGTTCAAATAATGAACCCCACAATCATAATGATGTTGGAAGTTTCATTTATGCTATCAATAACACGATTTTCCTTACTGACCCTGGCGCAGGACTATACTCACGAGAATATTTCAGTGCAAAACGATACGAAAACATCTTTACAAACTCCTACGGACATAGCCTACCTGTTATTGGAGGGAAACTTCAAAGCACCGGTGAAAAATACAAAGGAAAACTTACATACAAAGAGCCTAACAAAGCCATTATAAACTTCCATGAAGCATACGATATCCCAACCTTAAAAAAAGCCCAACGAACCCTTATACTCGACGAAAACGGATTAAAAATTACCGATGATTTTGAATTTTCAAATCAAGGAGAAGAAGTTGAAGAAGCACTTATAACCTGGTTACCCGTATCCATACAAGGTAATTGTGCTACCATCGAAAGCAAAGAGGGCAAAATTACGATCACCCCTTCTCACGGCACTTTTGAAGTTGAATCCCTCAAAAAACAATGCGAAGAAAACAACCGTAACGGCGAACTTTCCCGCATAAAACTAAAACTCCCCGCACAAAACAAAACCCAAATTACATTCAACATTACTTTTTCAAAATAAGAACCTTTCAAGAATTTATTTTGGTAATTACTCAAAATATTCTAACTGAAATAATTCGGCATCCTATTAAAACAAGATGGGTTTAATAAACCTGAATAAACTTATTACTATTACCTCTTTTGAAAAATCCAAAGAATTTTAAAATATAAAAGCCTCCTTTAAATTTCTTAAATCTTATCCTTTTTGGAATAGTAATTCCACAGGAAGATTTCAAAGGAACTTCATAAATAGCTACAAATGCAGATTGGGAAAAAGGATAGTATTTGATGAAAAATCGCAGTATGTTAAAATATATCTGTTACTTATTTCCTATCGGAGAGAACATTACATTATCCTCTCTTTATGACTAAAACATAAATCCAGCTTATCTGGTAAAATTCTAAATCCTGTGCCGTGGTCATGTGGTCTACCATCCGGATATTGTCCAATTCTTATATCCACGAGAATTACACCATCTTTTAATAAATGAACAAAATTATCAAAGTCAAATCCGCTCAATAACCACGCTTCATTGTACCAAAACTCTTCCTCAGAACCTTTGCCTCTTGATTCTGCCTTTACATATAACAACTTGGGAAGTTTTCTCTCAAAAGAACTTTTTAGTGTTTCTTTATCCCAAAAACCCAAAATTTTACCCCTTTTTGTAATGATATTCACTTTATCCTCTTCAATATTTATTTTAAATCCTGGTTTGCCTTTTATTTTATTGAAATCTATAGCGTTTATTGTGGTTTCCAATCTTTTTTTTCCCTTATTCTTTGTAGAAACATAGCCAAATTTTTTAAGTAGTATAGAATTCGTTTTCGGTGGGGATGGCGATTTTGTAAACAGCGTAAGCATACTTGAAGTGTTTTTCCTTGCGGATTTTAATTCAATCATTGCGGCATTTGGGCCAGGTACATTATTCTCTGTGATTCCCAAAAGGTCTTCCAAAGTTTTCCCTATTCCTGTATTCCCAGGTCTATGGGTCTTTATCCATCCCATTTCCTTTATACTCTTCAGTTTCCCTATCAGCTTACTATATCCAATCATAAAGGTTTCTTCCAAAAATCAAGTATGTATTCAAAGGTAGTACTAAGGGTTATGTAATTGCTTGGCCATCCGAAAATCCCGACATTGTTTACTAAATTTCTTTTATCCCAGATAATAATATTTCTAAGTTCATAACCTATGTTCTCCATTGCCTCTATAATATAACTATGCGTTGGATACCGATGGTTATTTTCCCATAAATCATTAACATTAATTACACAATGAGCTTTCGGTTTTAGAAGTGGCAATATTCCTTTATAAATTTCGGCAAGCGCATCTATATACTCCTTAAGTCTCATTGTCCCGAGGTCTCTCGGATTATCTGAATACTGTTGAACTTTTTTATAATATTTATTTTCTCTAAGGTCACTTCTCAAACTTTTATTCAATCTTTCGTGATTTAACATATTAGCATAGGGAGGAGAAGTAACACACAATGAAACAGTTTCTTCATTAAGATATCTAGGGATATTTATTGCATCATCACAAATAGCAATCTGTTTCGTGCTGTTAGCAAAAAGGGACATGTTTAATTGTGATAGTTTTGTATTACAAAAATCAATATATTTTTGATTAAGATCAAATCCCACGGCGTTTCTTTCTAAATCTCGTGCCGCAATAAGAGTAGTTCCAATACCTACAAACGGGTCTAATACTAACTCCCCTTTGTGGGTAAAAAGTTCTATGCATTTTTTAGGCAGAGCAATTGGGAATACAGCTGGATGTATATCTTTATCCCTAATATCTCTCCCCTCATAATATAGTTCCCAAATAGCAACTTGACCTTTTATCCATTCTTTTGCAGTAAGACAATTTATATGAGTATCAGGACAAGAACAAGTTTTCTTAAACCCAATTTCTAGTTTCATCGCGATATTCTTATTCAAAATTTCATTGCCCACGATTACATAATCTCCTAAAACAATCTTTTATACAGTTTTAAATCTACCTATTATCCTCTCCTTTCTTTTCATTTTTAAAGAACGCTCAATTTTCAATATTTCTGTTATTTTAACATATAATCTCCTATCTATTATAAATGTTCTTTTAAATATATTATAACAATATACTAGTTTTAATAATTTTAGGTTTGCATTTTCTAATCCACAGGAAACACTAACAATATTTTTCTTCTTAAGTTTCCAGTGATAAATAGCACTATTTAATATTTATTCTTTTTAATATCCATTCTTTAAGAATCTTTTTTTTCGTCCTAAATTCTATAAATGTTCGTTTTCTTCACACGGAATTAACTGTTCTACCTGTCCTAGAAAAATGTTCTGCACAGATCGATTTTTGTCGGGATAATTTGTAATTTATAAAACTCCTCAGTTCCTCTCGTCGTTTCATGTTGTTGTTCCCCTTTACCATGGTTATTATGTTTATATTTCCTTTTTATAGTATTAATACTTTTTCCCCTTCTGTTTCATTTTTCTTTTAATCTTTCTTCTTATTACAATAAATGAAATATTTATTAAAATAATTTATATATAAATCTGTTATCTATGTCCTATCGCTGATACATTATGGTTAATAGCAAGATGTAGTTAAAAATGCATCCTTCTATTTTGTGAATAAATTTTTTAAGGACAACAGAAATGAGTGAAAATTATGATAGTAAATGGAATGAAGATAAAGTAACAGAGTTTTTAAATCAGTTAGAAACTATCTCTGAACAAGTATCAGAAAAATACATTTATCTACAAATTGGAAACTATATTAAAGAAAAATATAATTCTGAACCTCCGAAAGTTTTACTATGGGAGGAAATGGCTTTTGCTTTTACTGAAAAATATTATGAGAGTATGTCAGAATGGGGAACTTTTTTTTATCCTTTGTTTACCATCTCAAAAGATAAAGGGGATATAGTTGAATATCCGAGTATACAAGAGATCACCTCTGAAATAATTTCCTATTGGGAAAAGAGATTGGAAAAATCTAATCATCCTGTCTTTAAAGCAAGGTATTCAAACCTGATTTGGGATTTTTCAGAAAGAATAAGAGGTGAAAAGCCTCATTTTTCAGTTGCACAAATCTTTATAGATAGTGTGATAAAAATTGCAAAAAATAAATTTCAAAAGTATCAATATGTGATACCGAAATTAAAACGAGCATTATCCCTTGCTTTTATCATTAATGACAAAAATAGAACAAATCAACTTATAGATGTAATCATTGATTATGAAGATAAGGTGGGAGAAGATGACAAACCATATTCATGGGGTTTTTCTTATGAACTTCTTCTGAAGAATAAAAATCTACGAATAAAAGAAGAAAAAGAACAGAAAATTATTAGAGATTTAGAGGAAAGATTTGAAAGACTAATAAAAGGAAATGATATATGGGGAGCAAAATCCTCTGGAACTTTAATTGCAGATTATTATTCCAGGCGAAGAGACATCTCAAAAATAAAAGAGATAATAAGTAAACTTGTTAATATAGCTTTTGACCAGATAAGCAAAACTCCAGCAATTGCGTTAAGTAATTATCTAATGGAGTTAACTCTTTTTTGTTTACAGTACGGTTTAAAGGATTTAAGAGAAGAAATTTTAAATAAAATTAAAAATATTGGCGAAAAAGTTAAATCAGAGTTTAACACTGTAAAAACAAAAATAGAAATTCCAGTTGAAGAAATTGAAAAATATGTCGAGGATTTGATTGAAGGAGATTTAAGCACAGTTTTACAGAAGATTACTATATCTTACATCCCGATAAAAGAAAAAGTAAAACAGCAGTTACAACACCAATCCAAAGTTACTCCTATTTTATACTCTATTCCTCAAGAAATTTTTGATAGAAGAGGATTTTCTGTAGCTACATTAGGTCCTTTGGAAGAAGATATTGATGGACATATAGTTCGTTTAATTTTACAGAATATGATAACTATATCTTTCCTCTTACGAAAAACCTTAGATGCTTTGATAAAGAAATTTAATTTAAATACTCAAAATATTATAAATTATCTTTACGAATCACCCATTTTTGATGAGCACAGAAAATCCCTTTTAGTAAAAGGCATAGATGCTTATTTAAATAATGATTTTGTAGATGCTTTACACATTTTAATTCCACAAGTTGAAGCATTGGTTAGAAATTTAGCTGAAAAGATAGGCTCAGCACTAGTTAAGATAGATTCACGATCTGAGAATATTAAATATAGAACCCTTGATGACCTATTAAGAGATGAAAAGATTAACAAAGTTTTAACTGAGGATATATGCCTGTATTTTAGGGTATTATTTACCGATCCAAAGGGGATAAACCTTAGAAATTATATTTGCCATGGTATATGCGAAATGGAAGATTTTAATCAAACTAATGCTGACAGAGTTTTTCATGCTTTATTATGTCTATCTCTATTTAGATAAAAAAAAGAAAAATCTTTGAACATTGTGCATAATAGCACATATATTGCTTACTTATATGCGACTAAACCTCCATGCACTTACATATTAACGAAATGTTGAATGTAAGTAAAAAAATAGCGACAATATTAAAACAAATTAGAAGGACTATGAACATAGATAAAATAAATGAATCTTAAAATAGGTATTACACAAATCTTTCTACTCGGTGTATTACTAAATTAGGGATTAGTCTTAATTAATTATACAGACAGGTATATAAGTTATGATAGATGTATTATATATTCTTTAAGATATGAGAAGATGGTCCATAACATGAGGTCTGAAAATAGAAGAGTTTATTTATTATTAAAAAACTGGAATTTAGATAATTACATCAACAATGTAGATGAAACACTTTGATTGGAATAAAACAAGAAATTTCCTGAATTTTTAATATAGTCTAAATCCAAATTATCTAATGAGTTTTACTTATCCTCCTCGTCCGATTGTTTCACTCTATCTGCTTTAATACTAATTCTCGCAATTAAATCTCTATTTTTATCTTTATTTCATTTCGCTTGACTTTATTAACCATAATGTTTATGATAAAATTACAAAATCACAAGGAGTAACCAGTGATTAAGCGAAAAATTATCTCCATAGATTCCGACAAATGTAATGGTTGTGGATTGTGTGTTAATGCCTGTGCAGAAGGTGCCATAAAACTTACAAACGGCAAAGCACAACTTGTCTCCGATGTCTATTGCGACGGATTGGGTGCATGTTTACCCCATTGCCCAACAGGTGCTCTCTCTATAATAGAACGAGAAGCCGAACCTTTCGATGAAGAATTGGTTAAATTACAGCAAAGTATGAAAGAACCTCAAACTCCCGTTCACACATGCCCGAGCATACATTTTAAGCCCGACCCCGCTAAAAAAGGTGCCCTTTCCCACTGGCCTATCCAGATACGGCTT